>Ga0065721_10048993_pt1 | contig 53094 bp, 41 predicted proteins | sample Mesricmetagenome_FD_59108 | JGI IMG/M metagenome (GOLD analysis project Ga0065721, IMG submission 59108) | Mesophilic microbial community from rice straw/compost enrichment Sample: eDNA_1 v2 (version 2) | ecosystem: Engineered > Solid waste > Grass > Composting > Bioreactor | place: USA: Davis... | reverse complement strand
GCAACAGCCGAGCGCGCCGCAGCGCCCGCTCGGCCCAACCCCGCAGCCCCGCCGACGCGGGGGCTGCAACTGCATCGGGGGCCACCGCAGCTGTAAGCTGCACGGCCCCCAAGAGCGCCGCGAGCTGCAGCGCAGCAAACGCGGAGACGCCCGAGCTGCCCGGCAGCTCGGCGTCCAACAGCTGCTGCGCTTCCTCGCGGAGCAGCGAGCGGCCGGCCAAACGCGCGGCCGCCCTTCCTGCCGCTTCGAGCAGGCGCGGCTCCGCCGCCGCCCCCTCTCTCAGCTTAATTCTCTCCATCTCGCCCGCATACCCGGCCGCCCTCGCATGATATCCCAGCCGCTCCTCCCAGCGGCCATACACAAATTGTTTCTCCTCGGCCCCTCGCCAGGCTCTCTCCCTATCACCCGAGTCTTCTTTCAAGCCTTTGCCCGCAGGAGATCGCGTCTCACTCGCCCATTCCTCCGCTAACAACCCGCACAGCCGTCCCGCCACGCCCAGAGGAATCTCCTCGCGCAGACGAACAATCTCACTCGCTCTGTCATTCCAATATTTCCGATCCGTCTCCCAGTCGATCGAGATCAGCGCCTTCTGCCCGCGCGCAGCCCGTACAGCATATAAAACAACCTTCATCCAACTCCCCCCCTCCAGTTCGAATACTGATCCTTCCATCATCCCCACGTTAGCGTCGTCTCTCCCCATTCCAACAACACAAAAAAACACACCCCAGCCTATACGGCGATTCGAGGTGTGCTTCACCTTGATTTATCTGGATATAACCAACTAATGAACCGATTCCTTAAGCTTGTTAATCTTGTCGGCAGACAATCCGGTCACTTCTCCCACCATGGCCGGATCAAGTCCCTTGGCCAGCATTTTTGCAGCAATTTCCTCTTTGCTTTTCAACACGCCTTCTTCTCTCCCCTGTTTTAAGCCTTTCTCCAAACCCATCTTCTCCCAGGACGTCATCCATTCCATCATCGCAACCTCCTCTTTCAGGTTAGTTCGATCTATTTTCTTGAGCAGCTGCTCGTTCTCGGAAGTCGTTAATTGTAGATAAGTTTCGAAAAAAACGGTCAGCAGCTTCATCCGGGCAGGATCCAACCGCAGACGAGTCACCATGCGAAGAAATTCAAACTTTACCGCAACCCGTTGCTTTTTATTATATCCCATACTGCTCAAAAGCGCAGCAGCCACGGGGTTATCGGTCCGAACGAATCGGCGCCAGCCTTTCTTGCGCAACTGGAGCGAATAATACCGGAAGTTCATCACCTTCAAGAACGGAAACGACCAACTGAACCGACTTGGTTCCCTCTGCTGCCGCGCGTGGCTGAAAACCGCAATCGGAAGAATCCGACGGCGGTACTTCTCGTACAGCTTGCTGGAGTACAGGAACATCCTTTCAGGGAAATCCTCTTGATAGTAGGACTGCGGTTCCAGATGGATAATAATCAGTGTTTTGTCTTCCTGTCGCTCCCTATTTCCCCCCTCCTCCAACAACATCGTCTCCACGGCTAAATCGACCCGTTCCGTCGTTCCCCCGACCAGATCGGAGAATACTTCCTCGGACAGAAACTTTAGATGTCCATAATCGATAACCGCCGACACCTTGGGATAAAACAACTCCATAAACTCTTTGAAAAAAGTCTGTAAAAGCTCCTTGTACAATCGATCGTGATCGATATTCATCCCCTTGTTCCTCCCTCCCACCACCGGCCAAAAACAGAAAAACCGCCCATTCCCCATCCGGAGAAAGAGCGGCGTGTGCTTCACGGCCGAGCTTGCTTTATTTTCCAATATCGTATCATGTATTCCCCCAACATGCAATGCATCTCCAGCTTCTCTCTCTACTCCATCGTCTCTCACTCGCTCTCACACTTTTACAAAGGCAACCGCCGAACATCCTCCTGACGAGCCAACTCCACCCATACAACGCGCGAATCCGCAGCAGCGATCGATCCGATCGCTCCTTCTCCCCGCTCGCAAACCCTTTCATCTTCCTGCTTGCCGCTATCAGACAAATCCCTTCTGACCCACTCGATGCCCGAATCCTTACGAGCCATACGCTCCAAAATCGGCTCCGTCTCGTCCGTGGACCGATCCAGCAGCACCGTTATGCCGATCTCCGTTCCCGTCCTTCTCGAAAAAAGCTGAATCGCCCGAATATAGCCTTCAATCTGCATCTGATGATTTCCCGCGACCAGCACATAATGACGGCGCCCTTCGCCAGAGCTTCGACGAATGATCCAGCGCGCGAATGCCGCGGCGGCAACGTACAAACCGACGATCCATAACAGCTCGGGAAGCATGGCGTCTCCTCCTTTGCCATGAAGGTGAGCGACGGCCGACCCAACGCCGGATATCCGCTCCAGCCTATTTACCGTCTACTCGTTCCACAATATATGCCGCCGGTCAACCGAGGGTTCCGCACTGGGCGAAGTCGCTCGCTGACACGCCTCCCACCCCACAAAAAAAACCGCGATCCCCAAGCACCTAAGCCCGGAAACCGCGATTCGCTTATTATGTATTACAAAGTCACCCAGCCATACTTGATCGAATTGATGACGGCCTGCGTGCGATCGTCCACTTCCATCTTCTGCAGAATGCTGCTGACGTGGTTTTTGACCGTTTTCTCGCTGATGAACAGGTTCTCCCCGATCGTCTTGTTGCTCTTGCCCTCGGCCATAAGCCGGAGCACCTCTGCCTCGCGGCGAGTGAGCGGGTTGTTCCCGCGCGGGATGAACTTTGTCACCGTCTCCCGGCTGGCAGCAGCCCCCGAAGTGGCGCCGATCTCGTCGAGATACGTCATGCGGCGGAGCTGATTGATCAGCTTGCCCGTTACTTTCGGATGTATGTAAGCATGTCCTTCCGCGACTGTGCGGATGGCGTTGACCAGCGACTCCGCTTCCATGTCCTTCAGCAGATACCCCGTCGCGCCCTTGCGCAGGGTCTCGAACACGTAGCTCTCGTCGTCGTGAATCGAGAGGATGATGACCTTGATGTCCGGAAAAATATCGCGCAACTTCTCGGTCGCCACCACGCCGTTCTCGATCGGCATATTAATGTCGAGCAGTACGACGTCCGGCTTCTCCCGGTTGCAGAACTCAAGCACCTGAATTCCGTCGCCGCACTCTCCGATAACCTCCAGATCGCTCTCCATGTTCAGAATCCGCTTCAATCCTTCGCGGAAGAGCTGATGATCGTCGGCTAGGAGCACTTTAATCGTACGTGCCGCTGTCTTATTCTCCATGCGCGATTAACTCCTTTCTTGAATCCGCTTTTATGGGAACATTGATCTTGATTACCGTGCCTTGGCCGATCGTCGATTCGATCTCCATCTTGCCTTGCAGCAAATCCACGCGCTCCTTCATCCCGATCAAGCCGAAATGGGAATGCGATTTGGAACGGGCCTCCACAATATCCGGATGGAACCCGACTCCATTATCTTGTATGAACATCCGGACGGTGTCGTCCAGAAAGATCAGCTCAAGCGATACGAACGTCGACTGCGCATGCTTCAGCGCGTTGTTGAAACCTTCCTGCACGAGCCGGAACATGGCCGCTTCCATCGCGTTCGGCAACCTTTTCTCCTTGCCCGACGTCTCAAATACAGAACGAATTCTCGTCTTCTCCTCGAAGTCCTGCACGAACTTGCGAAGCGTCGGCACCAGACCGAGATCATCCAAAGCCATCGGACGAAGGTTGAAAATGATTTTCCGTATTTCCTCCAACCCGATCCGGATTTGCGACTTCAGGTCGATCAGTTCGCTGCGCACGAGTTCAAGATCGTTCGTGTCCAGCATCCGCTCGGCAATTTCCGTTCTTAGAACGAGATTCGCCAGCGACTGGGCCGGTCCGTCGTGAATTTCTCTGGCAATTCGCTTGCGCTCATCTTCCTGGGCCAGAATGATCTTGAGACCGATCATCTGACGATTTTTCGCCGATTCCAGTATTCTCGTAACCTGGGTCAAGTCCCCTGACAAATAGTCAAGCACAACGCTCATCTGCAGACTGATCGTATCCGCGCGTTCGATAGACAACTCCACGCCCTTCACTCTCATCTGCAGCTCGTCTCTCCGGGCTTTCAGATAGCTTTCTTTTTCCCGGTAGACCATCAAGTCGAGCTGGAGCTGTGTCGCCTTCTCGTATGCCGATTTGATGTCCTGCTCGGAGTACCGGACGAAATCCCGGCTCACTTCCGTGAGCCGGATTCTCGCCAGCCGGTAATCCCGTTCTATGCGATCTACCTTGTCTATCGTATCCGACGTCTCCTGCAGAACGGTCTCCAACTCGTGCGTGAGGGAGAGCAGCTCCCGACGGGCAGCCTCGCAGATTTCGAACACTTGGACCTTGCTGTCTTCCATGACGGAAATCGCATTCTGGATGACGCGGTCTATCTGGTCTACATGATAATCCACGCTAATTACTCCCCTACTCGAAGACGCCGTCTAAAATCATCTTCTATCAGACTACAGCCGATCTCACTTGCTAGCAATGTTTACATCATACCATATTTTGAAGTCTCATCGAGAGAGGAATAGGACTTTCGGTCTAAAATTAACGAATTGTAATCGTTTGAGTTTTGTTCTCCCAATCTACTTTCTGCCCAAGCTGCTCGGATACGAGACGAACCGGAACATAGACGCTGCCCTTGATCAGCAGGGGGGCCGCCGGCATCGCCTGACGTACTCCGTTTACCGTCATCGTGTCCTTGCCGACCCACAGCTCCAGCATTTTGTCCCCGCGCAGCACCGTTACTCTCTTATCCGCATTGTTCCAAACTACCTGAGCCCCAAGCGTATCTCCGACGAAGCGGAGCGGCAAATAGTTCGTGTTCGTTCCTTTCTGGATAAAAGGAGCCCCCGGAAGCGTCACTTGCTTCCCGTCGACCGTAGCCTGCTTCTTCCCGACTGTCATGACGATCGTCGGCTTGGAGACTTCAATTTGTCCCGGAGGATATTGGAGCACGAGATTGTCGAAGGCTATCTGGCCCAGCATCGAGCGCTCGTCCTGATCATTCTCCTGATTGACGAGATACAGCTTGGTCAGCTTGGCTTCGCCCTTCAGTCCCGCTTGAGCCAGGTCGAAGCGGATATTCTTCCAGCCGGTCCAATCGACTTTATCGGCGATCGTGGCGTAAGCCGGCTTGCCGTCCCCGTTAATGAACTCGGCCCTCAGCCAGTGCATGCCGCCGTCGCCCATCACGTCGATCGAGATGGCGCTCGGAGCGCCTTTGATCGCGATGCCTTTGCCGTCGTTCAGAACAGCGTTCGCATACCTTTTACCTGCTCCGACCGTAAAGTCATAATCCATCGCCAGCACCTTCGACGTCTCGCGTCCGGTGATCCCGGTGACGATCGCTGCCGATCCGGCCGTCTCGACAGGGGTACCAGAGAAGCCTACGTTGTAAGCCGCCTTCTCGAAGTCCTCCAGCAGCTGCTCCGTTCCCGGCGCCAGCACGGCTACCGCTCCGAAGCCGTCATACCGCGCGATGGCGTAACCCGCGGCCACATTGTTCTGCACCTTGTTCACCGTCAGCTTGCCGTCTTGCGCCGTTGCCGTGAATCCGCGGAACTCCCACGTCACGGACGCCGCTGGAACGGTCAACAGCCGCCCGTCCGTCAGCTGCGCTTTCACCGGAACGTTGATCACCGCTCCCGGCTTCAGCAGCGTCGAGCTCGGCTCGACGATCAGCTTGGCGACCTGCGCTTCGCCGACGATTTCCAGCTTCAGCGAGTCGCTTGCGCTGCCCGATTTCACGCTGACCGTAGCCGATCCGGCTTTCGCAGCTTGGAAGGTTCCGTTGGCGAACGCGCCCAACTGCTTGTCGATGCTCCACGCCGGCGTCAGGCCGTTCGGATCGATCGGATTGTAATACGTATCGTACGCTTTGAGGGAGTAGTTCGCCTGCTGTCCGATGAACAGCGTTTCCGGTCCGCTGGCCACGATGCCTTTCAGCGAACCTTGCGGCGCAGTCGTGTAGACGCCGATTCCGTTCGTCACCAGACGCTGCGTCGTTCCGAAAGAAGTCGGATGGGCGAGCTGCGTTTGGAAATCCCCCAACGGCCGGGTCACCATCGTCGTCGAGCCGCCCCCGTCGAGATTGACGGCTTTCCAGACGCCGAGTTCCTTGAGCATCTGCTGCAGTTCTTTCAGCGTGACGCCTTTGCGGCCGCCGTTCTCTTCGACAGTAAGCAAGTACGCCGTGGAACCATCCTTGGAAAAGCCTACGGCCGTGCGAGCGCGATCCGCATACCCGCTTAGTCCGTTGACGTCTCTCGTAAAGGAGGCGGGAACCCCCTGGTCCATCAGCAGCGTATGTCCGCTCACCATCATCTGGAAGTCCGATGGGTTGTAGACCTTGCCCGCGGCCGTCGTCAGAGAGTAGTCCGCGTTAATCCGCTCCCCGACCGCCAGATTGGCGACGAAGTTGCCGGAATCCTTGCCGTAGTGGCCCCGCAGCACAAATCCGTTCTCCGGAATCGAAGTCGAGATCGCTCCTCTTATGGCAACCTCGGTCACGACGCCGTCCACAACCAGCGCCTCGTTCGGCGTAGCCGCGCTGTTCGCGGGCCGCTCGGCGGCGGTCCAGGCGCCCGTATACATGTACAGCGCGTTAACGTGGCTGTAGGCCTTGTCCGGCTCCGTACGATAGGCCGACTTGTTCACCCCGGCCAGCGGGTAAGAGACGCCCTTATCCACGGCCGTTACTGTACCGGTGAATACGAAATTTTCGATAATCGGCTGCCGATCCTTCGTCACCCCGAACGCATACATTCCCTGCAGTTGCTCGGTGCTAACAAGAAGCTGCCCCGAAGTGATCTGCGCGCCCATCGGCACGCCTTCCGTGCCGCTTGCCGTGCGGAACACGTCTCCGTTAATGCCCGCGACCGCGCCTGTTTCTTTCGTCATTGCGCCAACCGACTGCTTCGCGGTCACGCTTCCCTTTGGCCCTCCCATCGCATTGATCTGAACGTACGGATTTTTGAGGTCCACTTGCAGAACGTGCAACACTTCAGTCGGAATCGAAGAGTCGGACGGGATCCAGGCGTAGGTTAATTGACGAACGCCGGAAGTTACGATCGTTTCATTTTGCTTGAAGAGCTTATAGGTGACCGCGGACTGCTGCGTCGCGGCGACGGCGTGGGGAACGGAGATGAATCCCGTGCTGACGGGACCGGTGAACACCAACACTCCTGCGAGAAAAGGCAACACGAATCTGGAACGCTTCTGTCGGGCTTGTGAAGTGAATAATGGCATGTACTTCTGTTCTCCTGTAAGTCTATTGGATTTTGGGAGAAGTTCCGCTCCGGCGCCTCGTTGGCAGACGTTGCTAGCAAACTTCCTATTATCCCTATTCTATTAGACTCATTAAGAGGCCAAAAGTTACACTCCGGATCCGTTATCTTGAAATTTTAATACTGTACAGAATCTAGCAAACCTCGCAACTTATCCATCTCTTCCTGAAACTTCAGAAAGCTGCCAAGAAGCAATTCGACATATATCATATGGAGAATGTAGTACGCAAGGAAATGTACGGCAACCGCAATCGCAAAGATGAGGAATTGAATCAGCCTCGAAAGGGATTCATCCCAATCGTTTAATAGTTCCTTCAGCCGGTAGATTCCCCGATCGTAATAATAAGCGACCGCCAAAGCCGTTGCGGCCAAACTGATCGCTCTTAAAACGAACTGACCCAGATTTCCGACCGTTATGCCGCTATTCAGATAATGTGAGAGGTAGAGAACGTCGATAAACGTCAGCAGAGAACCGAGCCACGGCAAATTGCTGACGATACTGTTCCCCAATAACCCGATGCTGACGGATTGCAGCGTAATCGCGCATAGTACAACGCCCAGCCCGATGAAAACGAATCTCTTCCTCTCATCATCCAAAACGGTCGCCTCCTGCTTCATATAAAGAAGAGGACAGCATTCTTCCGCCGCCCTCTCTTCATTATTGCATCTCGTCCCTCTCTCGTCTGGGCAGCTTACTCCTCACGAGTTGATAGGACTGCTCCAGCATCGCGAACACTTCATCTTCCGGCACCGTACCGTCCAGGACCACCGTGTTCCAATGCTTCTTGTTCATATGGTATCCCGGCAGCACCGACTCAGGATATTGCTGCCGCAGCAGCCATGCCTCTTCCGGGTCGGCCTTCAGGTTAATGCTCTCCCGATCCCCCGTATGTCCCAGCAGCGCGAACATCTTGCTCCCTACGAACAGCACGGGCAAATCTGGGTCGAAAGGATAGCGGAGGGTTGTTCCGGGTTTGGCCAACCCTGCCTCGGCAATTCGAGAGTGATTCATCGAAAACCTTCTCTCAATCGTTCTTAGGAATCAATAAATTCTACGAACTCCAACAGCCTTTTAATCATAACAACAGCTTCCGCCCGGGTCGCATTGCTCTTCGGCTTCATCGTGGTAGGCGTCACTCCCCCGATAATGCCGGCCTGCACGCTGATCGACACGCCGTCTCTCGCCCAACTGCTGATACTTCCCCTATCGTTGAAGCGGTTCAGGTTGGAACTGTCGGCGGACTGTTGAACTCCGGCGACAGCCATGGCCCGTACCATCATCGTTGCCATCTCTTCGCGCGTAATCGGCGCATTCGGCCTGAACTTGCCGTCCGTTCCTCCTTGTACGATTCCTGCTGCGCTCGCTGCCCCGATGTATGCGGCAGATGCGCCGGAGCCCGGCACGTCCGAGAACTTGCCCGCAGCCGAACGATCGCCGCTCAAGCCTAATCCCCGAACGATATACTGCGCAAAATCCGCTCTGGTGATGTTAGCTTTCGGGGAGAATGTCGTTGGTGTAGTCCCGTCCACGATAAACTTCGAAGCAAGTAACGATACGTCCCCATTTGCCCAATGCGTTCTCATATCGGCATACTGCATCGTTTTGCGAACTACCGCATACTTGCTGTTGCCCTTACGCATGAAGTTCACGTACAACGAGGTCCCATTATTCGTAACCGTAGTCGGCACATAGCTGATCTTGCCTGTCGCAGGATCGAGATATACGACGGCCAAGTTATCAAGCGATCCAGCGGATGCAGGAATTACAAACGAACGCGTTACGTACCTATCGTAGTTAGTAATCGGATATTCCCTTCCGCCGAATAGAATCGACGCTGTAAAATCCGCTGGAGCAGCTACTCTCTGTGCGCCCTGACCGGCAAGCGCCGCAATGAACGAAGTGTCCGATACCTTCTCAATGCTTAACAGCAGAGCGGCATCGCTCGAATTATTGCCCCCGATTTGCTGCAATTGCTTCGTAAAGTTGATCGCATTTAACGGCAGGTTAAACTGCACATCTCCAAAATCGAGCAGGAATTCCGCATTGGATACGTTCGTCGCCGAAGAGATCAGCGATTGAATCGGGAGGCTCACGAGTGCTCCGGCCTCCGTCGCTGGAATACGAACCGATACCCGCGGCACAGTAACGCCGCTATTCGACTTAATCAAAGAATAGGAGGCAGCCAGCTTATTTGCATCCACCACATAACGTTTTGCGGCTTTTCCGGATGGAGTAACCGCCGCGGTTGCCGTTACCGCCTTGCCGACGACCAGCCTGACAGCTCCCGCTCCGTCGGATTCCAGATAATCCGGCAAGTTGGCGATCGGCGTACCCGTTTGCGCGCCTACCGTAATATTATTAAGCGCGGCAACGATTCGATCAAGCGTATCCCTTAACGGGTTCCCCGACGTAATGTAGCTCACCGTCACCGTTTGACCTGCGCCAACCGCAGACGACAAATTCACAACGACTTGAGTTCCGGCCACAGATACGCCGGTCACAGGAATCGTTGCCCCGTCATATTTGACCGTATACTGCGAAGCATACGGAGCCGTATTCGGATTCAGCGGAGCAGAGTAGACCAGCGTCAACTGATTGTTCAAGATACTGGACGACGCCAACTGAGCGACATCGCTGGAACCTGAAGTAAAGTTGTAGCCCACGATCGCCGGAGCAATATTGCCGGACAGGTCCAGGATCGCCGGCGAACTTTGGTAATAATACAACAAGACCGGAACATTGGACGAGACGCTCTGAGACAACGTCAGCTCAACCGTATTATTCGCTACCGCGACCTTCGTCACAGTCGGCGGGGTTACCCCCGTAGTAACTACTGAAAACGCGGTGGTTGGCGGAACGCTATTCGGATTCAGCCCTTCGTTATAAGTCATGACAATCTTAGTGCCGTTCAAGACGGCCGATTGCAACTGCGGCGGCTCGTTATCGTATTGATTTCTAACATAATAATCCGTAAACGCCGGAACCATGCTCCCGCTTGGATCACGAAGGGGGTAAGAGCCCGGAGCATACGATACCGATACCGGCAACGAACTGGTCGATGCGGAATTCAAAGTCATCGTCAAGAAGTTACCGCTCAAAAACGCGGAGTTAATCCCAATGACGTTACCGTTCTGTTTCACGGTAAACTGGCTCTGAATCTGGGTTTGAAACTGCGGAGCCACATCCGCCATAGCTTTATTGAATGTCAAGGTTAATGAACTTCCATAGAAATACCCGTTCTCTGGCTTCGGCAGAGTAGAATCCGTCGAATTCGTTATAAGCACGTTATTGAAAGCAGCGACTTCTATTCCGCTTGTATTCTGCAATCTTCTGGCAACAACCGTATCCGGATAATAGGAAAGCCTGACATTCTGGCCAACCAGCACACTGCTTTGCAAAGTCAAACGGACCTCATTGCCGCTTACGGATACACCCGTCACCGCTCTTGCAGCATCATTAACGGTAGCGTAGAAATTGCTTGCGTTTGGTGTCTTTGTCGAATCTAAGTTCTCGCTGAACTTCAAAACGATGGATGTTCCATTAATCGACGAACTGCTAACGACGGGGACGCTGTTCGTTCCTGTCTGGAAAGACCATTGGTACGGATTCGTTATACCCCCGAAAAAGTTGCCCGAAGTATCCTGGATGACGTTGGCCGGAACGGTCACCGAGTATAGAGTTGAATTGCTCAGCTTTGTAGTCCCGGTCAACTTCAGAATAACCTTCTGGTTATTCGACGGATCAATCGACATCGTCAAATCTCTCTTGCTCGATTGCGCGTTTTGCGGGAAGATTTGCGCCGTCGCGCCCGAGGCCAACGGCCCTAGCGCCTCGTTAAAGGTCAAACTAAGCTCGTTTAAGGAAGTACTGAGCGCAGTCGCCGACACGGTCGGGAAATAAGCGCTGATCGCTGGAGGCGTAGAGTCCTTAAGGACTTTGAATTTCCAAGTTACGGCGTCCAAATAGTTTCCGCTTGCATCCCGGTAAACGTCGGACCCGATCTGTACGGTGTAGTCCGTGTTGTTAACGAATTTGGGACACGATGCCCCGGCAAGATTAAGAACGGCGTTGGTACTGCCCGTATTTGCGACGGTTGCAACAGCAGGCACTGTACAGACCAGCGCACCGCTCGAAGTTGTAAGAATGACGCTTCGGTTAGTGTTGGCAAAGACGGGTTCATCGAATTCGAGCGAGATTTGTGTGGCATTCACATCCGCCAGAACCCCGGTATTGGCTGGATTAAAGGTTTTGATCTTCGGCTTGGTCGTATCTAACGCCGGCTTGGTTTTGAACGTCCATCCGCCGGATGACTGTATTCCGGAATACGCCCCGTTTAGCGGATCAACGAGCGCCCCGGAGTCGATCAGGACATAATAGGACTTCCCATATTCCAATCCCTTAAGGGCCAGGCTGACTCTCCAATTCGCCCCAACCTGGGCAACTGTCACGTCCGTTGCCTGAATGCTAACCGAATGCACCGTAACATTATCCGAAGCTCTTTTAACCTGAATGTAACCAGAGCCTTTCACGACTTTTCTTACAAATTCAAAGGAAAGGTTGCCCGGATTCACCGGATCCAACGTCTCAAATCCATTCGCTGGCACGAAGTTCATGGCAACCGGAACGAGCTGTTCCGCCCGGAAGCTCCAAGCAGTCCCTACGAATGATGCGTTATTAGAATAGTTGCGAACCGCATCGGACGGTACGATAACCGAATAGCGTGCTCCTGACGTTAAGGCTGTAGTTGGCGTAATGACAATGGACTTATTTTGATTATCCAATTGAACGACAGGAGGAGTAGTTGCTGAAATATCATACTGCTCAACAAGCGTTCCGCTATCTGCATCGCGAAGCTCGATCATCCCCGCTCCCCGAACAATCTCCTCATCAAATGTAAGCATCAGATTGGTCGTCGTGACAGCAGCCGTTGCGCCATTGCTCGGAGTCATAGCGACCACAACAGGCCCGCTGGGAGCTGCTTCGGCAACCGGAATAGCAAAAGTCTGTAAAAGAAGCGCAACTGTTAAAATAAGAGATAGAATGCGAATTCGTTGCAACCGAATGACCTCCCGAAAATGAACATACTTACCTATTTCTTCGGCCAAAATGCAGCACATCATTAGTTTTCGACATAAAAAAGCGCATTGTCCCGATTTCCGGTACAATGCGCTTCTGTATTTTCAATAACTTTACGCCAATGCCCCTTGCTTCAAAGCCTCTACGCGATCCAGACGCTCCCAAGGAAGATCGACGTCCGTGCGGCCAAAGTGACCGTATGCAGCTGTCTGGCGGTAGATCGGGCGACGCAGATCCAGCATCTTGATAATGCCTGCAGGGCGAAGATCGAAGTTGCCCTTGATCAGTTCGACCAATTTCTCCTCAGCTACTTTGCCGGTGCCATAGGTATCGACATTAATCGATACCGGGCTCGCTACCCCGATTGCGTAAGCAAGCTGAATTTCGCATTTGTCGGCGAGGCCGGCTGCAACGATGTTCTTGGCTACGTAGCGAGCTGCGTAAGCCGCGGAACGGTCGACTTTCGTCGGATCCTTGCCGGAGAATGCGCCGCCGCCGTGTCGAGCGTAACCGCCGTATGTGTCGACAATAATTTTACGCCCAGTCAGACCTGCATCCCCTTGAGGACCGCCAATTACAAAACGGCCTGTCGGGTTGATGAAAAACTTCGTTTCATCATCCAACCACTCAGCAGGAACTTCCGGATAGATGACGTGTTCGCGAATATCTTTCTGGATTTGCTCCAGCGTAATGTCTTCGGAATGCTGCGTGGATACGACAATCGTGTCTACGCGCACCGGCTTGCCATCATCGTACTGTACCGTAACCTGAGTTTTGCCGTCCGGGCGGAGATACGCGAGCTTGCCGTTCTTGCGCACTTCCGACAAACGACGGGACAGACGGTGAGCCAACGCTATTGGCAGAGGCATCAACTCAGGAGTTTCATTCGTCGCAAAACCGAACATGAGCCCTTGGTCGCCGGCACCGATATCTTCGTTTTCTTGCTGTACGTCTTTACCATCCCGAGATTCGAGCGCAGCGTTAACGCCTTGCGCAATATCCGCGGATTGTTCGTTCAGAGAAGTCAGAACCGCGCAGGTACTGGAATCAAAGCCGTATTTCGCGCGAGTATAACCGATTTCCTTAATCGTACGACGTGCAATGGAAGAGATATCGATAAAATCGGCCCTGCTGCTGATTTCACCGATCACAAGTACAAGTCCTGTAGCTACGGATACTTCACACGCTACGCGAGCATAAGGATCGGCTTCCAAGAAAGCATCCAATACCGCGTCGGAAATCTGATCGCAAATCTTATCCGGATGGCCCTCCGTGACCGATTCGGACGTGAAGAGATGCCGGCCTTTAATCGCCAAAGTCTCCAACCTCCACATATAAAAATCAACCTTTCCCAATTGGAAAAGGCTGTTAAAGTTAACCTTCGATTTATAATGATACCGGAATTGTCGAGGGGTGTCAACGGACAGCAGCCCCGTCATGCCAGCAGCTTCAGCCTTATTTATAGGAGCGTTTGTTGCGCTTGCTGAATAAGGCGCTTCGTAATTCCGCCGCCCAGAGATCCCGCTTCCCTCGAGGATAAGTCGCCGAGATAAGCTTGCCCGAATGCGGCTGCCCCTATGCTTCCCAACTCCCCCGCGAATTCCGTGTCGAAGCCTTCCGCGTGCTGCCCGATTTGTACGCCGAGCTCGGATGCAATTTCGTACTTCATCTGATTAATCGCATTCGCGCATTCTGGTACGACAAGTTTATTGCTCCTTCTGGCCATGATCGATTCCTCCTTGAAGTTGATGCCGTTATTATGGCTCGGCTTCTCCTCTTCAAGGCGTATTACATTATGGTTTGCCGGGGAAAATGTAGGAGTCGGCACACTGCGACAAATATTCGCGCAAAGCATCACGCCATGGCCTAAGTGGAGTGAATCCAGCTTCGATTAGAGCCGTTTGGCCGAGTACCGAAAAAGCTGGACGGGGCGCCGGCCTCGGAAATTGCTCCGTGGAGCATGGATGAACGACAATCGATTCTTCTCCCGCTTCTTCGAAGATGGCTTTGGCGAACTCATACCACGAACAACTTCCACTGTTGGAAGCATGATACACGCCATATTTTTCGGATCGAACCAAATCGGCAATAAATAAGGCTAAATCATAAGTGTAAGTCGGCGATCCAATCTGATCATCCACAACCGTTATCTCTTTCTTGCTTGCCGCAAGCTTCAGCATCGTATGCACGAAATTGGAGCCATATTTTCCATACACCCAAGACGTTCGAACAATAAAACATTTCGAGGAAAATTCGCTCGCTTTCCGCTCGCCTTCCAGCTTGGTGACTCCGTAGACGGATTGCGGAGAAGTCGGATGATTTTCCGCATAAGGCATGTTTCCTCTTCCGACGAACACATAATCCGTGCTGATATAGCAGAACCTAGCTCCAACGGCCTCTGCTGCCTTTGCCACGTTACCTGTTCCCTCGACATTAATCGCCCAGGCCGCTTCCGGTTCGGATTCAGCCTTGTCGACGGCCGTATAGGCCGCTGCATGAACGACGATGTTCGGTTTTAGAGACTTGAATATCTTCTTACAGCTTTCGAAGTCTGTAATGTCCAACTCGGATCGATTTTTCCCGATGATTTCGATATCGCTAACGTTCAAATGAACGAGCTCTTGCCCGAGTTGGCCCCCTGCACCGGTCACCAGAAGAATCTGTCTTTGATTGCTCATTGTCGGTAAGCTCCGGAAGCGATTCTTTCCAGCCACTCTCCATGCTGCAGATACCATTCGATCGTTTTCTTGATGCCCGATTCGTAATCATACTGAGGCTGCCAACCAAGTTCTCGGCGAATTTTGGAAGCATCTATCGCATACCTTCTGTCATGCCCCAGACGATCTTCGACAAAGCCAATTAACGAATCCGGCTTCCCCAGTTCCTTCAAAATCGTACTCACGACCTGAAGATTTGATCTCTCGTTATTGCCGCCAATATTGTACACTTCGCCCTTTTTCCCATTGTGCAAAACCAGATCGATCGCACGGCAATGATCCTCCACGTACAACCAATCCCTTACGTTCAAACCATCTCCGTACACAGGAAGAGGTTCGTTCTTCAGCGCTTTGGTTATCATGAGCGGAATTAGCTTTTCCGGAAATTGATATGGCCCGTAATTGTTGGAGCAACGCGTAATATTGACGTGCATCCCGTACGTTTCGTGATAGGCACGAACGAGCAGATCCGCCCCGGCCTTGCTGGCCGAGTAGGGACTATTGGGGGCTAACGGCGTCTCTTCGGAAAATAGTCCGACGTCTCCAAGCGTACCATAAACTTCATCCGTTGAAATTTGAACAAACCTTGGAACATTGTACTTTCTCGCCAGATCGAGCAGAACTTGCGTTCCTGTGACATTCGTTCTCACAAATAAACCCGGATCGGTAATGCTTCGATCCACATGCGATTCCGCGGCGAAATTGATGATCGCATCAAAGCCTTCACCGACGATCGTCTTCATCTTTACTGCATCGGATATGTCTGCTTGTATGAACCGATAGTTCGACCATTCCGTTATTCCCTGCAAGTTATCCGGATTTCCTGCATAAGTGAGTAGATCGACATTGACTAGCTGATAATCTTCATGCTGATTTCGCATATAATGAACGAAATTGCTACCGATAAATCCGGCACCGCCCGTAACAAGCAATCTCATACTGAACCACCCTTAAGCCTTAAAATTATACTCTGCGTGCGCTAAAACCGGATGCCCGGCATCTTTGTCCGAGAGAATAGGATTATTCGTTGGCCATACGATCCCAATCACCGGATCATTCCAGAGAATTCCTCGATCATGCTCCTTGGAATATGGCCGATCCACCTTGTACTGCACCTCGGTATTCGGAACCAACGTACAGAACCCATGAGCAAAACCAGCCGGAACAAACAATTGCAGCTTGTTCTCCGCCGACAACTCGAAGCCTTCCCACTGGCCGAAAGTAGGAGAGCCTGTGCGGATATCCACCACAACGTCATAAATTGCCCCAGCCGTCACGCGAACCAGCTTACTCTGCGCCTGAGGATGAAGCTGATAATGCAGCCCGCGAATCACCCCAGCCTCCTTCGACAACGAATGGTTGTCTTGAACGAAGGACTCCGGAAGACCGATCTTCGTATAACGATCCGCTTGATAGCTCTCCAGAAAATAACCGCGGGAATCCTCGAACACGGTCGGTTCGATTAATTTAACGCCTGCAAGCTTTCCCTCCATGACTTTCACTCGATCACCCGTATTCGATAGTTGCCGTAATACGGCATTCTACAGGGTATTCAATACGGCCTTCTCGGTCATGGGCTTGAAGGCATAAAAAAAACTGCCATCCCTGAGGATCGGCAGTCGGCATATGAAGGTATAATAGCTATTGCACAAGCTTGTACTCGCCTCGAACGAGGACAATTAGCCCTTTCGCTTGTTTAGGATCCGCCTCGACCCCTCTTTCCCCTCTCGGGTTAAGAATGAGATGATTGTTGCCTACCGGCTTGCCAGGCTTAATGTCCGTACCATCCGTCAAATCCGACAAACCGTTGGCATCCGAGCTGTAAGCGATCGCTTTACCCGAACGTACGATCATCTCACCGCCGTCTCCCACGATGAGCTTCGATCCCCAGGGTACCGTAACGACTTCAAGCGCAGTGGATCCCCCTCCGCCGGTCGATCCGATCTTCTCCAGTTCCTGCTTCACCAACTTCTCAACTGCAGCATCCACATAAGCCTTAGTCACCAACGGATCGTCCACCGAACCCGGCGTAGAACCCCCATCCGCTTCCGCCGTCGACATTATGCTGATCGTTCCAATTATAATCGCCAGTAACGCCGTCGCTGCCCAGATCGTCCACTTCTTTGTCTTTGGCAAGTTCATCTCTCCCGTTTCGACAAGTTCTATCAGATTGTACGCGTTTTAGTTTGGGAAAGTTGCAATATTATCATTATTCAGATCATATTCACTTTTATCTTATTTTTTTGCCAATTCCAAGAATCCTTACACATATCTTTGATATCCCTCTCAGCGAACCAATCAAGCTCTTCGTTTGCCTTGCTAGGATCAGCGTAGCTTTGTTCGCTGTCACCTTTCCTTCTCATCGTAAAGTCGTATGGGACTTCTTGGTTGGTCATCTCTTCAAAACAATGCACTATTTCCAATACACTATACCCTTTGCCAGTGCCCAAATTATACGAATCAATTCCTGTTGATTCTTGAATTTTCTGTAAAGCTTTAATATGTCCTTTCGCAAGATCCATCACGTGAATATAGTCTCTGACTGCAGTGCCGTCTGGTGTATCATAATCATTTCCGTAAATATATAATTTTTCTCTTAACCCTGCAGCAACTTGTGTAATGTAGGGCATGAGATTATTTGGTATACCCAGTGGATCTTCTCCAATCAATCCACTTTTATGTGCTCCTGTTGGATTAAAGTATCTAAGGATTGATATGCTCCAACTAGGATCGGATTGGTATAAATCGTGTAGAATTTGCTCAATGAACAATTTAGATCTTCCATATGGATTAGTAGCATTTAGTGGGAATTCCTCAACAATAGGTACAGTAGGTGATTCTCCATAAACGGTTGCCGAGGAACTAAAAACCATCTTTTTTATACCGAACATTTGCATAACATTACATAATACCAAAGCACCTGTGATATTGTTATAGAAATATTTAAGTGGCATTTCCACCGATTCGCCAACTGATTTCAACCCGGCAAGATGGATCACTCCATCAATACTATGCCTATTAAAAATAGTTCCCAGTGCATTGCTGTCTGTAATATCTATATCATAAACTTCGAAGTTTTTTTTTGTAATTTCTTTTACCCTATCCAAGGAGTGTCTCGTACTATTGGAAAAGTTATCTACCACTACAATTTCATAATTTGCTTGTAGCAATTCAATACAAGTATGGCTTCCAATATAACCTGCTCCACCTGTAACTAGTATCATAACGCTAACCTCTCTCACAATTTAGCTTTGTTAGCTTTATCGTTTTTTATAGTCACGATACTCCCCTGATAATATTCGCTTCCACCATCCATCATTACCTAAAAACCATTCGATTGTCTTCTTAACTCCGCTATCAAAATCATAGCATGGTTTCCAACCGAGCTCCGTCATTAACTTAGTTGCATCAATACCGTATCTGCGATCATGTCCGGGTCTATCGGCCACATATTTAATTAATGTAGGAGGCTTATCAAGATATTCAAGGATGGTATTTACGATTTCAATATTCGTTCTTTCATTATTTCCACCAATATTATAAACGTCACCAGCCTTACCTTTATGAATAACAAGATCTATGGCACTGCAATGATCTTCGACATAAAGCCAGTCACGAACGTTTAGTCCATCCCCATAAACGGGAAGGCTTTTATTATTTAATGCATTCGTAATCATTAATGGAATCAACTTTTCAGGGAAATGATACGGTCCATAATTGTTTGAACAACGGGTAATGTTAACCGGGAGTCCAAAAGTTTCATAGTAAGACCTAACTAGCAAGTCCCCGCCGGCCTTACTAGCGGAATAGGGACTATTCGGAGCTAAGGGAGTCTGTTCGGTAAACAGCCCCGTTTTTCCAAGAGTCCCGTAGACTTCATCCGTCGATACTTGGACATACTTAGACACCTTGTATTTTTTCGCCGCATCAAGCAATGTTTGCGTCCCCAATACGTTTGTTCTGACGAATACCCCAGGATCGGATATGCTCCGATCTACATGGGACTCCGCGGCAAAATTGACTATGGAATCCACGCCCAGACTTACCGCGGCATTTACGGCCTCGGCATCGGAGATATCTCCCTTAACAAAAGTAAAGTTCGAATGATTCTCTACTGCGGCGAGATTCTCGAGATTTCCGGCATACGTTAGATTATCGAAATTAATAATTTGATAATCAGGATATTTATTCAGCATATACAGAACAAAATTGCTGCCGATAAAGCCTGCTCCGCCTGTTACTAACAACTTCAAAGCAGTTCCTCCAATAGTTAGTAGGTTATCGATATTCGCGTTCTATATCGTTCCGTTATCCACATGAATCACCTGACCGGTAATCGAGCCTGCCGCATCCGACAAAATAAACTGAACCGTCTGCGCTACGCTTTTAACGCTCGTCTCCTCTTTGAGAGAAGTTCTTTTATATATCCGGTCTTTTTGCTCTGCGGAAAGAGTTTCGCTCATCTTGGTTTCCATAAACCCAGGGCTCACGCAATTGGATCGAATGCCGACTCCCCCCCATTCTCGGGCCACTCCCTTGGAGAACGCCTCGATAGCCCCTTTGGTCGAAGCATACATGCTTAATCCTTTATATCCCGTATGAGCGCTTACCGAACTAATATGAACGATTGAGCCTCTTGTTTTGTGAAGCAGCATATCGCGTATCGCGTACTTGGTCAATGCTATTGGAGATAGCACGTTAACACGGTACATTCTCTCCAATGATTCGAGATTCGCATTGGTAACCAGATCATCATAAGCAAAGGCGGAATTGTTGACTAGACCGAATATAGGCCCCAGCTTCTTCAATTGTTTCAAATAAAGATCTTTGACAAGGTCTACGTTCTCCAAGTCGAAATCAATATGCTGATATCGCTCGCTATGCCGGGATTTCATTTGTAAAATAACATCATTCTCCGATCTACTCAGACCGATAACATTGTATTCTGTGTTCTCTAGGAGCGCAGAGACGACTTCACTTCCCAAACCGCCCGAATCCCCGGTTACGATTATCGACTTCATGATCTCACCTTCTTTCCAGTTCGCGTCTGGTCTATGGATTCAACGAACTTAATAATGCGAGGTACTTTCCAACTTTGCAAGCTTGCGTTGAGTTCCTGCAGAATAATAGCTTTCAGTTCTTTATCCTCCAACGAACCCCCTCTTACAATCTCTGCCATCAATATGTTTCCGGTTATGTTATTGATTCGCGGCTTTACGATCGCATCCTTTACGCCTGAAACTCTCTTAATCGCCTCTTCGACCTCATGGGGGTTTACTTTATAACCGCCGATATTAATCATTTCGCTTTTTCTGGAAACGAATTTGAATCGGCCGTCACCGATAGATTCAATAATATCTCCCGTGTAGTACCAATCATCTTTCAGCGAAAAATCCGACGATTGAGGAAGCAAATCTTTGTGAACCAATAGCTCTTCATCTTCCGAGAATCGCACTTTGTCCCAAAGCGACTTGGGAATGACGAAGGCATCTCCATCAGAAGTAAATAAGCTGCCGATTTCCGTTGACGCGTATATGTTACGAATTTTGGCATTCGGAAATACTTGAGCTATCTTCCCGGTTAGACTCGGATCAAATTTTTCTCCTCCGAACGTCGCGCCGCGTACAGTTGTAACTTTGGCGGGAAGGGTGGGCAGTACCATTCTGTAGAACGTTGGGGTAGCCGAAATATGCGTCACTTCATATTTGACCAGCTCTTGATAGATATCCGAAGAACTAAATACGTAAACCATCGGGTTCCGATTATAAAAAGCCTGAAATAAAACTTGAACGCCCGCAATATGCGTAGAATTATAAGCATAAGCCCACACGTTATCCGAAAATTTCTCGGAAACTTTGACGTTACGGGTTAACGAATCCAGCGTATGAACCACTTTTTTAGGACGACCTGTCGTTCCGGAAGTATAAATGGATAACCGCCAGGTCGATTTCTTTTCCTCAATGCGCCCCAATAACTCCTCCCACGATCCAATGCGAAGAGATTGGTTTTCCGTTTTGCGGATTTGGGTTAAAGGATAATCGACGCCGATCGATTGCAATTCTTGCACGGAAAAGTCAGAGTCCAATAATATTGCCTCTTGTCCCGATGCCAAACTGTATAAAATCTCTGCCTGAACGCGATACGGATCCTCGGTATAGATATATCCGCTCGAACCCGTCATTTGATTAAGATCTTGGATTACATCGACGTATGACTTCGTGATTCCTCTGCCTTCGTCAATCCAGAAAAGGCCCATAACCACTCATCCTATTCCAGTTTTTTGAGAATTTGCTCAATACTATCGACGATTCCGTCTTCGAAGACATCTACATCAAACTCGTCCTCGATCATAACGGTCAGTGCCGCCAACGATAAGGAATCGAAGCCTATATCCGTTCTTAAAGACATCTCGGGGCGTAGTTCGGCTATTGCAGATTGATTGTTATTTCCACGAATCTCGTTTATGATCGAAAGCAATCTCTCTTTCATCTTGAATCCTCCTTGTTAGTCGTAGCGTCTCATGTGTCGAGGTACCCTTATTAGGGGCTGCGATGGACCTCCTGAATAAATAACGTCCTCGGGAACGTCTTTATTGACGACAGAACCTGCCGCGATAATACTGCCGCGTCCAATTTTCACCCCTGGAAGCAGGACTGCTCCGACGCCAATGGATACGTAATCCCCAATAATAGCGCCGCTAACTTTTTCGTCGTAGCCATGCTTCCCGAAGAGATTATCGTTTGCCATCGTGACTCCAACGCTTATAAATACATGGCTTCCGATCTTGACGCGACCAGTTATATGCGAATTGTCCATAATCCTTGTGTGATCCCCGATCTCTACTTCCGTATTGATCGTGACCCCGCGGCTAACAAGCACTTTTTGCCCAATTCTTACATTCGATAAGATGGAAGAGTTATCGCCGATCAGCGACTCGCTTCCAATCGTCACGTCTTCATAAATGATAACGTTGCTGCAAATCGAGACGCCGCTCGATATCCTCGTTTCTTTTCGTTTCGATAATTCTTTCTTCATTACCGAAGTAGGCGTAGCACTCCTTCCTAGAACGGAGTGCTCGCCAATCACCACATCGTTTTCTACAATTACCGGTTCGTATATGATCGAATAATCCCTTATCTCGACATTGTCCCCGATATTCCGGGAATAAATCTTAGCAGACTCTGCAATCATAAGATCGTCAGCTCCCTCTTTGTTTCCTGCTCGCCGCTTAATGAACCAACCTCTGCCAACTCCAATAGGTATTGGCCATAATCATTCTTAGAGAGGGATTTTCCAAGTGAAATCAACTGTTCTCGGGAGATATATCCCTTTAAATAAGCGATCTCTTCAATGCAAGCTACTTTAAACCCTTGGCGTTTTTCGATGGTTTCAATATAAGTCGAGGCTTGCAGAAGAGATTCATGTGTTCCGGTATCCAGCCAGGCAAAGCCTCTTCCTAGCAGTTCTACATTCAATTTGCCCTTCTCCAAGTAAACCTTATTGATATCCGTTATTTCTAGTTCTCCCCGGGTGGATGGCTGAATCGTTTTAGCGATTTCGACAACTTCGTTATCATAAAAGTACAACCCGGTAATCGCAAACTGAGACTTCGGCCGCGCCGGCTTTTCCTCAATCGAAAGAACTTTGAAATCCGAATCGAATTCGACCACGCCGAACCTCTTTGGATCTTTAACTTTATAGCCGAATACCGTCGCCCCGCTTTCGCGTTGCGCCACTTTAACTAGCATTTCCGAGAAGCCTTGCCCGAAAAATAAATTGTCTCCCAATACCAATGCAACCCGGTCCGAGCCAATGAAGTCTTCGGCGATAATAAAAGCTTGCGCAAGACCATCGGGCGAGGGCTGAACTGCATACCCGACGGATAATCCCAGCTCGCTCCCATCGCCAAACAACTGTTCAAACCGATGAATATCTTCCGGCGTTGAAATGATAAGAATATCCTTTATCCCCGCTAGCATTAATACCGAGAGCGGATAATAAATCATCGGCTTGTCGTAAATAGGCAACAGTTGCTTGGAAATGATTTTGGTTAGCGGATACAATCTAGTTCCGCTCCCGCCGGCCAGTATTATTCCCTTAATTGGAATCGCCTTCCCATCCTTATTTATAACTGTTTACTTTCGAAACGACGTAATCTATTTCATCGTCTGTCATTCCTTCGTAGAGCGGCAAACTTAATACCTTATTCGAATAATTCTCTGTTATAGGAAAATCGCCCGGCGTAAAACCTAAATAACGATAGGCCTGGGAGAGATGCGGGGGAACAGGATAGTGAATTTGCGTTGCAATCTGTTGTTCCTGCAAATATTGCTGCAGCCTGTTCCGATCCTCTGTATGGATAACAAATAAGTGCCACACATGTTCCGCGCCGTCTCTCACTTGGGGAAGAGCTATTCGGAGATTGTTTATCCCAGTCAAATATTTTTTCGCGATTCTTTCTCTTTCCTCTCTAAGCGAATCATAATGAGAGAGTTTGACGGACAACAAAGCAGCTTGGATTTCGTCAAGCCTGGAATTAACGCCTACGATTTCATTCTGATACTTAATCTTGCTCCCATAGTTTCTGAGCATCTTCACTTTCTCGTTGATGGACGGATTATCGGTGACTATGGCGCCGCCATCGCCGAATGCGCCTATATTTTTTGTCGGATAAAAGCTAAAGCAACCTATATCTCCCCAGGTCCCCGAAATCTTGTCTTCGAATTTCGCCCCATGACTTTGAGCGCAATCCTCAATCAGAAAAAGTTTATGCTTCTCTGCGATAGCTTTGATTCTTTTCATATTGGCAGCTTGCCCGTAAAGGTGGACAACGAGAATTGCTTTTGTCTTCTCCGTGATACGTTCTTCAATATTATCCGCATCCAGATTGTAATACTCGTCCGGCTCTACGAAGACGGGCGTAGCCCCGTTTTCCGTAATGCCGATTACGGATGCAATATAAGTGTTGGCCGGTACGATAACTTCATCTCCGGGGCCTATATCTAGAGCCCTGAAGGCAAGCGTTAATGCATCCAAACCGGAATTTAAACCGACGCAATGCTTCGAGCCAACGAATTCCGCAAATTCGCGTTCAAATTTCTCACACGATTCGCCCAGGATATACCACCCTGATTCCAATGCCTGAATTGCGGCTCTATCGTACTCCGTTTTATACTTGAAGTAGCCTCTATCTAACTGATTGAAGTTTATTTTCATCTTTCCAATACCCTACCTTCAGATAACTTTTAAAATCGTTGTAATCCCGTATGTAGTCATCCTCATTGTAATAATCTGAAGAGGCTACGCATAAAATGGAATTTTCCATTCGCCAATAAATATCTCGCCAGATGCCACTACCAACTAATAAGGCCTTTTCAGGCGAATCTAGTAGAAAGGCTTCTTTAGTCTCGCCATCGTCCAACTCCACTTCTATGATTCCATGCGGACACCACAGTACCTGTTGCAGATTTTTATGAGCATGCATCCCCCTTTTGCCATTTACCGGTACGTCATAGGTAAAATAAACTCTCTTTATTTCAAAAGGGATATCTCTATTGGACTCAAAAAAAGAAAGGTAGCCTAGATCCGATTTCCCGATTTTCTTCAGATAAACAATACTATTCATTCCCCCTACCTCCCGCCTTTACTTTTTTCAATAACATCGCATTTACTTTTTTTAATAACATCGCCGTTTCTTTCTTATATAATACAACAAAGATCGTCAACAGGAGAACAGATGAAATAGATTGGAATAACCTTTCTTCAAACAGGTACAGTCGAATCACGACTAAATACGCCGCGGTTAGCATACAAATCATGCTGAATCTCATAGAGACGACGAATAAATTCATTTTTATAGTTAAGACGCAAGTGATGATCAAGGTGACGATATAGCCTACCAATGTGGAAATTGCAGCCCCCTCGACACCTAGTACTTTTATCAAGTAAAGATTTAGAAGGATGTTAATTACGGCCCCACTAACTAAGCACAATGTTGACAAATAGCTTTTTTTCACCACTAGAAATTGGTTTGCAACAACTTGGTACAACATAAGCAGTAATGGCGATAAATAAAGATACGGGAAAACAATGTACCCTTGAATATATTCCCCAGTGAATAACAGGCTAAATATGAGATGGCTGAAAGGATAGACCAGAATTAGGCTGAAAATAGATATGAGTCCAAGTACTTCGAATACTCTCGAATTTAATTGAACTTGATCCTTATCTTTCATTGTCGAGAAGGCAAAGTATTGCCATCCACCAGCAAAAGCCATGTATATAAACATGCTTATTTGAGCTACTCTTGACCCAATCGCATAGATACCAAGATCAGAGACTCCCAACATATTTGTAATCATAATCCGATCCATCGAGTTATATACCCAGTAGATGATAAAAGTAGGTAATAACGGAAGACCTATTTTGAATAACTCTTTGGTTACTTTCTTGTTGATCTTCCCCTTAGTAAAATACTTCTTATTCAGGAACCAGAAAAAAAGCAATAAAACAAGTGAAGCTACTATATTGGAATATATTAAACCATAATAAGAATATCCCAAAAAAAGCAAAACAACAGATAAAACATACATACATGCAGAACTTAGCAATCCTGACACAATAAACAGTTTTCCCTTATTTTGAATTCTCGTTGGTGCCTGTATAATACTTACATTCGCCGATAAAAAAAAAGCGATTGAAGCATACGCTACAATATCTCCATAACCATCCGTTCCAAAAAAGAGATATGAAAATGATCTGTTAAGCACCAAAAGTAAGAGACTTAATGTAAGCGATGATATAAGTACGATCCTTTGGGCCGATGTAGTTACATTGTATCGGAATAATTGATCCTCTTTTTCGAAATACTCCCTAAACATGGCATCGTACATCCCCATGACAGCCAACGATGTACCAAAAGCCAAAATTAAGCTGAACATATCAAATACGGCATAATCAGAAGTATCAGGCAAAAGCCTTGTAATAACAGGCAACAATAGCAGTGGAATCACTTTATTCAATGCTTGTACTAAACCGTATGTTGCAAAATTTTTCAAAAGTAACTTCGCTCTGCTCAAGTAGAATCAACCTTTTATTTGTTAATAATTAAACTAGAGTCATTATCAATTTACTTCAATTTGTTTATAGAAGTTCTTTGCGTTACTTCTTATTTCATGAAAATACTCAGATGCTTCTTTAATCCCACTTTCTATTTTTTGATTAAATGCCCGTATTTCCGGATTCGTTCTAAAATCCACAATTTTTAACTTTAATTTCAAAAACTTCCAATAATAAAGATAAGGGTTAATCATCTTAGGAAATCGATATATTTTAACTTTTAATTTTTTTCTCATTTGTTTTTCTTCTTCGATAAAATCATGATTCTTTGTATGAGCCCCAGATTTGGAAATCCCACTTGTAATTCTATATATAACATAAGGATCATGCCCGATAATGCAATTAATATTTTCATTATTGTTAAATATATAATACCAAGTAGGGTAATCTTCTATCCATCGGTATTGGGAGATGAACGATCTCAGGTGTTTATCTTTTATTAGTTTATCATTTATAAAAGTACCCGGAGCATTAAAAGGATTCGCATAATTTACAAGAGTCTTAAGTCTATGCGTTTCTTTATTCTGAATTAAGAATGCAATACTTAAAGGATTAATTCTAAAAGTGTTATCAAAAAATTCAATAACAGGAGTAAATACTAAATCATAATTATCGAAAAATAAAATATTGTTTTTATAATATAAGTCATCACCAGCTAGCGCCTTAAACTTGCCTGGTCCGATTGCATTTGTCGCTTTGAGATAATTTTTAACGATGCCTTGGTTTTTCTCGCTCCTTAATATTTCTGTTTCTTTAAATAGCCCTTTATTCATACTAAGCCATTTCTCAACAAGTGAAACGGTATTGTCTTTAGAGCAATCATCGCTAAGAATATATTTAAATTCATCCCCTCCCCCATAACGATTAATTTGATATTTTATACTCTCTAAATGTTCAATGATAAATTCTTCGTGATTATAAGAGATTGTAAGGAATGTAAACATAATACCACCTCCGCCGCTAAAGATAATTCCAGTTTAAATAGTGTCTACTGATTCTCTTTACTAATTAACTTTTCATTTTGGGTACATAATAATCCCCTCTCAGCTTTGAACAATTCAAAAGAATAAATACAAACGAGAAGTAGGGTTATCCAAAAACCCGAAGCCAGATATCCACCTTTTTGAAAATTCAATAAAAGCAACACTATTCCTATTTTATAATTCGCAAGGAATATTCGAAAATTAAATAAAATGCAAACACAAAAAACTATCAATCCTAAATCCGATAAAATGTAAGCATATACGTTCCAAATTGGAGGGGTATTCCCTAACCCATTCCCTAACAGAATGTTGTCATAATTTATATAAGACCAACTGCCAGAAATTCTTGCAGTAGCGGAAGTATCAGCTCCGCTTAAAACTTCTTGAAACCGTATTATTAGTGTTTCTTCGAACAAATCCCACATTTTTATTAATATCCCCGTAATAATTAAGAGCCCCACTATAACTTTTCTGTCTCTCAAGAACCCCATTAATTTAGCGTAGTTTAAATATTTAATCGACTTTATTGCAATCATTGTTAGGATTGCACCAAATGAAAATGTAGCCAGTATTGTTAGGGTTATGATTATATCTGTAGACTTTTTGATTTCGAACTTCACTTTATTAAAATAAAGTAAACCTAATACCGCATTTAGATAGTATCCAAGATAACCTGGTTCAGAAAAAAGACTTCGTGTTCTTATAATATTTCCCCAACCTCTATACATATAGCTCGAGAGATCTGTTCTTGTAAATTCCCAGAAAAACTTATAGGGCAATAGACCCTTCAACAAAATCGATATTGATATATAAATCCCCAGAATACATATAATCACAGCAGTCGAACTTAGTATTCCTAGAAACATAACTTCGAGCCGTTTATTTTTGATGTAATTGTATAAATAAATAATACTGAACAAATAGATGAGGATCTTACATCCCCCAGCCACACTATCCGATATACTATAATCAACATTAAAGCTATTGTTTAATAGTATATTTAAAAGGGTAACGGATAAGACCCCCAATATTATAATAATTTGATTGGCCGTTATATTTGAATACTTTTTTACTGCTACTAACCCAACGGTTAAGAATAAAAAAATATCACCAAAAGTGAACAAACCTATTTTCCAGTCTGTAAGAACAAATGCAATACTTAAAAGACTAAGTATTATTTTATCCATCTTATTTGACTTGCTCAAACATAAAACCCCGTTTCACAGCATCTTTGTTGCACAAGTAACAGAGCAACCCACCAATCAAAACTTTTTCTTGTATGATTTAAATCCCTTAAAGAAGTGGTAATAATTATTCTGTTTTTTTACTAATAAGTCTCTTAGTAGTACGATATGCGATATAGCGATATTGAAATGTTTGGAGTATAAAGCCCCCTTTGCAATTATTCTTTCCTTGTTATATACGTTATTTTTCCTAGGATGATAAACTGTAATTTTAGGAACATACCGATATTCTTTAGTTGCAGAGAACAAACTTAAAAGGAAATCTGCTTCTTCTCCACATTTATATTTCGCACCTAACCCAAATTCTTCATCAAAGCGCTTATTACAGGTTCTTCTCTTGAATGCAATTTCTATAGAAGATCTCGACATAAGATTGTATTTATTAATAATCCGACTTTCTTCTTTACTATATTTCTTATATAGAATGTTCTGGTCATAATCAAAGATTTGTGTTAGTAGCACATCAAGTTGTGGGTTAATCTTGAATTCCTGTAGAATCGTACTCAAGGATTCTCTAGGATACCAACAATCATCATCTGACAACATAATAATATCTCCAGAACACAATTCTAACCCTCTATTTCTTGCTAATGATAGTCCACTTTGTGAGTAAAGACAATCATGAATAATGCTCAACTGATTGAATGTATGTACAATCTCCTTAACTTTATCATGGTTAGCTTGTGAGATAATAATCACTTCAAAGTCCTTATATTCCTGTTCAATTAACGAATTTAACAATCTTTCTAGTTCATAATCCCTCTCGCCTAATGTAGGTAATAATAATGAAATCTTCATTTTTAAGTTCCAACTCCAACATAAGTGAAATTTTCAAGAATGTGGCCACGTTTTGAGTAAATATTCCTTAGATCAAAAATAATATTCCCCTTCATAGATCTCCTAATCTTGTCCAAATCCATTCCTCTGAATTGGTGCCACTCCGTTACAATGGCAATGGCATCGACATCACAAGAAGCCTCATATTCATCTTTCGCATAGATAATGTGCTCGCTAAGATGTTCTAATCTCCACTTCGCTTCTTTTATTCCCTGAGGACAATAGGCATGTATAAAGGCTCCCGCATTCACTAACCCTTCAATAATATCTAGAGATGGTGCTTCTCGAACATCATCTGTTTCGGGTTTAAATGATAATCCCAAGATCCCAATCGTTTTCCCTTTAAGACTCCCATTGTCACCCATATGACAGATAATTTTATCTACCATTTTTCGTTTCTGTTTTTCGTTGGCTCGAATAGCTGCCTCTACGACCATCATTTCTTCACCATGTTTTCTTCCAATGTCCACTATGGCTTTTGTATCTTTCGGAAAACATGAACCGCCGTATCCTGGACCTGCATGTAAAAATTTTGGAGATATCCGGCCATCCATTCCCATAGCTCGCGCAATTTCCTGTACATTCGCTCCAACTTTCTCAGCTAATAGTGCGATTTCATTAATAAAGCTTATCTTAACGGCAAGGAAGGCATTGGAAGCATACTTTATCATCTCTGCTGTTTCAATACTTGTGAATACCATTGGTGTTTGATTAATATACAAGACATCATATACGCTCCTCATGATCTCTTTCGCTTTCACTGACTTTGTTCCAATCACGATCCGATCCGGTGTCAAGCAGTCTTTAACCGCTTTGCCCTCTCTCAAAAATTCGGGGTTTGATACGATATCAATATCAACTTCCACATTTCTACTTTCCAATACTTGTTTCATTGTTTTTTCAACAAGCATGCCCGTTCCAACTGGAACCGTTGATTTATTCACGATTACTTTATATCCATTTATATATTCTGCTATATGTTTCGTAGCCTGAATGACGTAACGCAAATCAGCACTTCCATCATCATTGGGGGGTGTACCAACAGCAATAAATATGACATCGCTTTTTTCTGTTGTTTCTTTGATATCTGTCGTGAAACTTAACCTATTCGCATTTACGTTTTTGTCCAGCATTTCTTTTAAACCAGGTTCATATATCGGAAGAATACCTTGTTTAAGCATTTCAATCTTATCTTCTTGCACATCCATGCAAATCACATTCATCCCGAATTCAGCTAATGTTACTCCTTGCACTAGCCCTACATATCCTGTTCCAATGATTCCGATATTCATTCCGGTAGCCTCCCTCATCTTGTCGTCTCTGCTTTTTCCCAAAAGGGTTTCGATCTACCCGTCAACTGATTAATGGCCCCCAATAGTTGAGCTAATATTGTCATGCAGTAATAATAAGGATAATAGAATAATCTATGCTTGATTCGAAAAACTCCTTTAGCTAAAGCGAGTAAATAAAATAAACATTGTAAAACGAAAAGAATTGTATATAGATGATATTCATCTACTAATAACGTATTCGTAATAAAAGCAAGAATATGAAGAATGAATAACGAGTATCTAAGGGTTCTATGTCCAAAGTAAAAATAGCTAAACCATTTGCACTTAAACACATTTAATAATCTGAGAGATCCATATATTGAAGTTAGTATTTCCCTAGACATTCTTACTTTTCTTTTTAACTCATCTTTTGAAGTTTCTCCAGCCTTTTCATAAGCTATCGCTTTTTCATTATAAATTGCTCTTTTATTATTTAAGCCAGCATATAGTGGCATTGCTGAATCGTGTGATTTGATTGGATCAAAATCAACATACTCGATCTTCCTAATTGCATATATTGCTCCATTTCCAGCCGTAATCGTCTGTAAGTCCGATTCCACTCTTCTCATGTAGAGATCAAAATTCCAGTACCTATTTTCAGCTTCGCTAGAAATATGCTCGAGACTATTAACATACCTGAGCTGTCCTGTGACATAAATAATATCGGGAGAGGAAAAAGAAGAAACTAGATGTATAATAGCATCATGATCCAATATTGCATTAGCATCACTAAATACGACAATTTCTCCTGATGCCACTTTGACCGCTTCATTCTGAGCATTAGTCTTTCCTTGTCTCTTATTGACCTTATATAACTTTATAAAGTAAACCGGGTTTGAGGCAATAAACTTCTCCGTTATCTCATTCGTACGATCGACGCTGTTATCAGATGCAATTATGATCTCGAGCAGTTCCTTCGGATAATTCAGAGATATTAAGTTTTCTAGCTTCTGCTGGATTACGCCCTCTTCATTATGAGCCGCAATTATTACGGAAACCTTGGGATTTATTGAGCTTTTATTCATTTCCTTCTTATTCCTCAAAAACATCCTATCTAGAATGACCAAGGAAAGCGGGTATCCAATGAAGGAATATAGAATAAGAAAAATACTCAACAAAAATAATATTTCAATAACCGGCATTGTTGAACTCTCCCAATCGTTGTATAACTTCCATAACATCATCTTGCGATAGATTACTGCTGCAAGGAATATTAATCAGGTGCTGTTCGTAATATTCTGCTTTTTCAACCTTGTACGCTTGATGGCTAATATAAGGCTTCTGCTTATGAATGAGTCCCCACAAGGGTCTTGTCTGAATGCGAACTTCATTCAAGCGCTGAAGTAATTCGTCTCTGTCTACACCATACTTATCTTTATCGACAAGTACAGAATAAAACCAATGATTGGCCCGGGTATCCAATCTGAAAGGCAATAAAGTCAACCCATCAATGTTCTCGATAGCATCTTTATATTTATTGTAATTTTCTATTTTGATTTGAATAAAGCCCTCTAAACGGTCAATTTGATCCGTACCAAAAGCCGCTTGTATATTAGTCATTCGGTAATTGTATCCCACGTCGTCATGGATAAAATACAACGAATCTGTCTTTGCCTGAACTGATAAAAACGCTACTTCATCCAACAAAGCCTCGTGTCGCGAGATAACCATCCCACCACCGCCGGTAGTAATAATTTTATTTGCATTAAAGGAAAATACCCCCACGTCACCGATCGTTCCGCAATAACGATTTGCATAACTTCCCTCTAGAAAATACGATCCCAATGCCTCTGTTGCATCTTCGACCACTTTTAGATCGTATTTTTCTGCAATCTCCATAATCCTTTCCATATCTGCAGGATTTCCGAACACATGTACAATAACAATTGCCTTAATAATTCTATTGGTCTTCTTGTTAATGACCTTTCCACTTATATATTGACATTCAAATTGTAAAAAAGCATCTAACTTGTCCCCATCCATATTAAGCGTTTCATCACAATCCATAAATACAGGTTCAGCACCGCTATATTTAACTGGATTTACACTTGCAATGAAAGTAAGGGTTGGAACGATAACCTCATCTCCTAACCCTACCCCCAATACTCTTAATGCAAGATGTAATCCTGCAGTTCCACTCTGGCAAGATATTGCACGAGAAACTCCTACGTATTTAGCTACTTTGGCTTCGAAGTCGTGGATAAACCTCCCCCCCGTAGATACCCATCCGGTCTCTATCGTCTCTTTCACGTTCTCCAGAATATCTAACGAAAGGTTAGGAACAGACAAAGGAATCGTTCTACTTTTCAACTGAATTCCCCCACAGTATTTTTTTAAGTTCAGAGAAATTGCTAATGGATACCCGAGGTCTGTACTCAGGTTTCATCTCAAACTGCTTATATATTCCACGCTCATTTATGATCATGATCGTCTCAAACCCCAATTTATTCCCCGAAACAAAATCCTTCAGTGGATTATCTCCTATATATACTGATTCTTCAGGTTTGACCCTCAGCAATTCTATCATTTTTGTAAAACAAACTTCATTGGGCTTACGAAATTCAATCCCTCCTAGTTCATCCGTAACAATAATATGGTCGCAATACTTTGATATATTAAGGGCTTGAATCTTATTCCACTGCCCCTCGGGTCGTCCATCAGTAATAACTCCAATTTTATAACCTGCATATTGAAGCCATTTAAGCAACTCTTCAGCACCAACACGCAACTTGATGTCAGGATAATGGGCTCTATACACTTCCAGGCATTTGTCTATAAGTTTCACTTTGTTCAAATGATATTTATTCAGAAGCCTATTAAAAACATTTAACTTATTCTCTTCGAATAATGTTACTAACTCCACAAATAGCTCCTCAGCAGACTCATTCACTCGTTGCGATAGGTATTTAGCGACACACCTAAAACCACTTCGTACATACTCTTCTTCCATATATAACGTGTCGTCAAGATCAAAAATAACCGCTCTAATTTTGCCCATAGCTACCATCTGCTCTTTGCTCTAACATAATACTTTGATCGAATCTGAGGAACACAAGTCCATTTTTTGCTGCCCGATACTCTGAATCTACATTTTGTCCTTGCAAAAGGCTAAAAAGTGCCTCAGCAGAATTAGCGCCAGCCTTCATGCTGAGCGGACATCCTCCACCAAATCGAGCATTTATCTCAATAAAATAATACTCTTGATCAGTGTCTTTTCTAATCGCTTGTATCGTCATTGGCCCCTTAGGCTTAAGTGCTTGAATTATCTTTAGTACTTGTTTTTCCAACTCAACTTCATGGTTTATTCTAGTCTTCAGCACTTCTCCGCTTCTTGTTGCCAACCTTATCCGAGGTGTGATATAAATCGGGTTGCCCTTAAAATCACAAAAGACATCGATGGTATACTCTTCTCCACCGATGAACTCTTGAACAATGTAATCTCCAATATAAGCTTTCAAAAATTCCAACTCTTTGTGATCTTTGACTTTAAAGGTATTTATGCTTGCACTCCCTGAAATCGGCTTTATAAATATTGGATACGGAAACTCACGTTCTTCACCACTACTATAACTTTCTGGAGTTTTTAGTCCAAGCGATTTAAAGAAACGATAAGTTTCCATCTTATTGTTCGAAATAGTTAAAGTCTCTTCCGATGAGATCAGCACTTCAGATCCAATACTCTTAAAGAAATTCTGATGTTGCAATACGATATTTAATTCTGTATCAATCGTTGGAATGATCAATTTTACTTGTTCATCAATGCATATCTTTAGAAGAGCAGGAATATATTCTGGCGAATTAATTGCCGGAATTGTATACGAATGATCTGCAAAAAACAACGCTGGTGCAAACTCGTTCATGTCCGCACAGATTACACGACTTTGTATATTCTTACTCCGGATGATTTTTATAAATTCCTGCACCAGTTCAACTCGTCTACCCGCACTGATGAATAAAATGTTCAATATGACCAGCCTCTTCCACAATTATTGACTTTCGTTCTTCGACTGCTTGCTGCCCACAAAGAAAGGCATCGTATCTTTTCGAGAAATATTAATATCTTTTCTACGTAGTACATTTAAAATCGTCATCCCCACAATTTTAATATCCAGCTTAAGACTGATATGATCAACATACCAAACATCAAGTCGAAACTTTTCTTCCCAACTAATAGCATTCCGCCCATTAACTTGTGCCCACCCAGAGATACCTGGTTTTACATCATGTCTCCTTGCCTGCTCGTGAGTATATAATTCAATGTATTGCACCAATAAAGGCCTCGGTCCGATGAAGCTCATTTCTCCCCGGACAATATTAAATAATTGCGGCAATTCATCAATACTTGCTTTCCGCAAGAATGCTCCAATTTTTGTCATTCTGTTCATATCAGATAACTTAATTTGATCCTTTTCGGTCTCTACTATCATCGTCCTAAATTTATATACTGTGAATATCTCATTACCTTGTCCGGGCCGACGCTGTTTAAACAGTATCGGCCCCTTTGTGTCTAACTTTATTGCAATTGCCGTAACGACCATTAGGGGAAACGCAACGACCAATAGCACCAATGCAAGAATTATATCCAGTATCCTTTTAACAACTCTATACTGTATCATTCAATTCACCCTCTATGGAGTTAAAGCTGTGATATCGCGAATTTCGCTTTCTTCTTCCTGACTATATTCTAACAATGCGCTATAGAGTGTATCGTGGTTTTTCCCTAACTTCCACAGCGAAGCTAAATACCAGCGCGCAGATATAACATTTATCGGAATCGTAAAATCATTGGAGATTCGGCCCGACTTTATAATTGCTGCAGCCGTGACATAATCTTCTCTCATATAATAAATTTGACCGATTGATAGAGTTAGTTGCGCTGTTGGCCGAAAGCTGCTACTCTCTGCCTGTTGATACTTAGGGAGCACTTTCTTCTGTTCTTCCCGTCGCAGAACATCGTTATATAACTCCACGGCCCAATTCCAATATTTATTTGTCTCTTCTGTACTTCCCTGCTCTTGAGCCTGATATCCGAGGTCATAGAGTAGTACAATCGTTTTCTCGTAAGGCGTTATGTCCCAAGGAGCCATTTTTATTTGTTTCAATTGAACCTCTAGTGCTTGATTCATTTCTCCCTTTATTATAAATAAATCATATTGTTGATTGAGGAGCCGACGATTAAATGGTTCTCTGTACTTAATGTTATTTAATAATTTTTGTGCTTCTAGGTAATAATCGTCCTGCTTAGTCTGTGTGTAAGCCTGCTTTAACAGGTCAACTTTCGTTTCTACATATGTCGGATGTTTTGGTGCATATTTCAGTGCCTTGTCCAGCTTTTTGCTGATTACATTGTATTCTCCGCTTCTATCATTAAGAACAGCTTCAAACAACGAACTTCCTTGCAAAGCCCGAAATGAGCCAATTAGGATAACTATTGAGACGATTGCCATGAAGATAGGCGTTGCAATCCACCATTTTGTTTCCAGATGGGTAGAGTCCTTAATTGGGGATACACACATGCCACCAAGACAGAAGAATACTAGTCCACTGATATAGACATAACTTAAATCGAAATCGATCAAACTATGAACAAAAATAGTAGTCGCTATGATAAAAAATACAGTACGATCAACCTGACCACTCCTGCTAGTCTCCACAGAATAGCGTTTGAGGAAGCTGACGAACACGTATATTAGTAGACAAATAAAAATGATAGACCCAATTACCCCTGTTTCCGCTAAATATTGAAGAAAGAAGTTATGAGTTTGACTGCTCGTATATGCATAACTTTGGTACACCTGATACAAGCTGGACCATGCACCACCACCAGCACCAATTACTAGATAATCTTTGATCAACTCTAGAGAATCTTTAATAAATGTTGATCGCGATAAAATACTGCTATTCCCTACGTTTAGACTGTTTATTCTTTGTTGTATAAATTCAGGCAGCAAGGATTGAATATATGTGTTTACAGTAAAAGTAAACAAACCAATTAGAGCAACTATCATCAGTCCGAGCGGAATTAACCATCTAATAAGGCTACTTTTGGGAAAACGCTGAAGTTTGTAGTCTAACCACGACTCCAGGTGCTTATTTATCAAATAAGTCAATGCCGCGATTAAAAATGAAAGAGCGATGATGATAAACCAACCCTGCAACGACAATATACTTTTAAATTCATCTCTCAATTGAATACCGATATTTGTAACTCGACTTAATATAATTAACGATAAGAAACCCGTAATTGCGACATAAAGTATGTTCAATATTTGTTTTACCGGATTCAATAAACAGATATAAATCATAAATATAACGGGAAGTACTAGAAGTCCTCCACGAGACGAAGTAAGAAATATTGACAATAAAATTGGCAAGAACATAAGACCATGCATTATCGTCATATACCACTTTTTCGAATATCCCGCTAGAAGCATATTGCTAACTAATAATCCGATCAGGAACGCAGCGTAAGTATTCGGGTACTGGAATACATTTGACAACCTTCCATCCAAGATTGCCTCATTATAACTAGCATTGCCAAACCAAATTAATATCCCATACAAAACTAAAGTATTTCCTGAAAAAACGATGGAATTCGAAATGATGACCAATCCATGCCTCGTTCTTGTGAGATATAAGCCAACAATAAAAAATGTAGAGTTCATCGCACTTATATATACACTGTTCATTGCCAAGTGATAAGAAGCCGCGTTCACAACTGAAATCATACAACTTGCAGGAATCAACCATACTCCAATACTAAGAAGTTGATCGCTCAGGGTTCTGGGCTGTTTTGACTTGAATAATAAGAGGGAAGCTATAAAAAGAACAATGGAGCTCCAAAGCACCGCTTTATAGATTACAGCTTCAAACTGCCAAGTCCCCCCATTAAACAAACCTTTATAATAAGGAGAAATTAGGTGAAATAATACAACAAAAATTATAACTAGCCAGGATAAAATAGAATCGTGAACTGCATCTATTGAATACTTTGGTTTTACTCTAGTCACAGAGCAGGTCCCCTTCTATCTATTATCAATCGCAGCTACAATCTCAAGTGAAGCACGATAGGCTTCATCTGCTGCCAAAACTTCACTTCGCGTTGGTATGTGGTGAATCTTGTAAGTAGGTACCCACAGTTGAAGCAACATTCGTACTTCTTCCGGTTGCGGCCGTTCCTGCCTCTGAAGCAACTGTTCAAATTGACTAATCATCTTCTTTATATCCTTATATTGTAAAAATTCTGGTTTTCCTACATAAATCCTATCATATTTAGTTCCTAATGCTCCTTCTTCAGCAGTCAACAACTCCTCATAAAGCTTTTCACCAGGTCTAATTCCTGAAAATACAATTTCAATGTCCTTTTCCGGATCTAGTCCGGACAAACGTATAAGATCCTTTGCCAAATCAATAATTCTTACTGGCTTTCCCATGTCGAGAATAAACACTTCTCCTCCTGCAGAAATTGCAGCAGTTTGTATCACCAGTTGTACGGCCTCAGGGATTGTCATGAAGTATCGAATCATTTCCGGATGGGTCACTGTAACAGGCCCACCCTCTTCTATTTGACGCTTAAACAGAGGAATTACACTCCCTCTACTGCCAAGTACATTGCCAAATCTCACGGATGAAAAGCTTGTTTGACTAATCCGATCCAAACTCTGTACAATCATCTCTGCAGCCCTTTTAGAAGCTCCCATTACATTCGTAGGATTTACAGCTTTATCTGTAGACACCATCACAAAACGTTCTGCAGCAAACTCGTGAGCACACTCAGCCACGTTAAAAGTGCCCAGTATGTTATTCTTGATAGCTTCTAAGGGATTACGTTCCATTAATGGAACATGTTTATGTGCGGCAGCATGGAAAATGACTTGAGGACCATATAATGCAAACACTTCAATTAGTCGTCTCTTATCCTGTACATCGGCTATAATTGGTTCTATATTTGCCGACGGATACTTTTTTCTTAATTCGAGTTCGATTTCATAAATGCTATTTTCACCACGGCCAAGTAATAACAGTTGCTTAGGTGAAAACTGAATAATTTGTCTGCAAAGCTCAGCCCCTATTGAGCCCCCTGCTCCTGTTACAAGTACTACGTTATTTTTTACATATCCGGATATTGAATTAATATCTAACTGTATTGGCTCTCGCCCAAGCAAATCCTCAACGCTAACATCTCGAATCATACTTATCGATATTTTCCCATGGATCAAGTCATTTACCTTCGGAATGATCTTAATCTGACATCCAGTACTTTTACTTATATTAAGAATATCAATAATTTCTCCTCTTGGAGCTGTTGGAATAGCTACGATAATATCTTCAATTTTGTACTTCCTTACAGCCACTTGAATATCTTTTCGCGTGCCAACTACAGGCACACCAACGACCTCATAGTTTTGTTTCTGTTGATCATCATCAATAAATGCAATCGGATATAGTTCAGCTCGCTCGCTGTGCTTAAGCTCCCTTACTACCATAACACCAGCTTCGCCGGCACCTATGATTAATGCTCTCCTATGGTGTGGTTGTATCTTTATGTAATTGTCTCTTAGCAATCTCCACATCACTCTAGAACTACTTATCATTAATAAACTAATTATAGTAGTCAGCAAATAGATACTTCTTGGTACAACAAGTGAGGGATAAATAAAATCTCGCAAAAAATAGTGTAAAGTAAAGAATAAAACCGAACCTACCAATGTTCCTTTTACAATTGCAATGATGTCCCCTACGCTCGCATATTGCCAAATTCTTTTATAGATCTTAAAACTATAGAATCCAACAAGCATCAAAACTATATAAACCGGTATAACATATATTAAAGACTCTTTAAACTGTGGTCTAATCTCGAAATCAAAACGTAGTAAATAGGATAAATATACGGATGCAGCTACTAATATGGCATCACACACTAGCAATGCCATCAGCCGTATATATTTATTCATGGATCCTCCTTCTTTCCACCGTTTCATTTCATTGTTTGGATGAATTTCTCATGTAGTTACTAAGAAATACGTAGAGAACACTAACCATTCCCCCTAGAACAGCTGCTATTGCCATATTTAGAATTTTGTTAGGACCAACAGGACTCAAGGGCTCAAGAGCGGGAGAAACAAATATAGCTTGCTCACCACCCAATAATCGATCCGATACTCTTGCTGTAAGTTTCTCTTGTTGAATCTGATTTCCCAATGCATTAATCTTATCTGTATTCTCTTGAATTCTTTTGTTAATATTTGCCTCTTCGGTCACTAGCTTAGTAAGAGAAATCGAAATATTCGCAATTTGTGTCTGAACTGCTGTGTATGCTGGATTAACAGTTTCGCTTTCCAATTGGAGTCCTAAAAAATCTCTAGTCGCCTCGCCCCCCCGTTGGGCAACTACAGTCAGTAATGGATTTTCACTGATTGCTTGAGTCGTCTTCTGTTTTTCCGGGATTACCGCAAGCTGACTCTTGGCTTCTTCAAGCTGTTTTTTAGTACTTTCGACCTCATCTGATAAATCCTTTAATTTCCTTTGGTCTTCCACAATACTACGCGATCTTGCTGTACTATCTACCCGATTGCCAAGCTCGTATGCTAAGAAATTCGCAATATTAGTATTCAAAAGTGCGTCAGAACCTGAAACTTTTATTTTCATTACATTGATTTCTTTTATAACTTCTGTACTGATTTGCTCTTTTAAACTATTGATCGTATGTACTGCTGGATCTAAATTTAATTTCTCAATTAGTCTATTAATAGCCGCATCACTTTTAACAGTCTCAATAAAACTATTCATCTCAATGGGTTTGACACCTTCCTTGCCTGACTCAGCTATTCTTACCATTGAATTAGACTCATATACTGGGGATAGAACAAAAAAATTCAAGATTGCCACTAGTAACACAACCACCCCAGTAACAACTATAATAACCCATTTCCCTTTAAGGACGATTTCAATTATCTCACGCAAACTGATTTCCTGTTCCATTACACTTGCACCTCATGATCAATATATTTCCTAGCTCTCATTGCACAAAAGTTCCCATACTTAAGTATAACGTTAAGGAGTTTTTATAACAAGGCAATACAACTGGTAATACGCTAATAGAGGAAACCAAGAGACAGTAGCCCCTCGTTTCCTCTATCAGGTGGTAACTAGTTCAAGCTTCTATTAACCAGCCATGGGAAGGATTGTGTTGCAATAAGATATTTATAACCTGTCTGTACTTGATAATAAACATTCAAATCATAATCACTCAGTGTCTTGATCAGATCAAGCAATGGTTCATTTGTCCAGTCAATTTTGATTGTGTGTTTACCGATTGTAAGTATATTTTCACCTGAACTGCCCGATTCACCAGTCGTTGGCAATGATATTTCCTTTGAAAGAATAGTTTTCTTTAGTTTATCTGCTATCTCAATTACAATCTTATGATTTTTCCCATCAATTTTAGTTAATAGATCTTGAGTAAGAGTATAATCAAAATTCAAGGATATGCGAGATTCCTGATACTCCATCTGCGTTGCTATCCGATCGATTGTTAGTTGATATGGTGATATATTTATTCTCTGTAGATCTTTTTGTGGTTGGAGGGCTTCTGGCAACGCTACTGAGTATGGATTAATGTACCCTACCAGGTTCTCGCTAGGTTGATTTCCCTGATTGCCCCCGGAAGATGTTTCAGTAACAGCCTTTCCAACCACTAATCTAATATCTTTAGTATCCGTGTCCTTAGGTATGGTCGTTGATACAAATACGATAGCTTTGCCAGCTGGAGCAAGTTTTTCGGTTACATTTTCAAATGAAGCTGGATAGATTGTGCCATCACTCTTTTCGAAGTATCCGCCAAACTTCTGAACATTCGTCAATCGTTTTTCTTGGTTTGTAATCATCAATTGCGCAACTAAGATATCAGCCGTTTCTCCACTAAACAACATCTGATTACGAATAGTCACATCTGCACGATATCCAATATCGCTGATTTTGAATCCTGTTGTGGAAGCCACTTGAGGTATAGCATCGAATTTTCCATTGTAAATAAACTCCACCAAATCACTATTCTCGCTCTCACCACCATCGCTCGTTCCCTTTTGCTGTATGGTCAGTTTAATTTCATTAATTTCAAATGTATAGGGCACTCTACTTATAAGTTGCAAAGTTGATGTGGTTCCCGGCTGAAGTGCGATCTGCTTATCATTGTTTGAGCTAACAACAGATTTTTCTACCGATTCATTAAATAAGTACTTCCCACTCAACGCAGGCAATGCCAATGTCTTATTAGTCTTATTAGCTATTGTTAGCGTTGAAATAATTAGATCATCCTCCTCAATAGGAAGACGGTTCACTGAATCTAATTTAATATTATAAATCCCATCCGCGTTTGTGAACGTGTAGTATTTACCCTTCTCATTTCCCGAATCTATTTGCGCAGTCGGGAGGCTAAACATTCCCAGCGGCTGCTTGTCTTTCCCATCATTGGCGGAATTAATAACAACTAGCTTCCACCCCTCTTCGTCAACAGCAAGCGGAATAGAAGCAGTAAGTTGGAATTCATTCTCTGTTAATGGGTCAAGAGCCGTTCCTTTTAAATTCTTTACACTGAGAGGATACATCAGATTATTTTTTGTCAGAATAAACAACTGATAGTCTGGAAGCTCAATGGTTCTTTTTCCGTCATTTTTGATCTTTAATTTTATTTCCGGTCTGTAATACTTATCGCTCTTTCCAATAGTAGCTTGTTCGATATAAAAGGAAGTTTTAATGTCTCCCGTCGTTATAATTCTTCCTTCGTCGGCCGGTGTCACTGGGTTATATCTTGAGGGTACTGCCAGTTCTTTCAGTACTTTGGTTTTAGAACTAACAGAAAAGTCCCACATTACTACTTTAACAAGCAATTCTGAAACTTTAATTTCATTCCCTACTGTGCCGATAAAGTTTATGTCAACCGTTGTTTTCGACGGAATTCTGCTTATAGTTGGATCTAACATTTTTATGTTCAGTTGAGAGCCCGACTTAGTATACAATCTTACCCAATAATCAATAAAATTTAATTCAGAGTTGCTGTTATTATGGATAGTCAGCGTTAAACCAACCATTTGACTTGTTGTCGATGGAAGTAAGAGCAGATTATTTACATTAGCTGTAACCCCTTGTCGTAGTGTTACAGTTCCCAAAGAGACAGGTTCTAATATTTTCACTGTTGCACTTACTTTTTCTTCCGCATATGCTACTGATTGAATCAGTCCAACCATCAACCCTATAATTATTAAGACCTGTAAGAAACTACTTTTCTTATTCACTATATTCATCCTCCAGCATTAGATTTCTCCTACCAAATAAACGTATTCCTCCCTCATTAAGTTGCGTTATTTAGCAAATTACCCAAAAGAAAAAGAGTGAGGCATACGCCCCACCCTTATTTCTTTTGAATTAATTATTCTGCGAAGAATACTGTGCTGGCCGTTTTGCCGTTAGGTGTAGTTACTGTAACTACGAACTGATAATTAGTAGCAGTAGGTGCGATGGAAACAATAGCACCGGTAGTTGGGTTAACTACAACATCGACATTGGAAGTTTCGGAAACTGTATAACGAAGACCAGTTACCAAACTGTAAGCACCACGTGCATCAGCAGCGGTGTACTCAACACCGTAGTTGTCCTTAACTTTTGCTTCCATAAGATCAGCAAGATTTACACTAGGCGCAAAAACAATTGGAGTTGTAGCTGCTGGATCTTCTTTAACAGAGCCTTTTGCAGATACAGAATCTGCAACAATTGCGTCGTTTTTAACTGTAACATTTGCAGTCAATGTTGCAGTTTGTCCGTCAGCTTTGTAAACAACAGCTGTTACTGTAGCTTCACCAGCTTTAGCACCAAGAACTGTTGTATTACCACTAACTTTGACAATCGAGCTGTTCGAAGTAGTAATACCCGTCAAAGAATTACCCGGATATGCAACAGAGTTACCAGCGTTATCCTTAACAGTCAGTTCAATATTCTTAGCCGTTTTACCAGCGAAGAAATTAGCTTCTGTCGTAAAGCTAGGATACAACGATTTGTTGTCCAGAGAAGCATAGATGCTTGCAATGTTACCAATGCTGTAGTTCAAAGCAGTCTTAGTGTGATCTACAGTTTCAATCGAAACTGCTGCAGGAGAAGAGATAGCTTTGAAATCAGCAGGGGCAGGAGCAGCACCCTGAGCTTTTTCAAGAGTTGCCTTCAACGTGATCAGACCAAATGCACCAGCTTTAGTGTCAAACACATGCTCAGAGTTTACATTTGCAAAGTTCGACGAGACAGCACCACCAGTCACAGACGCTGCATTAATAGCGACAGAATCGTTGCCAGTGACTGTATCAAGATTAGCGTTACCGATCAATTCGTATCTCACTTGGTAAGTGACTGTATCAGTTCCTGTGCCAAATACAGAGGTACCAATCTTATCACCATATTGGTCTCTAACTTGGAACTCGAAAGCCGATGTTGCACCCAGAACAGCTTTAACGTGAGGTTTCTTAACTACTGCAACACTAGCAGGGACACGAACATCTGCCACCGGAATTTGAAGCGTCTTGATGCTGTTTGCATTCGGAGACAGAATGCTCAGCGTCAGGAATACATAAGAATTCTTCGGAGCAGTTACAGTTCCCAAACGGATCTTGCCTTTGTCCGGACCAACCGTAACGATTTCTGCACTTGAAACACCAGATGCAGTCAAGTTAAAACGCCCCGTATTTGGAGCAGCAGGTGGTACAGCAGTGTTTTTCGCATTTTCTGCAATTTCAGTTGCGGTGAGCTTATCACCGTTGGCATCAAATGCATCAAATGTTACAAGTTTGCCCGAATCGTTATACGCCAGCGTTCCATCAAAGGATTGGAACTCAATTGTGGTAGCTACTTTGGAAGTACCGATGTCAAAGCTAGCTTGGGAAGAAGAAGAACCAACATACAACGTCAAAGTATGAGTTTGCGCTTTGTCAGTCTTCTGATCCAAAGATACCCGTACATCGAACTCGCCATCGCTGTTAAAGTCATTAACTGCGACCGTAAGATTCTGAGCGTAAGGAACAACATTGTTGTTAAACACCAACGCATCGGTAGAAGGTGCTGGAGGCACCGTATCCACGCCCATTGGGTTACCATATTGGTCATAAATTGCAACGTGCGCAGTAGCTGTGTCGCCAACGTTAACCAAAGAAGATTTACCGTTGTCATACTTGAATTCGCCAACTTCGGATTTCGTAACGAACGGCTTAAATCCAAGTTTGAAAGTTTTGAATGCTGTCAGATGATTATCATTGGAGTAGACGTAGATTGGAATTTGCGACAATCCCGGAGTTACGCCTGTACCTGCAGCATAAGTTGCGGTATCCAATTTAACAATCAGGTATCCTTCGGAGTTCTTAGTGACAGTTGCGTTCAATGCAGTATCAGCATTAACTGTATAATTCGCCGCATTGAAGGATGCCAATTTGCCGTACTGATTTTCTGCTCTCAATTTAACACGTGCATTAAGCGATTGAGCAATTTCATCGCTCGTTGTTACGAACTCAAGCTTCGTAACCTTTTCATTTTCACCCTTGAAGGATGCCGTAGCAGTTGCAATTTCCTCAGCAGCGATTCCAGCCAAAGTGACCGAGTAGTCTGCTTCAGAAATCTTCGCGCTAGTCAGAGAAAGCACAACCGTTTTGCCGTCTTCGGACCACTTAGCAGTTGTAGCCACAGTAGCAGTTCCGCGTTTCAGCGTCAGAGTTGCTTTTTCCGTATCCACAGCCTTGTCAAGAGTTACCGTAACTTCGTCATAGTTAGTAGCTTTAGCCGAAGTAACAGATACTTTAGCAGGAACCGTAGGGTTCAGCTTGTCGTATACTGCATAGCCAACGTCGATCGTTTGACCGCGAGTAGCAGATGCTTTGTAGTCCAGACCAGCAGCGATCAGACCAGCGTCCAGAGCAGCTTGGATGTAAGGACCAGCCCAAGCAGATGCGCCTTCAACTTCAGCGCCTTCTACTGGAGTAGCGCCAGCAGCTTGAACAGCAACTTTGATCACTTGCTCGATTGTTACGTCGGAGCGAGGATCGAATTTGCCGCCGCCTACGCCGTCAACCAAACCTGCTTTAGCAGCAGCTTCGATTGCGCCGTACCACCATTGCTTGGAGTTAACGTCGGAGAAAGTTGCCGTAGCAGGCTTCTCTTCAGCCAGACCAGCGATAGCGATAGCGATCGTAGCGTATTCAGCGCGGTTCAGCGTGTTGCCCAGACGAGCATCGCCGTCAGGGTTGCCTTTCAGAACGCCTTTATCAACAAGTGCTTGGTATTTCTGTGCAGTCGTCAACTCAGTGTCGGCTGCAGATGCCATGGATGCGAACAAGCCGAATACCAGGGCGAAGGAAAGCAGAATAGATAAACTTTTCTTCATAACCTTTTTTTCTCCTCCTCGAGAAAATATCTGTTGTGTTTGTGTGTGAAAATTATAGCTCGAATCTCTCATCGGCGTTTTCACCCCCTTCCTTGAGAAGAGCATTGTCTATAATTGATGTCTGACGGCATGTCTATTAAGTAGATACATGTCGCAGAAACTTGAAAACTAGCGGATGAAATGCCGAACAAGCACAAAACAGGCAGGGTAAATTATGCCACTTTCCTCATTATACATGAGACGCTCGCCCAGCGTAAAGCAGAAATTCATAGAAGCAATGCGAGAGTTAGTTCCTGAGTCCCTCTCTCGTTGACCCACAACTTTAAACGCATGGAATCTTGAAAAGTTGCGGCCGATTTCAAATTCATCAAAGATTTTCTTCACTTTCGGTGCGAATAAACCGTTTCGTTATGTAAGCCTAATCGCTACTCTAGTATAGCTTGGACATTCCTTTAAATCATTGTCAAATCTTTTCCTATAGAACCAACTTGCAACATGGCATGACCTGGCTCAGAAGAAGAGAGAGCCGCCTGAAGCGACTCCCTCAATATCCTTTATAGCTTCTTAAGCTTCTTCATGATCCGTTCCACGATAACTGCCGCATCGGCACGAGTCAGGTTGGAATTCGGCTCGAAGCGATAAGACAACTTCCCGCCTGGGATGTTATTCGGAATCCCGGAAATGTATCCCGCCTTCTGCATCGCCAACACTGCGCTTGCGGAGTATACGCTAACCGTATTCGCATCGGTGAAGAGCTTCTGCAGAGCTTCCTTGTCCTTATCCATGTTCGCATTGGACTTCACCAGATTCAGCGCTCTGGCGATCATGACGGAGGCATCCTCGCGAGTCAACGTATCGTTAGGCCAGAACAACCTGGGCGATCTGCCGCGAATATATCCCTTCTTGACTGCCGTCTCAATGTAGCGATAATTCCACAACGCATCCGGGAAGTCGATCGGAATGACATCGTCGAACGTCATATTGTTCGGATCGTACTCCAACGGAATATCCAGCATCTTCACCAGGACTTGAGCGAACTCTCCTCGCGTAATATTGTCGTATACTCCAAACGAGTTATTGTCTTTGTTCGCCATAATACCGCGGGAGAACATCGTTTCCAGCGCAAGACGCGCGTAGCTGTGGCCTACAATATCGCTAAAGCTGTAGCGCAAGGACATAACCGCATAGTAGCCGAACCCGTCAAAAGAGCCCGTAACGGTTTTCTTTTTCGTGTCGACAGTGCCGCCCACGTTAACCCAGCCTTGAGACGTATAACGCCAGATGCTCAGGTTACGAGCGATTGCATCTACGATGTTCGAATCGTACTTGATCGTAATCGTACCGCGCTGCGACGGTTCAAGCCACTTGTCCGGATAGAAAGAACGAATGTAGAATACGTCGTCACCATTATCCGTTGTCGCATATGGATGCATAGCATCGACCAGTTGATAGTCATTGACTAATCCAGTACCCCTGAAGTAGCCGGAATCCACCCAGAACAAGTTGGAAGCAAACGTAAAGTTGTTTTTCGGAATCAGACGATCCGTCGCTTCCGCTCTGACCGGGATATCCTGGAGAATGCCATCCATCGGGTTGCCTTGAAGATCTACCTCGCCCACTGCGTTATAACGTTTGACCGTTCGACCGTCTTCCCGGTCCGCAATCCCGAAGTACAGTTCCTGAGCGTCGAACAAGTTGATCGTCTTGACATCTTGTCCCGGATTCCGGTTCGCCTGTCTCAAGAACGTATTTTTAGGGAATGTGAGCCCTAGCTCTCCCTTGAACAATGAAATCTTGCCTGATGTCGGAAGCTTGGACTTATACTGTGCTGTAACAGAACTATCGCCCGCATAGTTCACGACAAAGGATCCATTAATCTTCTGAGTCCCTTGCTGAACGACGAACTTGATCGTGTTTTTGCCGATTTTCAGATCTTTCAGTTCGTATCTGAAAATATCGCCAGTGTCCTTCACCATCGCGTTCTTACCGATCAGTACGGAATCTGCTCCCTCGGCCTTGATGCTGACCTTCAAGAAGTTCGAGTTGATGACGCTCTCGTTCGGTAGCTGCGGCGACAAAATCTGGAACGGAGACAAGTCCCGAATGATCGTGAATGTCTCGGATACGGATACCGTACCTTTGCGTACAATAATCGTGATATTCGTCGAACCCGATTGCGGCAGTTTGACCTCAGACAACCGAAGCCGATATTTGTATTCTGGATCCAAATAGCTCGTAACGGCCAAATTCGTATTCGGATTTTCGATATAGAGCTTAACCGTATCCCCGATTTCGGAATCGAAGGTTTCAATCGTTCCCGCGGTAGGACCGGAATCCGTTACCGTAGCTGTGACGACTTTTTTACCATCGATTTGGATCTCTGCGCTGGTAAGTGCTTGAACGTCAAACAATAAATCCAGCGATCTTTCTGTGGTCGTGAATTGTTTATCTCCCGTCGGAGCAAACTTGACTTCAGCGTCATTGAATTTGCGTTTAATATCCAGTATGTTCGAATCCAGCGAAGGTTCGATGACGAATGGAACTGGCCGAACGTTCTGAATCGTCGGGTTATCCTTCGAGAAGAAGTAAACCGTAAAGTTCGTCGAGACAGGTACGCCGTTCGCGACCCCTTCGAAAATCAATTCGTTAGCGCCCGGCAGAAGCTGGAGACCGCCAACAATCGCAGCCGTAGAATCGAACCTGAAGTCGCCGGGTTTATAATTGACTCCTCCGACTGTGGTTGCAGCCGTGAAGATCTCCCCTACGCCTGACGTATTAATACGATATCTCTGACCGTTCAATTTCATGTAGACGCTATTCAATTCCGCAGCGTCGATCAGGTTAAAGTTGATAACTTTACCCTCGATAACTGGGAGCGCATTCGATTCGAAAATTTGTCCGTTATACACGTTGGTCAATTGAATGGACGGCGCCGGTACAAACACAATCGTACGAACAACGCTGTCAGTGAACGTTCCGTTAGTCACGGTAAACGTCAGCTCGACCGTCCCAGTCGGCATTTTGTTGATCACGATTGCCACTTGCCCAGGGTTTGCTGTCCTCGTGCTGTAAACAAAGTTGGAGCCCGTGACGGCAACTCCGTTTTGTTTTGCAGTTACAGTCGCCGTAACTCCCGAAGGATTAGCCACATCAAGCAAAAGCCACAAGGGAACGATGCTCACTGCGGCATTGTTCGGGAAAGAAGCGGACGATGCAAATGTAATGGCAGTACCATTATCCGTCACATCATAAGCCTGCTTAATATCCGTAATATACGGGGAAGCAGCGTCCCGATAAGTAAACGGAATCAGAATGAACGGCGTGCCGCTCGCGCTCGTATCGCTGATTTTCAAATTGTATTTGCCGTTAGATAGACCGCCCAGGTTCAACGCGGTATCCGTCGTAATTGAATAAGTCGTCAAATCGCCATCCACGACGACACCCGCAACCGGATCATAGCTCGCGTCGCTTGCAATCGGGGAAGTTAATGACGCACCAGTGCTATCGACAAGCTCTACTCTGAACTCCGGAGGAATTGCAGTCGGCGAAGCGTTCGTCCTCAAAATAACTTTCGAGGTAACATTGCCGTTAGGCGCCGTACTGAAAACGGGATCCCCATCCATGGCCGTTCCCGCCCAGTTCACGTCATACGCCGTCAATGATCCGTTAAAATAAACAAGGTAACGGGTAAGCTCGTATGTCTTGGTGCCATTTCGCGCCAGAATAACAAGCTTATTATATCCCCGTTTCAAACCGAGGTTATTCAGCAAGAACGTTGTGCCCGAGCCTCCGAACATCTCTACGCCGTTGATCGTCACGTTGGTGGCGTTAGGAGCATTGACGGAGATCGCCTCATTGGCACGCGCTGTAACGACAGGAGCCGAAGAAGATAAAGGTCTGCCGTCCGTAAGCTTGACTTCGGTAATAACCGGAACGTTGGAGAAGTTGACATAGGCTTCTCCCGAAACGACGTTTCCGACCTGGTTCACGCCAAGAACTGTAATCCGGTTCAGGCCGTCATAGATCGTAACCGCAGCGAACCGGAAAGAGTTGCCGCCCGTAATAATCGGTTGAGTCGAACTGTTGGAAGCTTCGACAGGCTGCCCGTTAACGATCTTCTCGATGCGGTAAGACAAATTCGTTACCGAGTTGAACGTACCGGCGATCTCGATCTGATTGGAGTTTACTTCCGTAGGGGAAGTAGATGATGTACTGAAATCCCGGAACTGAAAGTATATAGGATCGGCTGCCTCCGATTTCGAGGGAGCGATCGGCAGCATCGATACGACCAGCGCCGCGATGAGCAGCCACTGCATGATGCGATTAATCGTCGGTTTCACTTTGATTACTCCTCCTTGTTAAGCATTGGATCCCGTCACTGGCTTTCCGTATTCGCTTGCCGTTACCGATTCACCGCCCGTCTTCTTGCTCTGCCAGCTGATTTAGACATTCCGTATACCTGTTATCGGTCATGAAACTATGAAAGTTTAGCCATCTTCCGCCTTTTTCTCCTAAATTAAGCCTCAAGACATAGTAAAACCCCGAAATGCTTTAGCGCATTTCGGGGTTGCCGATTGGCCTTTATTATTTCCGAGAATGAGTCTGAGGCTTCATCCGAAGCCGGGCCAGGAAGTCCAGCACCGGACGGCGAGTCTTGTCAACAATGCCGATGAGCTCGGCGCCGATCTGGAGCAGGAACACGAGCGCGCAGATGACGATAAACGTGATCCAGTTGCCCAGTCCCGTGTTCGTAACGGCCGACTGGACGACCGCGCACGTGCCGAAGAACGCCGCAATCGCGTAAATGATCAGCACCGTTTTGCGGTGACTGAAGCCGAGCTGCTGCAGACAGTGATGCAGATGGCCTTTATCCGCTTCGAAAATCGGCTTGCCCTTCTTCCAACGGCGGACGATGGCGAAGAACGTATCGGACAACGGTACACCGATAATCAGCAGCGGCGTTACGAACGACACGACCGTAATCTGCTTGAACCCAAGCATCGACAGCGTCGCCAGCGCGAAGCCGAGGAACAGCGCCCCGGAGTCGCCCATGAAAATTTTCGCCGGGTGGAAGTTGAAGAACAGGAATCCCCCGATGCTGCCGAGCAGCAGAGCGGCCAGCAGAATAACCGCCTCGTTGCTCATGATAATGCCCATCACGAGAATGGTGGCAATGGCGATCCCCGACACGCCTGCGGCCAAGCCGTCCAGACCGTCGATCAGGTTGATCGCGTTCGTCACGCCGACGATCCACACGATGGTGACCGCGACGCTGACCCATTCTCCCAGCGGTTGCATCGCCGAGCCGAACGGAATGTTCAGCAAGTCGATCTTGACTCCGAAACCGAAGACGACGATGCAAGCCGCGCCGATCTGCACGAGCAGCTTCAGCTTGGCGTTCAAGTCGTATTTATCGTCAAACGCGCCCAGCAGCACGATCAGAGTGCCGCCCACCAGCAGCGCGCTAATGAGATTGCGGTCGTAAGCGCTCAGATAGCCCTCCGGAACGAAAGGCATCATGCAGAGCAAACCGATGGTGAACGCCGCATAAATCCCTACTCCCCCCAGGCGAGGCATCGTCCTGGTGTGAACCTTGCGATGATTCGGCACGTCGATCGCGCCGACGCGGTAAGCGAGCTTCTTGACCAGCGGCGTCAACACGAGCGCCAAAGCCATTGCCGCAATGAATGAAATAAGTGCGATTCCTAGCATCCAACCGGACAACATTCACAACTCCCCTTTTTTCTGTACCGGAATGAATTATACTCCCGCCACAAGAAATTCAACAAGGTGGTCAAATCGTCGTTTTCAGCCGTTTTTCATGAATTATGCGATTTTCACGAGCCCTTTCATAACGGATTGCCCGCTTTCAGGACTTTATCTCCGTCTTTAATCACTTTAAGCGCAAAACGGGGCAATACCAGCATCCTCCTGAACCGCGAAGGCTCCTGAAGCAAGCGATACAACCACTCCATCCCCGCTTTGCGGAAAATGGCCGGCGCCCGCTTGAGCTTGCCCGACACCACGTCGAAGCTGCCCCCGACGCCCATCACCACAGGTACTCCGAGCTGAGCCTGATGCTTCTCGATCCACGGTTCCTGATTCATCGTGGCCCGGGCGACGAACAGCATGTCCGGATTCGCCTCGCGAATCGCGGCCACGACCTCTTCATCTTCGCTGTCCTTGAAGAAACCGTTCCTGCAGCCCACAAAACGCACACCCGGAAACTGCTTGCTGAGCTTCTCCCTGGCCGCTTCGATGATTTCCGTAGTCGTGCCGAGCAGATACGCGCTCCAGCCCCGGATATCCCCTTCCTTCAGCAGCTCGTGCATCAGATCGAAGCCCGGCACCCGCTCCTTGACCGGCTGGTTGAGCCTGCGGGCCGCCCAGACGACGCCCGAGCCGTCGGGTACGACGAGATCCGCCGTAGCGAGTGTATGATGGAAGGACGGATTCTCCAGCCCGACCATCAGCATGATCGGATTGCCGGTAATGACCCGGTGCGGCGTTCTCGTCTCGATCGCCTTTGTCAAATAATCGACGGTTTCTTGCATATCCATTTTCGAAAACGGCACGCCATACAAAGAAACCGTAGGAAACGGCTTCGTATTCGCATCCACTAAAAGTCAACTCCAACTTATCGGACATTTCGTCTCATCTACCGGGATTCCCCTGAATCGACGTTAGCCTACATATTAATTACGTATGAACGCCATGATTTGTTGCGCGGGTTTGGCAGCTTCTTCCTTAAGTTTCTGGATCACGCCCTGCTTTTCGCTCCGCCACAGCCCGGGATCGCGCAAAATCTGCTCCGCTCTCGCCGCAGCAGTCTGAGCGTCGAGCGCCTCCGTCGAGCCGATCGCCCGCTCTCCCAGACGCTGTACGAACTGGTCGATCTTCGGATCGTACGAGATGCCGAGCAGCGGCACCTCCCGATTCGCCGCGTAGATCAGCGAATGCAGCCGCATCCCGATGAGCAGCGCGCATCGGCCCGCCTCCCGCAGCATCAGCTGCGGGTCGTCGTGCGCCGGGGCCAACTCGAGCTCCCGCTCGGAGTATGTCCCCGTGCGCGCCAGCCG
>Ga0065721_10004102_pt1 | contig 53163 bp, 48 predicted proteins | sample Mesricmetagenome_FD_59108 | JGI IMG/M metagenome (GOLD analysis project Ga0065721, IMG submission 59108) | Mesophilic microbial community from rice straw/compost enrichment Sample: eDNA_1 v2 (version 2) | ecosystem: Engineered > Solid waste > Grass > Composting > Bioreactor | place: USA: Davis... | reverse complement strand
AAGGGCAAGGGCAATCGCACCAATAATTATCCACGCTGCTTTGTCGCGGATCGTTTGAATAAGTGACATATTATAATATATACTTTAAAATAAGGGATGGCAAAAATAGGGGAAAAATGCTTATGAACAAATTGTGGAAAACCATGTAAAACCAGCATCAATTAAGGGTTTTACGAATTCACAAGCTTGTGAATAAGCGGCTTTTATGGGCGTCACTAAGCGACCGTGAAACCATGTCGTGAAAACAGTTTCAACAGGGGCTCTGTATAACCCCGGATTTATGTGGGTAAACCCGGTTTTGGCTCATTGGAAATGGTGGAAACCTGGGATATAACTTTTCGAATTGGACGGCTCTCGCCCGTTCCTGTACATAAATCACCAGTTATTCCAGCTCCATTAACACCAATATTGTATGATATTCGTAAAAAAATTATCCCGGCGGCTGGCAATCCACGGGTGTGGGAAAACCCGTTAAACCTACGCCCCATATTGATTGTTGATTGTTGGTATATTGTGGAAATCAGTGGATAACTGGCAGTTCGTAAATTTACCAAATTTTCGGCTTCGTAATTTTTCCACGAATCCACAGCCGTAATAGTAATAGTTTATTTATAAAATAAAAGAATTAATATAAATACTATGGAAGATATCCACCTGGCCGCGGCGAAAAAAAATGTAGAGAAGGCCGGCTTTCTCGACATCGATATTGACCCCACGCTGGATTTGTTTGCCGAGATCGAAAGGTTGAAAAAAGAAAAGAATGCCATCCTCCTCGCGCACTATTACCAGGAGGCCGATATCCAGGACGTGGCCGATTATATCGGCGACAGCCTTGGACTGGCCCAGCAGGCCGCGAAGACCGATGCGGATATCATCGTTTTTGCCGGGGTGCATTTCATGGCCGAGACCGCCAAGATCCTGAACCCCCACAAAAAAGTGCTGCTGCCCGACCTGAAGGCCGGTTGCTCACTGGCCGACAGCGCACCGGCGCCCCTGTTCAAAAAGTTCAAAGAACAACATCCCAATCACATCGTCATATCCTACATCAATTGCAGTGCCGACATCAAAGCATTGAGCGATATCATCGTCACCAGCAGTAATGCGGAGAAAATTGTACAAACGGTGCCGGCCGATCAACCGATCATCTTTGCGCCGGACAAAAACCTGGGGGCCTACCTGGTAAAGAAAACCGGCCGCGATATGGTGTTGTGGAACGGCGCCTGTATGGTGCATGAGATCTTCAGCCTGGAAAAGATCACCAAACTGAAGATGCGTCATCCCAAAGCCAAATTCATTGCACACCCCGAATGTGAAGAACCGGTGTTGAAGATGGCCGATTACATCGGGTCTACTACGGGTTTGCTGAAATACACCCAGGAAGACAGCGCTACCGAATACATCGTGGCCACCGAAACCGGTATACTGCACCAGATGCAAAAGAGTTCGCCGCATAAGACCTTCATACCGGCGCCGCCCAATAACAGCTGTGCCTGTAACGATTGTCCGCATATGAAGCTGAACACGCTGGAGAAGCTGTACCTGTGCATGGAATACGAAACACCGGAGATCATCATGGATGAGGAACTGCGTAAAGCAGCACGCAAACCGATAGACCGGATGCTGGAGATCAGCGCGCAGTACGGACTGTAATTTGTGAATAACCATGTGGATAGCTGTGCGTAACCCCGTATTTGCTGACAAGCGCTGTGTAAACCACTTTTAGAAATATCCCAACACTATATTTGCCCCATGGCAGAAGATCTGAAGATAGCGGCAGGTTCAAAAGAAGATCAGTATCAATCCATCATACCCCAGATAAAAGCATTGCTGGAAGGAGAACCCGACCTGGTGGCCAACCTGGCCAACATGGTGGCGGCGTTGAAAGAACAGTTCGGGTGGTTTTGGGTAGGGTTCTACCTCGTGAAGGAAGACCAGTTGGTATTGGGACCATTCCAGGGACCAATTGCCTGTACACGAATCAGGAAGGGAAAGGGTGTTTGCGGAACCAGTTGGGAAAAGGCGCAAACCATTGTGGTGCCCGATGTAGAAAAGTTCCCGGGGCATATTGCCTGTAGCAGTTTGTCGAAGTCGGAAATTGTAGTGCCTGTGATCAGGAACAAAAAAGTAATGGCCGTATTGGATGTAGACAGCGAGGAACTGGATACATTCGACGACACCGATAAAAAATATCTTGAACAGATTGTTCAACTCATCGAATTCGAATAGCCATATGGAAAGGAGAAAATTTATCCAGTCTTCCCTGATCACTACATCGGCATTGGCCGCAGGAAAATTATCATTTGCGGGCGAAGTAAAAGCCGCCAAAAAAGAGTTGTACGAATGGCGTGAGTACGAGTTGCATTTTGGTGGCGCACACGCTATTTTTTATCAATACCTGGAAAAGGCGTTGATACCTGCTTTGAATAAACAGGGCATTAAGAATGTAGGTGTATTCAGGGAGATCGGTAAATCGGATCCGGCTAAGATATATGTGTTGATTGCCTATCCTTCTTTTGAGGATTATATGCCTGTGAATGCGAGGCTGAAGGCAGATGAAGAATTTGTAAAGAACAGTGAAGCGTATACAAAGGTGCCGGCGGAAAAGCCCTTATACAATCGTATCAAGACTTCATTGCTGATAGCGTTTGATGGATTACCTGCTATGAAGCTGCCTGGTAAAAGCCAGCGCATTTTTGAAGTACGCACTTATGAAGGATATAGTGAAGATGCAGTGCGCAGGAAGATTGCTATGTTCAATGATGAAGAGTTTCCTATTTTCTACAAAACGAAACTGAACCCGGTATTTTTTGGCGAGGCCATTGCCGGCGATACATTACCCTGTCTCACGTATATGCTGCACTTCAGCAGTATGGAAGAGCGTGATAAAAACTGGGCTGCCTTTAGCGCCGATGCCGACTGGAAAAGAGTATTAGCCGATCCTAAATATGCTAATACGGTGTCGAACATACGAAGAGTATTTTTGGAGCCGCTTCCCTACTCTCAGGTATAATAAATTGTTTTAATATATCTAGCGGCCCATATACACCATCAATATCTGCACATCACTCGGGTTTACACCACTGATACGGCTTGCCTGTCCCAGCGTGCGTGGTTTTATCTTTTTGAATTTTTGCATGGCTTCGGCTGAGAGTGAAGCAATACGATCGTAGTTGAAGTTTTCAGGTATCACCAGGTCTTCGAGCTGGTTCATTCGTTTTACCAGTTCTTTCTCTTTTTCGATGTATACATCGTATTTGATCTGGATCTCTGCCTGCTCCAGGATTTGCTGATCATAACCATTTAATGCCTGTTGAATTTTTGGAAGGCCATTGATCATCGCGGGTAAAGTGATGTTTGGCCGCAACAGTAGTTGAATGGCTTTTTGTTTTTGCGGAAGCGGTGAAGATTCGTTGGCTGCCAGGAATGCATCGGCTTCGGTAGGATCGAGTGATAGTTCTTTAAGGATCGACCTTATTTGTTCTACGCCATCTCTTTTAGCGATCACTTTATCCATTCTTTCCTGGGAGACCAGGCCGAGGCGGTAGCTCAGTTCGGTGAGTCGCAGGTCGGCATTATCCTGGCGTAGGATGGTGCGAAACTCGGCGCGCGAGGTAAACATGCGGTAAGGCTCTTCGGTTCCTTTGCTGATGAGGTCATCGATGAGCACGCCGATATAAGCATCGCTTCTTTTTAGAATCACCGGTTCCAGTTCCCTGGATTTTTGATGTGCATTGATCCCGGCCATCAGTCCCTGGCAGGCGGCTTCTTCATAACCGGTTGTGCCGTTGATTTGTCCGGCGAAGAAAAGGTTTTCTATGAGCTGTGTTTCCAGGGAATGTTTTAATTGAGTAGGTGGAAAGTAGTCGTATTCGATAGCATAGCCGGGACGGAAAACGCGGACGTTTTCAAATCCTGCTACCTGTTTCAAAGCTTCGTATTGTACTTCTTCCGGAAGGGAGGTAGAGAATCCATTTACATAGATCTCGATGGTATTCCATCCTTCGGGTTCTATAAAAAGCTGGTGGCGGTCTCTTTCGGCAAAGCGGTTGATCTTGTCTTCGATACTTGGGCAATATCTTGGACCCGTACCCTCTATGCGGCCGGTGAACATGGGGCTTCTGTCGAAACCGGTTTTTAAAGTATCGTGTACTTTCTGGCTGGTGTAGGTGATCCAGCAGCTTCTTTGTTCGGTGGGTTTTTTGGTGTTGGTGAAGGAGAAGCCAGTGATCTCATCATCACCTTTTTGTTCTTCCATTTTGGAATAGTCCAGGCTTCTTCCATCTATACGGGGAGGTGTTCCTGTTTTCAGGCGGTCGGCTTCAAAGCCCAGTTCCACCAGTTGTTCGGTGATACCGGTGGCTGCTTTTTCGGCCACCCGGCCTCCGCCAAACTTTTTCTCTCCTATATGTATGATACCATTCAAAAAGGTGCCACTTGTGATTACCACCGCCTTTGATTTGATCTCATGGCCCATGCCTGTAACCACACCACATGCTCTGTTATCTTTTACTATCAGGGAGCGTACCATATCCTGGTAGAAATCTACATTCGGTGTCTTTTCCAGCATCTCCCGCCAGGTAGCGGCAAACAGCATGCGGTCGTTTTGTGCCCTCGGGCTCCACATTGCCGGACCTTTAGACCTGTTGAGCATACGAAACTGGATCATGCTCAGGTCGGTCACGATGCCAGAGTACCCACCCATAGCATCGATTTCGCGTACAATCTGGCCCTTGGCAATACCGCCCATGGCCGGGTTGCAGCTCATTTGGGCGATGGTTTGCATGTTCATGGTAACTAGCAGGACCTTCGAACCCAGGTTAGCGGCGGCCGCGGCTGCTTCGCATCCGGCATGTCCGGCCCCTACAACGATGATATCATATTCAGGAAACATAAGCGGCAAAATTACAACAGTAAACAGGGATTGAGGAGGGAAATGTTTCGGGGGTAAGGGGATTGTTTATGGTGGAGGAACCAATATCCCGCCCCGAAAGGGGCGGCCGTTGTTAACCGCTCGGGATTCTACCAATATTTCGCTCCTAGCGGAGCGAATTCAATTTCTGCTAAAAGGTTAAAGATATGTGGAGTTTCGTTTTGGGCATCGTCCCGTTAGGGGCGACCGGTCGGTAGCAAAACAATGTCGGCAACACATCCGCCCCGCTAGGGGCGACCGGTCTGTAGAAAAATCATTGAAGGCAAATGATCCGCACCCTTAGGGACGAAAGGTCGGTAACAAAGACAATGACGGCAACAAATTCTCACTAGGGGCGGCAGGTCGATAGAAAAGCAATGTCGGCGACACATCCGCCCCGCTAGGGGCGGCAGGTTGGTAGAAGAATCAACGACCGCAACAAATTCGCCCCGTTAGGGGCGACTGGTCGGTAGCAAAAGCAATGTCGGCGCCACATCCGCCCCGCTAGGGGCGGCACGTCGGTAGAAAAATCAACGACCGCAACAAATTCGCCCCGTTAGGGGCGACTGGTCGGTAGCAAAAACAATGATGGCGCCACATCCGCCCCGCTAAGGGCGGCACGTCGGTGGAAAAATCAAAGACCGCAACAAATTCGCCGCGTTAGGGGCGACTGGTCGGTAGCAAAAATAATGACGGCATCCGCCCCGCTAGGGGCGGCAGGTCGGTAGAAACGGGACAATGGAAGCTCTATTCACCACCCCAACCCTCCGTTCCACGTGAAACCCTCCTCCAACGGTTCCACGTGGAACCTATTGCTTGACCCTCGACAAAAAGTACTGTAGATATTTATCCTCAGCCCTCCTCATCTCCTTTTCCTCCCTCTCCCTCTTATCTCCATACCCACATAAATGCAAAGCTCCATGAAATATCACCCTCAACAACTCCTTCTGAAACGATACCTTATAGGTGTGGGCGTTCTCCCTCACCCTATCCAGACTTATATATACCTCTCCAATAACCCCGTCATCATCCTCCGATAGATCAAAAGTGATGATATCCGTATAGTAGTTATGCTGCAGGTACTGCTTATTGATCTCCAAAAGATACTCGTCAGAACAAAAGACATAGTTCAGGTGCGCCAACTTCTTCTTTTCCTTCTTAAATAAATCCTTTACCACTTCTTTCGCCAGGGTCCGGTTGGTGAAACTGGCTTTCTCCAGGAAGTGAAACTGTACCGTGGGTAATTGTTTCCTTTGCATTTTTCGAAATTCGTAAACCGTATTAATGAATACAAAGCTACATTTGTGACCACTCATTTATGAAACGTTTATCAGAATTAAAGGCAGGAACCGTAGCACGCATACGCTCGTTTGAGAACAATGATCTTTTTTTAAAGCTCATGGAGATGGGATGTGTGCCGGGGGAGTTGGTGAAGGTGGAGCAGGTGGCGCCGCTGGGAGATCCTATATCGATTACCGTGGCGGGGTATAACCTGAGCCTTCGGCTCAATGAAGCGGATAACATTTTTGTGGAGGTGGAGGGCAGGTAGGCTGCGGTGAGATTCTTCACATAATTACTTTATAGAAATGAAGGCTGAGGATCTCGGCCTTTTTTTATTCTTGTAAGTTGAAGCTGGATTTAGTTTAAGATCCAGCGTCTTTTCCCATTGTTTATTCCATATATACTACTACGCAAAAGGCGCGGTATACCTGCCTTTCAAAAAGGATATTCCCGAGATATCCCGGATATATCTCCGATATAAGTCACACTTATCCCGCATCTATATAGATGCGGGATATCTCCGGGATAAGATGGAATAAAATCTAAATAATCAGTAGAAAAGAATAACGAAGGTCATTCTTCAACAAAGGCTCAACCAGCCTAAAGCTGCCCGCGATGTTGGGTAGAAAAACAATTGGTTCGTTTCTTTGCAAAGGGTGGCCGGCGAACGGCGCCACCCCCATTCATTAAAAACCGGACTTAAATTTTCAGATGACAATCGGACTGTACTTCGGCTCATTCAACCCCATTCATCATGGCCACCTGATCATCGCCAACTATATGCTGCAGCATACCGAACTCGACCAGGTGTGGTTTGTGGTATCGCCGCAGAACCCATTTAAACAATCCGCCAGCTTACTCAACGCCTACCACCGCCTGGCCCTGGTACAACTCGCTATCGAACAGGAGCCAAAACTCAAAGCCAGTGATATTGAATTCCGCCTGCCCCAACCATCGTACACCGTAGATACACTGGCCTACCTGCAGGAAAAATATCCGCATCACCAGTTCGCCATCATCATGGGCAGCGACAGTTTTGAGAACCTGGCCAAATGGAAGAATTACGAATACATATTACAGCACTGCCCCATTTATGTGTACACACGCCCGGGCCACGAAGTAAACAATACATTTACCAACGCCCGCATCATTGTACAGGATGCACCGCTTTTACAAATTTCGGCTACCTATATACGTAATACCATCAAACAGGGTAAATCCATACGCTACCTGGTGCCGGATAAGGTGCTGGAAGAGATAGAAAGAAACGGTTACTACCGGTAATGCACAAACTAAATCGATACTAACATATTATGAAAAGATGTACTGCAACCATATGGCTACTTGTATTGGCCACCACCCTCTTTGCCCAAAAAACCGATCATAAACTGCAGCAGCAGATCGCCCAACTGGTGCAGGGCTTCCATGGCGATATTGGTGTATATGTAAAAAACCTGCGTACGGGTAAAGTAGCCATGGTAAATGCCGATACAATTTTTCCCACCGCCAGTATGATCAAGGTGCCCATCATGATCGGCATCACCGACAAACTGGAGAAAGGCGAACTCACCTACCACCAGCCATTGATCTACCGCGACTCCTTATTATATGAAGGAGAAGATATACTGGGCTCATTCAAAGACGGTGAAAAAATTGCGCTGAGCAAGGTGATGATGCTCATGCTTACCACCAGCGATAATACCGCCAGCCTCTGGCTGCAAAGCCTGGCCGGCACGGGCGCCCGCATCAATGAACTGCTCGATTCATTGGGACTGGTGCACACCCGTGTGAACTCCCGCACCCCCGGCCGCGAAGAAAACCGGAAACAATATGGCTGGGGGCAAACCACGCCCCGCGAAATGGCGAAGCTGATGGAAAAGATCTACCGAGGCGAAGTGATCAGCCAAAAGGCCGGCGAACAAATGATACGCCTGCTGGGAAGAAATTATAACGATGAGCAGGCCATTTCGCAAATTCCACCTGAGATATTCGTAGCTTCAAAAAACGGATGTGTGAACCGCTCGCGCAGCGAGATATTGTTGGTGATGGCGCCTCACGGTCCGTATATTTTTTCGGTGATCACCAAAAACCAGCAAGACCAAAGCTGGGACAATTCCAACGAAGGATGGGTGCTCACCCGCAAGTTATCGGCCCTGTGCTGGAATTATTTTGAACCCAAATGGCGCCGGAAAACAGATCGATAGATCATAGAACTTGCCAAATTCCTAACTTGTGCCTTTTAGCAGAGAAAAACCGTGAATGATTCTTCTACGCCATATACCCTTTTTACGAGCTGTTTTTGTGCATAGTATTACTGCCTTTGGCGGACCGCAAGGCCATTTTGGGATGGTGATGAAAACCTTTGTAAACCAGCGGCACGATGTAACGGAGCAGGAGGTGCTGGATTATAATGCTTTCTGCCAGTTGCTGCCCGGCGCGTCTTCTACGCAGGTGCTTACTCTCATAGGGTATAAACGGGGCGGTATTCCGCTGGCCATACTTACACTACTCATCTGGATAGCGCCGGCCTGTATACTCATGGGTGCTTTTTCTTTCCTGTTGGAATTTTTCGACCAGCGTGCCATGAGCGATGGCATATTCAAATTCATTCAACCGATGGCCGTGGGTTTCCTGGCTTTTGCCGCCACCCGGTCGTTCAAGATCGCCATACATAATAATATTACCAGGATTGTGATGGTGGTGAGTACCGCCGCCACCTATTTCCTGTTCAAGTCGCCCTGGATCTTTCCTATACTGCTGGTGGCGGGTGGATTTGTGACCAACCTGAGCGATAAACGTATTCCCGAAAAACCGCAGGCGGTAAAAAAGATCAAGTGGGGTAATATCTGGTTGTTTGGGATCATATTTCTTACCGCTGGTGTGATATCAGAGCTGGCCAGGAAAAACGACTGGCCCAACCGCCGGCCATTGAACCTGTTTGAGAATACCTATCGTTTCGGGAGTTTGGTATTTGGTGGCGGACAGGTACTGATACCGATGATGTATGAACAGTTTGTGGAACGTCCCAAATCGCCGGCGGTGATCAGGAAGAATTTGAATAAGAAGGGCAATGTGATCACCATTGAAAGAAATGATTTTTATACCGGTGCGGGTATTGTTCGCGCTATACCAGGGCCGGTGTTTTCGATTGCATCGTTTATGGGGGGGATGGCGATGAAGGACCAGGGAACCGGGTGGCAGATACTGGGCTGTGTGATTGGGTCCATTGCGATCTTTTTGCCGAGTGCGTTGCTGGTGTTGTTCTTTTTTCCGATATGGTATAACCTGCAGCGGTATGTGGTGGTGTATAGGGCTTTGGAGGGGATTAATGCCGTGGTGGTGGGGATAATGGTGGCGGGCACCATTTATATGATGCGGGATATTTCCGTGACCGGGTTCAGGACGATTAGTATATTGAATATAGGGGTGATAGTGGGTACCTGGGCGATGTTGTATTTTACGAGGCTGCCGTCGCCGGTGATTGTGTTGATTTGTTTTTTGTTGGGGTGGATGATGCAGGGGTAGTGGGGATATATTTTTTTTCGGTTGGGGTAGTACGGTAGATGGGTTTTGTTGCCCCCACCGCTTTAGCCGGTAGATAGTTCCCCTTAACGCCCCCTCTCCACCCTTCTCCAATTCACCCAAACCCCGTAACTTCATAATCTAATGGTAACTCAATAAATATGCTTACCGCCGGTCGCTTGCCAGGGCATATATTTATTCAGACGTAGAAATTTAGATTATGAGTGCAGAACATCAACGGCTCGCGGTTAATTCAACCCGGAAAATACCCCTCGAACAATGGGGCCCCTATGTAAGTGAACGCCAATGGGGCACTGTTCGGGAAGACTATAGCCACAACGGCGACGCATGGAACTACCTCACCCACGACCAGGCACGCTATCGCGCCTACCGCTGGGGCGAAGATGGTATTGCCGGCATCTCCGACTTCTTTCAAAATCTCTGCTTCGCAGTCACCCTATGGAACGGAAAAGATGCGATACTGAAAGAACGCCTGTTCGGACTGGGAAACTATGAGGGCAATCATGGCGAAGACGTAAAAGAACTCTATTACTATCTCGACAACCTGCCCACCCATTACTACATGGAGTATTTGTATAAATACCCCCAACAGAAGTTCCCATACGACGAACTCACATCCGTAAACAGGCATCGCTCACGCACCGAACCGGAATACGAGCTACTCGATACGGGTATATTCGACAACAATGAATACTTTGATGTACATATCACCTACGCCAAACACAACTCGCGTGATATCTGTATCAAAATAAACATCCATAACCGGCATACACGCGCCGCGGATATTACGGTATTGCCCACATTGTGGTTCTACAACAGATGGATGCACGACCCCAGCAAGAAAAAACCATCCATCACCTGGCGCGATAAAACTTCGGTAAAAGCAGTGCATCCCCGGCTTGGAACCTACTACCTGTATTTCCAGCCTCCACGCGATTGCCTCTTTACCGAAAACGAAACCAACTTTGAAAAAGTAAATGGTACTCCCAATCCCACACCGTTTACCAAAGATGCTTTTCACGATGCCATCATCAACGGAGTTCATCTGAAAGAACTGCAAAAGAAAAAATCGGGCACCAAGTTCGCGCCGGTGTACCGCTGCCGCATCGGCGGCGGGCAATCAGAGAGCATCTACCTGCGCCTGAGCAATAAGATGATCGATACACCCTTCCCGCATGGTTTTGATGATATCTTCACCCTACGCAAGGAAGAGGCAGATGCCTTTTATGCCAAAGTGCTGGCATCTACCACCAACCCCGAGATGGCACGTATACAACGCCAGGCGCTGGCAGGCCTGTTATGGAGCAAACAATATTATCACTTCGATGTGGAGCGATGGCTCACCAACACGGATAATATCAGTCCGTATAGTTCTTCCAGGTTGTACGGCCGTAACAACGACTGGCTGCATCTCAAAAACCAGGACATCATTTCCATGCCCGACAAATGGGAATACCCCTGGTATGCAGCCTGGGACCTGGCCTTTCAGTGTATCCCCATGGCCATGATAGACCCGGTATTCGCCAAACACCAGCTCACGCTCATCATGCGGGAATGGTATATGAAACCCGATGGACAGCTACCGGCCTACGAATGGAATTTCAGCGATGTGAACCCGCCTGTACAGGCATGGGCCGCACTGGAAGTATACCGCATAGAAAAGAAACAAACCGGCAAAGGGGATGTGGCTTTCCTGAAACGCATATTCCAAAAGCTCATCATCAACTTTACCTGGTGGATCAACCGTAAAGACAGCAACGGCAACAACATGTTCCAGGGCGGCTTCCTGGGATTGGATAATATCGGTGTGTTCAACCGCAGCCACCTCGAGCATAACGACATGGAACTGGAGCAGGCCGATGGTACCAGCTGGATGGGTATGTATGCCCTGAACATGATGGACATGGCCCTGGAGATCGCCTCACACGACCGCTCGTTTGAAGATACCGCCACCAAGTTCTTCGAGCATTTTGTAATGATCGCCGAAGCGCTCAATGAACAGGGCATGTGGAATGAAGATGATAAATTCTTCTACGATACACTTTCCATTGCAGGTTCTGAGCCCTTGCATCTTCGTATATACTCGATAGTGGGTCTTACTTCTTTGTTTGCTGTTTCCACCATTCAAAAACGAATACTTGATAAACTCGACGATTTCAGCAAACGGATCACCTGGTTTGAGAACTATCGAAAGAAGAACAAAAAGTTCTGGCCCAATGAAGAACGCAGCGATGGAAAAACCATACTGCTTTCGCTGGTGCAAAAAGAGCGGGTGGTGCACCTGCTGCAACGCCTGCTCGATGAAGAGCAGTTCCTTTCTCCCTGGGGCATCAGGGCCTTATCGAAATACCACGAAAAAAATCCATTCAGCGTAAACGTACGCGGTATAGAATATAAGATACAGTACGAACCGGGTGATTCCACGTCCGACTTTTTTGGCGGAAACAGCAACTGGCGCGGACCTGTATGGATGCCTGTGAACTATATGATCATACAGGCCATACGGCATTTCGGAGAGTTTTATGGAGATGATCTGCAGGTGGAATGTCCCACCGGATCGGGTATCCGTATGAACCTGGTACAGGTGGCCGAAGAATTGACCCGCCGCCTCATCACCCTGTTTGAACCCAATGCCGAAGGAGAACGACCCCTGCATGGCGCGCATAACCAGTTTTATAAACGTCCTGAAAACGCCGGCCTGGTACTGTTTTACGAATACTTTCATGGTGAAAGCGGACAGGGCCTGGGCGCCAGCCATCAAACAGGCTGGACGGCACTTGTGGCAGAACTGGTGCATTCCTTATCGCCCGAACTGCAGGCCAAAGAAGCCGTGGCCACGCAACAGGTAACAGAAGAACAATAACATATATCGCTCTATAGTACAATGGGTTCAGCAACGTGTTTTTTTGCTGAACCCATTGTCTTTTCTGGCACAACCCCATGGCATAAACATTGCAAAACTGCTTATGACAATAGGTCATAAATACAAAAGAGGAAGTTATGAAGAAGCTAGGGATCTTGTGTTCAGCATTTGTGTTGACGTATGCATCAATCAATGCCCAGACCGATACCGTTCAACCCGCTACACAACCAATAATTGATACAACACCCAACATGCGGTTGCCGGAACAACCGTTGCCTGCAGATGATAATAAACCCAGCCAGGTATATACATTAAAACCAGCAGTAGATATTCCTGTCACCGCCATTGGTACTGCATGGTCGTTGTATGCATTTACAAAGATCTATAGCAAAGATCCATCGAGCGATGAAAAGATATTGTCGTTGCGAAAAAACGATGTGAATGGGTTTGACCGTTGGGCAATTAGACCGTTCCACGACAAAGCAGATAAGATCAGTTATTATCCGTTTTATGCAGCCATGCCGCTGCCGCTATTCTTCCTGGTAGATAATAAAATGCGAAAGGATTTTTTTAAACTGTCGTTCCTTTATCTCGAAGCCATGTCTATCACCGGTTTGTTGTATACGGGTTCTACTTATTTCAACGATCGTTACCGCCCTTATGCATATGACGAACGTACCGAATTTAATTACCGGTTGCGAGGCGGTGCAAAAAACTCATTCTATGCAGGGCATGTGGCGCTGGTGGCCACCTCTACTTTCTTTTATGCGCAGATATATGCAGACTATCATCCCGAATCGAAGGTGAAATGGCTGTTTTATGGGCTGGCGGGTGCTGCCACCGGTTTTACGGGTTACCTGCGGCATTATTCGGGACAACATTTTCCCTCCGACCTGTTGCTGGGTGTAGCGCAGGGCACACTAACGGGGATACTGGTGCCTAAACTGCACAAGACTAAATTACTGAAGAATCACAATGTGCGGTTGTTTCCATATGCCGGTCCGGGTAATGGCGGGATGGCTGTGGTATACAGGTTTTAACAGGCAGGCATTACATCACAGAAAACTCAACGGGGAATTCAACCGTTCCTGATATATTGATCAATGCATTGGGCACCAGTTCGCGTGCCATAAACACATCGGCCGGTACATCGAATGGAGGTTTAATGCTGAACCTGGCGGCCGGTACAAATCCAAATTTTGGATAATAATATTCATGGCCCAGCACCAGCACCGAGGTATAACCCATATCAGTGGCTTTTTGTAAGCCCTGGGTGATGAGTTTGGCGCCAATACCCTGCTTCCTGTAGGAAGGATGTACTACCATAGGCGCCAGGGTTAAACTTTCGTAGCGCACATCGCCGTTGGTGATGCCAATTTTAGAAAAAAGTATATATCCAACAATTTTATCATCTGCCAGGGCTACCAGCGCCAGCGCGGGGATATAGTTGGGCCCTTCCCGCACATGTTCAACGAGTTTTGCTTCGGTGTCCTGTCCGAACACAAGTTGATTGAGTTCGAAGATGTCAGGAATATCTTCCTGACGTTCGGGGCGTATTTCAATATGCATGGTTTAGTATTTCATGAGTTACTATATACAAATCACAAACCACATTTATGTACGGATGGTACCACCCTGTAGTTTCCCCATCTGTTATTAAGATATGTTAAAGCCGGCAGACGTTGTACAGTAAACACAAAGATTTTGTTAACGGTTATCGTTTATCTGTATTCAATCCAAGCGTTTCTACTTCTTTCCGGTAGTCGTATTGCAGGTCTTCGTGCAGGGTACTTAGCTCCTTCCTGATCTTTTTCAACTGGCTATTGTACAGGTTTACAATGATGGGGCTTTTTTGAAAGGGAATGCCGGAGTTTTTCAGGGTTTGGCAAAAATGAATACCTGTTTCTATGGTCACCACGGCCGAGCCGGTATAACGGCTGTATTTGTTGAGGGTACGTACAATTTTGCGCAAAGTTTTTTTAACAAAATACAGGTTGCTTTGATTGATGCCCGCAAACTGTTCTTCTGTTTCCTGTTTCACCGATGCTATATACCCTGCCTCATTATGTGCTTCAAAAAGCAGGTAGGTGAGCAGCTCCTTGTTTTCTTTTTTAAACCTGGCCAGCCTCAGGGCGAGCTCGGTGAGTTCGTGGGGTGGCAGGGTGAGTAACTCCTGTTTGAGCTCGTGGATGGTGGCTGTTTTCATTTGGCAAAGTTAAACATACCTTTGTATTTCATTATGTCTACACTTACCATTACCACCATACAAAGCAACCTGCACTGGGAGGATAAGGAAGCCAACCTGCGCATGTTTGATCAAAAGATCAGAAGCCTGCCAAAAACAGAGATTGTTGTGCTGCCCGAAATGTTTAGCACGGGTTTCAGTATGCAGCCCGAAAAGCTGGCTGAAACCATGGACGGTGCAACGGTTGCCTGGATGAAAAAGATAGCAGCTGAAAAAAGGATCATACTCACCGGCAGCCTTATCATAGAAGAAGAGGGTCAATATTATAACCGCCTTATATGGATGTTGCCAAACGGGCAATATGGTATTTACAACAAACGCCACCTGTTTGGTTATGCCAGTGAAGACCAGCACTATGCATCCGGCAATAAAAGACTGATTGCCTCGGTAAAGGGGTGGAAGATCAACCTGCTGGTTTGTTACGATCTGCGTTTCCCGGTTTGGAGCCGGCAGCAGCAGGTGGTGGAATCAACCACTAACGATCCCACTACATCACTGGGCGCCGGAGCCGGTGCACAAACACAGGATATTTTTCCAACACCGCCGGTTCAAAAAACACAAACACCCGAATACGATCTTTTACTCTATGTAGCCAACTGGCCCGAACGCCGCATCCATGCCTGGAAAACCTTGCTGCAGGCACGCGCCATCGAAAACCAGTGTTTTGTGGTAGGCGTAAACCGGGTAGGTAACGACGGCAACAATATTTATCATAGCGGCGACAGCATGGTGGTAGACCCGTTGGGAACCGTGTTGTATACCAAATCGCATGATGAAGATATTTTTACCATCACGCTGAAAAAAGACGACCTGGAAGAAGTACGTAACAAACTTCCTTTTTTAAAAGACGCCGATTATTTTTTCATAGCTTAACCTCCCACATGTTAACAGCCTACACGAATGCAAAGGTTTTTACAGGCCATAAAATAGAAACCGGAAAAGCAGTATTAACAAACAACAACACCATCACCGGTATAGTACCGGAAAAAGAAATTCCCTCGCAATACATGCAGGTGGATCTGAAAGGATTTACCCTGGCGCCCGCATTTGTAGATATGCAGATCTACGGAGGGAATGGAAAACTTTTTTCGCAGGAACTCAGCATTGAATCGCTCAAGGCTACCTATGAGTATTGTTTGCACGGCGGCTGTTCGCATTTTATGATCACCATGGCCACCAATACCATCGAAAAATTCCTGAAGGGTTTTGAGGTGGTGCGGGCATATCAAAAGCAGGGAGGCAAAGGCTTATTGGGCCTGCACCTGGAAGGTCCTTATATCCATCCCGCCAAACGCGGGGCCCACCTGGAACACTGTGTGAAAAAACCAACGCTGCAAGAAGTGCAAATGCTGTTGCAAAAAGGCGAGGGTGTTTTTAAAATGATGACGCTGGCGCCTGAGCAGTGTGATGAAGCGGTGATCGATTTATTACTTCAACATAATATCCTATTATCTGCGGGCCATACCAATGCTACTTATAACCAGGCGTATAATGCATTCAACAAAGGTATACCGGCTGCCACCCATTTGTTCAATGCCATGTCGCCATTGCAACACCGGGCGCCGGGTATGGTGGGCGCGGTATTCAATCATTCAAAAGTAATGAGCAGCATTGTTTGCGATGGCGTGCATGTGGACTATTCTGTAGTGCAGATTGCGAAGAAGGTAATGAAGGAACGATTATTTTTTATAACAGACGCGGTTACTGAAACACCGGAAGGCGAATACCAGCACCGGTTTAAAGATGACCGGTATACATTACCCGATGGCACCTTATCTGGCTCGGCGCTTACCATGTTGCAATGCGTGAAGAATGGGGTCGCCCATGCCGGTATTGAATTGGAAGAAGCACTGCGTATGGCCTCCGCCTATCCTGCACAATTAATCACCGATCAGCGGTTAGGAAAAATAGAAGCGGGTTATTCCGCCAGCTTTGTCGTTTTTGACGATGCGTTGGAACTGCAGCGTGTTTATTGCTGATGCGCTACCCCGGTCTTAAGCTGGATGAGCCGGCGTATTACGGCCGCCTTGGGATCGATGCCGCGGCGAATGGTTTCGCGGGTGGGCGATACCAGTATATCAGGTACAATACCACGCCCGTCTTTTACCAGGGCAGAGTCCATCACCAGCCTGAACATAGGCAGCCTGAAACGCACTTTGGTATTAGGCAACACCACATCGGGAATCATCCAGGCTGTGTTGCCATAAGCCCCGCCACCTGTTTCTTCGCCAATCACTTTTACATTATGCTGCCCTTGTAATGCCTTTACAAAAAGCGTAGTGGCCGAAAAGGAGTTGCCCCCGGTGACGAGGTAAATATCGCCATCGAAATGATACTTCTTTTTAGGCTTGAAATAATGCCGTTCGAAATAACCGAAATGATAATGACCGTCTTTTTTGCGGTGGGTTACAAAATGCATCAGCGACCAGTAAAATGGCTGCCACTTGATGTATTTGCTGTAATGACTGCTACGGCGTATGGCGTATAACGAATCGGCCAGTTTGAATTTTTTATCCACCAGGTAGCGCGTGAGCAGGGTAGATATACCGGCATCGCCACCGCCATTGGTACGTACATCCACTACGAGGTGACGGATCTTGCGGCGGTGCAGTTCCCTGAACGCCTTGCGGAAAAACGGACGCAGGTTATTGCCCCTGCTGAATGTATGCACGGTCATGTAGGCCGACGACAGCGAAGTATCTATTTGTACATAACGCGCGCCAAATACCGGGCTGTATTTGATCTCTTCTTTGGCCTTGCTATTTATTTTAAGCGTTTGCCGGGCGGCGGTATCTGTTACGGCAGGATCGTATACGGGTACTTTAACGGTTTGTTCGGCGCCGGTGCTGTCGATATAAGTCACCTCTATTTCATCCTTCATACCAATTATATTCCGGTACAAGGTGCCAAAAGAACCACGGTTGCTCAGCGACTGGTAGCGGCCATTGATGCTGTAGCCATCGCAGGAGATGTAATTCATAAAAGTATCGGCCAGCTGGCGTACCGGGCGGCCGTCGATGGCAGTTACGATGGTGCCGAATTTTAATATGGAATCCCTGCGGTTGAGATTGGCGGTAACGGCCATCGAATCGCTCCATACCTTAAAGCTGAGGGGGAACATTTTTATACGGGCCGTGTCGATATATCGATCGTATTGTTTGGAGTATTTCACCGCGGTATGGCCGCAGTGCACCTTGCTCACCACATAAGATAATATATTCCTGAACTGGAGCTCGGTGAGGGAATCGTCGAGACGGCGAAAGCCCTCATCGAAATAATAGTCCATGCTGTCTTTGGGAGTGAACCAGTAAAGGCTGGGGTGGGATTCTTCCAGCACATTACGGAAGATGCGGTAGTCCTGCTGCAATTTCTGCGCAGGATATTTACGTTGAGGATCAAATGATTGCCGGGAGGCCGAACAACCAACACCAACTATTGACACCACAAACAGGATCAGGTAAAAAATCCGCATCATCGTGCACCCCTTTTATTTTAAGGCGTTCCATCCCTGGGCTGTAATGGCATGTGTATGACCGCCTTTTGTATGAATTTTAGCCCCTTCTGCTGCATCCGTCATATATCCGATCACGCTAATCTGTTCACTTAAAACGATCTTTTCGTAATCTGATTGTGAAATGGTAAACAGTAATTCGTAATCCTCACCTCCGCTTAAAGCGCAGGCAGTAGGGTCTATTTCAAATTTAAAGGCTGCTTTCCGCATTTCCTCGGCAATCGGGATTTTTTCTTCATAGAGTACACAGCCCAGCCCGCTTTGCTTGCAAATATGCAGGATCTCGGAGCTCAGGCCGTCGCTGATGTCCATCATAGACGTTGGCGTAATGCCATTTTGCTCCAGGAACTCGATGATATCTTTCCGGGCCTCGGGTTTTAGCAGCCGGCCTATCACATAACTTTCCCCTTCCAGGTCGGGCTGCACCTGCGGGTGCTCCAGGTAGATCTTTTTTTCCCTTTCCAGGAACAGCAGGCCCACATAGGCCGCGCCCAGGTCGCCGCTGCAGCAAAGCAGGTCGCCTTTTTGGGCGGTGCTTCTTTTTACAAATTTGTCGGGCGCCACCTCGCCAACGGCGGTCACCGATACCACGAATCCTTTTTGGGAAGAAGTGGTATCGCCGCCGATAAGATCTACATTATAGGCCTCGCAGGCGGCATAAATGCCTTCGTAAAACTCGCTGATGGCCTCCAGGCTAAAGCGGTTGCTGATGGCTATGCTTACCGTAATATGTGTGGGCGTGGCGTTCATGGCGTAGATGTCGCTCAGGTTCACCACCACGCTTTTATACCCCAGGTGTTTCAGGGGCGTATACATGAGGTCGAAATGAACACCTTCTACCAGCATATCGGTGGTCACCACGGTTTGTTTGCCGAAGTGATCAATAACGGCTGCATCGTCGCCCACCCCCACAACGGTGGAGGCCTGTTGCAATTCGATATTCCGGGTCAGGTGATCGATCAATCCAAACTCGCCCAGTGAAGTTATTTCTGTTCTGTTCTCGCTCATGGTGATTATAAAGTTACCGAATTATTAGCTGTACGGGGCTACACCTTATCGTTGATCCATTTCAGCATATCCTCGTGTATCTTCCCGTTGGAGGCGGCAATATGCGGCTGGTAAGGCGAATAGGGCCGGCCGGCAAAATCGGTCACGGTGCCACCTGCTTCCTCTACCATCAAAAAACCGGCGGCGCTGTCCCAGGCCTGCAGTTTGTGCTCGAAAAAGCCGTCAAAACGGCCGGCGGCTACCCAGCAAAGATCAATGGCAGCCGAACCCAGGCGGCGTACGGGCACCCCTGCCCTGATAAAACGCGAAAAAGATTCCAGCGGACCGTTGGGCTCGTTGATATATGTATAGGGAAAACCGGTTACCAGGCATGATTTCATTACATCGGTTTGCGCACTCACCCTGATGGGCTCCCCGTTCAGCGTGGCGCCCTGCCCGCGCTCGGCAAAAAAGTATTCCTTCATAAAAGGGTTCACCACCGCTCCCATGATCATCACGCCATTGTGTTCGATGCCGATAGACACACAGCAAAGCGGAATGCCATGGGCATAATTTACCGTACCATCGATGGGGTCGATGATCCATTTGTATTCGCTGTCCATAACAATTTCTCCCACCTCTTCGCTCATGATGAAGTGATCGGGGAAGGCCTGTTTGATGGTATCGATAATGGCTTTTTCCGAAGCATGATCGGCTTCGGTAACCAGGTTGTTTACACCCTCTTTATTGGTGATCAGCAGATTTTTTGCATTAAAATAATGCTGCAGCACTTTGGCGCCTGCCTCGGTTGCGTTGATCAGTGTTTCTTTTAGCATGGCGCAAATATAAATGTTAGTTTGTGGTTTGTACTTTGAGGTTCACTATTTTGCAATACTTATGCTGTTGTCCGTAATTATTGTAAACTATAATGTGAAATATTTCCTGGAGCAGTGTTTGTGCTCGGTGCGAAAGGCGATCGGCGAACTGGCCATGACCAGGGGCGAAAACAGCGTAGAAGTAATTGTGGTTGACAATCAATCTACAGACGGCAGCATCGAATACCTGCAGCCCCGTTTTCCATTTGTTCGGTTTATAGCCAGCCACGTAAACCTCGGTTTTTCCAAAGCCAATAACCTGGCCCTGCAACAGGCAACCGGACAATACATTTTGTTCCTGAACCCCGATACCATTTTACCCGAAGACGCCTTTGTAAAATGCACCCGGTTTATGGATGCGCATGCCGATGCGGGCGCCCTGGGGGTGTATATGGTGGATGGCGCCGGCCAGTATTTGAAAGAATCAAAAAGGGGCTTTCCTTCTTTATGGGTATCATTCTGCAAAATGACCGGACTTACCAGATGGTTTCCCAGCTCCAAATTATTTGCGGGTTATTACCTGGGCCATTTATCCAGCCAGCATATCCAGATCGTAGATGTTTTATCGGGGGCTTTTATGATGGTTAAGAAACAGGCGCTTGAAAAAACAGGCGGCTTCGATGAGCAGTTTTTTATGTATGCCGAAGACATCGACCTGAGTTACCGCCTGCAAAAGGCGGGTTTTACCAATTATTATCTACCCGAATGCCGCATCATTCATTTTAAAGGAGAAAGCACGCGCAAGAACAGCCGCTATGTAAAACAGTTTTACCGCGCCATGGTGCAGTTTGTACAAAAACATCATCATGGCGAACTGGCATGGTTGTACACCGGTTTGCTGGAAGCAATGATATGGTTGCGCGCAGCCATTACCGTGGTCAGCCGCGAACATGCTGCGCATAGCATACCATATACCGGCACCCCCCGTTTTTTGCTGGCCGGTGACGAACGAAGTAAAAAAGAGGTGCGCTCGGTGCTGGCTTCTTTCCCCGGGTATACCATTACCGATAACCCTGATGAGGCGCGCGAGTGGATCTTTTGTGAAGGATATACCTACAGTTTCCGGCAAATCATCGAGCAGTTGCAGTCCTGCCCCACCTGGTTAAAAGCCTTTATTCATGCCGGGGGTACCTATACCGTGGTAGGCAGCCAGAGCAGCGACCAGCGGGGCTATGTAATAGCGATGGATTGATGGAAGGGGTTTCGCCAATTTCCTGCTAAAATTCTAAATTTTGGGCCTCCAAACCGGCCGATGTTTGCAAAAAATACAACAGATGGTGCTAAAAAGCGTATTTTTGATATTGCCTGACCAAACGGGCAAATACTGAATGGCCCTAATTGATATTTCATTACCCCGGTCGGTTGCCAAGGCGTTGAGGTTGCCTGCCAAATCATCCAAAAGGCAGCAGATCAGGGTGTTGAAGAAGTTGCTGAAAAAAGCCCGGTTTACCGAATTCGGACAAAAGTACCGGTTCGATGAAATATTATTGAGCAAACATGCCGGCAAGAAATTCCAGCAGCTGGTACCTACCTACGATTACAACAAGATATACAACGAATGGTGGCATAAGACCCTGGAGGGAAAACGGGACATTTGCTGGCCCGGCAAGATCAAGTATTTTGCCCTGAGCTCCGGCACCTCAGAATCGGCCAGTAAGTATATACCCATCACCAACGACCTGATGCGCGGCAACCGCATCGTGATGATCAAACAATTACTGTCTTTAAGAACCTACCACGATATACCGGTAAAAAGTATCGGCAAGGGATGGCTGATGCTGGGCGGCAGTACCGACCTGCAAAAGGGGCCGGGTTATTATGCCGGCGACCTGAGCGGCATCACCGCCAAAAAAATGCCTTACTGGTTCTCGCCCTTTTACAAACCGGGTAAAAAGATCGCCCGCACCCGCGACTGGAACAGCAAGATAGAAGCCATCGTGGAAGAAGCCCCCAACTGGGACATTGGCTTTGTAGTAGGCGTACCCGCCTGGATACAGATGTGCATGGAAAAGATCATCGAGCGCTACCAGCTCAATACCATCCACGATATGTGGCCCAACCTGGCCTTTTTTGTGCATGGGGGCGTAGCCTTCGAACCGTATAAAAAAGGGTTTCAGAAACTGGTGGCCAAACCGCTTACTTTCATCGAGACCTACCTGGCCTCAGAAGGTTTTATTGCCTACCAGGACAGGCAGCATGCCAGGGGTATGCGCCTGGCCCTGAACGATCATATCTTTTTTGAGTTTGTACCTTTCAACAGCAATAATTTCGACGCCGATGGCAACCTCGTGGAAAATCCCGAGGCCTTGATGATACACGAGGTTGAAGAAGGAAAGGATTACGCCATTTTGCTGAGCACTACCGCCGGCGCCTGGCGTTACCTGATTGGCGATACCATTCGTTTTGTAGATAAAGAACGCTGCGAGATCATCATTACCGGCCGCACCAAACACTTCCTGAGCCTGGTGGGCGAACACCTGAGCGTAGACAATATGAACAAGGCCATTCAGCTGGTAAGTGAAGAACTGAATGTAGACATACCCGAGTTTACCGTTGCCGGCGTACCGCATGGCCTCTTCTTTGCACACCAGTGGTGGATTGCCTGCGACGATCACGTAGATGCCGAGCTGCTGCGGCAAAAGATCGACGGAAAGCTGAAAGAGCTGAACGACGACTATGCCGTGGAAAGGAACAGCGCCCTCAAAGACGTATACCTGAACGTACTGCCCGTTGCCAAATTCATGGAATTTATGCAGCTCAAGGGCAAGATCGGCGGCCAGCACAAATTCCCCCGCGTTATGAAAGGCAGGATGTACGAAGACTGGATCAAATTCAATGAGACCGGCACCGTGCATCAACCCGCCTAAATTCATTTTACCATTCTCATATGTAATTTGTTTTGCTACCTTGCGTACATTGCAAACAGGAAGCAACACAAGGTAAATCAGCATGTGGCAAGCCATAATAAGTGGATTAACGCTGGGATGTATTCTTGCCCTTTCCGTGGGGCCGGTGATCTTTACCATCATCAAACAAAGTTTGAATAACGGCCATATGGGTGGGTTCAGCTTTGTGGCCGGGGTATGGTTGAGCGACATAGTGCTTGTGATCATCAGCAATGCATTCACTGCGCTGGTGACCGACCTGATGGAATACAAAAACGTGATCGGCTATATCGGTAGCGTGTTTCTTATAGGCGTTGGCTTTTACTATCTCTTCTTCAAAAAAGTTAGCCTGCGCGCCGAGGGCGAGGGCATATCCATACGGAAACGCGATGTGATCAAGATTTTCTCCAGTGGTTTTTTCCTGAACACTCTTAACCCCAGCGTATTTATTTTCTGGCTGGGATCGGCCACGGCCTTTGCCAAATTCACCTTCAACGAACGGATGATCGGTTTTGCGGTATGCCTGCTGTTTAATATGGCCGCCGATGTATTGAAGGTAATGCTGGCCGGGAAATTGCGGAACCGCCTCACCCTGCATAATATCTCCCTTATCAACAAACTTTCCGGTGTAATACTGGCCGGTTTTGGCGTGGCCCTGTTCTATGGCACATACTTTTTATCGGATAAACTGAATTGAACCTTAACAATTCATTAGTGAATACACAATCGGGCCCGCTGTAAATTGTTGACGCATGAAATCATATGTAATCATTATACTGCTATTATCCTTATCACAGGTAAGCTTTTCCCAAACATCTGATTTCATAGTTATCAAAAAGCGGAACAACCGCACCCTCAAAACCTATTATCCCGGCGCCTTCATTTCGGCCGTTACCTATCATGGATTCCAGATCAACGGCTATATCAGGTACATACGCAACGATTCGTTGATCATTCGCCAGGAAGAACGCCGGCTGATGCCCACCGATTTTGGCGGCACCACACTAGACACCTTTGTGTACACTATTGGTCTCGATTACCGCGAAATAGAAAAGTTCAACTACACCAGTCAATATACATGGGGCCGCAAACGCGGTTTTGCCGTGGTAACCCTGCCCAAACTGATGATGATTGGCGGTACGGGTTATGTGTTGCTTGAATTGATCAATACGGGTTACAGGCGCGAATCGCTGAATGAAGACGGTAAACTGCTGTCGCTTGGCATAGGCGCCGCAGTAGCAGCGGCCGGTTATACTATACAAAGAGTGACCAGGGAACACAACAAGGTAGGTAAAAAATACAAGGTGGTATATGTGAGGAATTCGAAGTAGGCGGATAATTGTATCTTGCAGCCAAAGTAGTTTCCATACTCATGTCAACTAGTATGAAAGAAAAGGCCCTGCGTATCTGGCGTATCGTGAAACGGGTTTTTATCTTTCTTTTGCTTTTCCAGTTTTTTTATATCCTCCTGCTGAAGTGGGTAGATCCTCCTTTTACCCTGACCCAGCTCGGTAGTTTATTGTCGGGCAATGGCCTGCGCCGCGATTATGTGGATATGAAAGATATCTCACCCTATGCGCGCCTGTCGTTTATTGCCGCCGAAGACCAGTTATTTCCCGATCACAACGGATTTGACTGGAAGAGTATTCAAAAAGCCATCGCCTATAATAAGAAAAAGCCCAACCGTGTAAAAGGGGCTTCCACCATCAGCCAGCAGGTGGCCAAAAATGTATTCCTGTGGCAGGGCCGAAGCTGGTTTCGCAAGGCGTTGGAAGCGTATTTCACCTTTATGATAGAATTGTTATGGGGTAAGAAGCGCATCATGGAAATGTACCTGAACGTGTCTGAAATGGGTCCCGGTTTGTTTGGCATTGAAAAGGCAGCGCGCCATTATTTTAATAAACCCGCATTGAAACTAACCCGGCGCGAAGCGGCCATGATAGCCGCCTGTATGCCCAATCCCAAAAAGTATACGGTAAAACCGCTCTCGAAATATGTAGCCTCCCGTTATCCCTGGGTGATGAAACAAATGAACCACCTGCAAAACGATCCGGATATTCAGCGGCTACTGCAGTGATGCCCTTAGTTTACGGTAAAGCCGAATTCGGTACTGTTGATAGACGGAAAACCCTCTACGCTGCTGCCAATACAAAGACGGGCATTGTATTCGCCCGGTTTAAAATCATAGGAGATATTGATGGTAAGCTGCAGGTTGTTTCCTGTTAACCCGCTCACGGTGGCGCCTGTGTTGATAAAGGCAACGATACCATCGTTTCGGTATAAGGCCAGCCAAATGGGTGTTTGCGCATAACGCGGCTGCCTGAACAGGGCCGTATAATCTTCTGTGCAGGTTACCCGTGTTTTGAGCTGCAGCGTACGGTCCTGCAAAATATGACTGGTGATATCGGTAAACAATACCCTTGAGAAAGAATAATAATGATCTACCCTGCCGGCTTCCGGATAGTTCCACTGCTGGTTGGCAAACAGGTTTCTATAACCATCGTGTGGCTGCGGCACTACCAGGTATACCGGTTTGCCGATCAGCGAATCTTCGATAGGCCAAAGGTTGAAATTGTTCCTGCGGTAATAAGGCGTGTTGAGCGATAGCGCGGGCTGCCCGCTGTAAAACATGTATTTCGATGCCCACTGGTACGAGTTGATCAATACTAAAGGCAGGCCTTCCGACTTCTGGTACATACTATCCACCCATACATGGTTGTTATGGATCTCATTTCGTTCAACACCCGGCAGGTTGGGTACCCATTTGGTCATATAAACACGTACGATAAGCACCAGCACCAGGGTGATGGGTACACTTTTCAGCAGCCAGCTGCGCATACGGAAACGGTGCACCAGGTACTGGTGGCTGAGCACCATCATGGGTATAAAAGCGGCCACCGTCCAGTTGGCTTCCACCCTTCCCTTGAGGGTGCTTACCAGGAACACAAAATAGGTGCCCAGGAAGGCGTACTGCATGGCTTTTTCAGCGGCCGTGATAGGCTTGTGTTTATATGCAGCCCATAACAGTAACCAACCCACCAATGGACCAGCCATGGCTATTTGCCCCAGTATATATTCGATGGTATAAGAGAATTTATAGTGTGGTGCATTGCGTTCAAACAGGTGGTATTGCACCGAAGGGAAGTTGTGTGTGTACTGCCAGTACAGGTGCGGCGCAAACAACAACAGGCCAACCAGGCCGGCGGCATATACCTGCCATTTGGTAAGCAGCCTGATACGGGATATAAAGGCAAAAAATATGATCAGCACCCCATGGTATTTGCTGTACAGCATCAGGGCCATACAAATGCCCAGCAACAGGGTGTTGACAAAATTCATGCGTTGCAAAAAATGGCGGAACAGCAAAAAGAAAAGGGCAGTAAAAAACAACAGGGGGATATCAGGTGCTGCCAGTATACCACCGATCTGCGCTATGGCTACCGAGCCGGCAATGGCATAAAACAACCGTTCGTCTTTTTTGGCCGTTAGTTCCTGTATGATAAAGATGGTGGCGGTATTGAGTGCGACAAACAGGAGACGAACGCCCAATTCGTTATGGAATAAGGCATAACCGGCTTTTATGAGCGCCGCTACCATAGGTGGATGATCGAAATAACCCCAGTCTAAATAACGCGAATACACCCAGTAATACGCTTCGTCATCCAATAGTTCCGTCGTAGCAGCCTGAATAATATTTATCAAAAACCAGCCGGCATAAAATAGCAGCCGCTGGTTTTTCTGCAGAACGTTTTGCATACCTCAACAACAACAGCGCAAAAGTAAAAACTGTTTTATAGCTGCAATAATTCATTCACCGCTTTAACGGCTTTTTCAAGCCGCTCCTGGTAAGAACCTGAAATTTCCACCCAGGGAACGGGCTGTTTAGACAGGATATCTTTATAAATTTCATATAACTGCTGCCTTACCACCAGGTCGGGGTATTCCCGAAGTTCGTCTTTCACCCACGGAAGGTCAACATTGCACAACAGGTAAAGGTCATAATGCCGGGTGGCTATTTGTTCCAGGATCCAGGGATGGGTTTTGCCAAAAACAAACTCGCACCAAACCTTCATTACGTACATATCGGTATCGATAAAAAGGGGTGGGTGGTGGTTGGCTGCGGGCGCCTGCGTCATTCCGGCGAGGTATTTCTCTTCCAGGGCTATCTGGCCGCGGGCAATGGTGAGCAGGTCGTCGTAGCTATATTTGGTGCCAAATTGCAACAGGTACTCACGGGCATATTCGGGCACCCAACGGGTATTGTACTGGGCCGCCAGTTGTTCGCAGAGGGTACTTTTGCCTGTGGATTCAGGACCAATGACAACTATTTTCTTCATTGCGGTTGGTGTTTTGCTCGTTTCTTCCATTCAATCAATCCAAATACGGCCATAACCAGCAATATAAAATAGAACACGCTTGTGAATACGTATTGTTTAACAAAGTACAATGGAATAGAGGCAATGTTGGTGGCGATCCACCAGTACCAGCTTTCCACTTTTTTGCGGGCCATTAGCAGCATGCCCGTATAGGCTGTTGCCGAGGCAAAGGCATCGGCCCAGGGAATGGCCCCGGGGGCAAAATCCTGTTTTAACCAGGTGAGCGCACTATAAATAACCACGTAACAACCCGCGCAAAACAACAGGTGCTGCGCCCACTCCCTGCCGGTGGAATATTTTATAGTGACCACATAATGCTGTTGTTTGTCTTTTTTCAACCACAGCACCCACCCGTAAACACTCATGATGGTATAAAACAGGTTCACGCTGGCCTCTCCATACAAATGACCCTCGATGCTCAGAAAGATATAGATCACCGTGCTGATCAACCCCACCGGATACACCCATATATTTTCGATACGCGAAAACCATACACTGGCAATACCTGCAAAAACAGCAATGTATTCCGGCAGCGTAGTACCCCGCATACCCGCCACAAACTGCTCTACTAATTCTTGAAATGTCATTCTATAAAAGCAGCAAGATAAACGGAAACTGCGGATATTTGACGCGCAAATCAACCAGCTTGACCTATTTCAACAACAAGACCGTTTGGATCACCGGCGCCTCTTCGGGCATTGGCGAGGCCCTCACCTATGAGTTGGTAAGGCTGAGCGCCAAAGTGATCATCTCTGCCCGGCGCCAACACGAACTGCAGCGGGTGCAGCAACAGGCCGGCGCCAGCCAGGTATACCTGCTACCGCTCGACCTGGAGGATGCCGCAGGCTTCGAAGCCAAAGTGCAGGAAGCCATTGGCGCTTTTGGCGCCATCGACATCATGGTGCACAATGGCGGTATCAGCCAGCGCTCCTATGTGGCCGATACCCTGCCGGCCGTGCAACGTAAGGTGATGGAGGTAGATTATTTCAGTTATATAGAACTCACGCGGCTGTTGTTGCCGCACTGGCAACAGCGAAAAACCGGTCATGTGGTGGTGGTTAGCAGTGTAATGGGAAAGATAGGCACGCCCATGCGTTCGGCCTATGCGGCCGCCAAACATGCGCTGCATGGTTTTTTCGATTGTCTGCGTACGGAGGTATGGAAAGACAATATCAAGGTCACCCTCATCATGCCGGGTTATATACGTACTAATGTATCGCTGAATGCGGTTACGGCACAGGGTGAGAAGCTGAACGAACTGGGTAAAAATATTGGCAGCGGCTATCCGGCCGATAAAACGGCGGTACAAATATTAAAGGCCATAGAAAAAGGAAAGTTCGAAACCTTTGTGGGCCGGCCGTTTTCCAAAGAATGGATGGCCATTCATTTGATGCGCCTGTTCCCTTCCCTGGCCATTCGGGTGTTTCGTGATGCGGTGCCTAAGTAGTGGATTGTTCGCACCGGGCCTTCAGGTTTTTAAGTCCCTGGGTAAACTGGCGGTCGAGCATTTTGTTCATGATAGTACCCATGATCCTGCCCACGGGGTACGACAGGTCGCCAAAGTTTTGCCAGGTAACCTTGGTTTCGCCATTACCCCATTCTTCAAACACCCAGTTATCCCGTGCCAGGGCCTTATAGGGCTTAATAAATTCCAGTACAAAGAACACGTGTTTGTTATCGATATCGCGTAGGGTGATATGGCCCTTGCCTGCCTTTTTTCCTTCCCAGGCATATTTATGGCCGCGTGTTTTTGGTGTGCCGGTAATTTCTTTTTTGGTGTCTTTAAACTGCTGCTGCCAGGGATTCCATTCGGAATAGTGATGCAGGTTGGCCACCTGGTTCAGTACTACATCGCAGGGTTGTTTGATGATGACGGATTTTTCGTAGAAGTAACGGTTGGGTAAATACAACGCGATCACCAGGATGATTACAATAACCGCCAGTAAGCCATACAAAATGTACAGAAAGGTCATAAACCCGCTGTTTTGCTGAATTTACAGCATTCGATAACACAAATAAAAAAAACCTTCCCGAAAGGGAAGGTTTATATGGAGTAATGTATAGAAATCTTATTCTGCTTCGGCCACTACTTCTTTTACCTCGGGTATCATGCGCTTCATCATACCTTCGATACCAGCCTTTAAGGTGATCATGGATGAAGGACAGCCGCTGCAGGATCCCTGTAACATCAGGTTCACCACACCTTCGCTGTAGCTTTTGAACTGAATGGCGCCGCCATCCATTTCAACTGCGGGTTTCACGTAGTTTTCCAGCAATTCCTTGATGCGCTTTACCACGTCGTCGTCATCGGCGGCCACATCGTTGCTGCTTTCGGGCTTGATGGTAGCCACTTCTTCTTCATTGATCACCACCTTACCTTCTTCCAGGTATTCTTTCAAAAACTGGCGGATGGTGGGGATCACATCGTTCCACTCGGTTTCGGCTGTTTTTGTGAGCGTAACAAAATTACTTGCTATAAAAACGGCTTTAATAAACGGAAAGCCGAAGAGTTCGGTTGCGAGCGGAGAAGGTTTGGCATTTTCCACATCGGGAAAATCAATGCTTTTACCCGGGTATAATAGCTTATTGGCCACGAATTTCATTGTCTCCGGGTTAGGCGTCATTTCTGTATAAATACTAATGACAGGATTTCCTGTTTTGATCATGATGCTCCTTGCTTTTGATTATTACAAAAATAACAAATGCCCGCCGCAAATGTTCCTAATTTTCCAAAATCCTTACAGCGGTTTCCGGTGATCGCAGTCGTCGGCATGGGCGTGGTTATGCACCCGGCAATGGCGGTAGTTCATGAGGTGGGCGCTGATGATGAGCAAAACAGCAATGGGCAGCAACCAGAGTTGGTATTCATGCCATAGCTGTTTGGCCAGTAGCAGCAACATGCCGGCGCCAAAAATGGTGATTGGCAGCAGCGTATGATGGTGTTTTTTATAGCCATGCCACAGCGAACGGATGCCAATGGCAAAGGCCAGGAAGATCATAAAGTACTCAAATGGTTCATTATCAATTATATTGATGCCCAAAATAGGCAAACTGGTTAGAATGAGGGGTAAAATGGCGCAATGAATGGCACAGGCCAGTGAGGTGGCTACTCCCAACGCATCCCAATTGATCCGGAAATTCATGGCGCGAAGATACAGCGTACCTGCAACTTTGTTGCAAAAAAATTCGTTATAAATTAATAAATAGCAAATGAAGGCGCCTGGGTCCCTAACTTTGCCATTTTGAAATCCCTGAATAGTATGAACCGGAAGCTGATATTTTATCTTGTATTTTTTGCCATTCTCGTAGTTGGGTTTTATTTCGTGCTCACCCGGGCGATCCCGGGTTTTGGCGACGTGAAATTACCCGTGCTCAGCAATGTGCAGCCTTTTGCCTTTACCAACCAGGATGGCAAGCGGGTGACCGAGCGCGACCTGGAGGGGAAGGTATTTGTGACGGAATATTTTTTCACCACCTGCCCCAGCATTTGCCCCATGCTGAACACGAATATGATGAAGATATACGAGGCATATAAAAACGAGCCCGGGTTTATCATCATATCGCATACCAGCGATCCTGATAACGACAGCGCCAGCCGGCTGAAACAATATGCCGATTCGCTGAAGGTAAATACAGAGCGCTGGTGGTTTTTAACCGGCCGTAAGGACAGCCTGTACCAGGCTGCCCGTAACAGTTACCTGCTCGATGATCCGCAAAACAACCTGCAAAGCATCGACGACCAGTTTTTACATACACAATACTTTGCCCTGGTAGACAGAACAGGACGGGTGAGAAAGATATACGACGGATTGAAAAAAGAAGAAATAGAAGAACTGAAAAAAGATATCGGCAACTTATTAAAAGAAAGCGACCGGGGCCAGCGGTTTGCCAATAATATTTTCGGAAACTAGTACGATGACCTGACAATCGTATTTTATGGACATTGAAATCAAAGATATACTACGCAAAAATCAGTTAAGTGTAACCGGTAGCCGTCAACGGATACTCGAACTTTTCCTGATGAGCAATGGCGCGCTGGCGCATGCCGATATTGAAAAAAAGACCGGCGAAAAATTCGACCGTGTAACTGTATATCGTACGCTTCAAACCTTTTTGGAAAAGGGCATTATTCATACCATACCTACTCCTGATAATACCGTGTTGTATGCCCTCTGCCACGACGATTGCAGTGAAGGGCATCATCATGATAACCATGTTCACTTCGTATGCCAGCAATGCGGCACTACCACCTGCTTACCCGATGTAACTATTCCCGAAGTAAAATTGCCTAAAGGATTTTTACCTGAAGATTATCAAATGGTGGTTACCGGTTTGTGTAAGAGTTGCCAACAAAATTAAAATCCGGTTAAAGGAGGAATGTAAGCGATTTCATTGCACAAAAAATGTAACCGCAATGAAATTAAAATTCGATTAAAGCAAACCGCTATACCGTTAGATACATCGCTTAATCCATTTTGCTATCAGCCTGAAACGCTGTACGGACGCGGTATTCAAAGGATTTTCAAAGTGTTATATGCATAAAAAAATAAAGCCCCGATGTAGAAACACCGGGACTTTTGGTTAAGGCTCTGATTAGTAGCTATTTTATGAAGTAGAGTGCTTAGCACCCTTTTTCTAATTCATTTTCGTAGCACAAATATAATAGAATGAATTAATATTACGCATACCCTGAATTGGGTAATTTTTATTTTTTTTTTCCGTCTATGGATGAACGTTTAGTTTATCCATTTCTTCTTTTACAAATTGCATCAGCTGTTTGATGTAATCGGGCGAAAAATTAAATACAAGGCCTGCTGCACTATACAACTCGGGAAGTGTTTTGGTACCGCCCAGTTGTAAAGACATCATATAGTTGTTAAGTGCTGCTGCTTTGTTTTCCCTGAATTGCTTCCAGAGACCAATAGCACCCAGTTGCGCAATGCCGTACTCGATATAATATAAGGGAACCTCGAAAAGGTGAAGCTGTCTTTGCCATGCATATTTACGATATTCTTCCAATCCCTGGAAATTTATTACGCCGGAAGAGAACTCGTTTAAAATTTCCATCCATTTCTCCAATCTTTGTTCAACAGAATGGTTGGGATTTTCATACACCCAATGTTGGAATTTATCGATGGTGGCAATCCAGGGGAAGATGGTGATCACTCTTTCCAGTTGGTGTTCCTTAGCCCTGATCAAGTCTTCTTTTTTGTCGAAGAACACATCCCAGTCGTCCATGCTGAACAATTCCATCGCCATACTGGCCACCTCAGCAATCTCCATGGGATACTCTTTGAAAGAAGTTAACTCCAATGGATGGGCGAGAAATGAGTGTACGGCATGACCGCCTTCGTGCACCATGGTGGTCACATCGCTCATTTGACCGGCGGCATTCATAAATATAAACGGTGCGCCTGTTTCGGCCAGTGGGCAGTTATAACCACCGGGCGCCTTGCCTTTACGGCTTTCCAGGTCGAGCCGGTTCATTTCACTCATCTTGCGCAGGCAATCGGCAAAGAAGGGATGCACACGCTCAAAACACTGAATGCTTTTTTCCAGCAGCTCAGCTCCGGTTTTGAAAGGATTCAGTGGCGTAACGCCTTCGGGCTCCGCCTCCAGGTCCCAGGGACGCAGATCGGGCAGGTTAAGCTTTTGTTTTTTGCGCTGGTTGATAATATTTACCAGCGGCAGTACATGCAGCTTTACTGCTTCATGAAACTGGAAGCAGTCTTCCTTGGTATAATCGAAGCGGCCCAGCTCCTTGAACTTATAATCCCGGTAATTATCGAAGCCGGCATTTTTGGCTACCTGGTGTCTTTTTTGAATGAGGTTGGTGTACAGTTCGTTCAGGGCTTCCTTGTCCTGTAAGCGTCTTTCTGCGATCTTCCTGTAAACGCTTTCACGCAGGCTGCGATCGTGGCTTTCCAGGAACTTGGCTGCCTGCTGCATGGTGTATTCCTGTCCGTTTACCTCCACGGTCATTTTACCCGAGATGGTGCCGAACTGTTGTTGCAAAATGGCCAGCTCGCTTTGCAGGGGAATATTCTCCTGGCGAAACAGCTCGATGCTTTTGCGAACACCACGCAGGTAGGTAAAGTATTTCTGTTGATCCAGCTCATTTATAAATGGGCTGTCTACCAGTTTCCGGTTCAGCTTATCGGCATAGGGCTGTATTTTGGGTTGTATTTCCGACACAAAAAATACAAAGGCTTCTTCCAGCGCCTTGTTCTCCGTGTCGCAGGTCATGCGTATCTGGCGCCAGCAGGCGTCTTCACTGATCACGGCTTCCAGCTCGCTGCTGTCTTTCAACCATTTTTCGAGGTCCTGTTTCGACTCGATCGATCTGTCGAGCAGGTCGATAAAATAAGGTTCCAAAGCCTCCCAGGTGGTGATGGTAAAGTTGTCGGGTAAAAATTGCCTGGGTAGTTTTTTAATATCTGCACTGTAGTTCATTATACCGGTTTTTAATAGTAAAAGCTACAAACTTCCAGTGTAAAAACCAGAAGCCTGTAGCTTTTGTTCATTTATAAATTTTCAGCTTATTTTTTGTCTTTGGAGGCGGCCTTCTTTTTGGCGGGGGTTTCTTTTTTCTCGCCATCGTCTTTTTTGGCCTTGGGCGCTGCCTTTTTCTTCGGCGCTTCTTTTTCCTCGGCTACGTCTTCTTTTTTAGCAGCCGATTTTTTGGCGGCGGGTTTGGCTTCTTTTTTGGCCGGCTCTTTTTCCCTGGTTTCCCTGGCTTCCCTGGGTTCTTTGGCGGTTTTGGCCTTGGCGGGCGCTTTTTCTTCAGCGGCCGGCGCTTCTACTGCTTCGGCAGCGGCTTCGGGAGCTGCTTCTTCCTCGGGTTCGCGCAGTTTGATCTCCACCCCATTGTTTTTCAGCACACCAAACCATTTCACCATCTTTTTCATATCGCTGGAATACACGCGCTCGAAATCCAGGTCGGGATACACATTCTCGAAGTATTTTTTAACGGCTGCATTATCCTTTTCGTCAGGCAGTTTTTCACCGGCGCTGTCCATGGCGTTGAATATGTCCACCAGGTTAACATTATCCCGTACTGTATATACTTCGATACTTTCGAGGTGTGAAAAATTGTGGATCCGGCTCGAAACGAACTTTGTGCTTTTATCTTCCAGCGACCGTACAATAGCGCCATCCGACTTGCTGCTCACCAGTTCGTATAATCCCGGTAAACCCGTTACCGCAACAATTTTTGCGTATTCCATATCAATACATATTTTTTAAGGAGTTGCAAGATAGGAAAAAATGAAGTAGGAAGTCGGAGGTAGGAAGTAGGAGGTAGGATGCTCAGAATGGGGAAATTCGAAAGGGAGGGTCTTTTTTCCGACTTCCTACCTCCTACTTCCTACTTCTTTACAAAATTTTTGCACCCAAACGCATGTTTTGGCAGAAAGCGGCATCCAAATACAGGTATTTACACCAATCATTAAAAAATTGCCGATAATGAAAAAAGCACTTCTTTTTATAGCCCTGGTAATGATGGGCGCCATAGCCGCCCAGGCCCAGGGTGGCGGTATGCAACGCCGCACTCCCGAAGAAAGGTTGAAAATGACCAAGGAAAAGCTGGCCGATCTGAAACTGGATGCCAGCCAAACCGAAAAAAGCGACGCTGTATTCCTCGATTTTTTTAAAGCCCAGAACAAGATCTTCGAAGATATGCGGGCAGGCGGCGGTCAGCCCGACCGTTCGGCCATGCGCGAAAAATTCCAGAAACTGGCCGAAGAACGTGATGAGAAGCTGAAAGGGATTTTCACGGCCGACCAGTTCAAAAAATGGAAGGACGACATAGAGCCTTCCCTTCGCCCCCAACGCCGTAACGGCGGCGGTGGCGGCAACAACTAATGGCTTTGATGCACACGTTATAGGATGTACCCCCGGTGTCTTTTTAGTACCGGGGTTTTTTTATGCCCATAGGTCATGTTTTTTCGACTTCCTACGGGTACACTATGCTGTTAGGTAAGGGCTTGCCCGGCAGCTTGATCACGATCAATGCTTTTAGAGTAGGGAGGTGTTTATCATTAATGGGCGCGATTATTGGTGCATGGCGATATGAAGTGATGAACGTAACAGCTTATCAATAATCTTTTCTGTCTTAAACCCAAACTACTTCACCAATATGATACATGCCATTAGCGGTATCGGCCTGGTACGGACAAATGCTGACTGGGGCCGGTTTGTGGTGCGCATCAATATCAATGCCCCCAAACAAATGCTGTACGATGCCTGGGCCACCCGGGCGGGTATGGAAAGCTGGTTTCTCCGGCTTAGCGAGTTTAAAAAACGCAATGGTTCCATGCGCGATGATACAGAGCCTGTGGAGAAGGGCGATACCTATAAATGGTTATGGCATGGATGGCCCGATGAGACCGTTGAGTATGGCGAGATCATCGATTTGAATGAAACCGACCGCCTGCAATTCAGTTTTGGGAAGGCCGGCATTTGCACCGTTCAAATTAAAACCGAGGAGGGTGAGAATATTGTGGAGTTAACACAGGAAGAAATTCCCACCGATGAAAAGAGTAAGCAGGAATTTCATGTGGGGTGTAAAACGGGGTGGACGTTTTATCTGGCAAATATGAAGTCGATCTTGGAGGGTGGGATCGATTTAAGGAATAAGAATGAAAACCTGCAACGTATGTTGAATAGCTAAGGGTGCGCCCGTTCGGGCGCACCCTCCTATAACTATTTAGCCCGTGTAAATACGATCTCCATCGTCTTCATCTCCTGCCCGTTCTGCGTCATATACATTTCCATTTTCTGTGTATTATCATCAACGATGGTAAACACCTCCCTGATATCCATTTCCTTGCCGTTGCTGGGGTCGGTGGATTTACCTTTGAAATTGGCTGTTTTGCTAGCCTCATCCCAGGTGCCTTCCATATACATGATGCCGGTACCCATATTATCTATCCAGGTGCTCACCAGCATTTTGCGGGCATTGTCCCAGCCCAGCGTGCTGATGCCCTCAAAAGGCATACCCATCATGTTACCGGTATGGCGGCTTTCCTGGTAACGGCCGCCCAGAATCATTTTATTTACACAGGAAGCGGTGCTTTTGGTGGGCGGAGCGCCGGGCTGCATCCACATGGTGATATCTTCTTTCCAGTTTCCATCCCATTTGGCTAACATCTTATGTACGTCTCCCGGCGTCATAAAATCCTGCCAGGCTTTCATTTCTTCCTGCGATTGAGCATAAGTGGTAGTGCAAATACATGCCAATAACATGGCACAGGCAAGCTGAGCAATCTTTTTCATAATGTTAGTTTTTTAAAAGTTACAAAAATATATATGCTGGAATAACCCAATATGACAAAGATCAAAAGGGTGGAATGGAATTCAGTAATTTCAGGGTATGAATAAAAGCATCCTGTTCATTATTTTTATCGGCAATATACATGCCGCTTTAGGATCGTGTACAGCCCCACGGTTACCAACCAGAACAATGGACGGCCTGTTCGTTTTGAACTCATTTCAACTACTGACCACCGTTATATCTTCGAAAACAAGAAACACGATTTTCCGCAACGGGTGAAAACACATGGCGTCGGACTTTCACTACAACCGTCTGCCTTAATTAATCAGGAAACTGGCTTTTATCGATATTGGGAATGATGCGCAAAGCGTTTTTATAATACACCTTCTTCAAAATAGCATCGGGCAACCCCATACCATACATGGCCCAAAAAGCATGGTATTTTTTATGATAGGGAAAATATTCATCCTCGGTTTCCAATACCCTGAAATAAGTGGTGTATTCGTCGGGCACCCAACTGTCTTTGCCGAATAAGATACGGTCCTGGTATTTTTCAAAGAATTTGCGGGCAGCACGGGGCTGACGTCCCAGCTCGGCTATCACGGCGCCAAACTCAACCACTACATTGGGCATGGCATCCATCAGTTCGCCCAGCTTGCCCAGGTTATTGGGGTACCAGCCAAAATGCGCAGCGATAAATGTGGTGCGCGGATGTTTTTTGAACATGCGGTGCTGCTCGGCGATCAGGGTTTCCCAGGGCGCCGGGTTGTTATCGCTTCTTTTACGGTTGGGATGCGAGGTAATTTCCAGCCAGCGTTCATTGTGCTCGTCTTCAGGGTCCCAGAATGGTTTGGGATCGGCGGTATGAATGAGCACGGGAATCTTTAACTCACCACATTTGGCCCATATAGGGTCCAGCCGCGGGTCGTCCACGGTAACCCGTTTGCCGGCATTGTCTTTTACCGAAAACCCCAGGTTCTTAAAGATCTTGAGACCGTTGGCCCCGTTGCGTACATCTTCTTCCAGTTGTTGTACGGCTTTTTCGCTCCAGCCGGCTTCACCAATGCCGTTGAAATTGATATTAGCGAAAACGATAAACCGTTTCGAATTGGTGCTGCGAATATTGTCTATCTTCTCTTTCAGGCTGCTGCCATTGCCGCCGCTGAGGTTTACCATCACGGCCATGTTCAGTTTGTCCATGGTGGCGCTCAAACGGTTAAGGTCTGCAGGCGACATGCTGCGCTGGTGATTGTGCACATCTATAAAGGGGTAACGGGCCCTGGTGAGTTTATGCTCGGGCACTACCAGGGTGGAGGTAGGACTGTATTTTTCGAAATCCATGTGACCGTCAGACTGGGCGCAGGCCACCAGGGTAATCACCGAAAGACAGGCTGTAACCAAATGCTTCCTCATACGAACGTTTTATTATGGGAAGTTAGCGGTTGTTTGCGAAAAACAGGCACCGTTAGTCCAGTTTCAGCCGGTGTTGGGGAGCATATTGTTTGATCCACTCGTAAAGGCGGTACACATCTTCTTTTTTGAATAGTTGGGTACCGGCATTCATGGTGGCGGCTGTGCCGCAGGCCACGCCAAACTGCACCATTTCCTGTAATGATTTGCCCTGGCTGAGCATCCACACCATACCGCCCACCATGCTGTCGCCCGCCCCTACGGTGCTTTGTTTTTTTACGGTGGGTGTGGGCACATGTTCCACCAGGTCTTTGGTTACCAATAGGGCGCCTGAGGGGCCCATACTTACCACCATTACTTCACAACGCCCCTCTTTGATCACTTTTATGGCGGCATCATCCACCTCGTTCAGTTCAAGATGTTCTTTGCCCACCAGTGAACAGAGCTCCGATAAATTGGGCTTTAATAAATACACCCCTTGTTTGGCTGCCAGTTCCAGTGGCTTACCCGATGTATCGATGATAAAATGGGCGTTTAGCTTTTTGGCTACGTTAGCCAGCTGGCCAAAAAAGTCCTCGGGCAAACCCGGAGGCAGGCTGCCACTGGCAACTATAAAACTGGGTTTTGGATGTAGTTGTTGCAGGCTATCCAGGCATACCTGTGCTTCCTGTTTTGATAAGGCGGCGCCGGGCATCACAAAACGGTATTGTACATTGGTATCGGTTTCGCGTACCACTATATTCTCGCGGGTTTCGTGCGCAACGGGTATGGTTTGATAGTTGATCTTTTGTTGCTGCAGGTATTTTTCAATCAACTGCCCGTTCATGCCACCCGAAGGGAATATGGCCAGCGATTCGCCGCCCAGCTCGCTGATGGCCTTGCTTACGTTGATGCCGCCACCTCCTGCTTCGGTGATCATTTCGGCACAACGCAGTTTTTTCTCAGGCACCAGTTTGTTCACCGATGTGCTTTTATCAACTGCCGGGTTCATGGTAATAGTTACAATCATGATGTATATTCTTGCAATACTTTTTCTATTTGTTGTTGTAATGGCTCATACTCCATATAGCCCGATGACAGCTGAACCACTTTCTGGTCGCCCACCTGTAAAAACAAGGCCGGGAAACCATTCACCTGTAATTGTTTGCACAGGGCGAATTCATGGTAGGCCTTTTCTTTAAAAGCAGGGTCTTTTAACAGGGTGTAAAATTCCGCCTCTGGTATGGCATATTTTTCAAGCAGGTGCCGGTAGGCTTCATCATCACCCAGGTCGCGCCCTTCGAATTGCAGGGCATATTGCAAATCGGCAGCTACCTCTATCTGCCGGTTGGGCAGGTACTCTTTAAAAACACAAAGCGCAATGGCTGGTTTTTCAGAGCTGGGAAACCAGTCGCTCCAATCGGGGTTGTTCATATGCCATAAATAATCATTCCCGAACTGAACACCGGTATGCGCCGTTACCGTTTTACAATTCTCTACAAACCAGGCGGCCATCACCGAAACGGGTTTGGGTTTATCGGTAATGATCATGCCACCCGAAAGCACTTCCACGGGTATATCATAACGGCTGTTTATCTTTTGCATAACCGGGCTAAAGGCATAACACCAGTTACACCAGGCATCGTAACAATAAATAAATACAGGCTTCATAATCAGCCACGAAGCTAAAACAAAACGGCTATCCGCAGGTGGATAGCCGTTTTTGAGCGTAGAATTATGTGGCGGTTATTTCTTTCTTTTTTTATAAATAAGAATGGCTTCTTCGATGTTTTTGTTTCCGCTGCGTACCAGGCCTTTCAGCGTGAGGATGTTTTCGTCAACGCCAATTACGACAAAAGCTTTTGAATCTATTCCGTTGGGATCGCTGAGTTTGAGTACCGTGGGGCGGCGTTCATCAACGATTCGTTTACCCAACTCGTATTTTACTTCTTTTACCAGTTCTTCTTTCAGGTTCCATTTGTATTGTTTCACCTGGTTGGTGCAGCCATTGCGGCTGGTGCCCAAATAGGTTTTGGCGGCGCCATCGGTCAGGAGTTCCAGTTGCTGGTCTTTATGGCAATCGTCGTATTCCCAAAAAGCATCGGAAGAACGGTAGCCGTCTTTGTTCAGGTCTACAGGATGTTTGAATTTAACTGATTGCAGTTCCCACATTCCGGCTAGCTGTGAATTGTCGTACTGACAATACAACGTTAAGAAGAAGAGACATGTTGCGGTGAATAATGCTACAAACCGTTTCATAGTATAAGATTAAGGGTTGCTATTAACAGAGTCCGTAAAAATCGACCGGAAAGTTCAAAAATATTTCGCTAATAAGGAAATCTTTTAAGGTAAAATTTGATGTTTTGCCTGTTTATTTACTCACTACAAGCGCAATACGTAATTCAACTGTGGATGAGTGTTATAAAAGATATCGGTATTCCGAAAGGGGTATAGTAAATCTCCTTTAGTATATGGCATTTTCCCCAGTAGTTCAGTAGCATAAAGTAGCAATTGCAACTACTGTTTCAACGTTAAAAAAAATCCCCGCAATAACTGCGGGGATTATATTGAGTTGAGTAAAATATTAACCTCTTCTGCCAGACCTTCCATTATCACTACCTGCTCTTCCTTCGCTGCGACCGCCTGAAGAAGGAGGCCTTGATATCTGTCCGCCACCACCGCTACTGCGTTGAGGGCGCGGCGCCGGTGAATAACCGCCGCCGCCACCACTTGGGCGTTGAGGCCTTGGAGCTGGTGAATATCCGCCACTGGGCTGCGAGGGCCTGCTTTGCGATTGCATCACCGGGCTCCTGTTGGAACTACCGCTCGGTGATTCAACACGGCGTTGAGGCGCTTCGTAAGAACGGGAAGGCCTGTTCCCTTCACTACCACCCATGCGGTTCGGTGAAGGCGATTGTACCTGGGGACGGCGAACCGGTTCACGGTTCGGTTGGGTTTCGCGGTTAGGGGTGATGCGTTCAGGTGTGGTGCCTCTCCACTCGCGATTTACACGGCCACTATTTTCCGTGCGCTGGTCGCCATTTTGTGGTCTTACAACAACACGCTCGTTGTTGCTGTTGTTTCTCCATTCCCGGTTTATGCGTTCGCCCTGGCCGTTCAGACGTTCCCTGCTGTAGCCGCGATCGGGTGTGCTCGTACGGCCATTGTTGGCCTCATTAAAAGAACGGCCGGGTTGCTCCATACGCTCACGGTTTCGTTGGAAATTACTCTCAAAACCCCGGTTGGCTGCAAACGAACTGCGGCCATTATTACTTCTGATTCTTTCAATAGTACTGGTACGCGGCGTATTCCGTGTAATAACACCCGTTCTGTTGCGGTAGATATTGGTGTTGTTATAGTAGTTGTTTACGATGGTTACATTATTCTGGCGATATACATTATAGCTGTTGTAGCCATAATAACCACCGCGATAATAATGGGGCGAACCATAATACACCGGACGGTATACACGCGGGCCCCACCAGCCGCCGCAGCCCCAGTAACCCCAACCATAGGGATTGCCAAAACCAATGCTTACATTGAACCAGTCGTAACCAAAACCAAATCCAAAGCCCCAGCCATACCAGGGATTATAGCGAACGCCAAAACCCCAGGTATAGGGACGGGGGTAATAATACCTGCCATACCAGGGCCGGTAATAATAACCAGTGCCATACACCACGGTAGGCCCATACACATAGGCGTTCAGGTAACCGGGTGTATAACCCATATACACAAAATCAGGCGTTACGTCGTAGATGTACACATATTTCATGTAATACACAGGATAACGGGGCGGTATAAGGGATACTGCATAAGGGCGGACCAAACAAACGGACCAGGGACCAACGGCACTGCGCGACTCAAACCAGATACCATCGTCTACACAATAGTACCGGCCCCTCCAGCGTATCACCGATACGGGAGAGTTAACGGCATAGGCCATGTCGGTGCCATCGATGCTTTCAAATTGGGGTTCGCCATCATAATCTACATCTGCATGCACTTTGCTGCGTTCTACTTTGGCAGTTTGCGGAACCTGCGCATCGGCTACAGCATCCTGGGCTTCGGCAGTACCGGCTACGCTGGCCAGTACATTGTCTTTAGGCGAACCTTTGGGTATACGGGCAAAATCGGCCGGTAATTTATCGGCGGCTACATACTGCCAGTTACCGCTTAGGGTTTTGGATGTATACCAGCGGCCAGAGATAAGCACATAGTATTGCTGGGAGTTGATGTCCATGAAAATATCATTCTCCGAATTGGACACATACAGCAAACCGGTACCTTCTACAGCCGCAAAATTGGCCTCACCTTTCGATTGTATCAGCTCGGCCGGTTCGGTACTTACAATAATGTTGTAAATGGTATTGGCATCGGTTTCTTTTCCTGCTTCATTATTCTTACCTGCATCTTTAATGGCGGCTTCAATTTTTTCGAGATTCTTTGGCACATCGGTCACCATTTTATAATCGCCGGTAACAGCTGTGGCGGTATACCAGTGTTTGCCTCCATGCAGGTAATAACGGCCATTGGTTTTTACGATCACAAAGGGTGTATTCACCACGGCTTCCACATTCCAGTCGTCGTTACGCTGCAATTTGGGTGTACCATCGATGATCACCAGTATAGAAGGAACGGTAGTGTAAATGATTTTGGGAGGTGTGTTGTTGATCTGTTGCGACAGGCTGCTTTGTTGTTTGTTCAGGTCGATCGCCGTTTGCAAATTGCTTTGCGACAAAATGATGTTCCAGGAAGCCACCTGCCCTTCCATGGTCTTGGCCAGGCTTTCCAGCTTATCGTCGTTGGTTTCGCCGGGCAATTTGATATTAGTGATGTAAATAGATTGAACCTGCACCTGCTGGCCGTTGTTGACGGTAGTAGCTTTTAACCAGGCCACCCCAAAAACGGGTTCTGATTTACCTGGCTCCAGTACCGATATAGCGGCATGCGCCTGTAAGGTGTTATCAGCAAAGGATTCGGGTTGCCATTCATATAACTTTACAACGGCGCCTTCCGGAGTGGTGGCTGTTTTGGGCCAGTTATTATCCTGGGCCAATGCGGCATACGTCAACAACGTACTGCACATAACGGCCACAAGTGTAAAGATCTTCATATGGGGAAGTTTATTTTTTACAAAAACCCATAAGCTGGGGTAATGTCATTTTGAATTTACAATCATTTGACGGCAGTTTCTGTTAGGGGGTTGTAAAATCAGGGACTATTGGCAAAATATTAGCCAAAACAAGTGTTAAAGGGCGCGTTGTTGTATTTTTGAGCGCAAGTATGGAAAAGCGGAACAACCTGTTTATAGCCCTTGAAGGCATCGATGGAAGTGGTAAAAGCACGCAAACCAGGCTATTAGCCGAAAAACTGGTAAGCGAGGGGCATAAGGTGTATACCACCTTCGAGCCTACCGATAGTCCCATCGGTTCCCTGATCAGGAATATACTGAAAGGACGTTTCAAGGCCGATCACCGCACTATTGCCGGTTTGTTTGTGGCCGACAGGCTCGATCACCTGTTGAACGATGTGAACGGGATTGTTAAAAAACTGGAAGACGGGTTTACCGTGATCACCGACCGCTATTTATTTTCTTCTTATGCTTACCAGGGTACGCATGTAGATATGGACTGGGTGATACAGGCCAACTCCATGAGTGCCGGCATTCTGAAACCCGATATCAACATCTTTATCGATGTATCGCCCGAGGTGAGTATGCAGCGCCTGCACAGCAACCGCGGCCAGATTGAATTGTTCGAAACGCTGGAAAACCTCAAAAACGTACGCGCCAAATACATGGAGGCTTTTGAAAAACAAAAGACAGAAGAAAAGGTCGCTTTTGTAGATGGTAACCGTACGCCCGATTTAATTGCAAAGGATATCTGGAAAGAAGTATTGCAGGCTACACGTGTTTCATCGGGTATTTTGCCTTGATAGTTCCCTTCGAGATCTTATTCAGTTTACCACTCAATAATTTTCTTTTTAAAGGCTTCAGGTAATCGAGGTATAAAATGCCTTCGGTATGATCGTATTCGTGTTGTATCATACGCGCCGTAGCGCCGTGGAAAGTTTTTTTCTGCGGCTGAAAGGCTGTATCAACGTATTCGATGGTGATGCTCCAGGGCCGCTCCACATCTTCGGCAAGTGTGGGAATGCTTAAACAGCCTTCGGCATCGGTCCAGGTTTTTGCCGAACGTTCTGTTATGCGTGCATTTATAAAGGTTTCCACGATACCGGTATCACCCGGCTCGAAATAGGTGGTTCTTTCTTCATCGTCCATGTGTTCGTAGGTGGTTTTGCTGTCCACCAAAAAAAGGCGGATGGGCAGGTTCACCTGCGGCGCCGCCAGGCCGCAGCCATTAGCGCCGTGCAGGGTTTCCCACATGTTATGAATGAGTGTATCCAGGTTGGGATAGCTAATATCAATTTCCTTACACTTTTCTCTCAACATGGCATGTCCATATGCCAGAATCGGTAGCTTCATATTCTTTTTGTTTAGTGCGCTTCCAGCCAGTTGGTTCCAACACCTACCTCTGCTTCAACGGGTACGCCATTTGGTAAAGGCAGCGCGGTGCGCATACATTCCAGTATAATAGGTTTTATGTCTTCCAGTTCATCCTTCGTGGCATCAAACACCAATTCGTCATGCACCTGTAGTATCATTCTCGATTTGAACTTGCGTTTTTTGAACTCGTGGTAGATCTTCACCATGGCCAGTTTGATCATATCGGCGGCCGTACCCTGTATGGGCGAGTTGATGGCGTTTCGCTCGGCAAAGCCACGAACAGTAAAGTTGGATGAGTTGATATCGCGCAGCCAGCGTTTGCGGCCCATCAGGGTTTGTACATAACCGTTTTCGCGTGCAAAGTTGATCATGTCATCCATATATTTCTGAATGCCGGCAAATTGTTTTTTATAATTATCGATGATCTCTTTGGCTTCTGTACGGCTGATGCCCAGGTTATCGGCCAGTCCAAATGCGCCCTGCCCGTATATGATACCAAAGTTTACGCTCTTGGCTTTATAACGTTGTTCCTTGGTCACCGCCGATTCCTCCACCCCATATACTTTGGCGGCGGTAGCGGTATGAATGTCCACGCCTTTTTTAAAGGCTTCGCACATGGCCGGGTCGCCGCTGATGCCCGCTACAATACGCAGTTCTATTTGTGAATAGTCGGCCGATACCAGCACCCGGTCGCTATCGCGTGGAATAAAGGCCTTACGAATTTCACGGCCTCTTTCTGTACGGATAGGTATGTTTTGGAGGTTGGGATTGTTGCTGGCCAGTCGTCCTGTTACGGCAACTGATTGCGCGTAGGAAGTATGCACGCGGCCGGTTTTACGGTTGATCAGTTGCGGCAGTGAATCTACATAGGTAGATTTCAGCTTGGTGAGTTCGCGGAAAACCAGGATATCCTCCACGATCTTGTTCTGGTGCGCCAGCTTCATCAATACATCTTCACCGGTGGCATATTGACCTGTTTTGGTTTTTTTAGCCTTGGGATCGAGTTTCAGTTTTTCAAACAATACTTCTCCCAATTGCCTTGGCGATGCCAGGTTGAATTTTACACCGGCCTGTTTGTATACGCTATCTTCCGCTACTGCGGCTTCGCGTTCCAGTTCTTTTGAATAGTCGTTCAAAAAAACCACATCTATTTTAACGCCTTCATATTCCATTTCCATCAACACCTTGGCCAATGGATTCTCTACTTCGTTAAATACTTTTTCTACTTCCCTGCTTTTTAATAAAGGCACAAATACCTGTTTTAACTGCAGGGTAATGTCGGCGTCCTCTGCTGCATAATCGGTGATCTTCTCCAGCGGCACGTCGCGCATGCTCAACTGGTTCTTTCCTTTTTTGCCGATCAGCTCGTCGATGTGCACGGGTTCGTAACCTAAAAAGCGCGCGCTCAGCATATCCATGCTGCGTTTGCCATCGGGTTCAATTACATAATGCGCCAGCATGGTATCGAAGGTATCGCCCTTGAGCTCGTAGCCATACCATTTCAGTACCAGCATATCGTATTTGAGGTTTTGACCAACCCACAGAATATCTTTTTTATTGAATACCGGTTCGAAGTACTTCAGAATTTTATGCGTGGCTTCCTGGTCGGCGGAACAGGGAACATAATAAGCTTCCCCAGGTTTGAACGAAAAGCTCATGCCTACCAGTTCCACATCGTTGGCATCCATGCCGGTGGTCTCGGTGTCGAAACAGATCTCTTTTTCTTCCAGCAGTTCCTTCACCAGGTTTTTGATGGCTGCTTCTTCGGTGATGGCGCGGTATTGATGCGGTGTATTGGTAATGTCCTTTCCTGCTTTTATGGCCTCATCACTTTCGCTGCGTTCTATGTCTACCGTAGCTTCCGACTTCTTACTTCTTACTTCCGACTTCTGTTCCACTGCATTGCCAAACAGGTCGGTTTGAACGCCCTGTGGCAGTGCACCAGGTACAATACTGATCTCTTCGCCCAATACCCTTTTGGCTACTGTTTTAAATTCCAGTTCGGTAAATACTTCTTTCAACAGCTCTTTGTTCCATTCCTTTAGCCTGAAATCTTCTTCATGAAACTCGATGGGCACGGTAGTGATGATGGTGGCCAGTTTTTTAGAAAGAATGGCTGAGTTTTTTCCGTTGCGGATCTTTTCACCCAGGGCGCCTTTAATACCGTCGGCATGTTCCAGCACATTTTCCAGCGAGCCGTATTCATTCAGCAACTTAGCCGCCGTTTTTTCCCCCACCCCGGCAATGCCCGGGATATTATCCACGGCGTCGCCCATAAGACCCAGGATGTCTATCACCTGGTGTACTTCTTTGATATTCCATTTTTCACAAACTTCTTTCACACCCAGTATTTCGGCATCGCCGCCCTGGTAACCCGGTTTATAAATTTTGATATTGCCGTCTACAAGCTGGCCATAATCCTTATCGGGTGTAACCATGAATACTTCATAACCGGCGGCCGCTGCTTTTTTGCTCAGGGTGCCAATTACGTCGTCGGCCTCAAAGCCGTCTACTTCCAGCACGGGAATGTTAAACCCGCGAATGATGCGTTTGATATCGGGAAGGGCCGCCAGCAGGTCTTCCGGTGCATCCTGCCTGTTGGCCTTATAGTCGGTAAACTCGGTATGCCTTTCGGTAGGGGCCTGTGTATCGAAACACACGGCCATATGGGTGGGTTTCTGGTTATTGATCAGGTCCAGCAAAGTATTGATAAACCCAAACTGTGCGTTGGTGTTTTTGCCTTGTGAGGTTATCCGTGGATTGCGGATAAGTGCGTAATAGGCACGAAACACCAGTGCCATGGCATCGAGAAGAAATACTTTTTTACTCATGCCACGAATTTAACAACAATGACGGTTAATTAGCCCATCGGCCCGATAACTTATCGGGAAAGTTCCGATGGCTAATTAACCTGATAATTTGAATAGTGTTTTTCGAGTGTAATTACTTCTGTGCCGGAATTTGTACAGAAGCGGTGGCGGCTGGCTGGCGTATCTCTTCCTCTTTATGAAAAGCAACCAGGTAAATGGCAAAGGCCAGCGTAGCAAATGCAAACCAGTTCAGCAGGCGGCGTCGTTGGGATCTTCTCATACAGTTCGAAAGGATTTGGATTATAAAAAACGTTTAATCAGCGCCTTATAAACGGGCCGGCCCTGCATTTATTTTGCGTCTTTTAAATAAAAGTCATTAACATACGTAAATGGTTAGGTGAGTTTTGATTTGCGTGGCTGAACCGCTGCTGATCAGCGTTTCATCTCTTCCAGTTTTTTCTGCATGGCAAACATCTCGTCACGCAGGCGCGCCGCTTCCATAAAATCCAGGTCCCGCGCGGCTTTTTCCATTTCCTTTTTGGTTTTGGCAATGGCTTTTTCCAGTTGGGGAATGGTTTGATAAACAGTTTGTTCCTCTGCCGCCACAGCCACCAGCTCTTCGTCGAAGGCCAGTGCATGCGGATTTTTGGGGTCGTAACCCTTAATGTCCAACACCGATGTTTGCGCAAAGACCTGCTCGCGCGATTTTTTTACGGTCCTGGGTGTGATGCCGTGTTCGATGTTGAAGGCGATCTGTTTTTCGCGGCGGCGGGTAGTTTCGTCGATAGTGCGCTGCATGCTTTCGGTCATGGTATCGGCGTAAAAGATCACCAGCCCGTCTACGTTACGGGCTGCGCGGCCCGCCGTTTGGGTCAGCGATTTTTCGTTGCGCAGAAAACCTTCCTTGTCGGCGTCGAGTATGGCCACCAGCGATACCTCCGGTAGATCCAAACCCTCACGAAGCAGGTTTACACCCACCAGCACGTCAATGTCACCCAGCCTGAGCTGGCGAAGGATCTCCACCCGCTCCAGGGTATCTACCTCGCTGTGTATGTATTTCGATTTGATATCGATGCGGTGCAGGTATTTGTCCATTTCCTCAGCCATTCGTTTGGTGAGGGTGGTCACCAGTACGCGGTCGCCTTTTTTCACCCGCTTGTCAATCTCGTCCAACAGGTCGTCAATCTGGTTCACGCTGGGCCTGATCTCTATTGGGGGATCCAGCAAACCGGTGGGACGAACCACCTGTTCTATCACCACGCCACCGGTTTTTTCCAGCTCATAGTCGCCGGGGGTAGCCGATACAAATACCACCTGGCTGAGCATAGACTCAAACTCATGGAAGTTGAGCGGCCGGTTGTCGAGGGCGGAAGGCAGGCGGAATCCATAGTCTACCAATATCAGTTTACGGCTTCTGTCGCCGCCGTACATGCCGCTCACCTGGGGAACCGTTTGGTGGCTTTCATCGATCACACATAAAAAGTCTTTGGGGAAATAATCGAGCAGGCAGAAGGGGCGGGTACCCGGCTGACGCCTGTCGAAAAAACGGGAATAGTTCTCTACCCCGTTACAATAACCCAGTTCGCGTATCATTTCCACGTCGTAATTCACGCGCTCGCTGAGCCGCTGGGCCTCAATATATTTACCCGTGCTTTTAAAGTAATCCACCTGGGCGGCGCACTCGTCCTGAATTTCCTGCAATATTTGTTGGATCATATCCTTGGGCGCCAGGTACAGGTTGGCAGGGAAGATGGCGGCATTCTCTACCATGCCTATGCGTTTGCCTGAATTGATGTCCAGGGTTTCGATGCTTTCTATTTCATCGCCAAAAAAGGTCACGCGGTAGCCGAAGTCAACATAAGGCAGGTTGATGTCTACCGTATCGCCTTTAACCCGGAAGCTGCCGCGGGTAAAATCGCCCTGGCTGCGTATGTACAGAGCGTTCACCAGGCCATGCAGGAATCCCTGCCGGGAGATCACCTGCCCCTGCTGGATGCGGATGATACCGTTCTCGAACTCGGCGGGGTTACCGATACCATAAATACAGCTTACCGAAGCCACTACGATGATATCGCGGCGGCCGCTGAGCAGTTCAGTAGTGGCCTGCAGACGTAGTTTGTCCAGCTCTTCGTTGATGCTCAGGTCTTTTTCAATATAGGTATCGCTTACGGGCAGGTAGGCCTCGGGCTGGTAATAGTCGTAGTAGCTTACAAAGTAACCTACCGCGTTTTCGGGAAAGAATTGTTTAAACTCGCCATACAACTGGGCCACCAGGGTTTTGTTATGGGTGAGCACCAGGGTAGGTTTTTGCACCTGCTGGATAACGTTGGCCATGGTAAAGGTTTTACCGGAGCCCGTAACACCGAGCAGGGTTTGGTATTTCTCACCGCTTTTGATCCCTTCCACCAATTGCCTGATCGCTTCCGGCTGATCGCCGGCCGGTTCGTATGGAGCATGTAGTTTAAATGACATACTATAAAGTTCGTGCAAAGGCTTTATGCTGCCAAGCCTTTTGCTGCGAATTTACTAAATTTTTGAGCAGAGAATGGGAGGATTTTACGGGTTGTTGGGTGTGGGACGGGACAGTGGTTTTAGTGAGAATTCTCGCAGTTTGCTCCTGTTTTACTCGCAGACAAAAGGCACACTTGTTCGACATTTGTCCGTGTTTTCATTGGAAAACACCGGACAAAACCAGGAAAACAGTGGGAGAAAACTCCCTTTTGTCTGCCGTTTAAATAGGAGCCGAGTCGAACAATGCTTAAATCTTCCTGGTCAGGTAGGTGGTATAATCCGGGATGGAAGCCACATATTCATCCATCATGAGCGGAGAGGTCAGCACAAAATCAGCGGTGGCCCGGTCCAGCGCCACAATACAGTTCCAGGCTACGGCTACGCGCAGCAGGGCCTTTACATCGCTGTCGTGGGGTTGTGCCTCCATGGGGTCGAAGAAAAAGATCAACAGGTCGATATCACCGCTGGCGATCAGCGCTCCTATTTGCTGGTCGCCGCCGAGGGGGCCGCTGAGCAGGGATTTTACCGGGCGGTCGAGTTTTTGTTCCAACAATTTGCCGGTGGTACCCGTGGCAATGAGTTCGTGGCGTGCCAGCACTACCTTGTTGAACTCGGCCCATTCAATGAGGTCTTTCTTTTTATTGTCATGCGCCACCATGGCGATTCTTTTCCGTTCGTTCAGTTTTCTTACTCTAAGCATACTTGAATAATTTTTTACCCGGGCAAAACAAGATTTTATCGAACTGTGTTAAATGATATGGGTTTGGCTTCGCGGCAAATTAGTAAACCTGTATTTGAAAAACTTTAACGCAGGCGATCAAATTTTTGAATTGATCCGTACGTTATCCACATTCAGGCATAGAAATTGTGAATAACTCATTCCTGATTTTTTAGCTCCCATTAAATTCCATGAAGAAAGGCGTACTGGTATATATATTATGCCTGCTGATGCTATATGCTACAGCGCAGGATGAAGCTACGGGTTTTTCGGCAGCCAATGTGTTTACTATTGATACAACGTCTATAATTGCCAATCTTTCTGTTTCGGTTCGTGAAAATTCAAAAGTGATATTAAACTGGAAGCAGCCTGCAGACACCAGTTTCGAGTTTGCCGTGGTGGAGAGAAGCCAGGGCGGGCAGGATTTTGAGATGGTGGCGGTGTTGAAGCGGCCCGATATGCGGGCGGAGAATGAGTGGATTGATGATGCGCCGGCCAAGGGGCGCAGCCTGTACCGGATCCGGTTTTCGGGCAGGAATGGGATGCCGCTGTACTCGAAGGCCGTACCGGCTATGATTGCGGGCGATATTTCATTTCGTTTTTATCCCAACCCGGTGGATAATATACTTATTATCCGGTCTGAGAACATACTGGATATACAGATCGTGGATGCCGTGGGTAAACCACGGATCAGCCATAACCGGCTGCAGGGGTTAGAAACCATCAATGTATCGAACCTGGAAAAGGGTATTTACTTTCTGCGCGTTAATAACCGGTCTACGGGGATGATCATCCAGGAGAAATTATTAAAAAACTGAAGGTTGGGCCGGGGGCCGGGTGAATTTATACCCTAAAAGGGTTAGGGAGGCGCCTGTTTGACTCACGGTAACTTAGTATTTTTACTATTACCACAAAATGGTATTGCAGATATCAAATTTCGATATTATTTTTACCCCGGTTTTTCATAGGATATTGGATTTTAAAAGCGGGGTTGAATTTCTATTCAGACCCCTTTTTTTTTAACCCTGTACTATCCCGTCTTTTATACATCAATTGAACTGTATATATTTTTTTTGCCCGCCTAAAGGCGGGCTTTTGTATTTTTTGGGGTTGGGGGGTGGATATTGGATGGTTAAGGAGGGTGGTGGTTGTGCGGTTGGCGGTAGGGAGGTGTTTGGTGTTGTGCCTGGTTGCGCGGCGATGGAAGTAACGGTTTTTGGCCGGGGGGGGTTGGTTTTTAGTCGTATGGGTGTTGGTAAAAGGGCGAGTTGGTACTGGTGTTACGGTTAATGGTTTTCGCTGCGGTGGGGCGGTGTTTGTTGTTGCGCCTGGTTGGTTGTGTGGCGTAGGAAGTAGCGATTTTTGGCCAGTGGTTGGTTTTTAGTCGTATGAGTGTTGGTAAAAGGGCGAGTTGGTACTGGTGTTACGGTTAACGGTTTTCGCTGCGGTGGGGCGGTGTCTGTTGTTGTGCCTGGTTGTGCGGCGTTGGAAGTAGCGGTTTTTAGCCGGGGGCTGGTTTTTAGTCGTATGGGTGTTGGTAAAAGGGCGAGTTGGTACTGGTGTTACGGTTAACGGTTTTCGCTGCGGTGGGGCGGTGTCTGTTGTTGTGCCTGGTTGTGCGGCGTTGGAAGTAGCGGTTTTTGACCGGGGTTGGTTTTTAGTCGTATGGGTGTTGGTAAAAGGGCGAGTTGGTAATGGTGTTACGGTTAACGATTTTCGCTGCGGTGGGGCGGTGTCTGTTGTTGTGCCTGGTTGGTTGTGTGGTATGGAAGTAGCGGTTTTTGGCCAGTGGTTGGTTTAGTCGTATGGGTGTTGGTAAAAGGGCGAGTTGGTACTGGTGTTACGGTTAACGGTTTTCGCTGCGGTGGGGCGGTGTCTGTTGTTGTGCCTGGTTGGTTGTGTGGTATGGAAGTGGCGGTTTTTGACCGGTGTGGTAAGGTTTTAGTCGTACGAGTGTTGGAGTTAACTGTTTTTGCTGTTGTTTGTCGAGTGGAGTTTCGAAAGGGGACGAAATAAACGACAATAAAAAAACGTCCCGGAGAACCAGGACGTTTTACTTACTAACCCTTTAATTCTTACTAACTAAGTTCTTTATGGCGCCGTTTGCATTTCCTTGATCTTCTCCCTGATCTTAGCCTCAATTTCATTGGACAATTCAGGATTATCCGTCAGCAATTGCTTAACGGCATCACGGCCCTGGCCGAGTTTATCGTTGTTATAACTAAACCAGCTACCGCTTTTATTGACGATACCCAGCTCGACACCCATATCGAGTATCTCACCTACTTTGGATATCCCTTCTCCAAAAACGATATCGAATTCGGCGGCGCGGAAAGGAGGCGCTACCTTGTTTTTCACCACTTTTACTTTTACACGGTTACCAATGGCTTCGTCACCGTCCTTGATTTGCGCCATACGGCGGATATCGAGACGAACGGAGGCGTAAAACTTCAGGGCGTTACCACCGGTGGTGGTTTC
>Ga0065721_10048992_pt1 | contig 53228 bp, 41 predicted proteins | sample Mesricmetagenome_FD_59108 | JGI IMG/M metagenome (GOLD analysis project Ga0065721, IMG submission 59108) | Mesophilic microbial community from rice straw/compost enrichment Sample: eDNA_1 v2 (version 2) | ecosystem: Engineered > Solid waste > Grass > Composting > Bioreactor | place: USA: Davis... | reverse complement strand
CGCCGGGAAAATCGTCGGCATGCCCGTGGAGGCGGGACTGTCGCGGGATCTCGAGGCGGCGGCCGAACCCAAATAAGCGGCGCCCCGGAAAAGGGCGGATTTTTCGGATCCCCGGGCGGACGGTAGGTTTCCTGACGCCGGGCGGGGGAGGGCATTTTGCAACCGGAGGGCCGGCGGCCCGGGCACCTGCGGGCGGTGGTTTTCGTTTCCTCTTGTGCCCATCGCCTCCCGGATTTCCCCAACAAAAAAGCCCGCCGGTGAAGGCGGGCTTTTTGCCAGGAAAAACCTGAGGGTTTCGGGTGATCGCTCAGTTCGAAGCCGCGGCGGCTTCGTCGCGTTCCTTCATGGCGGCCTTGCGGCTGAGCTTGACGCGGCCCTTGTCGTCCACGCCGATGCACTTGACCCAGACGAGGTCGCCGTTCCGCACGACGTCTTCCACCTTCTTGACGCGGAAGTCCGCGAGCTCGGAGATGTGACAGAGCCCGTCCTTGCCGGGGAGCACCTCGATGAAGGCGCCGAATTCCTTGATGGAAACAACGGTGCCCTGGTAGGTCTCGCCCACGGTGATTTCCTTCGTCATGCCGGAGATGATCTCCTTGGCGCGCTTGAGGCTCTCGCCGTTGTTCGAGTAGATGTGCACGGAGCCGTCGTCCTCGATGTTGATCTCGGCGCCGGTCTCGGCCACGATGCCCTTGATGGTCTTGCCGCCGGGGCCGATGAGGAGGCCGATCTTGTCCGGATTGATGCGGATCGTTTCGATGCGCGGGGCGTACGGGCTCAGTTCCGCACGGGGCGCGGCCAGCGCGGCCTTCATCACATCGAGCACCACAAAGCGGGCGTCGCGGGTGCGATAGATCGCCTCTTCCATCAGCTTGAGCGAGATGCCCGGAAGCTTGAGGTCGAGCTGGAATCCGGTCACACCCACCTCGGTGCCGCACAGTTTGAAGTCCATGTCACCGAAGTGATCCTCGCTGCCAATGATGTCGGTGAGCAGGGTGTAACGGGCGATCTGGTCGCCATTGTATTCGGTCACAAGACCGCAGGAAATTCCCGCCACCGGGCGCTTGATGGGCACACCCGCGTCCATGAGGGCGAGTACCCCGCCGCACACCGTGGCCATCGAGGTGGATCCGTTGGACTCCATGACCTCGCTGCTGATCCGGATGGCGTAGGGGAATTCGGTCACGTCGGGAATGACCGGCGCAATGCTGCGCTCGGCGAGGGCGCCGTGACCGATCTCGCGGCGTCCGGGGCTGCCGGTGCGGCCGGTCTCACCCACCGAGAACGGCGGGAAGTTGTAGTGCAGGATGAAGCGTTTGATGGTTTCGCCGCCGGTGTAGCCGTCGAGCTCCTGGGCTTCGTCCGTCGGGGCGAGGGTGGCCAGACAGAGGGCCTGGGTTTCGCCGCGCTGGAAAAGCGCGCTGCCGTGGCTGCGGGGCAGGAGGCCGGTTTCGGCATGGAGCGGACGGATGGTGTTGTAATCGCGTCCGTCGCACCGCACGCCCTTGTCGAGGATGCTGATGCGGAAGGCCTTTTTCTGCAGGTAGTCGAAGGCCTGGCTGATTTCGAACTTGGTCGCTTCGGGATAGCGCTCGAGGATCGCCGCGGTCACCTCGTCCTTGAGGGCGCCCACCGCCTTGCTGCGGGCCACCTTGCTCGGGGTGTACAGGGCGGACTCGATGCGATCGCCGGCCACCTGGTAGGCAATTTCGAGGAGTTCGTCGGGGACGACAAACAGCGGGGCCTGGCGCTTTTCCTTGCCGGCGACCGCCGTCAGTTCCTTCTGGGCCTGGATCATCAGGCGCGCCTGTTCATGGGCAAACTGAAGGGCGGCGACGAAGTCGGGCTCGGGAAGTTCCTTGGCCTCCCCTTCAATCATGATCACGTCGTTTTCGGTGCCGACGTAAACCAGATCGAGATCGCTTTCGGCGCGCTGGGAGTGGGTTGGATTGACCACAAACTGCCCGTTGATGCGGCCGACGCGCACGGCGCCCACCGGGCCCGCAAACGGGATGTCGGAGACACACAATGCGGCGCTTGCGCCGTTGATGAAGAGGATGTCGGGGTCGATTTCCCCGTCCGCGCTCAGGAGGACGCCGATGACCTGCGTGTCGTAGAGATAGCCCTTGGGAAAGAGCGGACGCAGGGGACGGTCCGCCATGCGACAGGTGAGGATCTCCTTCTCCGAGGGGCGGCCTTCGCGTTTGAAGTAGCCGCCGGGGAATTTGCCCACGGCTGCCGCTTTTTCACGATAGTCCACCGTGAGGGGGAAGAAATCCTGGCCTTCCTTGACTGTGGTGGCCGAGACGGCGGACACCAGAACGATGGTGTCGCCCGAACGAACCGTCACCGCTCCGTCCGCCAGGCGGGCGAGCTTGCCGGTTTCGATGGTTATGGGTGTTTGGCCGATGTTGGCCGATACGGAATGAGGCATTTGAAACAGAAATATGATGCGCCCCGAAAATGTCTGGGGCGGGTTGATAAACAAAAGCCCCGTCACTCGGGCGGGGCTCTCAAGGACGTCGTTGCGCTACTTGCGCAGACCGAGCTTGTCCACGACCGTCTGGTAGCGGTCGGATGCGGTGTTTTTCAGATAGTCCAGAAGACTGCGGCGCTGGGCGACGAGCTTGAGAAGCCCACGGCGGGACGAGTGGTCCTTGGAGTGAGTCTTGAGGTGTTCAGTCAGTTCATTGATGCGTTTCGTGAGCAAGGCGATCTGAACGTCCGCACTGCCGGTGTCTTTTTCATGAAGTCGAAGCGTTTCCACTTCGGGTGCTGCTACTTTAGCCATTTTTGATCGTATAATTAGAACTGGGGAGCATGCCACGGAAGTGGGGCTTTGGCAAGGGGGAAGGGGCGATATGTTTTAAATCGTTGGGGACGAGTTGTTTAGATTTGCGCAACGATGTGGTCGCGCTTGGCGGGACTTGGGGGAGGGTGGGGAGTCGGGTGGCGCAGGCGTCAGGCTCCCGGCCAGGGCGGTCATCCTTCCGAACGGGGGCTTCCCCGCTCCGGATGCTCGGGCGGGCCGGACGACGGGAGACATTCCGGAAGGGGAAAGCCGCCGGCTTCCCCGGTCACCCCGTGTCGGGGGTTCGTGGACGGGGAGGGGATTTATCGCCGGACGATCCATTCCATGGCCTTGGAGGCCAGTTTGTCAAAGGCGTTCACGCACAGTTCGAGATGTTCCTCCCGGGTGTCCTCGATTCTGTTGTGGCTGATGCCGTGGAGGCTTTGCACGAACATCATGACCGTGGGCACGCCGGCGCGGCAGACTTCGGCGGCATCGTGGAGCGGCCCCGAGGGCATGCGATGGCTTTGGCCGCAGGTTTCGAGAATGGCCTGGTCGCAGAATTCAATGAGGTCGGGATGGAAGGGGACGGGTTCGATTTGCCAGATGCGATCCCAGGAAACGGTGACATTTCCGGCGGCGGCGAATTTTTCGCTGGCCGCCCTGGCCTCCGCCAGCATCTGCGCGAGCGCATTGGCGTCGAGGTGCCGTTGGTCCAGGGTGATGCGGCATTCCTCGACAACGCTGGTGACGATGCCGGGTTGGGTCGTGCAGGATCCGATGGTGCAGACCCCGCCGTGGCGGTCGGTGATCCGGTAGATTTCCGGACTCATCTGCGCCGCGGCGAGAAAGGCGTCCTTGCGCCGGTTCATCGGCGTGCTGCCGGAATGGGCGGCCTGACCCCGGAAGGTGATGGCGTGGCGTTCCACGCCGCAGGTGCCGAGGACGACACCGAGGGGGAGGCCGAGATCGAGCAGGACCGGCCCCTGTTCGATGTGCAATTCGAGGTAGGCGCAGGCGTTGTTCAGCTCGTGCCCGCAGGCCTTGACGTTCTCGAAATCGATGCCGTGCTCGCGCAGGGCGTCCGGCAGGGCGATGCCGTCGCGATCCCTGAGTGTCCGCGCCTCGTCCATGTCGAGGTTGCCGGAACAGGCGGAGGATCCAAACAGGCTCTTGCCGAAACGGGCGCCTTCCTCGTCCGCCCAGTCCACAAGCCGGACCGTCACCGGCGGGCGTCCCTGGTATTGGGCGGTGATGCGGCGAAGAATTTCGACTCCGGCCAGGACGTTGAGACAGCCGTCGAGCCAGCCGCCATTCGGCACGGAATCCATGTGGCCGCCGATGATGAGCGTTTTTTCCGACTTCCCGCGCAGGGTGGCCCAAGTGTTGCCGGCTTCGTCCGTGTGCACCTCCACGGGCAGGGCGGCGAGCTTTTCACGGAGCCAGGCGCGGGCCCGGGCCCAGGTGGGGGTGAAGGCGACCCGCTGGGCGCCGTTTTCGTCGCCGGTGAGGGCCCGCAGTTCCTTGAGTTCGGCCACGGTGCGCTTGGGATCCAGCGTGCTCATGGCGCCGCATCTTGCGCAGATTTTTCCCCGGGGAAAAATGATTTTCCACGGTCGCGGCGGTTTCCCGGGAAATCTTCCGCGGAGGGGGCCGGCGGGCCCTCCGGAACCTCCGGGCCGTATTCCGTTCAGCTTTGCAGCGTGAGCCAGAGGTGGCTGATCAGACCCGGGGCGCCTTTTTCCCCGATCCAGTCGAAGAGGCGTCCTTTTTCCTGCGGCACGATCCAGATGCCCAGGGCCGGCCATTGCAGGCAGGCCTCCGGAATGCGGATCGAGCACAGCGCGTCCGGATGCCGGCGGCCTTCGAGACCGCGGGGCAGCACCCAGTCGACGGCCGCGCAGATTTGATTGGCCTGATGCACGGGATAACCGGCTTCGCCGGTCCTGACCATTCCTCCGTCCAGCGGATTGAAAAATCGCACCTGCTGGGTGATATCCCGTTCTTCCGGATCAAAGGCGTGCAGATGCAGGAGGTATTGTCCGGCGTCAGGAAGAAGTCCCTCCAGTTTGAGTTGCAGCTGGCGCCATTGCACCCATGCGGCCACACCCCAGTCCCACCCCTGGGGATAGTCGGCGCAGAGTTCCTCGAAGCGGTATCCATCCTCGCACCACACGCGGTCGAATTCATGTCCCAGCACCTTGGTGATCGAGCCCCGGGGCAGGTCGATGCCGGGATGCACTTCCATCACGGTCCGTCCGGCGTCCGGCCGCAGGGAGGCAAACCACTCCCGCACCTCGGCCAGTTCCCCTTCCGCGGCGGCCCGGGCAAACCGGCGGTCCCAACGGCGCTGATCGCGGATGTTGCCGAAGGCCTGCCAGGACGGTTCCGGCAGGGAAAGGTCGGGCAGGAGCGCGGCCACGCGGCGTTGGGTTTCTGCGGACAGCCGGGCGGAAATTTCCGCCGTCCCGGAAAGTTCGATTTCCTCCGCGGTGATTCCCCGGAAGCGATGCCAGCAGGCCAGTCGCGTGCCGTCGAAGCGGAGGGTCAACGGGCCGTCCGTTACGACGCGGCGATTGTGTTCCAGTCCGATCAAACTTTCGGCCACCACCTCTTCGGAGTCCGGCGTGCGGCGGTTGATGCGGGCGTCCACGACGAAGGGATCCGGTGTCTGGGTGACCAGATAGGTGAGGGGACGACCGTCCACGAGGAAGGTTTCCGCGCAGACCAGACCGTCCCATTCCCGCGTCATGCGCCGATCGGACCGGCCTCCGCCACGGACCTCAACGATTGCCGTGCTTTCCCCCGGTGGCACGACGCCCTCCAGCAGCAGGGCGCCGCCCTGACCGGCGGGGTGTGGCACCACCCGGGTGTTCCAGTCGGAGGTCGCGCAGTGGGCTTCCAGCGGGGCGGTCCAGTTTTCGAAGGCCTGCCAGACGAGCAGCGGGACCCGGCGGGCGGATCCCGGATTGGAAATCCGGATCACGATTTGCCTCTCCAGCGTCCCGGAATCCTTCCGGGTGATTTCCACCGAGAGGTCGGAATAGTCCTCCGAACGTGGGGCGGAGCCGCCGGGCTCGAACGGCGGGTAATTCCATGGCCTGCCGTATTCGTAACGACGCTGCGGCGCGGCTTCCGGAAACTGCCAGATGGTCTGGGCTTCCAGGCTTTCGTCCACGACGACATCGGGATAACGGCCCGGACGGTGTCCGACATGGAATCCCATCATTTCGCCGCGCCAGTAGGTGGTCTGGCGTTTGAATCCTCCCGCGGCAAGGAGTTGTTCCCGCCATTGTCGGAGTCCGCCCACTTCCAGACGATCGCGTTCGCGCTGCTTGGCGAGCCATTCGAGCGCCCGGCGATTGTGTTCGTAGCACCGGTCGGCGAAGAAGTACTGGAGGTTGATGTGAAAGAAAAGGGGTTCGCCGGAAAGCTCGCTTTGGCGCAGCCAGTCCTCCGCGATTTGCAGAAAGGGCAGGGGATCGCCGGAGGGTTCCAGCCAGCGGTCTGCGGCCTGCGCGTTGAGCGGACACCAGGGGCCCTCGCTCCAATGATTGAGGCAGACCATGGGATTGCGCAGCTCCATGCTCGACATGAGCACGGAATTTTCGTCGCCGGCGAACGGCTTGCGAAAATCCTCGGACGAAATGAAAAACGGGGAGAGCGGCGATCCGTAATGCGCGATGGACCACCCGCCGTCCTCAATCACCGTGGGCGCGCAGAAACCCAGAAGGTAACGGACGCCGGCACGCCGGCACGCCGCGACGAAGGCATTGCCGGGGGTGTAGGTGTTGACCGCTTCCATCGGCCCGAGTTCGAGGGGGTCGAACCTTTTGCCGGCCAGCGTGAGCAGGCGGGCGCATTCCTCCTCCGAATATTTCCACCAGTTGGTGTCGCGGCACGAGGAATCGAGATCGCCCGGATAAATGTTGGGTGCGCAGAGTCCGCCCGCCCGGGCGATTTGAAGAAACGTTTCCCGGTGCCGTGCCGCCTGGGTGAAATCGAGAGCGACATCACAAACCAATCCCAGATCCAGGAGGTGCCGCGCCTCCTCGACCACGCGGTCGCGGGTCTGGTTCCACTGCGCATAGATGTGACAGAACGGTTTCATCCGCCCCTACCAAACCCTCGAACCGGCCTGGGCAATCTGACCGCGGAACGCCTCGACGATGGAACCGTCGTTTTCAATGGGAACGTCCCACGTCACCACGCCGCCCTCCTTGCGAATGAGGGCGGTGTATTCGCTAACCCAGGCATCCGGGAAGCGGACCCGTCCTTCGCCCCACCAGTCGCCGAGATGGCTGAGCAGGTGCAGTTGCAGGGGGGCGGCTTTCCTGGTGAGGGATTCCCATTTGTTGGAGGCGGGGAACCTGGTGGTGACCTCGCCGGCGGTGTAATCCTGCTCCGGCGTCACGCAATCAAACGGGTTGGCCGTGCCGGTGTTGAACGCCAGGATGCGGTCGGGATTGCCGGCCCGCAGAGCGGCCGAAAACGAGGAGGCATTGGGCTCGTCGGGGTGTTTGTACATCCGGTCGGCAAAATAGCAGCCGTCGATCCACCAGCCAACCACCTTGTCCCCCCAGCGGTTTCCCCATTCCGCCACGACGGCCTCCCATTTCCGCTGAAATTCCCCCAGCCGGTCGTCTCCGCGCACCGCATCGGGCGCGGGGGCCGGCAACCCCCAGGCGCCGGCATCCCAGGAGGGCACCAGACGGAAGGCCGCCACCGCCGCCGCATCATTGGCCGGGGCGTGCGAGGGCAGGTAGGCGATGAGACGCACGTCGGGGCTCAGGGCCTCGGCGATCTCCGCGATGAGGTCCCGACGGGAAAGCCTGGACGGCCGGATGCCGGTGATTTCGTCATAGGTGGCATTCGGCGTGCAAAAGTGCCCGCTGTTCTGGCCGAGGGTGAAAATGACGTAGCCGGCGCCGGTTTCCTTCACCTGACGGGCAAAATGATCGACCCGGAACCCGTCGACTCTCCGGTTCCATTCCTCCGCCGTGGTGGCGGACACCACATTGCTGCTGGCGGGGCGGTCGAGATAGTGGAACATCAGGCCCCAGCCGGCCTGGTGCAGCCAGGAAGCCCGGGAGGTGGGGGAGGAAGTGGTCTTGGTGGTCATGATCGGGGAAGAGGTTCAAAAACCGATCGCCCGGAAATCGGCGGGGTTGTCGCCTGCCGCCTCCGGGTTCTCCGGAAAGCCGTGTTCGCCGCGCCCGGGTTTCGGAGGAGGGCAAATGTTCAGGGAGCGGCTTCGACGACCAGATTGCTGAGGTAAATCATCCCGGTCGGATTGTCGCTGTTCCAGCCCACCTCGATTCCGGCAAAGTTCTGTCCCTCCGTCTCGACGCGCACGTCGGTCAGCACCACCGGCTCCTTGTCGAACGGAGTCACTTCCACATCGCAAACCGTTTCCCCCTTGTCCTTCCGGGCTGTGATTTCCACATGATACCAGGTGTCGGGGGCGAAGGGGCGAATGATCTCGCCTTCGTTGTAGCGTTTGCCCTGGATGGCGATCTGGGGGGCATTGTTGGGCAGCAGAAAGCTGTTCGCCATGTTGAGCTGCAGGGATGCGCGGTCCTCCGAATCCTTGATGGTCACCGTGGGCAGCACCCCGGCTCCGGGAGAGGAGGGGATGTAAAAGTCAAATTTGACCACGACCGGACCGGAAACCGGCGAGGAGAATTTGCCGTTCAGCGCGGGGCCGGCCATTCCGGTCCGGAGGCCCGCCAGACGGACGGAACGGTTGCCTTCAAAGGGCGACCCCTGTTCCACCACTTCCACCGTGCCGACGGAACCCGGCGGATTCCCGCTCCATACCTTCCAGGGTTCCATGGGGGTGTCCCCGTCCAACTGCCCATCCCAATCCTCCTTCAGCAGGATGTCGGCGGAGACGGTTCCAAGGGTGAGACAAACGGCAAGTCCCAGGACGCAGAGAAAGCGGGTTTTCATAAACGGGAGTGTTTGAGGGTGCGGACTTCGGTTGCGGGCCAGAGGAAGAGAGTTTTCTTTACACGTGAATAGTTTGGAAACGGTCAAGTGTCAATCGAATCGGACGGGGGATTTCAGCGTTTGGCGGGTCCGGTGGAATCCCGGATCACCAGTGTGGTGGGAACCAGATCCGTGCGCCGGACGGTGCGCTGGTTTTTCTTCTTGCGGGTGATGAGTTGGAGAAGGGCCTCAGCGCATCGTTTTCCGATTTCCTCGAAGGGCTGGGTCACGGAGGTGAGGGCGGGGTCCGTGATCTCGCTGAGCATGCTGTTGGAGTAGCCGGCCACGGAGAGGTCCTGGGGGACGGCAAATCCCATGCGGCGGGCGACCTTGAGAACGATGGCGCCCAGCCGGTCGTTGGCGCAAAGGATGGCGGTGGGGCGTCCGCGTTTGAGCGACAAGAGATGGGCGGTGCCCACCTCCGCATTGTGATCGTTCCAGCCGCTGAGGAAGACGCGCTGTTCGGGCACGGTCACCCCGCGTTCCGCCATGGCCTCGAGGAAGGTGGTGCGGCGGACGGCTTCCTCTTCATCGCCGCCGATGAACGCCATGCGGCGGTGTCCGAGGTTCCACAGGTAGTCCACCATCTGACGAATGCCGTTCCGGTCGTCGGAGTTGATCTGCCAGGCGGCGAGGTCGTGGCGGGAAATGGAACTGACGAGGGGGGTGTCGTAGATTTTCGCCGCCTGTTCGAGCCGGCGGGCGAAGGCGGCATTGGGATTGAAATTGCAGCAGAAGATGCCGGAGACCCGTTGTTCGAGCAGACGGCTGAGCGCGGCCTCCTCGGCCTCCGGTCCCGTGACGTTTTCAATCTTGATCAAATAGCCGTCCTCGTGAAGGCGGGCCAGCAGTCCGCTCAGGGTCCGGCTGGTCCATTCCGAGCCCAGTCCGCTGATGAGGCAGCCGACGACCGGATTGTGACCCGTTTTCATGGCCAGCGCCAGGTGGTTGCGATGATACCCGAGCGCTGCCGAGGCTTCGCGAACACGACGGGCGGTTTCCTCGCCGATCCCCACCTCCTGCACACGATTGTTCAGGACGGCCGAAACCGTGAGTCGGGAAACACCCAGGTGCTTCGCGATGTCGGACATTGTGACCATGAGGAAATCCTACCGGTATTTTCTCAGAAGCGAAAGGATTCCCTCAGGAAAGAATGTCCGGGGCACGGCCTGGATTTTCGGGCCCCGTCAAGGCCGGGCGGACGGGGCAAGGACCTTCAGTTTTCCGAATCCTTCGGGATTTTTGTGCTCGAGCACCCCGCTGAAGATGCGGAGGGCTTTTCGCTGATCCGCGCCGTTGTCCAAGTCGTTGACGACCAGGGCAAAGCCGATGCTGGATCCCGGTTCCGGCGGAGCGGAGAGTCCGAGGGTTTCCCACGGGATAAGGACGTCATACACGGTCCGGTTCCCGTCGCGATTCACCTCCGCCACGATGCGGGATTCCTCACTGCTGGCGGTGAAACCGGGGGCATCCGCCCGCCAGCGCCAGACCATGGGCTTGCCTCCCTTGTTGGGCAGGCCGACGCCGTATTCGAAGATGCGGTGCCCCTTGTGGCCGTTGCCGACATTGTTCGGCTGCCACTCTTTGTCGGCATCGACGTCAAAGGCGAATTGGATCGAGTCCCCGTTCCACATGTAGGAGGGAAGCTGGTTCTGGTGGTGCGCATTGTCCTGCACATCCACTCTGAGGCGGAACCCTTCCGGGGTGACCGCCGTCTGGAACGAACCGGAGAGATCCTCCGCCTTCAATTCGCCCGGATAGGGATTCCAGCGTGAGATGTCCACGGACGGAATCGTTTTCCACTCCACCTTTTCCATGGACGGACACAGGATGTACGTCTGATCAAAGGCTTTCTCGATGCGGACCGGAATCGCGCCCTCGAGGGAGAAATCCAGTGTGCCCTGCACGCGCTGTCCGAGGCGGAATCCCGGAACGGACAATTCGATCACGGCGGGAACATCGGGCTCGAGGCGCTTGCGGATCTCCGCCTTTCCCTTTGCATCCGTGTTCAGCCGGCAGATCACTTCGGCTCCGGTGCGAATGGGGGAGGACACCCAGACCTCGGCAAGGAGCTCCCGGCCGTCCGGCGAGAGTTTGAAATCCACCGATTCCACACTCAGAGGGTCCAGCACCCTGACGGGTAGGGATTGGAACGCGTCCCCGGTTCGGCCCAGCACCAGGTAATTGCCCGGCCGGGCGTCCGGCGCGACGGTGGCCTTGTCGCCCTCCAAACGGATTTCCGGCGCGGCGAAAAATCCGTCCCAGGGCAGGGAGAAGGATTCTCCCGGCGCGACGGTGACGGGGGGAAGCGTGGCCGCTGCAAACAGCGCCCGGCATTCGGGCAGGTCGAAAAAGACGGGTGCCGGCCCGACTTCGACAACGGGACCGTCCACGGGGAGGGTGCGCCCCATGGTGTCTCCCATGCGCAGGGGCGCCGCCGGCAGGGTGAGACGGGCCTTTCCCTCCGTGTTCCAGGCCGCGCCCGTGCAGCGGTCGTTGCCCTGGAAAAGCGTCAGATGCAGTTTCGGGGAAAAGGCAAACCAGCGACCGTCCTCGCGTCGGGTCCAGGAGAGCCATTTGAGGGTGTTGACGAACGCCACATAGGTCGGCGTCGGCGTGTTGTCGCTGTAGATCATCGAGTAGCCGGGCTTGCCGGGCTCCGAGGTGTGCTTGAAGACAAAGTATTCGATGGCGTCGATCGGCTGGGCCGCCAGCAGGGCGATGGAGCGGGGGGCGTATTGACTCCGCTCGCGCTCGGTCACGGTCTTCTGCCAGTCGCCGATTTCCGCGCACCAGCCGAATTCCGTGATGAACACCGGCATGTCGCCGTGGCCGGAGTCCTTGAGAAACTGCAGCAACTCGGTCACGCGGCTGATGAACTCGCCTTCGGGCTCCGTGCCGTCGACGTAGGCGTGCATGACGAGTCCGTCCAGGCAATCGAGCAGACCCATGGACGCGTATTTGCGGAAGTCGTCCATGCGGATGCTGTACATGCACGGGCCGTAGAATTTCATCTTCGGGTTGCCCTTCTTCACTCCGGCGGCGATGGCCTTGTGGAATTTCACAAAGTCCTCCGCGCTGCCGCGCCAGTGCGCGTCCGGTTCGTTGTAGGAGCAGAACCAGGGCAGGTCGGGGTTGGCCTGCGCGAACGTCTCGATCAGACGTTCAAAGAGCCCCCAATCCTTCGGCGCCATCAGCGAATCCTTCGACGCGCCGTCGGGCATCACCCAGCCCGGCAGGCCGCCGATGGTGAAGATGGTTTTGTAGGCGTCGCTGTAGGTGAGGGGTTTGGCATCCTTGGGAGGCGAAATGGTGCCGTCCTCGTTCAGGGTGTATCCGGAGAGGTCGACGCCCCCGATGCCCCAGTCCCAATTGGCTCCGGATTTCAACCAGAGATCGGAATTGCCCCAGACACGGAAGGTTCCCAGACGCGATTGCCTGCGCACCGTCTCGTCCAAGGGTTCGCCGACCACGGCGGCCGTGGTGGCGGCGGAAATGCTTTTGCCTCCGGGATAGTCGGCCGTGGCGCGCACGGTGTAGAAGCCCGGTCCGGAAAGCGGGATGGTCAGTTCCCCGGTGCCGGCCCGGCCGGTCGCCTGCCCGACGGTGCGGCCCTCCTCATCGAGGAGTTCGATCCGTGCGGCGGTCAGTTTTTCCGGATCCACAAATTCCGCCTTCATGCCGCCCGATCCGGAGAAGAAGATGTTTCCAAAGGTGTCCGGCGCGGAGGAGACAATGTGCTCGACCTCTCCCAATTCGGTCAGTTCGAGGTTGCGGATCTGCACACGGGCCGTGCGGCCCTCGGGGGAGGACACCCAGATTTCAAAGGCCAGGCGCTCCGTCGAGGTGGACAGCGTGAAGGTGCCTTCGAGGCGGGCCCAGGTGCGGTATTTTTCCGCCCTGTTCAGTTCGGCGGCCGAATTCCATTCCCGGCGCGGCGACATGTTGCGCGTGAATGCCCCGCCTTCGGTGCGGGGGCCGGAGCGCTGACGCGCGCGCAGTTGCAGGGCATAACCCTCCAGACCGGATGTCTTGATTTCCATCGTGACGCGGCAGCGGCGGTTCTTGAAGAAGCGATCCCGTGCCCCGAGGGTGACTTCGGGGCCTTCGATGATCTGCCACTCCTGCGGGAACGGGCCGTATTTCAGGATCAGTTCCGAACCGGTTTCCGTCACTTCCACCACCGAGGGGTCCTTCGCCGTCCAGCCCTCGAGGGGGATGGGTTGGGTTTCGTGCGGGGCGGCGGCGCGGACGCCGGCCGTGGCCAGTCCGGCCCCGAGGAGTCCCAGGAAAAGAATGTTTTTTGCGGTCGAGATCATGGTTGGGATTGGGCGTTTCCTGACGGGGAAAAGATCATCACTTCCCGGATGCCCACCGGGCCGTCTCCGAGGGGAAGGATTTCCAGAACGTGGGGGCCATCGGTCCAGCAGCGGATCACGGTGTCCTGCGGGACATCTCCCTCCGCCAGTTCCGCGGGCGACGACCATTCGTCCCGGCTCATGGAAAACACGGGCCACTCCACGGTGAATTCGGCGGGCAGGTCCTTGTTCACGACCCTCTTCACCCGGGAGATGTCCAGGTGGTCCGGACGGAGGGAAAAGGCGCCGGATCGTGCGGTGAACGGTTTGCCCTTTTCTCCCGAGCCCTCCTCGCCGGTCACCGATCCCGTCACGTCAAAGGCATACGCCGAGCCGTCGGGGGCGACGTCATGGAACTTCATCGAAAAGGTTTGGGGCACGACCGAATCGCCGAGGGTGACCTTCATCACGGCGGGCCACCAGGCTCCGGGCGTTTTGGTGGAACGTCCCGCCGCCAGTGTGTCGCGCAGGGAGGAGGGCGTTTTTCCATCCAGCAGAATCCGTGCGCGTCCCCCCGTGCCGGCGAGTCCGATCAGGTCCACCCGATTGCCCGTGAAGGCGATGCGCAGGGGCTTGTCGCCACAGGAAACCAAACCGCCGCGCTCCACCTTCCACCCGCCCTCCTCATACGAAATTCCGGGCTGCGGACGGTCCAGCGGGACGGTCCGGATGCGGCTTTTCCACGCCTCCGAAGGGGAGGCGCTTTTTTGAAAGCGCGCCACCACGGCCTGTCCGAGCAGTTCGCCGCCGCGATCGTTCAGATGAATGCTGTCCTTGATGTAGTCCTTCGGCGTCGTGCCCTCCCGCTGCATGGTCTCCTTCCAGAGCGTGCGCGCATCGGCGACTTCGCAGCCGTATTTCGCGGCCAGAGTCTCCATCAGTTTCGAAGTCTCTTCCCGTTTGCCGTTGGCTTCGTCGGCGGTCTCATCCACATGGTGCGTCCACACCAGGATGTCGGCGGTGAGATGCTTTCGCATGCCGCGGAAGATCTCTTCCAGTTCGCCGCCCTCGCCGCCGTAAACGTGAAAGACCACCAGATCGGGATTCCGGTTGTACATGTCCTGCCAGGCCGACAGCCGCAGGGCCGGCGCCGGATACCCCCCGATGGCGGGATTTTGGAACGAGACCCCGGCGTGCGGATAACGCTCCTTGATCCATTTCATGATGGCGCGATCGGCGTAACCCTGCGCGGTGATGGACTGACCGTAAAAAAGGATCGAAACCGGGGTCCGGCGATCCGGCCCGCTCGATTCCAGCAGGGACATGGTGCGGGAAAGATGCGTGCCGGCTTCATCGGCGGCGGCCAGCGGAGCGAGCGCGCAGATGAGCGCTGCCGGGAACAGGAACCTGGGCATGTTGGGGAAGGGGGTAAGGGTTTCGGAGCCGCCTGCGGGGTGTGCGGGGTTATTTCGCCGGAATCAGCTCCGCGACGCGAACGACGAGATCGTCGCCGTAGTCGTAACCGGCGCAGTGCAGCACAAAATGGACATTGTCCTTCGACTGCGTGAAGCGGGCGCGTTCGCCCGTGTCGATCCAGCGGGCCTCGCGGATCTTCGCAGGCAGCCCTTCAATGGCGCGCAGTCCGTTGCCGCCGCCGGGCGTCACCACATTTTCGTCGCCGCGGCGGGACAGGTCGAAGGCGAAATAATAATAGGCCTTGGGACCCTTCAGCACAAAATCGCGTCCTTCACAGCCGGTTTCCACCGGACGGCTGTCGTAAATGACTTCGCCGGTTCGGCGAATCCACTGACCCAGCAGCCGGAGCACCGCCGTTTCGTAGTCCGGAACGCGTCCGGAAGCCGTGGGTCCCACGTTGAGAAGGTAGTTGGCCCCCACCTTGCGGCAGGTGCAGAGGTGCTCGATCACCTCGGCCGGACTCTTGAAGCGAAAATCGTTGAAGCCGATGCCCCAGTGGCCGTTCATCGTCTCGCACATTTCCCCGGCGAGATATTTCGGCCATCCGCGGCGGTCCGGCTCGGTGGGCAGACCCTGCTCGAAGGTTGTGCTGTCAAGTTCCGGGTGTCCGGCCACGCCGCGCGCACTCAGCCCGGTGTTGTTGATGATGATGGCCTCCGGTTGATAACGGCGGATGGTGCCGTAAAGACGGCTCTCCTTCCAGTCGGCTCCGCGGCGGGACCAGTTGCCGTCGAACCACAGGCCGCCGATTTTGCCGTAGTGCCGGCAGAGCACTTCCACCGAGGCGTTCAGATAATCCAGGTATTCGTCGAACTTTGCCTGGGAGCACCCGGCGGAGTCCCAGCGCCAGTCGAGGGTGGTGTGGTAAAAGAACGGAACGATCCCCTCCGCCCGACAGGCCTCGACAAACTCCGCCACCAGATCGCGGCCCGCCGCGGAATGCGGGGCGTCGAATCGGGAAAGGCCCCGCGTGTCGTAGAGGGAGAAGCCGTCGTGATGCCGGGTGGTCAGCGTGATGTAACGCGCCCCGGCCTCCCGGGCGAGACGCGCCAGAGCGCGGGCGTCGAATTCCTCGGCGGTGAATTTTTTTGCCAGCTTCTCGTACTCCTTCAGGGGAATCTTGCGGAAATGTTGAATCCATTCGCCTTGGCCGAGGAGCGAATACAATCCCCAGTGCACAAAAATGCCGAATCCCAGACGTTCAAAACGGGCGATGCGGGGCAGGGGCTTGGGGACGGTTAAGCGGTTTTTTTTCATGGCTGAAGGATGAAAGATGTCAGGACCCAAGCCGGTTTGCCCGGCTGGACGGAAGGAATAATGAGTCCGGGTGAAGGCACTCCGCCCTGCACCCGGAACTCATTTTTTCCCCCACGGAAAACTCTTGGGAAACTTCGCGACAACAGAAACCGGTTTGCCCGTGGGGTCCGCGAAGTTCCGGCGGGTTCACACCGTGCGTCCGCGAGCCCGCCGCGGAAGAAGGACAAAGAGGCCGCAGGCTCCCGCGAGAAGGGCCGTGGAAGGCTCCGGCACGGTGGCAACATAAATGTTGTCAATGTACATGCTGCCGACTCCGGCGTTGCTGTTCCATGAGAATTCGATTTTCGACACGTTGACCAGCTGATTCCGGAAAGCCAGGTCGGTGACGGTCACAGGTGTGCCGCCATACGGCGTGACCGTGATGGTGTAGGTGTCGAGGGCGGAGGAAATGGGAGCCGTGGTGAGTTCAATGTGAAACCAACGTCCGGTTTGGGACGGAGCGATGATGACCCCCTCGCTCCAGGAGCCTCCCTGATTGACGATTTGGTTGGGCGCGCCCAGGAAGGAATTGGTCAAATTCAAGGTGACACCGGCTGACAAAGGGCCGCCCGACCCCGTGGACCCCGCCAGAGTCAGGGAGGGCAGAGTGCCCGCGCCGGCCGGAAGATAAAAGTCGAAGGAAACAAACAGCGGGGAATCGGTCGCCGCAAAGTTGTGGGAAAGGGATGAACCGCTGTTTGCTGTGCCGTTCAGAAGAACCGACTTGGTTCCCGTGGAAAAGGGCGAGGACAGGGCGTCCGTCACGGTCACCGATCCCTGGGAGCCGCTCGGACTTCCCGTCCACGTGACCCACGGGGCCGTGGGCGTGGCGCCGTCCGCGTAGTCCTCCCAGGTTTCATTCACCAGCACCACCGCGGTGGCGTTTTCGGTGCCAAGAGTGGCGGCGGCCAGCAGCAGGGGGAGGAGAAGGGCTTTTTTCATGGCAGGGAAGATAAACTTTTCACGTGCATAGTAAAAAAGTGCATCGGTGTCAAGTCATTAGGGGGCGCGGAGTTGCGTGGACTGGAACAGGGGCGGGAATCCGGGGACATTCCCCGCCGGAAAAACGGAAACCCGGCAACGTGGCCGTTCGTTATCGCGATAACTTGACACGTGAAAAGTTAAGGGTCAACTTGGCGGTGTGCCCAATCAACGCGTCATTGCTGCCGAGGCGGGCGTCACCCAGGCCGCCGTTTCCCGTGCGCTTCGCGGGGATCGGTCCATTCCGCTGGCCACCCGGCAGCGGATCCAGGCGATTGCCCGGCGGCTCGGGTATCGACCGAATGCCTATGTGTCTTCGCTCATGGCGCACATCCGTTCCGGACGCCCGTTAAGGGACAGGGGGTGCGTGGCCCTGTTGGTGGATGCGGCGTCCGAGAAGGACTGGCTGGGACATCTGGGGGGGTACGCGTATGCGCTGCAGTACCGCGGGGTGGCACAGCGGGCGGCCCAATTGGGGTTTCACACCGAGTGTTTTTATCTGCGGGCTTCCGGAAGCCGGTCCGCACAGCACGTGGACCGTGTCCTCCGCGCGCGGGGTCTCACCGGTGTGATTTTGATGCCGAGTTGGAACCGCGACGCGAAGGAACCGGCTCCCCTGTCCCTTTCCTGGGACCGTTATGCCGTGGCCGCCGTGGCCTATTCCTGGACGGGGATTGCCGTCGACAGGGTTTCCAGCCATCATCGTCACAATGTCGACACGGCGTTTGCGCGGCTGGCCGCGATGGGATATCGCCGCATCGGCATGGTGCTTCCGCCGGAGGCCGTTGAGGGTGTTGACTACAGCTGGCGGGAGCGGCATCTCCTCTGGCAGCAGCGCCTGTCCGTGCGGCAGCGCATTCCCCTTTTTGTCGGCAAACCCGGACTGACTCCGGTGGGACGGTTTCAGTCGTGGCTGCGCCGGTGGAAGCCGGACGTGATCATCGGGCTGGTCGGTCATGAAAAGGAGTGGCTGGATCGGCTGGGTCTTTCCGTACCCGGGGACATTGGTCTGGCCTGCCTCAACCGTCCTCCGGATTCCTCTCTGGCCGGGGTGGAGGAGAATCTCGAAACGGTGGGGGCGGCGGCGATGGATGCCGTGGCCAACCGCATTTTGCACAATGAATACGGGCCGCCCGAACATCCCCGGCTCGTGCTGATTGAGGGCACCTGGAAGGACGGCGGGACGGTGGCGCCCCAGGCGTCCCGGGAAGTTCGGATTGAAGCTGCCGGTGAATGACGATGAAAAGCCGAAGGACTGGTTATCGGGATAACAAAGATGGGATTTGCAGGGGCCGGAGGTCGGGACTACGGGATCGGGAATCGTATCGGCCCCCAATGCAAAAGAGCGCGTTGTCTTGCTCCGTCGCACCTCATCGTGCCTTTTCCCTGGCCGAGGTGACGATCGCCCTCGGCCTGGCGACATTCGCCGTCCTTTCCGTGGCGGGCCTGCTGCCGCTGGGGCTGGGGACGCTCCGGGACTCGAAGGTGCAGATGCTGGAGACGCAGATTCTTCGCGATGTGTCCGCGCAAAATGCGGTGGGCGATTATACCAATGTCTCCTACACCGCCTGGTTTGACAATGACGGCCAGCGCACAAGCGGTGCGGATGGCGCGGTCTTTCGCATTGACGTGCGGGAGGTGGCGGGTCAGCCGATTTATCCCGGAAGTGATCAGGCCTTCGATCTGGGCGCCTCGCTGAAGGCCGTGCGGGTGGAAATTCAGGATCTGCGCACCCAGGCAAGGCGCACCAACCATCTCTGGCTGCCCCGCGACGGGCGGTGAGCCTTGGATTCCATGGTTTTGTCCTCCTCATTTCCGGGGCGGCCCACGAGCCCCCCGTCGTCCGGTCGGGGTTTCACACTGCTTGAGGTGATGGTGGCCTGCGCCATCCTCGCCCTGCTTGTCGTCCTGCTTCTTTCCATCATCGGACAAACCAGCGCCGCCACGCGCCGTGCCAGTGACAGCGTGACCGCATTTCAGGGGGCGCGCGCGGCCTTTGATTTGATGACGGCACATCTGAGCCAGGCGACGCTCCGGAGTTATTGGGACTACCAGGATGCCACCGGGGCCTTCCGCACAAGCGCCAACCGCGCGACGTTCCGTCCGGCCACCTATGGACGGCAGTCCGAACTGCATTTTCTCATTCAGAATGCCGGAGGGAGCGCGCCCGGCACGGCCGGAACCGGACAGAGCATTGCCTTTCAACTTCCCGCCGGGGTGGCCACCTCTCCGGACCACGAGGGGTTGTCCAATCTGCTGAACGCCTGCGGGTATTTTGTCGCATATGGCGATCAGGAACCGCTGCCCGGACCGTTTCCCCCCTTCGCCCCCAAATATCGCTACCGTCTCATGCAGGCCCTCGAGCCCAGCGAGGATCTTTCGGTGTATCAAAACGCCAACGGGAACGCTTGGGTGACCGCACTGTCCCAACACGCCGTGCCGATTGCCGACAATGTCGTTTATCTCGGACTCTGGCCCCGCAAGACGCTGTCGGAGGATCCGGACGGCGACGATCTTTCGAAGGATTTCACCTATGACTCCCGGCTTGATGCCGCCCGGTCCCCGCAGCCGGAAACCGCCAACCGGCTGCCGCCGCTTCTGCAGGTCATGCTGGTCTGCATTGACGAAGCGTCGGCGGCACGCCTTTGCACTTCCTCCTCTCCGCCCGCGGAGATCACCGATGCGTTTTCGGGACTCTTCATTTCCTCGCGTCAGTCGGACTTCGAGGAGGATCTGACCCGGCTGGAATCCCGTCTCGCCGCGGCCGGAGTCACCTGCCGCATCTTCAGCACCCTCGTTCCCCTCCGGGAATCCAAGATGGAATGAAAGGTTTTTCCCTCGTCGAGCTTCTTGTTGTGATTGCCGTCATCGCGGTGCTGGCCGTCGTGGCCACCCCCGCCATGCGGTCCGTCGGCGCGGCTCAATCGATCACCATGGGCGGCAACCTGCTGGGTGATCAGATTGCCCTGGCGCGCCAGCTCGCCGCCGCCCGCAACCGCAACGTCGAGGTGCGCATTGTCGAATTGAGCGATGCCGGGGAAAAGGCCTACCGGGGGGTGCAGCTCTGGATTGAGTCCGCCGACGGATCCTCGCTGACTCCGGCGGGCCGGCTGGAAATCCTTCCCACCGCCACGGCGGTTGCGGCGGATGCCGCTCTGTCTCCGTTGCTGGAGGCGGAACCGAACCGGGCGGGAACGACGAATTTCGGCGGTCGGGGCGTCTGCGCCTACAAAGCCTTTCACGTGCGGCCGACCGGGGCGCTGGATCGCATGGTGGGGGCGTCGAACAATTTTCTCACGGTGTACAACCTGCGCGACACGAAGGTGCCGCCGCAGAACTTTTCCACCATCAGGGTCAATCCGGCCACGGGCCGCGTCACGGAATATCGCCCATGAAATCCTCCCGCCTTCTGTTCCCGATCCGCTCGCGCTCCGGATTCGCCCTCGTGCTGATTCTCGCGATTCTCGTCCTTCTGCTCGGACTTGTGATCACCTTTTTGTGGCGGGCCCGCATCGAGCGGGGGGCGACGAATGCCTTTGCCGCGGCTTCCGGTACGGCGCGCCTGGCCGACCTTGCCGTCAGTCTGGTGAAAGGACAGATCCGCGACGCCACGACCCAGGGAACCGCCGTGGCGTGGACGTCCCAGCCCGGAATGATCCGGACGTTCGGGTCCGGCTCTCCCGGAAGTTTCAGCGCGAGCGGCGACCTTCTGCGCGTATTCAAACTCTATTCGGCCCGCGAACTGATCACCACCGGCTACACGGCGGGGGCGGATGCGCCGCCCGCCGCCTGGCAGACCAGCGGCGCCTTGTGGACGGATTTGAATGCGCCCGTTTTTGTGACGAATCCCGACGGGGGATCCCCCGCCAGGGTGCCGCGGTTTCCCATTCTTGATCCGGCCGCCCTGAACTCGGTGGAGGGTTTTCAGATTTCCCCGTCCGCGGCGCCGGCGGGTTCGGTGCTTTCGGGGGGAAGGGACGTGCTTCGGGTGCCCATGCCGGTGCGCTGGCTTTATGTGCTGCAGGACGGGCGGCTGGTGGCGCCGACGGAAAACACCGGCAATGTCGCCACCGTTTCGGGGGCCACGGCCGGGAATCCCATCGTGGGGCGCGTCGCATTCTGGACCGATGACGAAACGTGCAAAATCAATATCAACACCGCCTCCGAAGGCCGGCCTTGGGACACTCCCCGGGCGGATTCGGTGGAGGAACGCGCGCTGGCCGATTTCCAGCCGGCTCAGAACGAGTTTCAGCGTTATCCCGGGCACCCGGCCACGACGTCGCTGGCACCGGTCCTTTTTGCGACGAGTTCCACGCAGACGCCGGTTCTGACCGTGGCCCAGCGCGATGCGATCTATGCGATCACGCCACGCGTGGTGGGGGGAGGGTCGGAGGGTGGAACCCGGGTGGCCACCGGTCCCCTGCAGCCGGAGTCGGACCGTCTTTATGCCTCGGTGGACGAACTGATTTTTGCCGTCGACCGGCAGCCCCAACCCGCCGCCGCGGGGCTCACCCGAGACAAGCTGGAATCGGCGCGGTTTTTTCTGACGGCCTCCAGCGAGGCGCCGGAGACGACGCTGTTCAACACACCCCGCGTGGCGATGTGGCCGATTTTTGACGGCCTGGCCGCCAACCGGGTCACAGCTTACGACCGGCTCATTGCGTTTTGTTCCACCATCGACGGAGCGCCCTATTATTTCCAGCGGGCGAACGCCCGCAATCCCACCGCCGACTGGGTGAACATCCGGCGGAACCGCCAGTTGTTGCGCTATCTGAGGGCCCTTTCGGACAAGCCGCTCCCGGGGTTTGGAACCGCGCTGGTGTCCAAGACCCCCGTCCAGGATCGCGACCAATTGCTGGTGTCCATGATGGACTACATCCGCAGCACCAATCTGTATGACGACAATTTGACGCCGACGACGTACGCAAACGACTCCGCGGCCCAAAACGCCGTACAGTTCACCGGCGGGCGTCTCTCCGGCAGCACGACCTCAGTGGGTTCGGGGCATGGTGCGGTCGCACCCCTCCGGGTGCCCGCCGGACTGCAGGATTCCACGACGTATCCCGCGGAGCCGGACGAAACTTCGTTCATGGGGTTCGGCAGGTTTCACACCATTGGCGAAGCCGGCCTGCTTTTCATCTGCACCGGGGACGGATCGGCCGGAACCACCGAGGATCCGATCAACAACACCCCGGCGGACCCCGACGCCGCCGCCAAACGGATCAGCAACAATACGGCGACCAACAGCACCCTCGGGGGGGTCAGACTTGCGCAGACCCAGCGCCGGATTCAGGCCATGTTGTTTTTTGATTTCTTCAATCCGATGCAGGGCTGGACCCAGTACTCGCTGGACAGTTCCTTCGACGTTGAACTTATCGGAGGCAATTTCACGATCAACGGCGTCTCGCTCAATTTTCCGACGTCGGCGTCCGCGACCCAAGACAATCAGACGCTCGACAACTACCACCCTTGGGGCGGGTACATGGGATTCCGCAAGGCGCTCACTTCCGACAATTGGATCCGCTATCCGCTGATCAGCGCGCCGGTCACGGTGGAGGTTCCGCCCGGGCCCGATCCCACCATGCTTCTGCGCGGTCCCACGACGGTGCGTGTGAAGATCTTTTCCAAGCCCGCGCACAATCGCGGGTCCGGAAACACGGACCTCGTGCAGACCATCGACCTGCATTTTCCCGAGGCCGCCATTCCCATTCCCACCCTCCGAACGAGGGGAACCGTGGCCATTGGCGCTACGGGGACCACTCCCATGCAAAGCTGGTGGACCTTTTCCCGGGATGGCATCGGGGATGGGTCGGCCGGGCGGCTCAATTGGGTGCGCGGCCAGCCCTCCAGTGATTTTGCCGAATATGCCGGCAATATGATCTGGCCGGAGGACACCCTGCGCACCTTGGTGCCTTATCATGGCGACCTTCGCCTCGTGGCCGGATCGCATTATGTTCCCGCCGGGGTCTTCCAACCCTCATCCGGGTATTTTGATCCGACCCGTGCGGCCGGCGTGCTTCAAAGGCCGGACACCCCCCTGCCGCAGATCAAGAACTACCTGACCGGCAGCGCCCGCTCCCACTATGAGGGGGGTGCCGGCTTCACCATGCCTCCCGCCGCCGAGCGTCTGGTGGCCGGCGCGGCCTACGCGCCGGGTTCCAATCCGAAGACGCCGGCCTTTGTCACGGGCGCGGGTGCGACGCCGGTGAGCGCGAATTCCTTCCAGCTTTACGGAGACTTCGACAATGGCGTGGCCAACGCCGCCGACGGGCCCTACGTCAACAAACCCGACGAGGGAAACAACGCGCGCATCACCGGTGCGCTGCCGTATTTTGGCCGCAGCTGGGAGCAGGTGGCGAGCGGGCCCACCTTTTTCTCGCCGAACCGCCAGATTCCCGGTCCGGGAATGTTTGGATCGCTGCCCACCCGCCTGGTCTCCGGCAATCAGCCCCATTCCTCCGCGCAGCCGCAATGCGCCTGGCGCACGCTGCTGGTGCGTCCGCAACCCGACCACCCCGGTGCGGCGGGGCTCCCCGACCATCTCTGGCTGGACTTCTTCTGGATGCCGGTGGTCGAACCCTATGCGATCAGCTCCCCCTTCGCCACCGCGGGAAAAATCAACATGAACTATCAGATCGAGCCGTTCACCTACGTCCAGCGCGCCACCGGTCTCGCCGCCCTCCTGCGTTCGGAAACCATCCTGGCCATTCCCGGAAGTACCGCGGCGAAATACAAGGAGGGTGGTTCAACTCCTCCCTTTGCCTCCTATCGTTCTCCCATCAACACGGTTGAAACGCTCAAGCAGTTTCAAAGACGCTTTTCCGAGGGTTCCGTTTTCCGTTCCCCGACCGAGATCTGCGACATCCATCTGATTCCCGAGGGGCAGACCCTCAATGCCGACGGCTCCAATGCCGACACGGTGATGAAAACCTTCTGGCAGAACCATCCGCTTACCGGCGACAACTCGCGGGAACGACCGTATACCAACCTGCAGGCGCGGCTGACCACCAAGTCGAATACCTTCACCGTTCATTATTGGGTCCAGACCCTCAAAAAGGCTCCGGGCGGCAGCGCGTCGGTATGGGACGAGTCCAAGGACATGGTCACCGGGGAAATGCGGGGATCCGAAACCATCGAACGCTACATCAATCCGAATGAGACGGGGATCCCGGATTATGCCGCGGAGTACTCCGGCTCTTCCTCGGCGTCGCCCACCGATCTGGGGGCGTTTTACCGCTGGCGCACGGTGCAGACGCGCCGCTTTGCGCCGTAAGCGCGCGGGGAGGGGGACGCGCTCCGGTTATCGTAATAACCGATCGACGGCTTTTCCGGGCCCACTTCGGAGTTGAGGTTTGTGCGATGATCCCTCCTCCCATCTTCTCCGGCAGGTTTCCCGAAAAAACGGACGGTGCGTCCTTTCCAAGATGGCCGCGCTTGGGCGCCTGGCTTCTCCTGGTCGGGTTTGTCACGTCTGCGCCCTCCCGGGCCAACACCTGGATCGGCAACACCGATGCCAATCTGGCAACAATTGAGAATTGGACGGCCGCCCCCGTGAGCGGTGACAACTGGAGTTTCGGCGCCGCGGGTTTGGCGGGCACCGCACTGAACAACAACCTTGCGGCGGGTTTCACGGTCAACGGACTGGCCTTTGCCAACGGGGCTTCCAACTACTCCCTGTCCGGCAATGCCATCAGCCTTTCGAACCATCTTTCCGTCGGAACAGGTTCGCAGAACCAGGTGGTCAACTTGGACATCCATCTGGAGGGCGTAAGCCGGCAGATCAATATCCAGAATGGCTCCGTCCTCACTCTGAACGGGGTGATCACCGGGAGCGCTCTCAACCTGAACGGTGTCGGGGGCGGTCAGATCGGCCGGCTGATCCTGACCAATATCAACACCTTCACCGGAAACGTGACGATTTCCCAAGGCACCCTCGAGGTGGGCAGGATCGGCAATCAGGGCAGCACGACGAGCAACATGGGCGCGGGTACAACGGTGACCATCGGCGGAGGGGCCAATCCGGCAATCCTGAATTACGTCGGATCCGGCGAGACGACGAACCGCAATATTGTCCTGGTGGGGAATGGAGTCACCCATGTGAAAAACAATGGCAGCGGTGCGCTCGTCTGGAACGGCATCATCGGCAACGGGAGTACGACCGCGGCGCGGACGATCACCCTTGGCGGAACGAATGCCGACGCCAACACCGTTGGCTCCGTGATCGCCGACAACGGGACGGGAACCCTCGGCGTGACGAAGGTCGATTCAGGCGTCTGGATTCTGGCCGGAAACAACACGTATTCCGGGGCCACCACAATCAACGCAGGCACCCTCATCGTCACGGGCGATTCGTCCGGAGCCACCGGCGCCGTCGCCGTGAATGCGGGCGGAACTCTGGCCGGCAATGGCACCATCGGCGGAAAGGTCACGGTGGCCAATTCGGTGACGGCGGTGCTCGCTCCCGGCACCCTCTCCGGGGCCACGGAAACCCTGGCCCTGAACAACACCAACCTGATTCTCTCAGGTTCGAATTCCCAGGTGAAACTCGACATTGCGGGAACCGGCGCCGGAGATTTTGACAGGATCGTGGGGATCGATTCCTTCACGCAGGCGGGCACCGTGACGTTCACTCTCACCGGAACCTACACGACGGCCTCATGGGATGTGTTCGATTTCGCCGGGAAGACGGGTGGCTTTCACGCGATCACGCTGACAGGGAGTTATGTCGGCACTTTGACGCTCACCGACACGGATCTTTGGACGGGTCACATCGGCGGACAGGATTGGACCTTCCATCAGGCAACCGGCGTGCTGACCGTCGTTCCGGAACCCGCGACCTGCCTGCTCACCGGACTCGGTCTGGGGCTGGTGCTTTTCCGCATCAATCGGCGTAGATCTCCTTAACCATCAAGCGGGCGGCACTTTCCCGCCCGGCTGATCCCTTCCCATCCCCATGTTCATGCGGCGCATTATTTCCGTGCTTTTTTCGCTCGTGCTTTTCCAGCCTTTGCTTGGCGCGGAGGAGGCAAAACCCGAATTCATCCCACATCTGAGCTTGCAGGCCGGCTTTGCCAACAAAGCGCGGTGGGCCATTTTCGATCCCGGTGAGCCGATCGCGCTTCGGGTGAGGGTTTCGGGATGGCGAAAATCCGAGGATACGTTGTTGTGGGAGCTTCGGGATCACGAAGGAAGTGTATGCGGTTCGGGGGAGGTCAAAGTCGCCGCCGGCTCCGCGCCTTGGGAGGCCGAGTTGCCCGTCCGGGCGCCGGCGGCGGGTTATTTCGAGGTTCACCTCAAGCTCGCGAAGGCGGAAATCACCCTGCCGCGGGCGGGGTCGCGTCCGGAGGGATTTGTCAGTTTTGGAGTGCTTCCCGCCATTGCCCGGTTGCCGCTGAAGTGGAACGACGACTCGCGCTTCGGCGCGCAAGGCACGAATTTTCTTGAGACGGGAAAATTCATGGAGGGCAATCCCTATCGTCCCCTGTATCCGGCCCTCGGCGCCGTCTGGGTGTATGACGGCTACCGCATGGGAGAACGGGAAAAGGAGGGTCCCGGCACCTTCAAACCTCGCACGGATCCGGAGTTTTGGAGGAACAAGGTCGATTATTGGGCGGAGACCGGACTGAGTCCGCTCATCGATCTGCATGGTCTTCCCGATTGGCTGCTCGCCCGGCCGGAGGGCGTGAAACGACGCTATGACAATCCGACCAATGCCGGTCAGACCTACGCTCCCAATGACTGGCAGGCTTTTGAAAACTACGTTCGGGATGTTGCCCTCGAACAGGCCGCCCGCCGCAAGGCGCTTCTGCCGAAACAGAAGAATAACTATTACCAGATCCACTGGGAACCCGACTGGCATTGGAAGGGGACCGATGAGGAATTCATTCGCATGTATGAGGTCGCGCATCGGGCCATCCGCTCGGCCGACCCGGACGGACTTCTGGTCGGACCAAACTACGGTGTGCTCGACAGGGGGAACGATCATCTGCGCCGCCTTTTCGAAAAGGGCCTGGGCCGGTATCTCGACGGCATCGCCACCCACACCTATTACATTCCCTTCGGGTTGCCGGAACCGCGCGGACTGCCCGGACAGGTGCGGGATCTGGTCGCGATGACGCGGAAGTATCTGCCGTCCGGCGCGAAAATCCTCAACACCGAATGGGGAACCGACTATCACGGCCGATCCCTTTTTCAGGATCGCAGTGTGCTGCGCGGGGAATGGCGGGAGTTCCTGCGCGGACACCTCATTGCGCTTGGCGAGGGCATTGATTGCACGTGGTATTTTTACACCGCCGACACGGGCATCAGCGGCGGCGGGCTGATGTATAATCTCACCGCACCGAATCCCGTTTTCGGGGCGATCTGGGTTTCTCCCAAGCCGGTGGCCATGGCGGCCGCTGCGGCCACGCGGTTGTTGGACGGCACCCGGAGTCTCGGACCGCTTCCGTTTCTGGGTGAAAACGTGATGGCGTATCTTTTTGATCGCAGCGGCGAGCGGGTGATCGCCCTTTGGTCCGCGGACAACCAGCGCCGGAAACTCAGAATTCCCGCCGGCGTCGGGGAGGTGCGGGTTTATGATGGCATGGGAAATGTCCGAACCATTGCCGCCGAGAACGGCTTTGCCACGGTGACCATCGACGATGTGCCGTCCTACATCGCCGGCGTGTCGCCCCGACTGTATGCCGAAGGGGCGTTGGTGGACCGTGTGCTGCCCGTCGGCCTGACGGGCGACCGTGTCGGGGTGCCCCAGCTCGGCTCCTTTTCCACCGCGGTCGCTTTCCGCAATGGCGAGGAGATTTCCCTGAAGGGTGAAGGGAAGCGCTTGGTTCTTCCCCGAGAACTTTCTCCCGGAACCTGGTTGGTTGCGACGGGGGACAAACCGTTCCTTCATCCGAAAAGGGCGGCGCTGGTGACGGTCGAGGCGCCGGTTCTTCTGACGGAGGATTTTGGAAAAGGCCTGGCTCTGCGGAATCAGACCAAGGGGGAGGTGCGGGGGCGTCTTCGTTTTCATGCGGGAGACCGCGCGATCGACGGGGGCGAATTCCTCCTGCGTCCCGGACAGGTCCTGCAGGCCGCTCTCCCGGCTGAACTGCAGAAATTGCGCGACGGCCAGTCCGTCCGGGTCGACTTTGTCGACGCGGAGGGTTCCGTCTCGCCGGGCCCGGTCCTCGACCAACAGGTCCTGCCGGCCAAACGGGCGCCATCCGCGCCGGCTTCCGGTTCCCCCTTTGAAGGCTGGCTGCTCGAGGAATTCCTGACCCTCGATGGAAAGGAACACCTGCGGGCCAGGGCTTCGGACTGGCAGGGCCCCGGGGATCTCTCTGGCCGGGTGGCGTTCCGCTACGACGACAACAATCTCTACATCGCCATCACGGTGCGGGATCAGTCGCATGTGCAGACGAAGGACGAGCCCAACCTCTGGCAGGAGGATTCGGTGCAGATCGGTCTGGCGGCGCGGCCAAATGATGAAGGCTGGCAGATCGCCCAGAAACTTGCCGTGGGTCTGCGGTCGTCCGATGGACGTGTCATGCTGACCCGCGAGCCGCACAGTTCCGGACTGCCGGGGGGAACCATCGATCCGGAACGGTTCCGGGCCCGGGTCGAACGGACGGGCGATGAGACCACTTACTTCCTGGCCATTCCCTGGGAGGAGATCGATCCCGAGGCCGGGGGAGTGCCCGTCGCCGGACGCATCGGAGTGGGGCTTTACCTCAATGATGTGGATATCGCCGGGGCTTCCCGCACCGCGCGGAAGGTCATGGAAGGTTTTGGTGAGGGCATGGGATTTTTCCTGCCCCGCAACTTCGGCGTCCTTCAACTCGAAGGCGCGCCATAGGCATCATTGACCCGACCGGACGTTCGGCAAGGCGCCGTGTAGTTATCGTGACAACTGGAATCGGCCTTGAGAAGGGCCTTGAGACAGAGACTTTCGAGGGCGGAATGGAATCTTCTGCTGCCGAGACCAAATCTAGGAAATCCCAGCCGGTCAACGACACCTTTGCCCATATTGCCCAGCGGATTGGCGCGGCCGTCGGCGGGTTGAAGGAAAATCCTCCGGAACCCATTCCGGACGTCGAGCTTCCCGCGGGACCTTTTCAGTCCGCGCATGATTTTGAGCCGCTGCCGCGTCCCTCCACGCCGGAGGATCTCAAAGCGGGCGTGGCCGCCCTGCGGGAGCAGATGGCGCCCTTTTTGCGCAACCTCGTGCCGCCGCTGCCCGCGACCAGGCGGCGTTTCCCCATCAAGGAGGCCCGCTGGAGGATGGGGGACGGCGGAGACCGGGCTCTGACACCCGACCGGATCGCGGAATCCGGCGAATGGCAGACGGTTTCGCTGCCTCACTACGGGGGGCCGATCGGACCCGCCACCGCCTATTACCAGTTCGAGATCGTCCTGCCCGCGATCAAGGCGCAGGAACGGATTTTTCTCCGTTTCCTCGGGGCGGACTACCGCGCCCAAGTTTACCTTAACGGAGTTTTTCTCACCCTGCACGAAGGGTTCTTCGACCCCTTTGAGATCGACGTCACGGCGGTCTGTCGGCCCGGCGAAGCGAATCGCGTGCTGGTCCGGCTCGACAATGATTTCATCGCCAACGGCAACGATTCCTGGGGAAAGCCGGGCAATGGCTCGAAAATTTATGCCGCGACGGGACTCGGCTGGGATGAACCCGGCCTCGGTTGGCACCATTGTCCGCCGGGCATGGGACTGCATGATCAGGTGTATTTTGAGGTCCGTCCCGAAATCTTCGTCAAGGACCTCTGGGTGCGCCCCAACCTGAACGACGGAACGGCCACCCTGCATGTCGGTGTGGAAAACGCCGGCCCGGTCACCGTGGAGGCCGCTTTTCAGGCGGCGGTGTGCGGCCGGAATTTCGAGGCGGCCGGTCCTTCCGTCTCCGACCGCTGGACGAAAATCGAACCCGGCTTCAACACCTTCAGGATACCGCTGGAGGTGGCCGGGTTCCGCACCTGGAGTCCGGAGGAACCCTGGCTTTATGAGGCGCGCGTCACGCTCACACCCGATGGGGGCCCGCAGGACACCGTCGCGACGACCTTCGGGATGCGAAGCTTCGAGATTTCGGAGGCGGGGGAGGAAAAGGGGCGCATTTTTCTGAACGGCGAGGAAATCCGGCTCCGCGGGGCCAATACCATGGGGCACGAACAGCAGTGCGTGTTCCATGGCGATCTCGACCGGCTGCGGGATGACATTCTCATCGCAAAGTACGCCGGTCTCAATTTTCTCCGCATCACTCAACGCCCGGTTCAGCAGGAGGTCTATGAAGCCTGTGACCAACTGGGCATGATGGTGCAGACCGATCTTCCGCTGTTCGGCAAGGTGCCGCGTCATCTTTTTGCCGAAGTCACCCGGCAGGCCGGTGCCATGGAAAGGCTGATTCGCGGACACGCCTCGTGTGTTCTCGTCAGTTTCATCAACGAACCCTTTCCTCTGGCCTGGGGGGACACCACCCACCGGCACATGACCCGTGCCGAGCTCGAGCATTTGCTGCGGGCCTGCAGCGAAGCCGTGCGGCACGAAAACCCCGATCGCCAGATCAAACCGGTCGACGGCGACTATGACCCGCCGTCGGACGGTCTGCCGGACAACCATTGCTACTGCGGCTGGTATGTCGGGCATGCCATCGACATGGGTCTGCTCCACCGCGGACACTGGGTGCCCACCAAGCCGGGCTGGCGGTATGCCTGCGGGGAATTTGGCGCGGAGGGACTCGAGTCCGCGGATCTGATGCGGCGCCGGTATCCCGCCGACTGGCTGCCGGCCAACGCCGCCGAGGAGGCGACCTGGACGCCAAGCCGGATTGCCCGGTGTCAGACCGGTCCGATGCACGGCCTGTGGATGGACGCCGGCCGGTCGATGGAGGATTGGGTGCGGATCAGCCAGGAGCATCAGGCCTGGGCCACGCGGGTGATGACGCGGGCCTTCCGTCGGGATCGGCGGATGAATTCGTTTGCCGTCCACCTTCTCATCGATGCCTTTCCCGCAGGCTGGATGAAAACGCTGGTGGACTGTGAACGCACCCCCAAGCCGGCGTTCTTCACCTATCGTGAAGCCCTCCAGCCGCTGCTCGCCGACATCCGCTCCGACCGCTGGGCCTGGTGGGGCGGGGAGGTGTTTAACGCGGAGGTCTGGATCTGCCATGACCGCGTGCAGGTTCCGTCCGAAGCCCGGCTTCGGTATGTTTTTGAAGTCGACGGACGGCCGGTCGCGTCGGGCTCCACGCCGGCGGCGATTCCCAAATGCAGCAGTCTGTGTCAGGGCACGCTGCGGATTCCTTTGCCGACCGTGTCGGCCCGCACGAAGGCCCGGCTGCGGGTGGCGCTCGTCGATGCCGAGGGCAGGGTGCTCACCGACAGCAGCGAGGATTTCTGGATCTTTCAGCGTCCGTCCGCGGCATCCCGTTCCGTGGTTCTGCTTGATGCCGACGATGCGGTGGCCGCAAAGTTCGCCGAAGGCCTGGGCTGGCCGGTCCGGGTCGATTCGCATCCGGGTCCGGGCGACCTCATCGTGTGCAGCCGGGGCGAAGCGTATGCCAGGGCCGGTTTGGCGGTGGAGAACGGCGCGACCCTCCTGCTTCTTGAGCTGCCGCCGGGGACGTATGACATCGGTGGACAGGAAGTGACGGTCGAAACGGCCGGATTCGGACCCCGGCAGTTTGTGTCCAGGAACACCGGGCACCCCGCGGTGGCGGGTTTCCTGCCCAATGATTTCCGGTTCTGGCACGATCCGTCCCAGGACAGCGTGACCGCGCTGCTCGACACGGTGTTATTTGCAGACCAGTGGAGCCCCGTGCTCGGCACGGTTCAGGCGGGCTGGAAAATCCGCGAGCCGATGGACGCCCTGGCCTGTGCGGAGCGCGGGTTCGGAAAGGGTCGCGTGGTCGTCTGCCAGGTCAAGCTGGCGGGCCGCACAGCCACCAATCCGCCGGCGGAGCTTTTTGTCCGGAATCTGCTGGGCGGAGCCTGATCCCGCCCGTCCGCGAATCGGATTTCCGGAACGGAATCCGTCGCGGCCATGGGGCGGGTTTTTTCCGCATTGCAGGAGCTATCCTGCCTGGGGCGTTTCCGCCTGCCGGACGGCGTCCCAGTAGGGCTGCAGATCGACGATCCGTCCATGGTCGGCGGACTCGTCGATGCCGAACGCCGTGACGCAGGCGCGCAGTCCGTCGAGCGAGGTGGCGAGGGGAGGCGCCCCGGTGGTGAGGGTTTCCACCAGGCGTTGGGCCATCACCTCATCACCGCCGGCATGACCTCCGCCCACGCCGGTGTCAATGACCTCCGGCCGGGTGTCCCAACCGATGCGCTGGTGTTCGATGATGCCCGTGTAGGCATTGCCCCGAATGGTTCCTTCGGTGCCGCAGAGGAAGAAGCGGCGCTCGTGAATGGCGGTGTTGCAGTTGGTGTGGAAGGTGGCCCGCACGCCCCCGGTGTATTGCAGGACGGCCACCTGGTTGTCGAAAATGGAGGCGCCGTCGGAGAAGGGGTGCACGCGATGCGGATCGTCCCAGGCGCTGTAGGCCGGGGCCCGGTCCGGACCCGGTCCGACCTTGGCCACCAGATCCTGATTGGCTTCGACAAAAATATCGCGCCCGCCGAAGCTGGCCACCCGGATCGGAAGCTGGCCGGTGATCCAGTTGGCCAGATCGAGATCGTGGCAGCATTTTTCCAGGACATGGGTGCCGGCCAGATGGCGGTGGCGGCGCCAGTTTCCGAAGATGTAGCCGCCGTGATTGAAGGAAAGGGTTTCGTTGAATTCGAAGGAAATGAGCCGGCCGATGGCGCCCTCCTCCACAAGCTGCTTCAGCTTCCGGTAGAAGGGCGAATACCGCAGCACCAATCCAAAGCTGAAGGTGCGGCCGGTTTCGCGTTCCACCTGCCGGATGCGCAGGCAGTCCTCGAAGGTGGTGGCGAGGGGTTTTTCACAGAAGACATTCTTTCCCGCCCGCATGGCGGCAATGGCCTGTTCGGCGTGATGGCAGTTGAAGGATCCGATGAAAATCCAGTCGACGTCCGACCGGAGAAGCGCCTCCAGACTTTCGAAGGCGGTGATGCCGGCACCGAAGGAATTTCGGACGGCGTTCACGGAGATCGGATCCGGATCGTGGACGGCGGCCACAACCACCCGGCCCCGGCTTTCTTGGAGAACCAGTTCAACCACGGAACGCAGACGGTTGCCGGCGCCGACGAGTCCGATTTTGATGGGGCTTTGAGAAGAGGACATGAGGGCCAAGTAACACAAAATATCTGTTATCAAATGGCCAAAATGACATAATCTTTAACCAAAATGACAAAATTGCTGCCGCCACCGGGGATGCCCGGGAGCCTTCAGGCCCGATTGATTGAACGGAGCCGGGCCCTGGAGCAGCCGCGGGACTTTTGGAAGGGGCGGATATTCCCCGCTCCGCTGATGCCGCAAAACATCCTGGTTTTCACCCGGACCTCCCGGAAGGAGCTTTTCCTCGGCAACGCCTCCCGCTCCCTGCACCATCGTTATGTTTTGATCACCGCGGTGAAAGGGGAGGGGACCATGGGCATCGACACCCGGATGTACAATCTGTGCGAGGGACAGAGCATTTTGGTTCACCCCTTTCAGGCCCATTGGTATGAACGCCTGCGTCGCGCGTCGTCCCTCTGCTGGGTTTTTGTCACCTTTGAACACGACCCCGACGAACGCCTCGACGTTCTGCGCGATGTCGGGGCCCTCAGCGGCAACCAAAACGGCGGCCAGTTGGACGGCTTCCTGTCGGCCTGGCAGGATGAGGCGTCGCGGGACCTGGTTCCGCTTCGTCTGGCGGAGTGGTTGTTGACCCTGGGGCGGACGGCCCGGGGTGTTCGCCGTCCGGGGCGCGCGGGAAGAGCCCGGGCCACCTCCCAGGAGCAGATTGTGGCGGACGTCAACCGCTACGTCTTCGAACACCGGGCGGGGTCGATTTCGCTGGCCGCCGTGGCCGCGCGTCTGGGCATGTCGTCGAGCCTGCTGCGTCTGCGCTTTCGCGCGACCACCGGGCTGTCGGTGGGGCGTTACATCCGGGAGTTGAAACTGCAGTATGCCTGCGAATTGCTGCACGGCACCCGTCTGGCCATCGGGGAAATTGCTGCACGCTGCGGATACGACACCGTCTTTTCCTTCAGCCGCGCCTTTCGCCGGACCTATCGCATGGCGCCGACCGCCTACCGTCAGAAAGCCCACCGTTCCCCGCGGCGGAACTGAGTGCGGAAAACAGGGACTCCGGGCCGGAGCCCCGACGCCGACGGGTCTACTTTCTGGCCACCACGGCCACGCATTCGATTTCGTAATGCAGCGTGGGCGGGAGGCAGTTTGTGATGGTGGTGCGGGCGGGATACGGAGGACGGAAATATTCCTTGTAGAGCTCCTGATACAGCGCGCTGTTGGCGGAGTCCCGGATGTAGTTGCGGGTCTGGATGACGTGGGCGAGGTCGCTGCCGGCGTCGTGAAGGATTTGTTTGAGGTTTTCCATCGAACGCCGGAATTCCTCCTCGAAGGTTCCCGGAATGATTTTGCCGGTCTTGTCCACGGAGGCCTGACCCGAGACAAAGATCAGGTCGCCGTAACGGACGGCCGGGCTGAACGGCAGGTGGGAGACGGGGGTGTCGGGAGACTTGGGGTATGCGATTTCAGGCATTTTGGGAGGAGATGAGGGATTGCAGGGTTTGCGCCAGAAGGGTTTTCCGTCTGGCGGTGAAACGTTGTTTGGGCACGGCGATGCTGATCGCCGCTTCCGGAAATCCCAGGCCGGCCAGGCTGACGGCCAGGCAGCAGACGCCGGAAACCGATTCCTCGTTCTCCTCGGCAATGCCGGTTTCCCGCGCCCTGATGATGCGTTTTCTCAATTCGGGCAGCGATTTGACCGTGTGCGGCGTGTGGGCCCGCAGGCGCGTTTTGGCCAGCAGGCGTTCCCGTTGCGGTTCGTCCAACTGGGCGACGATGGCGCGTCCGAGGGCGGTGCAATAATAGGGGTCGCTTTGACCGGGAATGACGATGTAACGGAGCGGCTGGGTGGTTTCCAGGAAATCGAGATAAAGAACCTGTTCGTGGGACAGGACGCCGAGATTCACCGTTTCGTTCAGGGTTTCGTGCAGACGGCGCAGGAGCGGACGGGCGGTCGACTTGAGGGTGGCATAGGGATCGGCCGACGCGAGTCGGGCCACGCGCGGTCCGATCAGGTAGTCGCGGCTGTGGGACGGCCGGCTGACATAGCCCAGCTGATGCAAGGCCTGCAGGAGCCGGTACGCGGTGGGTTTGGAAAGCTTCACCGCCTCAGAGATGGTTTGCAACGACACCGGGCGGGGATCCGCCGCGAGAAACTCGAGGAGCCCGAAGATCTTGGAGATGGAGGAGGATTCCGACTTGGTCACGGGTCGAGAGGATAGATGGGACGGCGGATTTTTCGATAGGGAAGCGCGTGGAGGTCGCTGGTGCCGGGTCCGGGAGTCCGTACGGTGAAACTGGACCGCGCGATTTTGTCGTAGGCGCGGCGATGTGCCACCGCGGCCTTGACGCCGATGACCTGGAGGTTTTCCGGATCCACTCCCTGACTGCGCCATTGACCGAGATCAAACGGCGGAGTGGCACGGCTGGTGAGCAGGATGGTGACATTGCCGGTCGTGACCACGGCGCAGGGCCCCATGGCAATCCGGCTGCCGGCGAGCGAGGCTAGATGACTCTGTTTGTCCTCGAGAACGAAGTTCCCATCCGTGAGCCGGACCAGGGTGACCTCCCTTTCAACCGGACCGGGATCGACGCTTGCTCCCCGACCGCCCAGTGGCAGGCGGACCGTTGCGCCCGGGGAGACGGATTGGAGTCGTGCGACCGCCCCGGGGTCGTTGAGGATGACGCCGCAACGTTCAAAGGGACTTTCGAGCAGGGCGCGGAGGACGAATGTGGCGTCGCCGGCGGTGCCGCCGCCGATGTTGTCGGCCGGTTCCACCAGGAGGGCCGGGAACCGACGGTCGCGGGCGATTTGTTGGATGGCGTCGGGCAGTTCCCATTCCTCGACCCGGGCGCGGGGCACGAGTTGTTGTGCCTCCCGGAGGAGGATCTCCAGGGAGCTGAGGCACTCGATCTCCGGCCGGGTGCTGACCACCCAGAAGGAAAGGCCCGTGTCGGGGGTGTCGGAATGGGCGAACCCCGCGGCGACGCCGATTTCCAGATGTCCGGCACTTTGTTCAAGCTGGCGGGCCCGTTGTTGAAGCGTGCGCATGGGGTCGTCGGCCGTGCCGGTCGCCGGCGGGGAGAGGAGGAGGCGCGAATGCAAATAATGTGTCCGCACGGAGAGTTGCCCGGCCCAGAGTCTGTGCAGGAGCCGGGCTCCCCGCACGGCGGCATCGCGCGCGTCGATGTGCGGGTTTTCCCGATAGGGAATGAGGGCGGTGGCACAACGGGCCATGAGTGCGCTGACGTTGGCGTGCAGGTCCAGGACGGCAAAGAGCGGCAGCGTCCCGGCGCCGGACAGCGCCCGGATGCGGCGCAGCAGTTCGCCTTCCACATCGGGAACGCTTTCCGTCGCCATCGCGCCGTGCAGGATGAGGAAGATGCCGTCGATGCCGGAGGCGAGAGCCGCTTCCAGGCGGGGAAGCAGTTCGCTCCAGTAGTGTTCAAAGATGGCGTCACGGAGCGGTCCCGACGGCGTGGCACTGTAAAAGACACCGGGAAGAACCTCCCATCCGAAGTCCACGGCCGTTTGCAGAAGGCCGTCCATCGGCGAGTCGTTTCCGCGCAACCCCAAAATGGCGTCGTCGCGGAAGATCCGGAAATCTTCGAGTTCCGTGCGCCGCTCCACGAATGTGTTCGTCTCGTGAAAAAGCCCGGCGACAAAAAGGCGTTTCGTTTTCAAGGCTGGTGGCTGGCTTGACGGGTGAAGGTCCGGTCGGCCTGGGTCAGGCCTTTGTCGGCGGAAGAGGCCCCTGCGCGGGGCGGGTAAACCGGACTCCGCCGGCGACGTCCTTCCCGGCGCACGGGGAAAGACCTTGCAATGGGGAAAAAGGTGTGGGCCACAGGTGAAAAAGGGGATTTTGTTTTTCCGTATAACGGAATTTGCATTTCTTCAAACAGAATGATGGGGCCCCTCCGGGACGGGTTCTCTCGAAGGCGCTGCGAAGCAATTCGCCACGACCCCGTCCTTGATGTCCCACGGCGGGACCGCGGGGAGAGCCGCTGGAAGATGGACGCCCGAGGACGATCCGACTAAGACTCCTTTTGATCCTATGAAAATTCTCCGCTACCTCGACCCCGAAGGAAACATTCGTTACGGCGACCAAAAGTCCCCCGATCAGGTGGAGCGTCTCGAAGGGGATCCATTTTCCGGTCTGACCCCGACCGGAGAAGGGGCGCGGGTGGCCAGGGTTCTCGCGCCGGTTTCCCCGGCGGCCATCCTTTGCATCGGCCTCAATTACCGGCATCACGCCGCCGAGAGTGGGGCGAAGCCGCCGGAACGGCCGATTCTTTTCCTCAAGAGCCCGAACACCCTCCAAAACCCCGGCGATCCGATTGAGATTCCCACGCATCTCGCCAGTCACGAAGTCGACTACGAATGTGAGCTTGTCGTGGTGATCGGGAAGACCTGCAAGAATGTGAAGCGGGAAAACGCCCTCGATTATGTGCTGGGTTACACCTGCGGAAACGACGTGAGCGCCCGGGACTGGCAGATCAAGCGGGGCGGCGGTCAGTGGTGCCGCGGCAAGTCCTTCGACACCTTCGCTCCGCTCGGCCCCGTACTGGTCACGACGGACGAGATCCCCAACCCCAACACGCTTGCGATCAGGACGATTGTCAACGGGGAGGTCGTTCAGGACTGGAACACCAACGACATGATCTTTGACGTGCCGACCCTGATCGAATTCCTCAGCGGCAGCACGACCCTTCTGCCGGGAACGGTGATTTTCACGGGAACGCCCCACGGCGTCGGCATGGCCGCCCAACCGCCGCGCTGGCTCAAACCCGGCGACGAAGTGACAGTTGAAATCGAAAAGATCGGGAAGCTGACGAATCCCGTCGTCAACGAGGTGTAGGCGGTTTTCGCCGTTTCGGGAAAAAAGAAGGGGCGGCTGCGGGGCCGCCCCTTTTGCTTGGAAGCCGTCCGGGTTTCAGACCCTCTGCCACTCCGGTTTGTTGTCGTACACCCAGCGGTAATAATCCTGCCGCGTCAACCGGGAGGCGGCGGCCTCATCGAGAAGGAAGCGGGCGTTCCGGTGGAGTTGCAGGCTGGAGGCGGGCACGGAACTGCTGACGGGGCCTTCGACGCTGGCCGCGACCGCAGCGGCCTTGCCCGCGCCGAAGGCGAGAAGCAGCACTTCGCGGGCGTCGAGGATGGTGCCGATGCCCATGGTGAGCACGTGGTGCGGCACCTGGTCCGGCGAATCAAAGAACGGGGCGTTGTCGGAGCGGGTGCGGGCGGTCAGGGTCTTGATGCGGGTGCGCGAGGCGAGCGACGACGCCGGTTCGTTGAACCCGATGTGACCGTCACTGCCGATGCCAAGGATCTGCAGGTCGATGCCGCCCGCGCGGCGGATCTCCTCCTCATACCACTCGCAGTATTCCTCCGTTTTCTCGCCGGCCACCGTTCCGCTCGGAATGTGGATGTTGGCCGGAGGAACATTGATGTGATCGAAGAGATTCTTCCGCATGAAGTGGGCGTAGGAGGCCGGGTGATCCGGTCCCAGGCCCACGTATTCATCGAGGTTGAACGTGCGCACCCGGGAAAAATCCAGGCCCTCCTCGCGGTGCAGGCGGATGAGTTCGGCATACAGGCGCAGGGGTGTGCTGCCGGTGGCCAGGCCCAGCACGGCGTTGGGTTTCCTGCGAACCAGCCGCGCGATGTAGCGCGCGCACAGCTTGCTGGCGGCTTCGGCGTCCGATTGAATGATGATTTCCATAAATCAGTTTTTGGCGATGTGGCGGAGCCGGGTTTCCACGTCGGCGCGGAACCGGTCGATGTAACCCAGCGTGAATTCCACGAGGTCGAGGTTGTCGTTCAGGATGAGCGGGGTGAGATCCAAGGCGAGGGTGGCCTCGGCGGACTGGTCGCTCTGCCGCGGATTCGCATAGGTGGCATTGGCCCGGCGCCGCCCCTCGGTCGCGAGGTCGTAGCGCTTGCCGCCGCCGATCTGGGAGTCAAATACCCCGTTCAGCGCCGCGGCAAAATGCGGTTTTCCACCCACGTCAAAGACGACCTTCTCCTCGTCGTTCACCCAGTCGAGGCCGCGCCACACCTCGCATCCGTAGAGCGCGCGCGGACGCCGGGCGGCGGGCAGCGCGCGGATGGCCTTGAGCGTGGCGCCGAGCACCTGGATGTGGGTGTCGTGTTTGTCGGCCGGGTTGTGGGTGTAGACAATCTCGGGCTGGGCGGCGGTCAGGATGGCCGTCAGATCCGCCACGAGTCCGGCGTGGGATTTCCGGATTTCCGCGCTGGAAAAGTCCAGCTGCGCCATGAATCCGTACTGTCCGATCTGGGCCGCAAGGCGTTGTTCCTGCCTCCGGATGCGGCAAAGTTCCCCGTCCGAGCAGTCGGCATACGGGCCGGTTCGCGAACTGCCGGCGCCGTTGGTGCAGACCACCCCGGAGAACCATTTCTTTTGATTCCGGAAGCATTCCAGAATGCCCTGATAGGCCATGAACTCCAGGTCGTCCTGATGGGCGCCGATGCCGAGATGGGTGGTGCGTGCCAGGGCGTCCGGGAGTCCGGTGCCGTCGGGAATGAAGAGGTCCGCTGTGTCTTTTTGGAATGTCATGGGTCAGGAATGGAATTCGCCAAGACCGGCGGCTGCCACGGCCAGGCCGGTGCTGCGCCCGTCTTCGCGGGGTAGATGGATTTCCGTCGATCCTGCCATCCCGGGATAATTTTCGGCGAGCACCTTCCGCGCGGTTTCGAGCAGCAGGCTGCCGCCGGGACCGAGGGTGAGTCCCCCCAGGATCAGGACGTGACGGAAGTCGTAAAACTGCGCGTAAAGCGGGAGGGCATGACCCAGATAGGTGCCGATGGTTTCATAGATTGAAACCGCACGGGAGTCGCCCTCCGCCATCAGGGCCTGGACCCGGTTGAGCTGTCCGGACATGCCGAGTCCGTCCGGCACCGCAATGCCCGCGGGTTTCAGGAGCCGGCTGGCGGCCTGTTGGGAGAAATATTGTGCGCCCACGCCGTAGTCCCCGGACCATTCGTCGCGGGCGGCGGTGTCGGCGATATCGACCGGGACGAAGGCCAGTTCGTTGATCCATCCCGTCATTTGTCCGGCCGGATTGATGTACCCGCCCGCCTGACTGGATCCCATGGCGATGCCGAGGAGCCCGCTCACGCCCAGGGAGCGGGCCCCGACGAGGGCGGTGGCGTCGCCGTCGTTGACCACCGTGAGCGGGACGCCCCATTTGTCCCGCAGGCGCAGAAAAAGATTGCGCCCCTCGGCCATTTTTTCCGGGGCGAGTCCGAGAAGCAGCGAACTCACCATGAGGCGATTGGCCACGATCACCCCGGCGGAACTTCCCCCGATCGAGTCGACGCGCGGCAGATGCGCGGCCGCCTTTTGAAGACAGCGGTCGATGTGCCGGAAATGATAGTCGGGATCCGCCTGTTCCGAAGGATTCCAGGCGAAGGCCTCGGCGAAGACCGTTTCGCCGTCCCGCACCGCGGCCACCTTGCAATAACTCGCGCCGAGGTCGAAACCGAGCCGGCAGCCGTCGAGGTTTCCGCCCACCGTGGCGCCGTCATCCCGCGCCGCGGGCAGGTCTCCGGAGGTCACCGTCACCACTTCGAAGGGGTTCTCGTAAATCGTTTCCATCATTTTCACGTCGAAGGCGCGCCGGCCTTCGCGGGAGTAGGTGCGGACGAGATGCCCGGCCACTTCGGGAGGCGCCGACACAAAAAGCCGCCATCCCCCCGCGGACCAGATCAGGCATTTGGTCATCCGCTCCGCGTGCAGAAGCGTGGATGGTTCGCCGGCGTCGCCGATCGGCGTTTCGAAGGCGGCCACGTTGCCGTTTTCCCGCTCCAGGGCGAGGCGCAGGATGTTGCCGCTCCGCGCCTGTTCCGACTGTTGGCGATGGAAGCGTCCGAGAGGGACGAAGGTGGGATCGAGTTGGGGAGGTGTGCCGGACAGTTCAACCATGACGCGCATCAGCCGGCGGAAAGCCGCCGGAAATAACGGATCGTTTCGGCAAGCCCCTCCTCGAGCGAACTGGTCGGACGGAATCCCGTGGCGGCCAGGCGGTCCACGGCGGCGCACGAATGCCGGATGTCGCCGGCACGCTCCGGCGCATGCTGAATCGTCGAAGAGGATCCGGTTTCCGCAAGAATTCTGCGGGCGATTTCGTTGATGGTTCCGCTTTTTCCGTATCCGGCGTTGAACACGCCGGTCGCGCCCGGGGTCCGGGCGAGATGCACCAGGGCGGCGACGATGTCCTTCACGTAAATGAAGTCGCGGGTCTGTTCGCCGTCGCCGAAAATGGTGAGCGGTTCCCCGGCGAGGGCCTTGCGTACAAAGATCGGGATGGCGGCGGCGTAGGGACTGGCGGGGTCCTGGCGGGGACCGAAGACGTTAAAAAACCGCAGGCACGCCGTCTCGAGCCATTTTTCGCGGCGATACAAATCGCAATAAAATTCGCCGTCGAGTTTGGTGATGGCGTAGGGGCTGCGCGGATCCGGGGTCATGTCCTCCGTCTTGGGGGAGAGGGGATTTTCCCCGTAGACCGCGGCCGAACTGGCAAAACACAGCTTGCGCACTCCGGCGTGGCGAGCGGATTCCAGCACGTTCAAAAGTCCGGTGACGTTGATTTCTACCGTTTCATGCGGCCGGGCGACGGATTCCGGAACGCTGACCAGCGCGGCGAGGTGAAACACCACATCGACCCCCTTCATGACCCCGTCCAGCAGGCCGCGGTCCAGGACGGATCCCTCATGAAAGGTGCAGCGGAATCCCTCGAGATTGGAGCGGTGCCCCGTGCGCAGGTTGTCGAGGACATGAATGTCCGGCTGTCCCTGGAAGTGTTCGACGAGATGGCTGCCGATGAATCCGGAGCCTCCGGTGATGAGAATCTTCATTTGCTGCTGGTCGCGAGACGTTCGACGAGCCGGTTCATTTCCTCTTCCTGCTCCTCAATGCTCCGGACGAGGGCGATCTGGGTCCTGGCCCGGTCCAGGTTGTGTTCCGGGCGCTTGATTTTGAAATAGGTGTCGCCTTCGAGGTAGTCGGTGAGGAAACGGATTCCGATTTCGAACGTGATGAGCTTGCCGGAAAACGCGAGGTGGCGGATTTCCGTCTCGTTGAGAAACCCCCGGGCGCTGGAGAGGTAGCCGCTGACGAGCGCCTCGAACATCGGCATCTGCATGCGGACCTTGGAAACGTCCTTTTCGTCCTCCGCGGCGGGGCTGGTGGCGGTGCGGACCAGGTCGCCGAAATCATAGAGGGCGAGCCCCGGCATGACGGTGTCCAGATCGATCACGCAAATGGCCGTCTCGGTTGCGTTGTCGATCATGACATTGTTGAGCTTGGTGTCGTTGTGGGTGATGCGTTCGGGAATGGCGCCCGCGGCCTGCAGGTCGAGAAGCACGTCGGACAGGGCCTCCCGCTCGCGGAAAAAGTTCCACTCGTCCTGCACCTCCTTCAGACGACCGTGCGCGTCCGCCTCGGCCGCGGCGCGGAGCCGGTCGAAACGCGAACGGGTGTGATGGAAGTTGGCGATGGTCTCGTGCAGGCGTCCGCCCGGCAGGTTGGCGACGAGGCGCTGGAACTCGCCGAAGGCGCGCGCCGCCTGGTAGGCTTGGCGTTCCGTCTGGATGACGTCATAGGTTTTGGCCCCTTCGATGAAGGGATAACACCGCCAGAATCCTCCTTCCGGATCCTGGACGAAGGGTTCCCCCGTGCGGGAGGGAATCACCTGAAGCGAACGGCGCGAGGGGTCGGGAATCCGGGCCGCCCGCAGCTGGCGCTGGGCCTCATCGGTGACCCGCAGGATGTTTTCCATCACCGCGGCGGGATTCTGAAAAATGCGATGGTTGATCCGCTGGAAGATGTAGCGGAGACGGGTGCCGGACTGGCTGAACGCCGCCACGTAGGTCTCGTTGATATGACCGGAACCGTAGGGCCGGCATTCCAGAAAGGAGCCGTAAATCTGAAAACGTTCGAAGATTTCCTGGAGGGGTGTCGTCATGGGTGTTTTTTCCGCAAAGGTGTCCGTCCGTCCGGACCGGAGGCATGAATCAACGGTGCCATCCCTCCAAGAAAAGGAGGAACCGGCCAATAATGCAATAAAACTTCTTATTGCAAATAGAATCCCGGGGGGTATCGTGGCCTTCGATGCCCCGGAAACCCACCCTTCACGCCCGGCGGGCGCGGGCCCGTCTGCTGGAGTTGGTCGCCGGGTTGCCGGCCCGGCGTCCATTGCCGACCCTGGCGGAACTGGCCCGGGAGATGGCCCTGCATCCTTCGACGATTTTCCGGATCCTGCGCGGCCTGGTGGAGGAGGGGATCGTCTGGCAGAGTCCGCAGGGAAAGTTTTATGCGGCATCGGAGCGCCAGCAGAATCTGCGCGGTGTGCCGCTTTGTTTCCTCGGACGGGAAATGTGGCAGTGGAGCCGGCTTTATCAGGAGATGCTGGAAGGGATCTCCGAGGTGTGCGGAGCCAATGGCAGTCCGCTCGTTTTGTTGTCCTCGCGGAGCCTGGTGCGGCAGGCCGGTCCGGTGGCCCAGCCGGTTTTTGCCTCGCCGGAGAATCAGAAAAACGAACTGGAGCGTCTGCTGAAGGCCGCCCCGCGGGGTTGCGCGGGCTTTCTCCTCGACCATCTCTGGAAGGCGTCGGCCCTGAAGGAGACGAAATTTCCGGGCGGGGGACGGATTCAGCTGCTGGCGGGGGATGGACGGCAGGCTGCGGTTTTTGCGCCGGACTACCGGCGGGGGGCCTCGTTGGTGGCGGATTTTTTGCGCGCGAAGGGATTTTCCCGGATCGGACTGGTGCTGCCGTTCAAAAACGATCCGGCCATCGACCTCATGGAGGAGGCGTTGCGGGAGGCCCTGAGGGAGTTTGCGTTGACGGAGCTTCCCTTTTTCAAAAGGGACGCCGGATTTCCGTCCCGGCTTCGTGCGGTGGACGCCCTGGTTTGCCTCGAGGACAACGTGGCCGATGCGTTGATCCGGGAAACGGGGGCCTCGCTGCCGTTTTTGATTGCCACCCAGGGAACGGGATTGATTCAGGCGCCCCATGTGCGGTTGCGGGTGGATTACCGGCGGCTGGGACGGGCGGCGGCCTCCCATTTGCTTCACGGCACCCGGCATGTGCCGCTGGCCCCCGCCCTGATTGTGCCGGCGGAGGATTGAGCCGCAGGCGGGGATTTCCTGGCGAATAGGGGGGAGGGAAAAGTGCCCGGCGGTTCAACGTTTTCCGGTTGGGCCGGCGGCCCATTGGGAAGGGGACATTCCGGTTTCCTTTTTGAAGGCGCGGTAAAAGGTGGAAAGGTCCTCGTAGCCGCACTCGAAGGCCGCGGCGATGGGTGAGCGTCCCTGTTCCCGGAGCAGCCTCCCGGCGTGGCGGATGCGCAGTTTTCGCACGTGTTCGCCGTAGGTTCGCCCCGTCAGTTCGCTGAAAAGCTGGGTGAAACGCCGCCGACTCATCCCGGTTTCCCTTGCCGCGTCCTCCAGACTGCGGTGCAGATAAAACCCGGTGTCCAACCGTCGGAGGAATTCCGCGAGGCGGCCCCGGCTGTCGCGTGGTTCGTCCGCGGTCCGGGCGTTTTTCGGAGAGGCGAGCAGGCGGGCAAAGAGTTCTGCGGCGAGGGCAAAACGGCGCAGATCGTGGACAGCCCTTTCTTCCGCGGCTCGCGGGGAATTGTGCGGCAGGGCGGCGAATTGCCGCAGGACGAGCAGGACGGGTTGAACGACGGCGGGCTCACGGGTGACGCGGACACCCGCGGCTTTTCCGGACGGAATCAACGGCAGGCTCTCCGCAAGGCACAGGATGTAAAGATGGAGCGGGGATCCCGCGGCGTCCCGGATGCGATGGCGGTTTCCCGAACCCACCAGGGCGATCCCTCCGGGGGCCAGACAATGCGAGGCCCCGCCGCCGAGTTCCACTTCGAGGCGTCCTTTGCCATGCAGCGGTGCAATGATTTTGTGGAAGGCCTCGGAAGTCCACGGCATCCGGAATTGGCGGGCATGGACGCTTTCCAGCAGGCAGAGTCCCGCGTTCCAGTGAACCGGCAGGGGGGAGCGAACCTTGCGCATGAAGGAGAGTCCCAGGGTAGGGGGGATTGCCCGATTTGCAAAGGATTCCCTGCCCGGGTTACAAAGACAGTGCGGTCGGCGGACTGTTAGGATAGCGGCATGGCAACATTCTCCCCCGTCCTCTCCGAAGACACGCCCTTTGCCGTGCTGCGTTTCACCTGGCAGCCGGTTCTCAACGCCGTGGATCTGCCCCCGGGATCCGTCGCCGGTGTCACCCTTCTGGGGGAACATCTGGTCGTGGCCCGCTTTCCCGACGGAGCGTTTCTGGCCGCGCGTCGCGAATGCCCGCACAAGGGGTTTGACCTGAGCCGGAGTCCGATTTGTGACGGCAGGCTCCAGTGCGCCTATCATGGCTGGCGCTTTGACAGCCGGGGCGAATGCCTGGACATTCCGTCGCTGGTCCGGCCGCCCGCCAACAAGCTTGAGTTGTCCCATTTGCGCACCTTCGCGGTCCGGGAGCGCTACGGCATGGTCTGGGTGCGCCTCGAGGAGCGGGAGATTGGCCCGCTGCCCGATGTGCCGGAGTTTGAGGATCCGGACTGGACCTTCCTGGTTGCGCCGCCCATGCGGTTTCGGTCGGGCTTTCGCCGGGAGATCGAAAACTACCTCGACATGACCCATTTTGCCTTTGCGCATAGCCGCACGCTCGGGGTCGCCGCCAATCCGGTGGTTCCCCCCATGCACATCGAGGAATATGCCGACGGGTTTCTGATGGAGGCACCGTTTCCCGCGCTGGAGACGCCGCATGAACAGCCGGGCAAACTCCAACAGGCGCACCGCCGGCGCCAGCGGTGTTTTCTTCCGAATTTCACCACCATCCGGCAGACCTTCCGTGACGGCGACGAACGTGTTCTCCTGCATGTGCCGAGTCCGGTTTCGCAGGAGGAGTGCCACGTGTTTTGGGCGCTGGCCATTTCCCCGGGATTCCGCGGACCCGAACCCGCCGCGCAAATGGAATTCGCCACGCGGGTTTTGAACGAGGACCGGGAAATGTGCGAAAACCAATGGCCGCGCGAGGTACCCATCAATCCGGTCAAAGGCGGCTGGGGTGTGCTGGTCACCCCCGGGGACACCCTGGCCAACACGTTTCAAAAGGTCTTCCGCCGTTGGCTCCTTTCCCACCTCCCTGAAACACCGGCGGCCGCGGCCTAGCCGGCGCCCGATGGTTTTCAGTTGAGCCCCCCGGCCGGCTTCGGGGATATTGCCGGCTTGGAAACGACCCTCATCATCGAGCAGGTGGCTTTTGGCGGACAGGGACTCGCCCGTCTGGAAACGGGCAAGGTCTGTTTTGTCCCCGGGGTGATTCCCGGCGAACGGGTCAGCGCGCGCCTCGTCCGGGAGCGCAAGAGTTACGCCGAAGCGGAATTGCTGAAGGTGCTGGAAGCCTCCCCGGATCGCGTCAAACCGCGGTGTCCGGTGTTTGGAAAATGCGGGGGGTGTCAGTATCAGTACATGACCTACGCCCGCCAGCTTGCGCTCAAGCGCGATCAGGTGGCCGAGGTGTTGCGGCGTCTCGGAGGAATTGACGTGGAGGTCGATCCGACGGTGGCCTCGGAGCGCGAGTTTGCCTACCGCAATCGCGTCACCGTGCATGTCCGGCGCGGCCGGGTGGGGTTTTTCGGCGAGCGGAGCCAGCGCATTGTGGACGTGGAGGAATGTCCGATTGCCACGGAGACGGTGAACGGGCTGCTGGCGAAGCTCCGCAGGTCGCGTCCGCGCGACGGGGAATACCCCCTGCGCGAGTCGGCGGAGTTTCGCGGGTTCCGGCAGGTGAATGATTTTGCCGCGGAGGCGCTGGCCGGGGTGGTGAGGGAAATGGCCGCCTCCGGGGGCGCCCTGTTGGTGGACGCCTATTGCGGCGCGGGTTTTTTTGCGCAGCGCCTGAAGGGGCTGTTTGGTCTGACGGTGGGCATTGAGTGGAGCGCCGACGCCGTGCGGCGGGCGAGGGAGCAGGCCGGGGCGAACGAACGGTATCTTTTGGGGGATGTGAACGTTCATCTCGCGGAAGCGCTTTCCGGTGCCCCGGCGGAGGGCACGACGGTGCTGCTGGATCCTCCGGCTGAGGGCATTTCTTCCCCGGTCGTCGACCGGCTCCGGAAACACCGTCCGGCCCGGATCATCTATGTCTCGTGCAATCCCGCCACCCTGGCGCGGGATCTGCGGCGGCTCGGGGAGATTTATCGCGTGCGCCGGGCCAGACCTGTTGACATGTTTCCCCAAACCGCCGAAATCGAAGTGGCCACGCTCCTCGAACTCCCATGATGCACTATCGACGATTTGGCCGGACGGAGCTCCGGATGCCGGTGTTTTCCTGCGGGGGGATGCGTTACCAGCAGAGCTGGAAGGACGAGGATAGGGAAAAGATATCCGCCGAAAATCAGCAGCGGGTCGAACGCTGCATCGAACGGGCCTTGGAGGCGGGCATCAATCACATTGAGACGGCGCGCGGCTACGGATCGTCGGAGGTGCAGCTCGGCCGCATTCTTCCCGCGATTCCGCGCGACCGCCTCATCGTGCAGACCAAGGTGGCGCCGGCGAAGGCGGAGGACTTTTTGAAAACCTTTGAGACCAGCCTTTCCCGGCTGAGACTGGATCATGTCGACCTGCTCGGTATTCACGGCATCAACACCCGGGAGTTGCTCGATCTGACGCTGCAGAAGGGCGGCGCCCTGGAGGCCGGGCGCAAACTCCAGAAAGAGGGCCGGGTCCGTTTTCTCGGTTTCTCCACCCACGCCTCCTGCCAGGTCATCACCGATGCGATCGAGACCGGGGAGTTCGATTACGTGAACCTGCACTGGTATTGGGTCAACCAGGTCAACTGGCCCGCCATCGAGGCCGCCCGGCGCCATGACATGGGCGTGTTCATCATCAGTCCCAACGACAAGGGCGGAAAATTATACCGCCCCTCCGACAAACTGCGCCGCCTCTGCGAGCCGTATTCGCCGATGATTTTCAACGACCTCTTCTGTCTGCGGCGGCCCGAGGTGCACACGCTCAGCCTGGGCGTCTCAAAACCGGAGGATTTCGACGAACACGTGCGGGCGGCGGCGCTGCTGGACGGGGCGGACGAAATTGTCCCGCCCATCGAAGCGCGCCTGCACAAGGCGATGGAGGAGGTGCTCGGCGCCGACTGGTGCGCGCGCTGGCACGAGGGACTTCCTTCCTGGGAGCAGGTGCCGGGCGAAGTGAACATCTGGGAAATTCTGCGGCTGTGGAATTTTGCCCGTTCCCTCGACATGGTCGAGTTTGCCAAGATGCGCTACAACCTGCTGGGCAATGCCGACCATTGGTTTCCCGGCAGGAATGCGGGGGAAATGGATGCCGCCGCCATCGTGCGGGCCGTGCAGACCAGTCCGTTTGCCGACCGCATTCCCGACGTGCTCCGCGAGGCCCACGCGCTGCTCTGGGACAGGCCGGTCGAACGACTGAGCAAGTCCGATTGAGCCGTGAAAAAGCTCCTCCTGGTGGTGGTGTTGGGGCTGGCGGGATATGCCGGCTACAGCCGGTTCACCGCCGGAGCCGATCCCTTCCGGGGTCTGCGTTCCCTCGTCGGACCGGACCTCCCCACCCGTGATGCCCGGGGACGGGAACTCGTCCCCTGTCCGCGCTGCCTGGCGTCCGGCCTCATCACCTGTTCGGCCCCGCAGTGCAAGGCGGGGCAGGTGCCGTGTCCGGGACGCTGTCTCAAACCCACCGACGCCGGCTGGAAGCGCCTGGAGGGCGGGGATCCCGGCAAACGCCACATGCTCTTTTATCTCGTCGACGACGGCGTGGCGACTGTGAGCGAGGACCATGCGGGGGAAGTGTTCGAGGTGCGCAAGGGAAAGCTGCTCCGGCTCGGAGCCTGCCCGATTTGCAAAAAACGCACGACGATCGCCTGCAAGTCCTGTCGGGGCTCGGGCCGGACGACCTGCCCGGTTTGTGGCGGTCGGAGGACGGTCGTGAAAACGACGGCGTCAGCCGCGCCCCGATCAACCGGCGGTTCCTGACATGCGGTCCCGGGTGGTTCCCCCTTCCAGAGCCGGCGGGGCGGCTTTGATCCTGCCGACCAGATACGCCGCGCAGAAAATGACGGCCAGGAGGGAGATCACGATGGCCAAGGCGGAAATCCAATGGGGCGAACAGGCCCTCCACACCGTGACGCTGAACGCGGCAATCCGGGTGGCCAGTTGCGGCGCAAAAAGGGGCAGCCCGGCGCAAATGGCGACGAAGATCAGCAGACAGCGGGTGAGGAAAAGTTCCCAGGAAATGGCTGCGAGCTTTTCCTCCACATCTTTCGTGTGCGGGGATTCGGGCTTCATCAAACCATTTTGGGGGGGAGCAAGGCCGCAAGCCGAGAAAAAACGGCGTCCGAAGGACCGTCACCGCCGCCGTCGGGAGGGATGCACGGTGATGTGGCTACCGGGAGGCTGGCGGCGGACCCAGGCGACAAAGCGGGCGATGTCCGGATGGGCGGCCAGTTTTTCCACCGTGGGATATTCCCGCTCGAGCTCCTTTTCAGTCAACACGGCATGCACCTGCTTGTGACAGGCCGCGCACAATTTGACCGTCTGCGTACGCTCCTCCCGGGAGGAGGTGCGGCGGGTGTGTTTGTTGTGGTGGCGGGTGCGGGGGATGAGGTGGTGACGCGTCAACCGGACCTCCGTGCGCCCGCACAATACGCAGCTCGGGGAATCCGCGTTCACAGGGGATTCCCTCTCCAAGTTCCTTGCGAAGAGCAAGGATGCAGTTAGTTTCCCTTATGAAAAAAATCTCTCTCCCCCTCGCCGCGATGGTTTTTCTCGCCGTCCAAGCCTTCGCAGGTTCGTTCCCGGAAATCAGCCTCGAGGATCTCAAGAAATCCATCGCGGCCAAGGAAGTGGTCATTCTTGATGTGAACGGCAGCGCGTCGTTTGCCCAGGGACGCATTCCCGGGGCGATCGATTTCGTCGCGGTCCAGGACGACCTTGCGTCCAAATTGCCCGCCGACAAAAACGCCCTGATTGTGGCCTATTGCGGGAGTGAAACCTGCGGGGCCTATGCCCGGGCGGCCCAGGCGGCCAAAGATCTGGGCTACACCAATGTGAAACATTTTGCCCCCGGGCTCAAAGGCTGGAAGGAAGCCGGCGAACCGCTCGAGAAATAAAGCGTTTCCGTCTTATGGCGATTGAGGCGGACGGTCGCTCCGCCGGGTGAACTGTGGATTTCCCGCGAGACGGGCAGCGACCGCCGTGGCAAGCCCGGCACGATCAGGAAGGTTTTCGTCTCACTGTAGTAAAGCGCTTTAAATAATGCTTTAAATTTTTCGTTGTTTCGCGGGAGAGGACGGAGGGTTAATGTGCGGACCATAAGGGGCTTTTCCCCGTTGTATCCTCGAAAATCCCGAACGAGTGGCCCGGGGAGCCGGGAGCCGGCGGGCGAAAATAAAAATAAAGTTCTTGCATAGCAATCGTGGCTGGCTATACTTGTGCTGTTCCCTCGGACTCCCCGTCATGAAAACTCTCTCCCTCACGTCCCGTCGATCGTTGTCACCTGATTTCCCGCGCATCCAAGGCGGGGGGCGCCGACTTGCAGGCGGGTTCACTCTGGTGGAGGTGACGCTGGCGATCGGGATCATCAGTTTCGCTTTTGTGGCCATGTTTGGCATGCTGCCGGTGGGTCTGAATGTGTCCCGGCAGGCGATGGACACCACGATCGAAGCCCAGATTGTGCAACAGATGAAGACCCAGGCCCTGCAGACGGACTTTTCGCGTCTGGACGAACTCTGCGACGCCGAGGAACTCTTTTTTGACGATCAGGGAAAGCCGGTCGCCCGGGAAAATTCCGTCTTTCGCGCCCGGTTTTCCGGGGTTTCCACGGCCACCAAACTTCCGGATGGGACGTCGACCAGCCGCCTGAAAACGGTGACCATCACGGTTGAGAACACCAAGGGGGCTTCCGAGTCGCGGGAGCCGAGGAAGTTCACGACTCTCATTCCGGACAACGGTCTTTAGGCCGTCACCGCATGGCGGATCGCATCGTCATGGACCGGGCTTCCGACACCGATTTTTCTCCGCGCCGTGCGGGAGGTGCCGAAGCTTTCCGCAAAGGGAAGGGGGACCGCAGGGCGGGAGTCCGCGGCGGTTTCACCGTCCTCGAACTGCTCGTGGCGAGCGTGGTTTTTGTCATCATTGTCGGCGTGGTGCTGAATTTCACCGACCAGACGAGCAAGATCTGGCGGGACGCCACCGCAAAAATCCAGGCCTTCCAGGAGGCGCGCGCCGGGTTTGACGCCATGACCCGGAACCTCGCGCAGGCCATGCTCAACACGTATTACGACTATTACGACGTCAACAATGTGCCGCGGGCCTCGCTGACCACCGCCGGTCAACTGGCCGGTTTCGTGCCGCACAAATACGACCGCATGTCGGACCTGCATTTCATCTGCGGGCAGGCGGAAACCCTGTTGGCGGGTAGCGTGCCGCCGATCATCACCCAGACCCAGGCGGTTTTTTTCCAGGCGCCCAAGGGCTACACCGTCACCCATGAGGGATTGGATCACGCCCTGAATGCGACCGGCTACTTTTTGCAGTTCGACGACGGCGGGGATCAGGTGCCCGATTTCATCAAGGATTCCCCGGGGTACAAGCCGCGCTGGCGGTTTCGCATGATGGAGATGACGCAAAGCTCCGAGGAACTCGGGGTGTATGCCGACCCCGGGAGCAGCGATTGGTTTGTGAAAAACGCCGCGAAGAGCAGCCGGGTGATCGCGGAAAACGTCATCGCCCTGGTGCTGCTGCCCAAACTTCCCGAGCGACAGGACAGTTCCGGAATCGCGCTGGCTCCCCGTTACAATTTCAACTCCCGGATCGGGCTCGGAAAATTGAGCGATCCCGAGTGGCCGGATTTTCCCGGCGATTCCTTTGTGGCATCAAGTCCGGGCGGAGGCAGTGTCACCCTGACCCGGCACCACCAGCTGCCGCCGATCATGCGTGCGGTCATGGTCGTCATCGACGAGGCCTCGGCGGCCCGCCTTCAGGGGGACGGCACAACCGTGCCTCCGGCGATCGATTTCCGGGGAACCGGCCTGTTTACCGACGCCTCGAAATTGGATGAAGACATCCGGAAGGTAGAGGATATTTGCAATGCCGTGCCGGGCAATATCACGGGGAACACCATGAAACTGTCCTACCGGGTGTTCAGCACGGACATCATCATGCGCCAGGCCAAATGGAGCAACAAATGAGAAACCACCCTTCCTTTCCTTTCCGTCGTTGGTCACAAGCGGTCCGGTGCTCCGGTGCCGCCTTGGTGGTGGTCCTGGGCCTGCTGGCCCTCGTTCTCATTTTGGTGGTGGCCTTTCTCAGCAGTGTCTCCGTGGAACTGCAGTCGGCCAAAAAATACTCCGGAGGCGCCGACGCCCGCGCGCTGGCCGATTCGGCGGTGAGTCTGGTCATCTCGCAGATCCAGGACGCGACCGGCACGCCGACTTTGGCCTGGGCGTCCCAGCCGGGCATGATCCGCACTTATGATGACTCGGGGGCCGAGGTGACGGCATACAAATTGTATTCGTCCGGTACCATGCGGGTGAACGGCGGTTTCCATGCCCTCAATGCGCAGGCCGCCGAGGTGCCGGCGGACTGGGCGGACTCTTCCGCCCTCTACACCGATCTGAACGCACCCGTGGCCGTGTCCGGCACCAACCGTTATCCCATTCTCAGCCCCGCCGCGGTGGCGCGCAACGCCCCCGGCAATCCCGCGGTCGATGGCAGTTCTTCGCCCGTCGAGGGATGTTACATCGAAACCGGCAATCCCGCGGTGGCCGGAAAATCCAATCCGGTCCCCATGCCCGTCCAGTGGCTGTATGTGCTGAGCAGCGGTTCCCTTGCGGCGATTGATCCGGCCACCGGAATCATCGCCGACGCGTCCGAGAAGGATCCCATCGTGGGCCGAATCGCCTTCTGGACGGATGACGAGACCTGCAAGGTCAACATCAACACGGCCTCCGAGGGCACCTTCTGGGATCGCCCTTGGACGACCGGAAAAGCGCCCTCCTCGTCCAAGGCTGTCGACGGGGGATATGAAAGGCGTCTGGCGGCGTCGATCCCCGTGCAGAATGAATTTCAGCGTTACCCCGGCCACCCGGCCATGACCTGTCTGAGTCCCATTCTGCCCCGGATGGACGGGGAAAGCGAACTC
>Ga0065721_10048990_pt1 | contig 53459 bp, 42 predicted proteins | sample Mesricmetagenome_FD_59108 | JGI IMG/M metagenome (GOLD analysis project Ga0065721, IMG submission 59108) | Mesophilic microbial community from rice straw/compost enrichment Sample: eDNA_1 v2 (version 2) | ecosystem: Engineered > Solid waste > Grass > Composting > Bioreactor | place: USA: Davis... | reverse complement strand
CAATTTTTTCCGAGATTTAAACAAAAACGAAACGACACAGGACGTCGTCCCATGCCGCTTCGTTTAACATCTGTAATCGCACCCTTGTCTTGGAGCTAAACTAAATGACATTGCCCTTTCAGGTGGTCTAGCCGTCCCTTACGATATGGCCTCGTTCGATATCGATCTCCGCAAAACCCGCCATAAACCTCGATTCAGCCTTGATCGGCCGATGGCTGCCGGCGATAATCACGTTGCCGGAATCGCTCTCGCCTGCTCCGATGACCGGCAGAAAGTAAGCGTTAACGTCCCTGCAAGCTTCGCCTAGCGTCGCGTAGATGGCGGAGATCAGCCGGTCATTCCGACGTTTGCCCGTAAGATTCAAGATGATGACTCCTTCCGGACGAAGCTTATCCAACGCGATATTGAAGAACTCCAGCGTTAACAGGTGGAGCGGAGTCCCTTTCGGGGTGAAGGCGTCGAGAATGACGTAATCATAAGCTCTCGATGGCTGCTCCTCAAGTATTCGTCGTCCGTCCCCGATGATCACATGTTCCGTCCGACAGCCGAAATATTGCTTGCTCAGCTCCACGACTTCAGCGTCGATCTCCGCGACGACGAACCGCTTGTTCGGATATGAGGCAGCGATCGTTCCGATACCATGTCCGATGACGAATGCGTTCGCGAACGAGGAGATGTTAATGTCCATCAGATGAATGACGGCCTGTTGATACTCCAGTACGACCCGCCGCGGATCTCTCAGATCCATCGCGCCTTGTACGGCTCCGTCCTCGAAACCCATTAAGCGGTAGCGTCCTATTTTCCCATACAGCTCGGACGTCTCGTAAACGCGGATCTCATTGTACATGCTCTCCGCCTTTGCCAACAGTTGCATGAAGACACCCTCTTCACGGACCGACTATTCGACTTCAATATGCTTGATCAACGCCAACGCCTCTTCATGCCCGGGCTCAAGCTCAAGCAATTTGCTCAAATAGCGCCCCGCATCCTTGATTAACGCCAGCTCGAAGCAGCAGATCGCCAAGCAATAATAGACGGTCGATACGACCTCGTCCGGGTCATACTTTATCGATAACTCTAAGTACCGTTTAGCGCCCTCGTATTCATCCATCTCGAACAGGATCAAGCCCGCGTCGAGCGCCAGGTCGTACCGCTGCGCCATGGCGTAGTACGACGACCACATCCGATCGATCCCTTGCGAGAGATCCAGCTTCTCTTCATCGCTCGCTTCCGGCAGCAAAGCGGAAATCCGCTTCGCCGCGTGAATGAACCACTCCGCATCGTATCCGCCCAGCCGCCAGAAGCTTAATAGCTGCTGCAGCCCCATGTCATCGACGTTCCGATCCACCCATTGCTTCAAGCTGAAAAACTCGTCCGGACCGAAGCGTTCGACGCTTCGACGATAGGCTAATCGGGTCTGGGCATAGTTCACCGGTTGATCTACGTTAAGAATGCAGCCGACGTTCAAGTTCTTATAATGCTGCGAGGGGAATAACGCCTCCGCTCCCCGCCCTTCGTACGCCTGTAGGAACGCATGATAGTTCGCCGTCAAGGAGAAGCTGCCGTGCAGAATCAGCTCCGGCGGCTCCGCGAACCTCCAGTTGTCCAGCAGGTGATCCCCTTTGTCCGCCGTGACCAGGAGGAAGCCCGACCGCGACAACCCGTTTAATCGCTCCAGACACTTTAAACCCTCTTCGGGGAATAAAATATGCGAATCCTCCAGCTGCTCCTGATAGACGGCAATCACATCCCGGAACGGATAGGCCTCTTGCTCGTACTCGGGCGCCCTTCGAGGGTCTTCGTAGCTTAGCGAAATTCGATTCAACCGTTCGGACGGTTTAAGCGAGTCCTGATGCTCGGGGTATTCTACGCGCACGTCTACTTCGTAAATCCGCCCTTCTCCGACGTACAGCAGCTCTTGCGGGATACTATCGAAAAAGTAGTTGGCCACGATCAGGAGCGGTTGTCGCAAGTCGCCTTCTCTTATCGTCACGCCGGACACGACCAGGTCCAGCTCCGTATCGTTAACGGCATCGAACCGCGCGAAGTCCAGTAAGCCGGCTGCGATGAAGGACTGCAGAGCGGGGTGCTCCTTCCAGGCCTCCACGTTGCTCATCGCCAAATCCGTCATGACATAACGGAAACGAGGCAATTGGATTCCCGCGTAATCCATCAACAGACTCAGCTCATGCAGCACGTGGAAGGCTAAGCGCCCAGCCCCTGCTCCTATCTCTACAATATAGACAGGATCAGCGTCATACCCCTGATTCGCCCGATCTTGAAGAAATCCGAAGATCAGATCCGCATAGGCGGACGCGATCATCGGATTGGACGTAATATATTGCGGCACCTGATCATTCACCCAGGCACGCGTGCCTTCTTCTTCGTAATACTGCCGTTGGATGCCCCAGATCGGCGCTTCGCTGAAGCGGTATCGTTGGTTAGATTTAGCTGTCATAAGAGTCCTGCTCTCTTCCTATTCGGTAACCGACGCAATGAACCTCTCGAGCGAGGATACGTCCGTTATGTTCTTGTTGCAGTCGTGTCCGTTCAAGCAGATGTAGTTCCCGACCGATTTGTAATAGTCGGACGTAGCGTCCGCCGGACGTTGCTTGGAAATCGCCGAGAAGAAGACGAGCTCTTCATATCGGTTGCATGCGAAGCAATAATTCTTCATGTTCGTATCCGTATATCTGCCTTCTACGCCGACGAACTGTCCGTCAGCCTCATAGACGATGTACATCTTATTCGTCTGAATATCGATCCAGCTTAGGTAGGTCACCCGGCGGAGATCGATCTGCGCGAAATCGGGCAACTTCAGCTTCTTGTTCTTGGGGAACAGCTTCCGAAGCTGCTGCTCGGTTATCCACGGGAACGCAACCCGATAAGGCTCAAGCGCCTTCAAATAGCTTTGGAAATCGTCCGCCGTCTTCATCACCGCGATCGATTCCAGCAGCGCCTTCCGATAGTCCGTTAAGCCGGTGAACAGCTCCGCTATCTTGGCTTGCGCGCCTGAGCGGACGGACTCCACGATCATCGGATCGTTGACCGTTCGGAGCGTCTTAAGGACGGACTCCGCTTGGTCGCGGATACAATTATATTGGTGGTTTCTAATGAATGGTTCGTTCATGGCAATCAGCCCCTTGAATGCCACTATCATACCCGACTCGTCGAGTAAAATAAAGCTGACTACCGGGCTGCCTCATACAGTGACGGGTCCACCTCTTGCAGGAACGGCGTCCATTCTCCCGTCGAATAGAGCATCAACCGGTGCATCGCGCGCGTGCACGCCGTATAGAACAGCTTGCGCTCGCTGTCCCGTTCGTACGTCCGCGAAGAAGCGTCATAGATCAGCGCCGCATCGAATTCTACGCCCTTCGCGAGATAAGCGGGGAGGACCAGCACTCCCTTCTCGAACGTCAGCGTATCCTTGGTTATTAGCTTTATCCCCTGACACCCTTGCGCGATCAAGCTGTCGTAAGCCACCGCGCTCTCGGCCGCCGTCTTGGCGATGACCGCGATCGAGGAGAAGCCTTCCGCCTGAAGCGCCGCGACGTCTTGCGCGATTCGCGCCGCCAATCGTATGCCGTCGTCCGCCTGAACGAGAATCGGCTTCCTTCCGCTTCTGTCGAAGGGGATAATCTCCCCGCCGCCCGGCAGCAGCGACCTCGTAAATTCCACGATTTCGCGGGTCGACCGGTAGCTGCGGACAAGACGAATCAACTTGGTCTCCGATTCGCCATAAAGCCGGATCAGCGGCGAATGCTCCCCGTGCAGCTCCGTCGCTTGCGTGAAGATGGCCTGGCCGAAATCGCCGAGGATCGTCATGCGAGCGCGCGGGAACAGCCTGCGAAGGAATTCGTATTGGAACATCGAATAATCCTGGCCCTCGTCGACGAACACATGGCGCACTTCCGTGCTCATCCGAACGCCTTCGATCAGCTCTTGGAGGTATAAGAACGGAGTCGCATCCTCGTAGAACAGCTCCAGACGGCCCAGCTTCTCTGTCGTCTGCCCGCAAATTTCCGGCCATAGCTCGGGCACCTCTGCCCCATTCGTCATCTCCCGGAATGCAGCCTGATCCTCGAACAACTGAGCGTATATTCCGACCTTATCGATGAACGCCATCCGCTTCACGCTGCGCCTTAGCGGCTTGAAGCTTTCCTTCGCGACCATGCCGCGCAGCAGCGCTTCCTCCCGCTCCGCGTAATCGAAGTCGCCCTCGTCCCGCCGCCGCTTGCCCAGCACCTTCTCGCGGATCACTTCGAACTGTTCGCCGAAGTCGAACACGTCTCGTTCTTTATGCAGCTGGCTGAACGCTTCGGCATACTGCTCATTATCGAGGTAATCGAGCTCCTCCTGCACCCAATCCGCTTCCTGCTCCTTCCGTTCCAGCTGCGCAAGCTCCTTAAGCAGCCATTCTTGCAGCAGGATCACGCGGTTGGCAAGACGCATCGAAGGATCATAGCCGTAGAATTGCTCCCGCATCTGCTCCGCCGTAATCAGATCCCGATCCCGGAACCGGATGCCGCGGAACTTCATCCCCTTCCGTTCCAGCCACTGGGAATAGCTGCGGAGCGTCTCTAGGTATGTCACGGACGCTTTATATTCGATTCCCTTCAACCGAGCTCGATACTCCGGCGCCGCTTGCTCCGTCAACACGTATTCGATCTGATCGAACGGGTCTTCGATACGCAGCGCCGAACCGATGCCCTGTTCGAGATACTCTTGGAACGTCGCCTGCTGCATATTCTCTTCGCCGAGCTCGGGCAATACGGTGGATACATAGCTGTTGAACATCGGATTCGGCGAGAACAGCACGATTTGATCGGCCTTTAGCTTATCGCGGTGTTTATATAGCAAATACGCTACCCGTTGCAGAGCCGCGGACGTCTTGCCGCTTCCGGCCGCCCCCTGCACGATAAGCATCCGGCTGCCGTCTTCCCGAATAATCGCGTTCTGCTCCTTCTGAATCGTAGCCACGATGCTCTTCATCTGAGCGTCCGCGCCTTGGCCGAGCGCCTGCTGAAGCAGCTCGTCGCCGATCGTCAGACTCGTGTCGATCACGTTCCGCAGCTGCCCGGCGCGAATCTGATACTGTCGCTTCTGCTCCATCTTCCCCGTTACGCGCCCGCCCGGCGTATCGTAAGACGCCGCTCCCGGGGAATAGTCGTAATACATGCTCGCGACGGGCGTCCGCCAATCGTAGATCAGGAAGCTTAACCCGTCCGTATCGACGAAAGAGGCTACCCCGATATAGATTTGCTCGGTGAAGCCTAAGCCGTCCTCCTTGAAGTCGAAACGCCCGAAGTAGGGGGAAGGAAGCAGCCGTTTCATGTTCCGCCATTGCTGCGTACGCAGCCGGTGACTGCGCTCCCGTTCGGACAACAACGCCTCTTGCTGCTTAATGCTATAGAAGGTCTCCTCGAAATCCTCGTTGTTGCTCGTGTTGACGGTCACTTCTTCCCAGAACCGCTTGCGGATCTCGACCGCCTGCTCGCGCAGACCGGCCACCTCCGGCTCCAGCTCCGCGATTCTCGCCTGCAGCTTCTCCGTGATGAGCTCCAGCCGTTCCTTCTCTTGCTTCCAGTCCATCTCTTCGATCATCCTCAGGACACGCTCCCTCCGTCATTGTGCGAGCTTCAAAGAACGGTTGACAAACAACAAACCCCCGTGCTACAATTAATTTAGAAAGATAAGATGCGATAACTACGCTCACTTCTAAAAATCCGCACAGTGGTCCCTCAAGGATACCACATTGGTTTTTCGTGCGCAACGATAAATACGGATAAACCCGGCGATTGCTCGCCGGGTTTTTATATTGGTCCGCTCACTCCATCTCTTCGTTAAGCAGCACCATATGAATATGATCCTCCCACTTGCCGTTAATCCGTAAATACTTCCTCGCTAGGCCCTCGGACACGAAGCCAGCCTTCTCGACCACCTTCAACGAGGCAGCGTTACGCGGCATAATGTTCGCCTCGATCCGATGCAGCCTTAATTCCTCGAAGGCATAGCGAATCACTCTCTCAAGCGCCTCCGTCATATAGCCTTTATTCACCTCATCGCGATCCAATCGATAGCCTAGATGACAGGACTGGAACGCGCCTCTGACGATGTTGCTCAAGGAGATAGAACCGATAATACGCCATAGCTCCTCCCGCTTGTAAATCCAGAACTTCGCAAGCTGTCCGAATTCCGTCTGCTCAAGATCTCCTTCGATCAGCTCCCGCTGCATCTCTAGCGTATAGAAGTCGGGCAACCGCGCAGGATCCCACTCTCGAAGGAACTCTCGGTTACGCAGCATGTAATCCAACACTTGTCTATCCATCGTGCGAACCGGGGACTGCAACAGCAGCCTGCTCGTATGCAAAATCATTCCGATTATCCCCACCGATCTGCGAACGAATTTCCCACCATCACTCGCTACGCATTGCTTTCCTTGGCAGGCTTGTTGCCAGGCGCGAACCATCCCAGAACGGCGATCGCCACCAAGACGCCGTAGAAAACGATCGTCCATCCCGTGCTATGCGGGAAATCGTGGTCCAGCACGCCGATGTCCTCATGGGCAAGCGTAATGACGGCAAGCTTGACCCCTACCCAAGCTACGATGGCATAGGCCGTCGTCTCAAGCGCCGGGCGCTGGCCGAGCAGTTGTACAAACCACGTAGCGGCATATTTAATCAGGATTAAGCCGGCAATCCCGCCTAATACCACGACTATGAATTTACCGCCGTCCATGCCGCCGAAATTGCCCAGCGGCGAATCCGGCAATCCGAGCGCCAGCGCTACCGCGGCAAGTATCGAATCGATCGCGAAGGCGAGATCCGCCACGGCGATTTTACTTACCGTCGGCCAGAATCCGCTGCCCGCGGCCTTCTGCTTCCCGTCCGTATGCTCCTCTTCGTTCTTCCTACCGAGTCGGGATTGAATAATATGCTTTAATCCTAAATATAGAAGATAAGCGGCGCCGATCGCCTGCACCTGCCAGACGTTCGCGATGAAAGATATCGCGAATAGCGCGATGAACCGGAAGACGAAAGCCATGATGATTCCATAATTGATCGCCTTCTTCTTCTGATCGTCCGGTAGATGCTTCGCGATTACCGCGAGCACAAGCGCATTGTCAGCCGACAGCAACCCTTCCAACCCGATAAGGATGAGCAACGCCCACGCATACTCCAGCCATAGTGACTCCAACTAGAATTCTCCCTTCTGCATGCCATAAGAAGCTATTAGTATGGCCATCAATAGGTATACGATTCAAGTCGCTAATGGCGTCATTTTTTTTTGAATAAGCATAATGCTCGTCCAATTCCCCCTCGGGGTAACGCAAGCAATTGTTGGATATACTGTGTGCAGACACTGACACGCAGGAGTAAATCGCCGATGCCGCATAATAGATTTCAGTCTGCCGCCATCAAGCCTCGCTATTCCAAAGGGCAAATATCCGTATTCGGGATCAACTCGGTATACCCCCGCCCGCCTGGGATTACGGCTTGGTGGTCGATGGCATTCCCGGGCTTCGGGCACATGTATATCGGCAAGTACCTGCTGGGGTTTATCCTGATCATCTGGGAACTGGTGGTCAACAACCAATCCCATCTGAACATGGCCATCGCTCTATCCTTTCTAGGTAGATTCGAAGAGGCCACGGACCAATTAGACCGCAACTGGGCATTGCTCTATGTGGCGGTGTATGCATTCAGCATCTGGGACAGCTACCGATCTGCGGTCGAAATTAATAAGAACCATATGTTATCCGAAATCGAAGATGCGCCTGTCACACCGTCGGACGTCAGCTTCTTCGATATTACGATCTTGGACAAGAAGCACCCCTGGCTCGGGCTGGTCTGGTCCTTCCTATCCCCTGGCCTGGGGCAATTGTACAGCGGCAGCATGATCGTCGGCACGTTCATCTTGGCTTGGTGGATATATATTTGCTACAAAGCGGAAGCCGTTCGAACGCTGCTGTGCTCTTTCCTCGGGGATTTCGCAAGCGCGGTCGACGTCGTGAACTGGCAATGGTTTCTCTTCCTCCCCTCCATGTTCACCTTCGCCATCTATCATGCGTATACGTCGGTCAACGAAAATAATATCTTGTTCGACATCGAGCAAATCAGGTTTTTAAGAGTGAGGGCGAGCCAATTGGAACATCGGATTGACAGCGAAGAGGCTACCGTACAAGTCATCGCCACCTTCGACCACTCTCCTTTCGTGGAGATCGTCATACACGACATCGAGAAGCTTGGAGTTCCTGCGCGCAATATCGTGGCACTGCCTCTGGAAAACCTGGATTCCGGTGCGCATATCATTGATTCCATTCATCGGGTCGACGGCAGAAGCGTATTGGACGGAGCCATGATGGGCGCGTCTTTCTTATCCGTTATAGGCGCTATTTATGGATTCGCCATGTACTGGGGTCCTATTATATGGGGGTTGATCGGGTTATTCGGCGGGTTCCTTCTGGGGCTGTTCATCGAGCTGGCGGTCAGTAAGAAGAAGCAGAAGCTGTTCTCGACCGCGAAGAGCGAGGTCATTCTCGAGATCACCTGTAAATCCGAGTTGAAGGATCAGCTCATTACCACCCTCAGGACTCGTAGGGCACAAGGTTACGTTATCTTGCCGCAGCGATAACGAACGTGAAGTGACAAAACTGTCACCTCGGAACGACAACCATCGATGGATACAATCTCCTGCCCGTTCTATATTAAGGGATATAGAGGGAGGAGATGTAGAGATGCAGACCGTAATTCAGACGAAGAATTTATCCAAAAACTACGGAACGACACCTGTGCTGAAAAATATCGACCTAGCGATTGAACCGGGGGAGATGACGGCCATCATGGGACCATCAGGCTCCGGGAAGTCGACGCTGATGAACGTATTGTCGACGATCGACCGGCTTTCCGGCGGGGAAGTATGGCTTGAAGGTAAACCTTTGCTCGATATGAAGAAACCCGAGGCGCGTCAATTTCGGCAGGAGCGCATGGGCTTTATTTTCCAAGACTACAACCTGCTCGATACGCTGACGGCCAAGGAGAATATCCTGCTGCCGCTCTCGCTGCGCCAATTCAAGGCCGAAGAGATGGAGCGGCGGCTTGCGCCGATCGTTCAAGCGCTTAATATCGAAGGCATTCTGGCGAAATACCCAAGCGAGATGTCCGGCGGGCAGAAGCAGCGGGTCGCCTCGGCGCGAGCGATCATCACGAATCCGGCGATCGTATTCGCCGACGAACCGACGGGCGCGCTCGACTCCCGCTCCGCGACGCAGCTGCTTGAGCAGCTTGTCCAGCTGAACGAAACGTTCCGCACGACGATCCTAATGGTCACTCATGACGGGTATGCGGCCAGCTACTGTAAACGGGTTATTTTCCTACGCGACGGGGGCATCGTGAACGAAATTTACGCGGGCGAACAAAGCCGGCAGACGTTCTACGATCGCATTCTCGACACCCAGAGCTTGATGGGGGGCAAGCGGAGATGACCCTGCTCGAGCTTACGCTGCGCAACGTCAAGCGCAACTTCCGTCTCTATTCGATCTATCTGTTCTCGATGATCGCCGGGGTCATCGTGCAGTATACGTTCTCGTCGCTCATGTTCAACGCGGACGTTCTGGAAGCCCTGCAGAATCGCGATATTTTCAAGGCTGGGGCGGCAATCGCTTCGGTTACGGTGTTCCTGTTCATTATCTTCTTCATCCTGTATGCGAATTCGTTCTTCATGCGCCAGCGCAAAAAAGAGTTCGGTATGTACCTCCTGTACGGATTAACCGAGAAGCAGGTCGTGCGCATGGTGTTCTATGAGACGCTAGTCATCTGCGCGGCTTCGCTTGTAACGGGGATCCTGCTGGGCGGAATGCTGTCCAAGCTGTTCGGCATGCTGCTGATGAATATGATGCAATACGACCAACCCGTCTCGTTGTCGTTCCCGATCGAAGCGATCGCTGCGACCGCAGCGCTGTTCTTCCTGCTTGCGCTCATCATCAGCGCACAAAGCTACTTCATGGTGAATCGGCTGCAGTTAACGGAGCTGTTCCATGCGAAGGCGAAAGCCGAAAAGCCGGTACGCGTATCTGCGACCCTTGCATTCGTCGCCGTTCTCCTGCTCGTAACGGCCTTCGCGCTCATCTACAGCGGCAAAGACTCGGCCGTCTGGCAGGAATACGCGGCTCCCAGCTTGCTCGTGGCAACGGTAGGAATCATCGGCGGGACATACTTGTTCTTCCGGCAATTCGCGGGCTGGCTCCTGCAGACGATGGGCAGACGCAAGAAGTACCATGAAGGCAACACGGTGTTATGGACGTCCTCGCTGCGATTCCAGATCCGGGGCAATACGCTGAATCTATCGTTCATTACGCTGTTCGGTACGGCCATCATGATGCTCATGTGCTTCATGACGATCAACTATAAAGTACAGTTCGAAGCGGTCGGCCGGAACTTGCCGAACGATATCGCCTTCGAGTCGCGAGGCTCCGAGACGAACCGGATGATCGATGAGTTGATCGGCGGCTCCGCGCACGGGATCAGGTACCATCTTACGCATAAAGCGATCGTTGCTGCGCCCGTGACGGAGATGGACGTCGCCTTCGATGAACCCGACTACTACACGCCTGATCTTCTGCTCGTGTCGGAAGCCGCCTACAACGAGGCGGTAGACTTCCGCGGAGACGATGAGCAGGTGGAGCTGCAGGGTAACGAAGCCGTTGTGCTGTCGCAAGGCTCGGATTTCCCGCGAATGTTCGAGGACGGCAAGACGCCGAGCTTCGCGGCGAAGCTCGGCACGGAGGGCGAGACGACTTTCTCTCTCGTCGAGAAGAAAGACTATGCCTATCTCGGCTGGTCGACGAACCCGCTCGAATCAATGGATATCAAGCCGGCGGTATTCGTGATCTCGGATGAAGTCTATGACAGCCTGAGTAAGACGGCAGACGCTCGGACATTCGAGATATACGGAATTGAAGACGCTAAGAACGCCGAGGAGCTGTCCCGGCAGGTTCATACAATCGTCGCGGAGTCTCCAGGCATCTACTATTCGTCGTTCGCCGACGTCTACTCGAAGCAGATCGAAGGCTCGTCTCTCATGCTGTTCTCCAGCGGCTTCCTTGCCCTAGTAGCGACGTTCGCGCTCGCCAGCGTCATCTACTTCAAACAGCTGCGCGAAGCGACGGATGAAAGGCTGCAGTACGCCATCCTTCGCAAGATCGGTGTCGACAATCGGCAGTTCAAGAACGTGATCCGCAAGCAGCTGCTGTTCGTCTTCCTGCCGCCGCTGGCGCTGAGCATTCTATACAGTTGGTCGATCATCAAGCAGTACATCCTGGAATCGGTCAGCGATTTTCCGGAATTACCGGGTATCACTTGGGGGATTATCGGTGTCTACTTTCTCGTATACTTGCTTCTCTATGTATCGTCTACGAATCTATACTACCGAATCATCAGCCGCGGCACCTGACTCGGATTGCGAGCGCACGGTATCCCAGTAAGGGTCATGATGCTTCGGAAAGTGGATCGTAAACGAGGTATACTCTCCTACGACGGATTCGCAGGTTAAATAATGCCCCAGCTTTCTCGACAGTTCTTGGGCTAGATACAGACCCATGCCCGTCGACTTGGCATGCGTCCGCCCATTGGAGCCGGTAAATCCTCGATTGAACACTCGCGGCACGTCCTTGGCTTCGATCCCGATGCCGTTGTCGCGAACGATAAGCAGCTTCTCGTCTTGCGTCACGCGGGAGGCGATGGATATCTCTCCGTCGTCTCCCTTATTATATTTCAAGGCGTTCGACAGCAGCTGGTTCACGATGAACGACAGCCACTTCGGATCGCTTTGTACGAACGTTGGCGGGAGATCCAGCTGTATTCTCACCCTGCGCGATATGAACGTTGCGGCATGCGTCTTTACGGCTTCCTTCGTAAGCTGCTCCAGATCGCAGTTGATGATCTCGTAGTCTTGATTGAAGCTGTCGAGCTTCGCGTAATAGAGCGCTTGATCCACGTAATGCTCGATGCGCGACACTTCCTTCTCGAGTCCGCGCGGATCGACCTCGGTTTGCTGCATAAGCCTCAGCACGGAGATCGGCGTCTTGATCTCATGGAACCAGGAGACGATGAAGTCGTAGTACTCCTTCTGCTTGGCTTGCACCTCGTTCAAGGCGCGAATGTGCGCGACTTGCATCTCGTCAATCGCATCCCGGTAGGCCATGGCCTCCAACGACAAAGGCTCGGTATCCTCGCCGTCCCGATAGCGGATGGCGTTCATCGTTGTCATATACCGATACACAAGGAAGCAGACTAGGAGGAGCGTGACCAATAGGAACGCGTACATCAACGTCTGCCGGTGCAGAGATGTGCCGGGATCGGCCCAGAACACCGCGATCGTCGTCAGGAACAAAGCTGCATACATAAGGAGATAAGGACGTTCGTATTTCAGGAATCGACGGAAGTTCATTCGATGATGTACCCCAATCCTTTACGAGTGGAGATGAATTCCTCCAGCCCGAGCGCGGCGATCCTGCGCCTCAGTCGGTTGACGTTAACCGTCAGCGTATTGTCGTCAACGAACTGATCGTCATTCCATAGCGACTGCATGAGTTCTTCCCGAGAGACGATTCGGCCAAGATTGCGCATCATCGTCTGCAGGATAATCGATTCGTTGCGGGACAGCTCCGCCGTCTGTTCCTGGTATTGAACGGTAGAGTTGGATAAATGCAGCACGAGCTGGCGATGCGATAGCTGCAGGTTCTCATCTTGATACGTGTAGTTGCGGCGAAGCAGAGCGCTGACCTTCGCGACGAGCACGCCTAGATCGAACGGCTTCTGGATAAAGTCGTCCCCGCCCATGTTAATCGCCATGATGACATCCATATTCTGATTCCGGGAGGACAGGAAGATGATCGGAACCTTCGAGACGGCGCGTATTTGCTGGCACCAGTAGAAGCCGTCATATACCGGCAGATTCACGTCCAGCAGAACCAGATGCGGCTGGCAGGCTTTGAATTCGGATAGAATATCCTCGAACGCGGCAGTCTCTACGACCTCGAATTGCCATTTGCGAAGCGCGTCGGCTACGATTGCCCTGATCTGGTCGTCGTCCTCGACGAGCATAATTCGAAACAAAGAAATTCCTCCGTTTCGGCTATACCATTTTATCCCGATTATAGCATGACGCTGTCCTCAGCCCCTAACTCTCCTAGAATCGTCGGTCGCCGTACAGTTTAATTGCCCAGTACAACAGCAACCACAGACTTTGGACGATCAAATAAATCTCGAACGAATATAAGATCTTGTATCCATTTTCGTAATGAAATACGCCCACCGCCTCCGATATTCGCTCGAAGCCGCAGCTCAGGAACGACCACGCTAAGACGTACATCAACGAATTCCGTATTTTGATTTGGAACAAGTCGTACAGATAGAAGAAAAAATAGCTGACCGGCGCGTAAACGACATGCGATATAAAGTCCATCGTTTCGAATTCGGAGGTGTCGTTAATCCGATAGAAGCTGACCGGAAATACGCTAAGCGTATGATCGAAGAAAAATCCGAAAAACACCCCGCACATGAGGAATACGCCGGAGGTCTTAAGATCGAAACGACGCGGCACCAGGATCACCAATAAGGCGCCAATAACGAATGCACTAAGAATAAACCACTCATTCGCACTGAATTGCTGATCGTAACGAATTTCCTTCAAGTGATCTTGCGCCCTCCTTCGCCCAAGCCTGTGAACCATCGGGCGATCCACCCGATGATGACGATGAATGACCCGTACATGAGAGCCGAGATCCATTCATTCCAATGCGCGTACTCCAGAAGATCAAACTGTAGATAGACCCGATCTGACCCGCATAGGAGCAGAATGATGATCGAGATTAGTGCCAATCGCGACTTCGCTTTCATGTGCGATCGGAGTACGCTTGCAGCCATAAGAACAAGCAGAGGGATGTAGATGAACCGGCATATATAAACGGCGAATGAGCCTTCGACATCTCTTGTGATCGGGACCCAGCGCAAATTGACGTCCAGTATGGTGAATATACTAATCGTTAGTATGGTGATAACGAAGTACAGGAAGACCATCTCGGTCAGCGTAAACCCTTTGGGGACTAGCCCGAACACGATCATCACAACCCAGGCCATCAAGGCCAGTATGAAGAGGGACACCGCGATCATCCTTTGAGCGAGGAGTATGCATTTACCGTTATAGTAGTCCCCATAAATTCTCTGTGCCATCCCGTCCGGAACGAATGAAGAGCCACCCGCTCGCGGATGGCTCTTCGTCAGAACTTCTTATTTCTTTTTCTTGCTGGAAGCCTTCTGTACATTTTCGTTCGCCTTGAATGCCGCCAGCTTCTGAATGAGCTCCAAGGGCACAGCCCGATCCGCCGGGAACTTTACCGCCGTCTTGGACATTTCGTATTCGGCTAGCTCGTCCTTATAAGCTTCGAATACGTTAAAGGGAGGCGGGACCGATATCGAGTAATGCCCCTTATAAGCCGAGTAGCAAATGACCATTCCGTGGTAAGAGAACGCTGGAAGCTGATAGCTTAATACCTCCTCGGCTTCGGGTATCGCCTGTCTAATGGCAGCTCGGATCTGACGCAGCACTTCCTGTGCTTCGGATGGAAAGCTCTCGATGTACGCATCTACCGTTTCGAACTTCGTTTTTGCGTTAGCCATCTCGACCTCACAATCTCGCCGGACGCGGCGTATCGATATTTTTAATCTCTATTATACGGACAATTCCCTCGTAGACAACTCCGATTTTTACAATATTTGGCCGATAAATGCGCAATAACCGGGGCCCCTTCTCGGAGCTCCCGGTTCGATCGGTTACGTTACCAGACGGTAATCCGCTTCTCCGGCGCCAAGTACATCGCGTCTTCTTCGGTTACGTTATATTCGCTGTAGAAGCTATCCAGCATCTGAAGCACGAAGTTTACTCTCACCTTGTTTGGTGCATGCGGGTCCATCTGCAAATATCCGACGATCGACTCGACGGGCATCCATGCCGCGAACGCGCGGGCGAAGCCTTCGAACACCTGGGAGAGATCGACGTTCGGATTGTCGTCCGCAATATCGAGGACGCAAGCTAGGCCGCCTAGATCCGCGATCGTCTCCGCAAGCGTCAGCTGACCGTTCACTTTATTGCCGGGTACGAATTCGATGTCGGACAGCTCCGCCGCTACCTGTGACGTGCGCTTCTGGAATTCGGCATAGTCGGCGTCCGTCCACCAATTGACCAGGTTCCCGTCCTTATCGAACTGCGCGCCGTTCACATCGAAAGCATGAGAGATTTCATGTCCGATAATCGCGCCGATGCTGCCCAGGTTCTGCTCCCGGCTTGCCTTCGGATCATAGAAAGGCGCTTGCAGGATCGCGGCCGGGAAGATAATGCTGTTCGTTGAAGGGTTATAGAACGCGTTAACCGTCATGACCGGGAGCACGCTCCAGATATCGAGGGAATACGGCCTTTTTAACGTTTCTTTGATGGCGGTGTTCACAGCGGCGTTCTGACTCACCATCGCATCGAACAGGGTGCCGCCGTCCTTCTGGCTGGCAAAGTTATATGGCAGAGTAGGCTTCCATTCATCGGGATAGCCGATATTAACATGGATGCCCTTCAGCTTCTCGATCGCCTTGGCTTTCGTGGCGGCGCTCATCCAAGTCAGCTCATTGATGCGTGTCTCGTATTTCGCGATAATCTCGCTTACGATGTCTTTCACGTCGTTCTTGCTAGACTCAGGGAAATACTGGCTGACGAACAGCTTATCGAACGCTTGCGGCTCGAAGCTTTGCGCCAGCGCGGATGCGCGTTGTTCTACCTGAACCTTGTCGGGCACGATGCCCATAAGCGCCTTCATCAGGTCGTCCTGGAAGCCCAGCGCCTCTTCGGAGAACGCATTCGCATACTGGTGGTAAGCATTATAAGCCAGTAGATCCTTAATGGTCTGCATATTCTGATCGGTGATGAGGCCGTCTGCGAATTGGATATATTCATGCTCCGGGGAATATACCGTCATGGAAGCAGGAAGCTCGTACAGCCTCGACACCATGTCGGCCAATCCGGAATTTGGCGTTGCCTTCTTCATCTCGTCCCATGTGGACTTCTTCAGGAAATTGCGCGGATCTTGCATTTGATCCGGCGGCGTCGCCTTGGCGGAAAGCTGTCTTTCAATCTCAAAGATTGCCTTCGCGCGCTCGGGAAGCTTATCCTTCTCCCCGATGTAGCCCAGAATTCGTTCGATATATTCGACATAAGCTTTCTGCACGTTCGCCATCGACGGATCGTCGGAATAATAGAGAGCCGTGCCCAGGCCTAAGCCCGTACCTACGAACGCTGCGGCATACTTCGTTCTGTCGCCTAGCGTATCCTCGGTCGGCGCGAAGCCGATGAACGGAATGAAGTTGAACCGATCCCCATACTTCTCCGCGATCGCCCGCAAGCCCGCTGCGTCTTGGACCGCGTACAGTTCATCGAGGTATGGACGAAGCTTCCGAACTCCGTCCTCCCGCGATGCAACGTCGGAGTACAACGCATAGATCTCGGCCGCTCTCCACTCGGGAGAACCGCTGGCCGCGGTATCCTTGCTCGCGAGCAGCTGCTGCATGATTTCGAATCTCGTATCTTCTACCTTCTTCGCTACATCATAGAAGGTTCCGGCTGCCGGATACCCCGGTTGAATCACGGGTGCCGCGACGTATTTGCGGTTCGTGTACAGATAGAAGTCGTCCTTGGGCCCGACTTGCTGCGCGCCGTACGGGTTGCCCGCAGCCGCTTGAGCCACATACGCTAGCGTCGCTAGGAAAGCTTGCGCTTGCTCTGGCGTTACGTTGCCGACGGGGAGTCCCAGATCGTCCAGCAGTCCGAAGTCGTCAAGCGCCGCATAGTAAGGAGCAGCCCATGTCGGCACGTCAGCTGCGCTGCCGGTTGTATCTATGCCTTGCCATTCTAGAAAATTACAAGCGATAACCGCCAATTCGGCTCCCGTTACGAAGGCGTTAGGCTGAAACTTCTTCCCGCCCGTACCCTTCATGTAGCCTGCCGTCACGGCGATCGCGATATCATTGGCATACGGATCATCGGCAGAGACATCGGAGAAGGATTGCTTCGGTTCGTCTACCGTAAGTTGGAACGTCTGATTGATCAGTGCCGTCAGTTGTCCTCTTGTGATAAACTGATTGTTGGATGCGTATGCGCTCGTGAGCCCGATGGTAACGGCCAACACCAAAGCTAGCATACTTGCGATGGATCGTTGCAGCTTTCTCAAAGGTACACCTCCTGGTTAATCTATTACCTGTAACATACTAGCACAATTAGACTCCTAAGGAAAATAGAGTAAATAGACTAGAATTGACCTAAACAACCCGCTCGAGCAGAGCGGGTTTTGTCGTTTTGTGCCATAGGTTAAAGCTATACCCTCGCATAGAAATTATGTGTTTCTCGATAGCGAGAAGCTCGCTCTATAATAAGTCCAAACTTATCGCAAGGAGCGATCTACCATGAGAACGTCCATTATCGGTTACCCTAGAATCGGCGCATCGCGGGAGCTCAAATTCGCCTCGGAGAGCTACTTCAAAGGCAAGCTTACGATTGACGAGCTAATCCGCACGGGCGCAAACCTAAGAGCTGCCCACTGGCGAATCCAACGGGACAACGGCATTACGTTCATTCCTTCCAACGACTTTTCGTTCTACGACGGGGTGCTCGATACCGCCTGCCTGTTCAATATCGTGCCTGAGCGTTACCGCGCGCTAGGCCTCGGCGAGCTGGAGACGTACTTCGCGATGGCAAGAGGCTATCAGGGCGAGCAAGGAGACGTTAAGGCGCTGTCCATGAGAAAATGGTTCAATACGAACTATCACTACATGGTACCGGAGATCGACGACACGACCACGATCCGGCTAGCCGGCACGAAGCCGTTCGACGAGTTCGCGGAGGCGAAGAAGCTGGGAATCACGACGAAACCCGTCTTGATTGGCGCATTTACGCTGCTCAAGCTCGCTAAGTATTCAGGTGTTAGACAGGCGGCGGACTTCGTAGCGGAGACGGCGAAGGCGTACGCGGCCGCCCTTGCTAAGCTGGGAGAGCTGGGAGCGGAATGGATTCAGATTGACGAACCGATTCTCGTGACCGATCTGACGGAGGCTGACGTTGCCTTATTTGCGAAGCTGTACTCCGCGATTCTGGCCGAGAAAGGCTCCGCGAGCATTCTCATTCAGACTTACTTCGGGGACGTTCGGAATGTATATCCGGAGCTGCAGGCGCTCCCGTTCGACGGCATCGGAATCGACTTCGTCGAGGGGAAGCAGTCTCTGGAACAGATCAGGAGGTTCAGGTTCTCGGACAAGAAGACGTTGTTCGCCGGCGTCTTGAACGGCAAGAACGTCTGGAGGAACCGCTACGCGAACACCGTCGCGCTCGTTCAAGAGCTGCGGTCACATGCCCGGCAAATCGTACTAAGCTCCTCCTGTTCGCTGCTTCACGTACCTTATTCCGTGAAGGGTGAAGCGAAGCTACCTGAGGACAACGTGCGACACTTGGCTTTCGCCGAGGAGAAGCTGCGAGAATTGGCGGAGCTTCAGGAAATCTTGGCGAGTGATACCCCTGTCGCCTCGCCGCTCTATCAGGAGAACGAACGGCTTTTCGATGCGGTGCGGTTCGCGGGCAATACAGCCCTCCAAGCAAGGACGGCCGCGCTGACCGAAGCCGACTTCGTGAGACTCCCCGTCTTCGCTGAACGGGCCAACGCGCAGAAGACCAAATTCAAGCTGCCCCTGCTTCCGACGACGACGATCGGCTCTTTCCCGCAGACGGCCGAAGTACGCGCGAACCGCTCCGCCTTCAAGAAGGGGACGATTACCGAGGAGCAATACAAACAGTTCAACCGCGAGCAGATCGCCGCATGCATTGCCCGTCAAGAAGAGATCGGCCTGGACGTGCTCGTCCACGGTGAATACGAGCGCAACGACATGGTCGAATACTTCGGCGAATGCTTGGACGGGTTTCTGTTCACGGAGCAGGCGTGGGTGCAATCCTACGGCACGCGCTGCGTGAAACCGCCGATCATCTGGGGAGACATCAGCCGCTCCAGACCGATTACCGTCGAATACTCGGTATATGCGAAGAGCCTCACCGACAAGCCGGTTAAAGGCATGCTGACCGGACCGGTCACGATTCTGAACTGGTCTTTCCCTCGCGAGGACATCGGCTTGAAGGAGAGCGCCTATCAGATTGCTCTCGCCATCCGTGACGAAGTGCTCGATCTGGAACGAAGCGGCATCGAGATCATTCAGATCGATGAAGCCGCCTTAAGGGAGAAGCTGCCGCTGCGCAGATCGGACTGGCAGAGCGAATACTTAAGCTGGGCGATTCCCGCGTTCAGGCTCGTGCACGCCGGCGTACGCGCAGAGACGCAAATCCATACGCATATGTGCTACAGCCAGTTCAGCGATATTATCCGCGACATCGACGCGATGGACGCCGACGTCATCTCGTTCGAAGCTTCTCGCTCGGATCTGACGATTATCGACGCCATCAACGAGTGCGGGTTCCAGACCGAGGTTGGACCGGGCGTCTACGACATTCACTCCCCGCGCATACCGACGGTGGACGAGATCAAGCGAGGACTGTATCGGATGCTGGACAAGATCAATGCCGATAAGCTGTGGGTCAATCCCGACTGCGGACTGAAGACGCGGGGCGAGACCGAGACTTGGGTAAGCCTGCAGCATATGGTACAGGCGACGCTCGAAGTCAGGAAAGCTTTATTAAAATAAAGGAGCTGTCCCAAATGGACATTACCCTGAACGAAAAATCGCACAAAGACGCACATGAGGTGCTCCCGGGCCGAGAGTTGTAAGAAATATCGTACAATACACGCATGAGCTAGACCGAACCCGAGATCCTGTTTGATAAAACGTACAAAGCCGCACATAAGGTACTCCGAGGCCGAGATCCTGAACGAAATTTCGCACAAATACGCGATGGCAACAGACCTCGGAAGGAGAACATTCCCTCCGCCAAAAACTTAGGAGCTGTCCCAAGTCATCTCAATGACTTTCGGGACAGCTCCCGTTGCGTAAAGCTTAATCGATCAAGTTGGCGGTTCTTAGCAGACGGCGCACGAGCGCGGCCGTCTCCGCACGAGTCAGGTTTGCCTCGAGGTCAAGCTTGCCGCCGTGGCCTTGCAGGAGGTTCAGATGGACGGCCGCCGCGATGCTTGCCCGCGACCAGCCTGCGGCTTTGTCTCCGTCCGAGAACGCCGACAACAGGCTGTCTATAGCCTCGGTGTTCAAGTCCGTGCTCAGCTTCGCAATCCCTGTCGCGCGAGCTAGTACGACCGCCGCTTCTCGGCGGGTAATCCGCGCGTTCGGACGGAACGTCCCATCCTTATAACCATCGATGAGCTTGTAATCCGCCGCCGCCTGAATAGCGCCTGCGTGCAGGTCGGTCGAAGCGACATCCGAGAACTTACCGGCGTATGCCGCGCTTCGAATGCCGAGACCGCGCGTGACGATCGCCGCAAATTCCGCGCGCGTAATCGATGCGTCCGGCGCGAACGTCGTCCCGCTTACGCCGTTAATGATCAGGCGGGAGCTCAAGTCGTTCACGTCATCCTTCGCCCAATGTTTGCTCACATCCGACATTTCCTTAGGGTTAAAGATGACGGTGTACGTACTATTGGTTAAGCTGTTGATCGTTGCGTAATATTGGCCGTTCTCTTGCGTAACGACCGTCGGAACGTGGCTCAGACTGCCATCCGGATTAAGCACGACGCCCGTCGTGATCTTGCTCGGGTCGACGCCTTCCGGAATGACGATCGAACGCTCCACGTAGCTGTTGAACTTGTTCGCCTCTATGGATTGCGTTCCGTAAGAGACGGTAATCTCGAAATCTACCGGTTGAAGCACGAGCTGAGCTCCGACTTTCTGCGCTCCGGATTGCGCGGACTCTTGGCTGTCGCTAGTAGAAGCGGAGATTCGAATATTCACCTTAACGTCTTCCGGATTCGTGCCCTGGCCGAGCTTCGACAGGATGCCCTCTGCGTCGATCTGCGATGCCGAAAGCGTGTAGGTCGCGCGATCGGTCTGAATCTGTATAGAAGCGCCTTTCTCCTGCATCTTCTGAACCAAACCGACGTTCAACTGACCGACAACATCCGCACTGTTGCCCGTCACCGGGATCGTGACAAGCTTGCTGTTCTCGCGATCCAGCTTGTCTGCGATCTTCGCGCTATCGAGCACGACCGTCGTGACCGTCCGTCCATCCACCTCGTTCTTCTGAGCCGTCGCCAGCTTCTCTTGCTTCACGCCGTCGACGATAATTTCAATCCCAGGCTCCGGCTCGGAAGCAGGCGGAGTGTCGTCCGCCGGAGGAGTCGGCGGTGACGGTGGAGTAGGCGGAGACGACGAGGTTGAAACCGTCACTGTCGCCGTTGCTTGATGGCCTGCGTACTCGGCGGTAATAACGGCTTCTCCGCTTGCAACAGCGGTCACGAACCCCGTTCCGCCTACGGTTGCAACGGCCGTATTATCGGAGGAGAACGTAACGCCGGATGATACGGGCGCCGTGCTCGAGTCGGAATAGACCGCGGTTACGACGGTTTGATGGGTGTCATCGACCGAGAGCGTATACGCGGAGCTATCGAGCCCTATGCTCGTTAACGTTACGACCGGAACTGTAGACCATACCGCATAAAGCGTGATCGTCCGCGTCATGTTGATCGTGTCGCCTGGAGCGTATTCGGCTACCGTAGCGGATGGAGACGTCGCCCAACCGGCGAATACGAGGTCAGTCTTGGTCATGCTGCCGGCTCCAAGTACCGTTGCGACTTCGCCAACCCCATAGGCACGGGTATCCGTCGGAACTGTCCCTGCCCCCGACGATTGACCATTACCGTCATAGATTACAGTTGCCCTCATCGTCTTAACGTTAGCGTTAAGTAGGCTCGCACCGAATACGTTACCGTTGCTGTCAGCAGCGACGTCAATGAGGTTGTACGTTAACTTAGGCGTCGCGGATACCTCCGCCCATTCGTCCGAGCCCCCGTTAAACCCGAGCTTCAACACGTTCCCTGTACTTTGTTCCATAACATACAGGTTGTCTTGCGTATCCATTCCCATCCCGTAAGGGAGGAAGCTTGGGGATGCGAAAGCAGGAGTAAAGTCTATCCATTCCGTTGCGCCGAACGGAAGCTTCATAATTTTACCATTGGTTGTTCCTATAATATCGACATATATATTCCCTGCGCTATCTACCGCGATATCGTGCCCGAAGTATCCGGCCTCAAGCTCGGTTGGCCCTGAGATAGTGCCCCATACCGAAGAACCTATCGGCAGCTTCCAGATTGTTGTTGGTTTATTCTTCGCCATTGCGCTGTCGATGACATATAAGTTGCCTTGCAGGTCTGCGGTTATCCCCCTCGGTTGTTTGATTGCTCCGATATTAAGGTTATCCCACATATCCGTGACTAGATTCCGCTTCAGAATTTTAGCCGCATTACCGTCAGAATTCAGCTGCGTATTGTCTGTTACATATATGTTGCCAAGATGATCGGCAGCAATGCCCCCTGGAAAAGTAACGCTCGCGTTGTAGGTTATATCCGTGACGGATAACCCGTTGTCCGAAAATCGCTCGATCCGACCTCTTCCCGGACCTATAGCAATCGAATCACTACTTGATCTCGCAACGTAAAGATTGTCAGCACCATCGAAAGTCATTGCATAGGGGGTAAAGTATTCCACGATCGGCAATTGCGGACGAGGCGCAGATATGTCCGTCCACGTCAAAGGTACCGAGCTCGACGGCGCGGAAGGACCCGGATCCGCGCTCGCAGCAGCCGCGAACAACGGGATGGCCAACAGCACGCTCATCAACGCGCTAATTGCTCTTGCTCCGAACGACTTGCGATGTCTTGTTGTCATGATTTTCTCTCCTTGTTTGCCATAATCTAGTTGGACTTTGGACTCAGTTTTTACTAGGAATTAAGCACCAACATAGCAAACATCAGGGCAGTAAACCAGTTAAAAATTGCCACAGTTTCCTAGACTTTAGAATAAAAAAAGAATGAGCTCACGCGAGCTCATTCTCTTCGTTTACGATCGGATAACCGAAGCTGGCAATAACGGATTTCAGCTTCTGCAAGTATGCCAGCCCCAGCTGGCTTAGATTAACCTTCTGATTCGTAATATACCCGACCGTCATGTTCTCGTCCGTACGCAGGCGAACGGATTTAATCTGGCCGCCGTTCAAGTCTTCGTTCAGCACGCCGGAGCTGATCGTGTACCCGTTCAATCCGATTAATAGATTGAACAGCGTCGCGCGGTCGCTCACCAGAATCTTCTTCTTATGGACTCTCGTGCTTAGAATTTCCTCCGAGAAGTAGAACGAGTTATAAGCGCCCTGCTCGAACGCCAGACAAGGATAATCGTCCAAATCTTCGATGTCCAGAATAGGCTTGGATACAAGCGGATGGCCGGAGCTGATGAAGACGTGCGGCTCGGCTATGAAGAGCGGATGAAACCGCAGATCGTTCTCTCTTAATATTTTCTGCAGTACCTTGCGATTGAACTCGTTCAGATAGATAATTCCGAGCTCGCTTCGCATATTCCGTACGTCTTCGATAATTTCGTAGGTGCGGGTTTCGCGCAGCGTGCACTCGTACTCGTCAACGCCAAGCTCCTTCAACAACCCGACGAAAGCCTGTACCGAGAAGGCATAATGCTGCGTGGAGATCGAGAACAGCTTCTTCGAGGGCTTGCGGTTCGTATAACGCTGCTCGAGAAGCTCCACCTGCTCCACGACCTGCCGGGCATAGGAGAGAAACTCCGCGCCGTCGTTCGACAGCACGATGCCTTTGGACGAACGGAGGAAAATCTCGATGCCGACCTCCTGCTCGATATCTTTCACCGCGCTGGACAAGCTGGGCTGCGAGATGAACAGCTGCTTGGCCGCTTCGCTGATCGAGCCGCACTGGACGATCGTCAGAATATATTTGAGTTGCTGCAAGGTCAAATTGGACCATCTCCGTAAGCGATTTGGCATTGAGCCTCTATTTATTTTACCATACCGTTTTCTCCCTGACAGACAGATGTCAACAACGGTAGCTTATGATGATCTCAGATGATGGTTAACCCATCCATAAGGAACCTAGAAGGGAATGGTAACGCGTGGCGAAAATGCACAATAAAATCGCGGTAATCGTAGGAGGGTTGCTGCTTGCGATCCTCATGGCTTCGATGGATAACACGATCGTAGCAACGGCGATGGGGACGATCGTCGGAGAGATGGGGGGACTCGATAAGTTCGTCTGGGTCACCTCGGCGTATATGGTCGCGGAGATGGCTTGCATGCCGATCTTCGGCAAGCTGTCGGATATGTACGGCCGCAAACGCTTCTTCATGTTCGGGATCGTCGTGTTCATGATCGGCTCCGCCTTGTGCGGAATGGCCTCCTCGATCGTCGAGCTAAGTCTGTATCGGGCGGTTCAAGGGGTCGGAGCCGGAGCGATGGTATCCATCGCGTTCACGATCGTATTCGATGTCGTGTCGCCGAAGGATCGCGGGAAGATGATGGGGGCGTTCGGCGCCGTGTTCGGATTATCGAGCGTCATCGGGCCTCTGCTGGGCGGATACATCACCGATCACATCGACTGGACCTGGATCTTCTACATCAATCTGCCGCTCGGCTTCATCGCCTTGCTGATCATTGCCTTGTTCTACAAGGAAACGACGGAGCACTCGAAGCAAAAGATCGACTGGGCGGGTTCCGTCCTTCTCGTGGGAGCCGTCATCTGCTGCATCTTCGGACTTGAGTTAGGCGGCAAAACGTACGCTTGGAGCTCTCCGCAAATTATCGGCCTGTTCACCGGCTTTGCGATCCTTACTCTGTTGCTTATCGTAGTGGAAAAGAGAGCCGCGGAGCCGATCATCTCGTTCCGCTTATTCCGCAGCAGACTATACACGACGAGCAATCTGGTCGCTATGCTCAGCGGCGCGGCGTACATGACGGCGGCGATCTTCATTCCGATCTACGTGCAAGGCGTGCTTGGCGGTTCCGCATCCAACTCGGGGCTGACGCTGCTGCCGATGATGATCGGTTCGGTCGTCACCGCGACGCTAGGCGGTATGCTGATGACGAAGCTGCCTTACCGCACGATTATGATGGGGACGCTCGCGTTGCTTGTGACGGGTCTTGTTCTTCTCTCGCAAATTACAGTAGAATCTTCTCGACTTCTCATTACGATCATTATGATTCTAATCGGTCTGGGAATCGGCGCTTCTTTCTCGGTATTGGGCTCCTCCGTGCTGCATTCGTTCCCCGTGGCTCAGCGCGGGGCCGCAAGCTCGACGCTCAATTTCAACCGGTCGCTCGGCATGGCGCTTGGCATTACGATCTTCGGTATCGTGCAGAGCCATAGCCTGCTATCGAAGCTTACCCAATCGATCGGCACGGGGAACGCGGCGCTTCCGCCGGACTTGGATTTAAGCGATCCGCATTCGCTGCTCATCCCTTCGTTCCGCGAGTCTGTCGATTCCCAGCTCCTCGATACGATCTCGAACGGACTGTCGAGCTCTATCGGAACAACCTTCGCATGGTGCCTTATTCCTGCCGGGTTGGCGCTGGTGGCGGCGTTCCTGATGACCAAGGAAAAGATGGACCCCGAAGCCGAAGGAGAAGGTTTCGCGGCGGCGCATTAATATATAGATCGGCGGATAGGCTTGCCGGTTAGGAGAGATGACGATGAAGCTTGAGCGATTAATGACGATTACGATCTTGCTGCTTAATCGAAAGCGAGTGCAGGCGCAGGAATTGGCCGAACGGCTTGAAGTGTCCTTGCGCACCATCTATCGCGACCTCGATACGCTCGGTCAAGCGGGCATTCCCATCGTCTCCTACACCGGCACGGAGGGCGGCTATGAGATAATGGACAGCTTCCGGCTGGATCGGCAGCTGTTGTCCTTGGACGAATTGACCGCCCTCTCGACCGCGCTGCGCGGGCTCGAATCGACCAAAGCCTACGACGGCTCGAATATGGATCTTCTTCTGAGTAAAGTCGGCGCCATGGTGGCGACGGCGGAGAAGGGCCAGGCGGGAGAAGGCGAACGCATTCAGATCGATTTCACCCCGTGGAAGAACAGCGAGGAGGACCGCAGCCGATACGACTCGCTCCGCCAAGCGGTGAACGATCGGAAGCTCATTCGATTCAAGTACACGAGCAGAGACAGCGGCGAGCAAGAGCGCGAAGTGGAACCGATGGCGCTTGTGCTCAAAACCTATTCTTGGTACCTGCACGGCTATTGCCGGTTACGCGGAGATTACCGGATCTTCAAGCTGTCGCGAATTCGCGAATTAAGCGTGCAATCGGAGTCTTTCGTCCGGCGGGAGAAGTCTCTGGCAGAGCTGAACGAGAGATGGAAGAGGCCCGAGAAGGAAGCGGCGGATACGCCTGTCCAAGCCGTACTGCGGTTTAAAGCATCCGCTGCCGTGTCCGTATTGGATCGCTTCGACGAAAGCGAGATCGAGCAGCTGTCTGACGGGCACCTGCTCGTGCGAACTACCTATCCGAACGAGAGATGGCTGCTCGGCACCATTCTTCATTACATGACGGACGTCAAGGTGCTCGAACCGGCTTCCATTGCCATGAAAGTCAAACGGATTGCAACGGAGATTGCGAGTCAATATGAAGAATAAGGAGGCCTACGATCCATGTCCTTACTTGGCAAAGTAGCGATTGTTACCGGCGGCGCCCGAGCAGTCGGGCGAGCGACGTGCATACAGCTGGCGAGTCAAGGCGCGAAGGTCGTCGTCTGCGACGATAGGCGAAGCGGCTTCGACACCGAGTCGGTCGTGACCAAGATTGCCGCGCAAGGCGGAGAAGCGGTGGCGATGCAAGCGGATATTCGAAGCGCGGAGGAAATGAGCAAATTGGCAGCCGATGTCATGAACTTATTCGGACGCATCGATGTTCTCGTCTGCAACGCTCACGCCGAGATGAATGTCGCCTCCTTCTCCGAGCTCTCTTGGGAACGATTCGAACGGCAGCTGACGGACGAGTTGAAGGCGGTGTTCGAACCGACGAAGGCCGTTATCCCAGCGATGACGGCGCAGCAATCCGGTCGAATCGTCTACCTGTCCGGCACGGAGGGCAAAGATCCAACACCGGAACACATCGCTTACGGAACGGCGAAGGGCGGGCTCGATGCTTTCGCCCGTTATATCGCCCAAGAGTTCGGACCTGCCGGAATATCGGCGAACGTCGTTGCTCCCGGTTTCGTGAGATCCGACGAGCGCTCAGGCATCTCCGAGGAAGAGGCTCGCGTAGTCGGCAGCTTCACGCCGCTAGGCAGGATCGCCGAACCGGAGGACGTCGCGGAGGTCATTGCTTTCCTCGCGGGAGACGGCGCGCGGTTCTTGACCGGGACCTACACGCCCGTCACCGGCGGGCTTGTGATGGAGTAATTCGGGGACCTTTCGGTCCCTTTTTTAATGTCGATTTAATAATTATAATGTCATTTTTTACAGGATCAGACCCGAAGCGTGTCGAATTGGTAAGTTATTACTAGCGGACTTATCGAGGTGTATCATGCACAGTTTTCGGCAGCCCATCATGATCTTGGTGATCGTCTGTATTGCCATTGGCATCATGTCCACCTTCCCTACGAAATCCAATGGCGACGACTCCGTCCTAACCGTGCCCGAATGGAGCACGGCCTGGATCCAGAAGCCGGAGTTGCCGAGCCAGACTCCTCCTGCCGATATCACTTGGCATACCGCAACGGCAGACCGTCCTCTTACCGAGCTGCCCAGCGGCGCTTCGGGCTCCTGGGTGCATATCGTCGTACCGCCCACTGTCCAATTCCACCATCCGGGTCTAATGATTACGAAGTTATACGGGCTCGAGGTCACCGTATACGAGGACAACGAAGAGATCTACCATTCCTCCCGCAGCTATAATTTCGAGCGCAACATCGTGCTCCTGCCGCTAACGGCCAAACCGATCGCTTCGGACATCTACATCCGCATCGCTTCCCAAGAAGGAGCCGGAATCGGCAGCTCCGTTCGAGTCGGCGAGTTCTCCGACCTTGCCTCCCTGAACGTTCGCCAGATGCTTCCCAACGTGCTGCTTGGTGCCGCGATCGCATTCCTCGGGCTGATCATGCTCGTCTCGACCGGATTTTTCGTTCGGAAGCTTACGAAGCCGGCTAACGCGCTAGGCTTGTTCATTCTGTCTACGGGCATGCTGATCGTCACCAACTCTTCGCTGCCTTACTATTACTATCCGGATTACGGAGCCGTTCTGTTCTTCTTGTTCGATACATTCATGTTGACTCTCTGTCCGTCCTTGTTCTACTTCATCGTCCGTTCCTTCGACGAGCCCTACGCATGGCTGGCGAAAGTCGAAAGGTGGATCATCGGTTATTATGCCGCGTGCTTCGTCGTCGTATTGGCTTACAATATCGTCGGCGGCTCGTTCTATTTCTATTACAAGCTCTTTACGTTCTGGATTCTAGCGCCGCTAGTCCTCGTGCAGTTGATCGTCACCATCGACCTGGCCGTCCGGAACGCCTATCGAGGATATAGCAACTCCATGCTGTTATCCATCGGGATTATCGGCTTGGCGGTCTCCGGCATCGCCGATCTAATTATCCTCTTCGTACGGGACGGCATGTATGAGTTCTTCTTGTGGAAAATCGGCCTCGTGTTCCTCATTGCCTGTCTCGTCATGGCTATGAATCGAAGAATAGCGGCTGATTACGTGAAGCTGCTCTCCTACTCCAAAGAGCTGGAGCTATTCAATCGTCAGCTGGAGAAGACGGAGAGAATGCGCATCCTTAGTGAAATGGCCGCCTCCATCGCGCATGAAATCCGCAACCCGCTGCAAGTAACGAGAGGGTTTCTGCAGCTGCTCTCGGGCAAAGCGAGCGAAGAGAGCCAGAATCACTTCGGCATCGCGATCAGCGAGCTGGATCGAGCTGCCGCCATTATTTCGGATTACCTGACGTTCGCCAAGCCCGAGCAAGAGGAGATGGTCGCGATGGACGTCAAGCAGCAATTGGACTCGATCGCCATGATCATCCATCCGATGGTTATGCTGAACGGCGGGGAGCTGCAGGTAGACGCGTCCGATCCCCTGACGATCGTCGGAAGCCCGTCTAAATTCAAGCAAGCGCTGATCAATATTCTGAAGAATAGCGCCGAGTCTTTACAGGACAACGGAAAAATAGAAGTGAAGGCTTACGAGGAAGATTCCGCGGTGATCATTCGGATATCCGATAACGGACAAGGGATGGACGAGGAGCAGCTCTCCAAGCTAGGCAGCCCCTATTTCTCTATGAAAACCAAAGGAACCGGTCTTGGGCTAATGGTCACGTTCCGTATCGTAGAAGTTATGCAAGGAACGCTAGAATTCCGCAGCGAAATAGGCAAGGGAACCGAAGCGACGATTCGGTTCCCTCTCGTAAGTCAAGCTTAACCCCAATGGTTCGGAGGTTGCCCGTCTAGCGTCCCTCGTTGCGCAGCGGGTGTACGGGAATCCATCCCGATACGACTGCCCCTCCGAAAGGATCGTTCCCCGCAGTCAGCTCGCCTCCGTGCCGCCGAATAATTCGCCTCGCTATGGTGAGCCCTAACCCCGCTCCCCCCGTCGAACGATTCCTCGACTTCTCGCCCCGGAAGAGCGGTTCGAATACCTGTTCCAGCTCGTCCGGCGCGAAGCCTAATCCGGAATCGCGGATCGCGAACACCGTCTGTTCCTCTTCACGATGATATTGAACGACAATGCAGCCGTCGTCGGGCGTATGCCTCACGGCATTATCCAACACATTGCTGATCGCGCGGACTATTAGATGCGAGTCTGCCCGAACCGCATAGTCGCCCGGCTCGGAATGAACCTGAAGCGAGATTCGCTTCCGCTGCGCTTGCGGCTTTACGCTATCCATCGATTCCTGAATCATATCGCCCCAGTCAGCCGGGCTTTCGAGAAGCTCCGTTGACTGATACTCCATCTTCGAGAAGGTGAACAGATCCTCGACCAACCGGTCCAGCTGCACCGATTTCTCCTTGCATACGGCCACATATTTCGCCATCTGCTCCGGCGTACTCGCGATACCTTGCTCCAGCCCGTCCAGATATCCGCGCAAGGCGAATAGCGGCGTTCGCAAATCGTGCGCGACGGCGGCGATGATGAATCGCCGTTCCTCCTCCAGCTGCTGTTGCTTCGACAGCGATTCTTGAAGGCCATTCACCATGACTTCGAACCCTTCCCGAACGTCGGCGATCTCCCGAATAGCCGATTCCGGCAAGCGAACGTCCCAATCGCCTTCGGCGATCTGCCGTGCCGCCTTCCCTAGACCTTCCAATGGAATAAGCAAAAATCGCCTCATTCTCATGCCCACGATGAAGAAAGCGAGCAACAGTCCCGCGAAAGCCGCGATCAATGGAATCGTGTTCGAATGAGGCCGATCCGATCCCATATCGAGCGACAATGTAGTTGCGCCGTAGACAGCGACGAACATGAGCCACGGTAACAATAGAATGAGCCCGAAGCCGAGCAACGAATAGGTGCGAAGTCGAAGCTTGCTCATATCGGCACGCCCTCAAAGCGATATCCGATGCCCCATACGTTGGCGAGTAGCTGCGGCTGCTCCGGATCTAGCTCGATTTTCTCGCGAAGACGGCTTAAATGAACGCGAATCGTATGTTTATCGCCGATGCCGTCCCAGAACTTGTCCAGCAATTGATCATAGGTGAACACTTGCTTCGGATGCTCCATGAACAGCCGCAGCAGCTCATATTCCTTCGGCGTAAGCGAGACTGGCGCACGGTCTACGAGCACTTCTCTCGTGCCCGGATCAAGCTTGATGCGGACGTAGTCCAACACCTGGCTCTTGCCGTCCGGCTGCGTTCCGGTACGCCGTAGAACGGCATGAACCCGGGCAACGATCTCGGCTGGCGATGCCGACTTCACAATATAATCATCGCCGCCAAGAGTCAGTCCGCGAATTTTATCCGTATCGTCCCCGCGGGCGCTCAGGAACAGAATCGGAACATTGCTCTCCGCACGAATACGTCGGCAGAGGTCGAATCCGCTCTGTCCCGGCATCATGACGTCGAGGACAATGCAATGAATCGTATTCTGTTGGAATAAGGTCCATGCTTCCTTCGCATCGTTCGCCGTTACCACTTGAAAGCGATCGTTCTCCAGAAAATCTCTGAGTAGTTGAGTGATACTCGGGTCGTCGTCCACGACCAGGATCATCGCTCTATCGTTCACGCAGCTTCCACCTTCCTCTTAAGGACGCCTTGAACCCAGTGTATCATCTCTTCGCCCCGACGAACGAGTGCTTCGTCTATTGTGACGGTTCGTTTATCATTTTGTGATACTTTGGGTTCCACAATCGAGAGAAACACTTGTTATCCTACGAATCAACGGAAGTTAATAAAGGGGGATAACGAGATGTTTAATGTGCAAATCGTGCTGTTCGATGGCTTCGATCTACTGGATGCCCTCGCGCCTTATGAAGTATTCTGCGCGGCCGAGATGTTCGCCGATTGCGAGATGCATGTGGAGCTCGTCACTGCGGAGGGTCCGCGGCGCGTCCCGAGCGGCATGAGCGGATTGCCCATCGAAGCCAGCGGCAGACTGAACCCCACCCGGAAAGGTGTCATACTCGTGCCCGGCGCGTCCGGCAAGCTAGAGGGAGAGGGGCCGGATGCTGTCCCGAATCTGTTGGCGCGAGCTGCGGATACGGAGTTAACCGCGAAGCTGAAGCAGGCGCTCGGCCTTTCGGATGTCGTAGTGGCTGCAGTGTGCGGAGGTTCATTGGTGCTCGCCATGGGAGGGCTGTTGGAAGGAAGGCCCGCCGTCACGCATCATCTGGGAATGGACGTGCTTGGGGCAACCGGAGCCGTCCCTGTACGAGCTCGCGTAGTCGATGACGGTAATCTAATTACCGGAGGCGGAATCACCTCGGGACTCGACATCGCTCTCTATCTGGTTGATAGAGAGCTCGGTCCGCGTATCGCGCATGCGGTGGAGCAGCTGTTCGAGTACGAGCGCAGAGGGACGGTATGGCGCAATAGCGGGATGGCGCTTCGTCAGGATCAACCCCAAGCCGCCGACGAAGAGGCAGACCTTGGGCACTCTGCAACGAATAACAGCGTACGGAGTTCGATCTTCGACGGGGAGTGGGATACGTCGATCGCTACCCCGATTGGCAAGCTGGCGGTCCGGTTGCTAATCGAGACGAATAATGGAGTCATACGAGGAACGGCCGCGCAAGGCGGCGAGATTAGTCCCTTCATCGATCCCGTGATACAAGGCAATCGGCTCACCTGGTCGCAACAAGTGACGAGACCGATGCGCTTGAATTTGATCTTCGAAGTGACGGTTAACGGCGATCTGATGACCGGAACCGCTAAAGCCGGCATTCTGCCGGCTTCTAAACTAACAGGACAGCGGCTCTAATGATGACAACGATGAATAAGTCTCGTTCCCTCTATCCGCTGATCGCGTTCGTATGCGTCATTTACATCCTTTATGTACTGGTTTACAACTATATGGTCGATCCTGGCGCCGAAGCATTCCTTAGCCGCAAGACAGGATTAGAGCATGAGCTCAAGCCGCGGATCTGGCTGAAGGTCATGTACATTCACGTCGCGTTCGCCTGCCTTGCAATGGTTACGGGACTAATGAACTTCTCCGCCCGCAGCTACGGCAAGCACCGCACCTTCCATCGAGTGAACGGCTACGTCTACGTATTCGCCGTGCTGCTGGTCGTGCTGACTTCCGGTTATATGGCACCTTACGCCACCGGAGGGAAAATCGGCAGCATGGGTTTTAATCTGCTCAATCTTCTCTGGCTGGCGATTACGACGACCGCGATTGTCCACATCAGGGGAAAAAGGACCATCCAACATCGACGCTGGATGATCCGGAGCTATGCCCTTTGCTTTACGAATATGTTGATCCACCTGCTGACCTTCCTGTTGCATGATCTCGTTGGCATTGCCTACGTGACGAGCTATACGATCGGTTTATACGGAGCAATCGCGCTGCTCCTCGTTGCTCCGGAGGCGATATTCAGAATGGGTCGGTCATAGGTTCACTTGATGCTTCGTCTCGGAATTCGCCTTCGCTTGCTTCTTATTAGTCAGGAAAGCTATCGTCAGCAAGAGTCCGAGAACGGCGATGCTGCCGCTTGCCCACAGCATGGCATCCATGCCGCTAACGAAAGCGCCCTTCACCGATGCCAGCAGATCGGCGGAGTTCAATTGCCGCGCTACTGCGATGCCCGAGGCCACGTTCGATCGCATCGTCTCCGCGGCTTCGGCAGAAATTCCATCTACAGGCAGTTCTCGACGGTACGCGGAGTTCAGAATCGCGCCCAGAAGCGCTACCCCTAGCGTACCTCCGACCTGCCTCATCGCCATCGTTAACGCCGAGCCGATGCCGTTCCTCTCGGCAGGCAACGCCCCTAGCGCCGCATCCATCGCCGCAGGCAGCGCGAAGCCGATGCCGACGCCGCCAAGCGCAACCCAGCATGCGATGTAGACGAATCCCGTCGATACGTCCGTCAACGCGCCAAGACCGAGTCCGATCGCCATCAACAAGAAGCCGATCGCGATGATCACCTTGTCGCCTAATCTCGCAAGGAGCTTCCCGGATAGCTGCGCGCCAATGATCAAGCCGCCGATCAACGGCAGGATGCGCAGTCCCGTCGTCTGGGAATCGACGCCGTTCACCGCTTGGAAGAAGAGCGGCAAGCCGAACAGCACGCCGAACATCGCGCCGTTCACGAGCGTGGCGAGAGAAGCTCCCCAAGCGAATCGGCGTTCGCGGAACAGCGCTAACGGAACGAGCGGATGAGCGGCCGTGCGTTGACGCCATACGAACGCGATGAGCAATAGTACGCTTGCTGCGACGAATGCAATCGTCAACGCGTCCCCCCAACCTTCGTCACCCGACCTTGTCACCCCGTAAGTCAACGCGGCCAATCCCGCGCTTGATAGCAGGATGCCGGGGATATCCGCTTTATTCTTATTGCTGCCTTGGCTTCTTGGGAGCAATATCGCAACGGCTATCAAGGAAATGGCGACGATCGGAAGGTTCATCCAGAAGATCGATCCCCACGTATATTCATCCAGCAGCCAGCCTCCTAGAATAGGCCCAAGAGGCATGCCGAGCGCGGTCGCCGTCACCCAAATTCTCGTCGCCTTCGGTCTCTCTTCCTCCTTAAACAGGACAGGCAGCATCGACAAGGACGCCGGCATCATGAGCGCTGCTCCCAGCCCTAGTACAGCTCTTCCCGCGATAAGAAACCCCGCATCCTCCGCCAGCGCGCAGGCGATCGACGCCACTCCGAATAAGAATAAGGCGGAAAGCAAGATTTTCTTGCTTCCGAACCGGTCTCCGAGCAAACCCGCGGGCAGTAATGCCGCTGCCAGCACCAGATTGTAGGCGTTCGCGAACCATTGCAATTCGCTGGTCGTCGCTTGCAAATCCTCTGCCAATACAGGCATCGCGAGATTGAGCACCGTCATGTCGAGTCCGATCACCAGCATGCTTAGCGCCAATACTCCTAGGATCCACCATCTTCTTGAACTGCTTTGAATACCGTTCATTTTCTCTCGCCTCCGTTTTCTTATCTAACTAGTTAGTTATAAATGCTCAAAAAAGGCCGCCGACCTCCTCTAAAGGTGCGACGGATGCATTAAGCCGCTAATGACGAAGCTTGCGGTTTGCTCCTTAGCCAGCTCTATGTCTTGCTCGGTGTGGGACTCCATTCCGAAGGACTTGAACCGAGTTAGCGTCAGCGTGGAGAAGAATACGTTATTCATGAGGAATAACGGGAAGAACGTCGGATCGAGATCGGAACGAAGCAATCCGTTGTGCTTAGCCTGCTTGGCAATCTCAAGGAATAACGAGATGTCGTCCGGACGATACGTAATTTGATTCCACGTCTTCCATTCCTCCGCCGCTTCCCAGGCGAATATTTTCATGAACCGAGGATGGTCCATCAGGAATTGAAACGAATGCGTTACGATCGTTGCGATATAGCGCTTGAATTTGGTTGCGTCGGTTGTAAGCGATTCGTCCATCTGCAGCTTTCCGACCACTTCGCTAAGCACCCGGTCGCCCAATTGGTCCGCCCGCTTCACGACCTCGGTGTAGAGTCCGATTTTATCCTGAAAATATTGATAAATCAGGCTCTTATTGTAGCCTGACGCTTTCGCGATCGCATCAACCCGTGCGGCGGAGTATCCTTGCTCGGCGAATATTTGCTCGGCTGCGTCTAATATCGTTTCTTTAGTCTTCGCGGCATCGTAAGTTTTCTTCGTTCTAGTTGACGGGCCTGGCGTAGCGTTCACCACCGTTTCGATCATTTGTAACTAACTGGTTAGATTTTAATCTCCCGATTTCCAATTGTCAAGCGCCTTCGCCTATCCCTATAATGAGATGAAGGAGGAATCGCCACATGGAATGCAGAATAGGCTGCGCTGCTTGCTGCATCGTCGTCTCTATCTCCTCCCCGATCCCTGGCATGCCAGAAGGCAAACCGGCCGGCGTCCCTTGCGTGAATCTGACGGAGGATTACCGGTGCGGGTTATTCGGCAAGCCCGAACGTCCTGCCGTCTGCGGCAGCTTGCCGCCATCCCTTGAGATGTGCGGAACGACGAACGAAGAAGCCCGCGCGTACCTCAGCGCGCTCGAACAGGCTACTCGCCCATAGGAACGATGCGATTTGCGTTGCTTGGACTACCTCATGCGTCCTTGTACGTTTTTTCGTATAGGACTTCGGTGTCGGACTACCTCATACGCCACTTGTACGTTTTTTCGCACAAACCTCGATTCTGGACTACCTCATGCGCTACATTGTACGTTTTTTCGCACAGGATCACGGCTGTAGAATTCCTCATGCGCCACATTGTACGTTTTTTCGCACAGGATCACGGTATAGGACTAACTTTTTCACGATTATTTACTTGCGGGAGTCCAGCACGAACATCGACGCGTCTTGCCCCATGAAAATTCGCTCTCCGTTATAGAAAGTCTTGGACTGAATGTCCTTGTACCCGATTGTAGTCATAATACCCGCAAGCTCCTCTTGGCTAAACCCGTTATGGACGAGCTCCGATGCGACCTTGTCGTTCTTATCGAAGTCGACGATAAGCAGATGCCCCCCGTCGTTCAACACTTCGTATAACCTGGATAGGACCTGCGCGACATCGGGAATATGCAGCAGAACCTGAGCCATGAAGATGTAGTCCGCCCGCACCCCCTCCAAGCCTTCCTTCTCGAAATCGAAGATCAACGTATCCGCGTTCCGAAGGTCCAGCTCGGCAATCTTCCGGTTGATCTGGTCGATCATACCCGGCGAGGTGTCTAGGAACAGCATTGAACGAAACTCGCTTATTAAGTTCATGCCGACCAACCCGGTCCCGCAGCCGAAGTCAATCGCGCTCTTGCTCTTGGCATCCGCGAGGTATTCACGAATGGCGTCCGCGGACACTTCGGCGATTCGGATTCTCTCGGGCGTGTCGTATGTGCCTGCAATCATTTCGAACTTATCGGTATTGGCCATGGGCGCCTCCCATATTGGTTATACAAGTATTATGACATAAATAAAGGAGTTCTTCGCTCCCTTAGAGCAAAGCAACTCCTTCTAAACTTCCATTTACGTTGCTGCTGAGTTACTCGCCTTATTCGATATTGTATACTCTGCGGGAGCAGGTTGGTTAATGTCGATCCCAAGTTATTGGCTACGATCGTCGCAAGGAATCTTACGGTATCCAAGGGATCGTCGAGAACGGAGGCTTGGACACGTTTCCATCGGGAAATGCACATTTTTGGCACAGCAAAAAAAGAGGAAGCCAATGAGCTCCCCCTAGTGATTGGAACTGTCCGTTGAATCGTTTATCTTGCGAAAGTCGGCAGCCTGCCTGCTCTTGCCGTCTTGTCTTCCTGACTGTCGTCCGAGCAGTCCCCGCCCCTTCTGTACTTCCCCTCCGCGATTTTCATATCGATAAAATCTACGACCTGCTGCAGAGAGGCAATCTGGCTGACGACGTTGGCCCGGTGGCTCATGACGCGCTCCACCAGCTCGGGATAGTCCGCGGGATCGGTATCGGCGGAAACCGCCAGGAAAGGTCGCATTTCTTCAAGCGGCATCCCCGTTTTCTTCAAACAAGAGATGAGCCGGAGCGCGTCGACGTCCTCCTGCCGATAGACGCGGTGACCGTTGTCCTTCCGCGTTGCCCTCGGCAACAATGCGATCTTCTCGTAATAACGAATCGTATCTTGAGAAATCCCGATCTGCTCGGCGGCTTGCTTGATCGTATACATTCGCCCGTCTTTCATCCTAACGCCTCCCTGCGCCTTGACTTGGAGTCGACTCCAAGTATTAGAATGTGCACATCATCTCATACGAGGAGGCAACGCGCAATGTACAAGAGTCATCGTGAAGACGTCGCATTGATTACCGGCGCAAGCGCAGGGATCGGACTGGAGTTAGCTCGGAAGCTGCTGTCGGAGGGCTGGCAGGTGGCGGCGTTGAACCGCTCCGACTTCCCATCGGACGATACCGCGCTCCGATCAGCCGTCAAAGAAGGACGTCTTCGCATCTATAAGACGACCGATCTTACCGATTATGATAGCTTGAGAGGAACGTTGGAACAGATCCGAAGCAAGGAGCACCGGATCGATGTTCTGTTCAACAACGCCGGAGGGTCGTTCCCCGAGCTGCTCTACTCGAAGCAAGGACGCGAGAAGCATTATGAGCTGCTGACGGTCGTGCCTTATATCATACTGATGGAATTGATAGAGCTTATTGGGCGCGGCACCCGCAAGACGGTCATCAATACTTCTTCCTCGGCGTTCAATTACACCAAAGAGTTCACGATCCAGACGCTGGAGCGACCCGCAACCTTCCGCAAGCTGCTCGGTCCTTACGCGACCTCGAAGCTGGCGCTATCGCTATGGACGCAGGCCATCGCGCCGCAGCTGGCCCGAGACGGCATCAAGATTCGCAGCATCGACCCGGGCGGCAACAATACGCTTCGGAAAGGGAAGAGGTCCGGCCTTCCTATCCTCGTCAAGGTATTGATGAAGCTGTTCTTCGCACCGCCTACCCAGGGGGCGAGCAGGCTGTACGAAGGCGCGTTCGGGGAGCACCGGGAGAAGATGGGCGTGTTTGTAGTGAAAGGTCAGGTTGCGGAATTAAAATTCACCGACCAAGCGAGGAACGTTCTGGAGCGGATTCACGCGATATACGAGAACGAATATCTAACCGGACCTGCTACTCCAGCTTCCGTCGCATCTGCTGCCGGTACTCGGTAGGCTGCATGCCCACCGCATCGCGGAATGCCCTAGTGAAGCTCTTGTAATTCTCGTACCCGACCATCTCCGTAATATCGATGATTTTATGATCGGTTTCCGCGAGCAGCCGGCGGGCTTTGTCCAAGCGAACGTCGCGCAAGTATTCCGCGAAGCCCTTGCCGACGTTCTTCTTGAACTGGTTGGAGAAGTAAGCGTAATTCAAGGATACGTGGTTGGATACCATCGCAAGGTCAAGCGGCTTATGATAGTTCTCGTGAATGAAGCGGATCGCTTCGTGCAAGTCCTGCGTATTGCGGTAGCTGCACTTGAAGTCGTAATAGAGCTGATTAAGCCGAAGCAGCTGTTGCTGCAACGCTTGAATATACTCGCGGATGCCGGGATAGTCGAACAGGTTGCGCAGGCTCGCGATATCCAGCGCTTCTTCTCCCATATAAGGCCGGATGACCAGCTCGTATTCCTCGAGCAGCTCGATCGTAGCGCGGCAGAGCTGCTGGGTGTAGCGAATATGATGGCGGCGAAGGACATTCTTATGGAAGAGGGCGGACAGCCCTTCGGCCAGCTTGCCGCCGCTTTGCGTACCGATGGATTGGAACAAAGCGTACAGCGCCTCGTAAGGGATCTGCCCGTGCTGGTCCAGCTTCTCGATATGCGCGGGCATGAGGCAGCCGAGCTCCGGGAATAAGTAGCTATGCCGATAGAGCTCTATCAGCTGCGCGTAGCCGTTCTGCAGAGCAGGCAGCCCGTGCAGCGGATCCGTCATCGCCATGCTCGCGTTGATCTGCGCCGCCTTCATCGCGGCGGGCAACGCGTCCGCGTCGACTTCGGCATCGACCGCGAGAATCAGCTGCGAGCCATGCTGCAGACAGAAGCAGCCTTGCCTGCCGAAGACGCCGTACGCGATCGCTTCCATCGCATGGGTATTGCTGGCGCCGGGCTGTCCGATCCGCTGCTCCTCCCGAAGATGACAGAGACGGTAACGATCCCACAGCTTCGGATTCCGTTGCTGCGTGCGGAGCATCCACGCTTCGTCGTAAGCCGCCCCTTGCATAAACATGAACAGCTCCTTGCGATCCATCTCCTCCGCCTGCTCGGAGATGTGCCGGCTGACGAGCGAAAGCTCCTGCCGGGTGGTCGCTTCCTGCAGCGCATGCTCGACCGCGGTCAGCAGATCGTCTCGCTTGACCGGCTTGAGCAAGTAGCCTTTCGCCCCAAGCTCGATCGCTTTCTGCGCATAAGCGAATTCGCCGTATCCGCTAATGATCAAGAAATCCGCCGGGATGCTCTCCGCTTTGGCGCTGGCCATTAGCTCCAAGCCGTCCATATCCGGCATTCGAATATCGGTTATGACAAGCTGGATGCTGTGGTCGCGCAGCAGCCGCAAAGCTTCGATCCCGTTCGCGGCGCTATATACGCATTCCAGCTCCACAGGGAATTGACTCAGCATGGCCTGCAGACCGTCGCGAATGTTGACTTGATCGTCTACGATGAGTATCGCGGTCATTCCTTACCAGCCCCCTAGATTGGCGTTCTCCCATGGCAATCGAATCGTAACGGAGGTATAGGAGCCTTGCACGCTCTCGATCCATAGCCCGCAGCCTTTGCCGTAGTGCAGCTGCAGACGCTTATGCACGTTCTCCAAGCCGAGCCCGTTCTTGCTGCTGACGACCGGAGCGTCCGAATCGCCCCGCAGCGCTTCCTGCAGCTCGATCAGCTTCCGCGGATCGAAGCCGACGCCTTCGTCGCGGATTTCGATCATCAGCTGATTATCGTTCTCTACGCGCACGGAAATCCCGATATGAACGCCCCCGCCCGATGGCGCCGCATGGTGGACGGAGTTCTCGACGATGGGCTGCATGCACATTTTCGGAATCGCGTAGCTGAGCGCCTCCTGCGGAACGTCGACCCTCAAGGTAAAGGCGTTGCCCTCCATGAAGTTGATGAACTGAATGTAGCTCTGGATGTTGGCCAGCTCCTCGCTTAGAGCCACGGTATCGCTGCGCCACTTCATGCTGTATCTCATCAACGAGCCTAGCGACACTAAAGCCTCGGCAATCGCGGGCTTCCGCTCAACCTCCGCCAGCATCCGAATCGATTCCAACGCGTTGTACAGAAAATGCGAGTTGATCTGCGACTGCAGCGAGTGCAGCTGCGCGTTCTTGGCGATCAGCTGCTTGTCGACCACCTGCGTCATCAGGCGCTGGATTTCATCTAACGTGGCGTTATAGCTGACCGCCACCTCGTCGATCTCGTCGCCGGTCTCGCCCGCGTCCAAGCCCGTATCGATCTTCGCGTCCAACTGGCCTTTGCGCACTCGACGCATCGATAAGAGAACGCTGTCCAACCGACGGAAGATACGGCGGTTCGTCAGCGAGACGAGCAGCAGCATAAGCAGCAGCATGCTCAATGTAATCGCTACCACAATGGCGTACCAGCTGCGCGGGCCTTTCAACAGCTCATCGCGTGAAGCGATGTCCACGACATAAGCGTCAAGCGGCGCGATGTAGCGGTATACCGCGTAATAGGTGTGATCTCCGATCTTAACCCTAACCGGATCGGACGGCTGCAGGACGCTCATCTTCGCGTGAATGCCGCCGAAGATCTCGCCGAGCGCCTCTCCTGCACCCTTAGCGAATGCATGCTGGTCGTTATAGACGGACCGCGCCGAATTCGTTCCGTCCATGATGACGGTGAAGAAGTCGCCGTTCTCTTCCGTCAGTAGATCTCCGAAAAACGCCGGATGCGGGCTACGGATTTCCATAACGGTCGGATGCTTCAGTTGAAGAAGCCTCACGAGACGGTAATAGGACAACGTATGCTCGCCGTCCTGATAAGCGAATAGCCGGTAGGCAGCGCCGCCTTCGTTCCGAAGCTGCTCCCCGAAATCCTTCGGCCTGAACTTGTCGTAGGCGTATATTTCAGGCCAAATCTCTTGAACGTTCGGGTTATCCACGTAGAAGCTGAGCTCGCCGACGATCTCGTTGCTCTGGATGAGATTACGCATCTGCTCGTATTGATTTTGCCGGAATTTAACGAGCTGAAGGCCATCCGATCGCATGTCGGAGTGGATAAAATCGATGAACGTCTTCTGCGTAAGCGCGATGGACGCGACGTTCTCGATCATGTTCATGCGGCTGCGAAGCTGCTCGCCCAGACGCACGACATGGCTGCTGCCGGTTGCCATAGCTTCCTTATATAACTGATTCTCCTGAACGCGGATGAATAGAAAAGATACAACGATAGCCGGAACGGCGATCAATAGGCTGAACGCTAGGAACAGCTTGTGAGAGATGCTGGCGTTGCGGTAGATTCTTCTGACTTTACGCGGCACTAGGTTCACGATCCGGCCCTCCCTACCTCCGTAATATAGCAGACCTTGTAACCGGAACGGTAGAGATATACCGCAAATACCGGCCACCTGAGGGTGGCCGGCTGCTATGAAGAAGGTGTCGTTATTCCGCCATCTTGGCTTTGCGAACGTCGAGCTCTGCCTGGCGAGCTTCCACGACTTTGTCGTAGCCGTAATTATCACGGCGCTTCAAGAAATCTTCGAGCACTCTATCGAAGTCGGCGTCGCTCTTGGACATAATCAGCTCAGGCACGACCTCCTGCCAGTTCTGGGAGATACGAGACCAAGAGACCGCGGCTTCCGAGTCGCCGAGAGGATCCAAGCCCTTGTAGATTCCGCTGTCGATGTCGGCCTGCGCGTTAGCGAAGTCCTCCATCTGCTTAATGACGGCTGCTTTCTCCGGTCTCCATTGGTTCACGATAACCGGGTTGCGCATCATCCAGTACGTATCCAGCACTCCGTATTCTTTTTCGAGCTTCTCGATATCCGTTGCCGCCATCTCAGCTAGCTCAGGCTTCAGCTGCGGATTGCCGTTCACGAGGTCCCACGTCTCGCCTTCCTTGCCGAGGAACAGATCCTTCTGTCCTTCTTCGCTGGCCAGGTAAGTCAAGAAGCGAATCGCGCGCTCCGGGTTCTTCGTCGACTTGCTGATCATCGTAACCATCCAGCCGTCCATGTTGCCTGGGAACAGCTTCGCGGTGTCGCCTTTGCTATTCCGCGGACCGTCTACGGCAATGTAGTAGGAATCCGGATTGGCGCTTGCGGCCAGAATCGGGTTCACGCCGACCATTCCGTTCCATTCGCGAACCATCATGAAGTAGCGGGCGTTGTTCGTCTTCTCTTCGACCTGCGTATCCGAGTCGACCAAGAAATCGGCGTTGATCAGCTTGCGCTCGTATGCCGCACGGAACGTCTTCAGCCATGCGATATAGTCTGGATCGGTCACGCGGTCATACACTTGGCCGTCCTTCTCATATGGAATCGCCAGCAGGTTCTGCAGGTACTCGGACATTCCGTAAGCGACGTTGCCTTGCGCGAAGAACGGACTCATCTTCTGTCCTTTGTACTCGGAATACTTGTCCTTCAGCAGCTGAAGCGCGTTCAGGAAGCCTTCCGGCGTGGACAGATCCGGGCTGCCCATCTCCTCGTACAGGTCTTTGCGCACCAAGAACGTCTGGTTCGCTGCCGTCATACCCGTCTCGTGCATCAGGTTAGGGCTATAAGAATCGTTAGGAATGCCGTAAGTGTTGCCGTTCTCTTGCTTATACCATTTCAAGGTCCCGTCGCCCGCCACCTTGTAGAAGTACGGGTCGTACTTGTCCGCCAGCTCGTTCAAGGCGTAGACGTGATCGCCTTCCCACAGCTTCTTAACGGAAGTCTCCCAGGAGCCCATGCTGATCAGATCCGGCAGCTGGCCCGAGGTCATCATCAGCGTAAGCTGCTCGTTCGCGTCGCCGGAAGGAACCTCGATCTTCACGTTAACGCCCGTCTTCTCGGTAATATACTTGGAGACGAGGCTGTCCCCCCACGTCCGGCCGTACCAGGACGCGCCGACGAACCAGGTAAGATCGACTGGGCTCGTATCCAGCTTCCACGCGGCTTCGTTCGCGTTGGCCGTCGCTTCGGCGGACGCGGACGAGCTTGCAGCCGGCTGCGAGGAGGACGCCTGCGGTTGCGCGTTCTCGTTGTTATTGGAATTGTTCGAGCACGCGACCGAGCTCAGCGCCAGCACGCTTGCCATCGCCAGCACCAGGAAAGGCTTGTTGCGTTTCATTGGCTTGTTCATCCTTTCTATTGCCCCTTTGATTGTATTTGATTTATGGGAATCGCGCACCGCTCACTTCGTCCTATTGCGGAGCGGCACACGATACTCAACCCTTGATCGCGCCGATCATGACGCCTTTCACCAAGTAACGCTGAATGAACGGATAGACGAGCAGGATCGGCAGCGTAGCCACCATCATGGAGGCGAATTTAATCGAATCGCTTGGCAGCCTCGCTCCGAACTGCGCCATCGCTTGCTGCTGCATGAGAGACATGGAGTTCTCCGCGATGATCTTGTACAGCATCGTCTGGAGCGGAACCAAGTCCGGATTCCGGATGTATATCACGCCCTGGTAGTAATCGTTCCAGTGGTAGACCGCCGAGAACAGCCCGATCGTCGCCAGCACCGCCATGCTATTAGGCAGCACGATTCTGAACAATACGCCGTAATCCGAAGCGCCGTCCACTTTGGCCGACTCTTCGAGGCTATCGGGAATCGTACGGAAGAAGCTGATGAAGATGACCATGTTAAAGAACGAATATAGCGCCGGGATGATGAAGACGAGGAAGTTATCATAGAACCCGAGCTTCACCATCAGCAGGAACGTCGGTATGAGTCCCCCGGAGAACAGCATCGTGATCAAGGCGATCTTCATGTACACCTTGCGGCCGACCAGGTAGGTCTTACTCAAGCCGTACGCGACGATGGCGGTGAACAGCACGTGTCCCGCTGTCCCGAACACCGTACGCAGGACGGTAATATAGAACGCGTTCATGATGCTGTCGTCGCCTAGCACGACGCGATAGCTGTCGAGCGAGATGACTTTCGGAAACCAATCGACCGTGCCGAGGAACGCTTGCTCCGGCGCGTTGAGCGAGTTCACGAGCACGAACCACATCGGGTACAGCGTCAGGAAGCATACGATCAGCATGAGCGCCGCATTGCCAATCTCGAATCCGCCGATGCGTCTGACTTTCTTATATTTGGTCATGTGTTAGCCCCGCCCCTATTAGAAAATGCTGTCGCCGGTCAGCTTCTTGGAAGCGTAGTTCGCCATGAACAGCAGCACTAACGCTACGATAGAGCGGGCGAACAGAACGGCGGTCGAGAACGAATGCCTGCCGGACACCAACCCCATGTTGTAGATGTACAGATCCAAGCTTTCGGCCGACTTGATGTTCATGTTGTTCTTGAGCATGAAGATCTGGTCGAAGTTGCTGCCCAGGATGCCTGCAACGGCGAGTATGAACAGAATCGCGATCGTCGGGCGAATGCACTGGATCGTAATGTGCCACATCCGTTTCCAGCGGTTGGCGCCGTCCAATTCCGCGGCTTCATACAAGGCCGGGTCGATGCCCGCGATCGCGGCGATATAGATGATGGCCGCCCATCCGGTTTCCTTCAACGTGTCGGAGAAGAACGTAATCCACCAGAAGTACTTCGGCTCGCTGATGAACAGCACTTCCCGATCCAACAGCCCCAGTCCCATCAGGAGCTGATTCACTAACCCGTCTCCGCTCAGCCAATTGAGCATGATGCCGCCGAAGATCGTCCATGCGATAAAGTGCGGCAGATAGGAAATCGTCTGGACCGTGCGTTTAAACCGCAGACTTCGAATCTCGTTCAGCAGAAGCGCGAAGATGATCGGGATGCAGAACCCAAGCGCCAGCTTGATGCTGCTCATCCCCAAGGTGTTGCGGATCGAACGCCAGAAGCGATCGTCCGACGTGAACGCCTCGAAGTGCTTCAGCCCTACGAAAGGCGACTCTAGCATCGGCTTCGCGACGCTGTAATCCATGAAGGCGATGATGAGCCAGAACATCGGGATGTAACAGAAGATGAGCATCCAGACGATTCCCGGAATGACCATGCTTTGCAATTGCCACTGTTTAACGAACGTTCTCATTTGTCCTCGCATGGGATGCCCGCTCCTTTCGCTAATAATCGTATGAAAACGCGTACATAAATAATAGGGCCGCGATTTTTGACCGTATCCCATTATTTTAGGTTTGATTGATAGGGTACCGAAAAAGAGTATGCTGAGGGTATTCGGGAGGAGGAGCAGTGGATGAACAAGCTGGTATGGCATCAGGATTTTACGCGGAAAGGCGCGGATTTGAGCGGGTGGAACGTGCGCCACGGCAACGATCTTGTGGACGATGAAGGTAACTTCATTACCACGGGCTGGGGCAATAACGAGCAGCAGTTCTATACCGGCAACGCTAGCAATCTCTATATAGATGAGAACGGTCTGAACCTGTGCGCGCGCCTCGAGACTGTCGAGAAAGACGGAAGACAATTCTCGTATACTTCAGCGAAAATCGACACGAAGGATCACTTCTCCTTCTGCTACGGCAAGCTGGTCGTTCGCGCGAAGCTGCCGGTCGGGAACGCGGTATGGCCGGCCATCTGGATGCTTCCGCAAGACAAGGTGTACGGCGATTGGCCGGTCTCCGGGGAGATCGACGTCATGGAAGGCAAAGGACGGCTGCCGAGAATGGTATACGGCACGCTGCATCACGGCAAGGATATGGCGGAGAATAAAATTACCGACGAGTTCTCCTACGAGCTGCCGGCGGGTACGATCAACGAGTACCGCGAGTACGGCTTGGAATGGACGGCCGACGCGATACGTTGGACGATAGACGGCCATTGCTACGCCGAGCGCCGCTTGGAGCCGGGCGTGACGCCTTTCGACCAGCGCTTCTACTTGTTGCTGAACCTAGCCATCGGCGGCTGGTTCGACAACGTGCCGGTCGATGAATCCGCGCTGCCGGCAATCATGACGGTTACGGACATTTGGGTGTATCAATAAACAGCTCGCTATAACGCACGACAACGAATTAGCCATCTGGCCCAATGGACCGGATGGCTATTTTTGTTACGTACGCGATCGATGAATGGTTCGGTGGATTAGCGGATACGATATGGCAGGCTGTCCATTGTCTTTGTATCCGTATTGACTTAACTGATTGGAGGAATTCCCGCTGAACATCTTGCGTGACGAACTTATTCAGACGAGTGAAGGTTATGAGCTGATTATTTACCTGGATCCGCAGAAGGCCGAATTCGCTAGCGAATCGGGACCGAACGGTGACAGCAAGCAACAAGAACTAGCCTCCGATGTCCAAGAGTACGCGAAGAAGAAGTATCCCAATATTAAGATCAATGTGGCCAAGATTATTCTAGGCGGGATGTTAGTCTCCACGGTTCCGCTTACCGGAGCCGTCGGCAAAGCGCAGGCGGCTACGCCTAACGATTTCACTTCCGCTGCCAGCTGGGCTAGACCTGCCATCACGCGGTTAATGGACATGAATATTATTACCGGCGATGAGAAAGGCAATTTCAAGCCTAAATCCGCGATGAACCGCGATGCCTTCACGACGATGCTAGTCAAAGCTCTCGTTCCCGCCAACGAGCTAGTGAATCCGGGCACGGCGACATTCAAGGACTTGAACAAAGGCCATTGGGCTTACGCCTATGTAGAAACCGCGGTGGCTAAAGGCTGGATCTCGGGCATCACCGCGGACACCTTCGCGGGTGGACAGAGCATTACGCGCGAACAGATGGCGGCGATCTTCGTGCGCGCTCTCGGATTGACTCCAGACGATCTGAAGGGGCTTGGCGATACGCTCACGTTCGAGGATAAGAACGACATATCGCCGTATGCTCGCGACGCGGTCGCATTCGCGGTCAAGAACGGCTTATTCGAAGGGGTCACGGCAACCCGGTTCGACGGCAAAGCGAACGCTCTGCGCGAGCAAGTCGCGGTCGTCGTAGACCGCTATCTGACGAACAAGGATTCGTTGCAAGCGGCAGCGGCCGCTTTGACTTCGACCACCGTCACGGCATCGGTCGGCGCTGATCTTACTACTCTTACCCTCACTTTCTCCAAAGCGCTTGATTCCCTTACGGGATCTGACATCTCGATTAAAGCCGCGGGCGGCGCCGTGCTGAACATCACGAACGTGGCATTAAGCGCGGATAAGCTGTCGGCTGTCGTTACTACGGATAGAATGACCGGAGGCGTTCCGTACACCATCACGGTGAACAAGCCGAACGTCAAAGGTCCGGCAACCGTTACGCCGGTCGTTACGGATCTCCTCGTCACCGGCGTTACCGCGGATAACAATAAACAGATCAAGGTCACGTTCAATCAAGAGCTGGATAACGCCTCGGCAGCGGATACGTCCAATTATACGTATACGGGGGCTTCTTCAGGGATCGCCTCCGTCGATCTGCTGGACGATAAGAAATCCGTTCTCGTCACGCTCGTTCAGGCGGAAGGCCAGCAGGCTGTCGGTACGCTCGCGATCAGGAACCTGCAATCCGTCGCCGGCAACAAGCTTGCCAACACTAGCCAGACCGTCACCTTCCTGGACTTGACGATTCCTAGCGCGGTCAGCGCGAAGCTGGTCGCTCCGACCAAGGTTCAAGTGACGTTCTCCGAGCCGGTGACGGCATCCGCCTTGAACAATTCGGCATTCTCGATCAATAACAATACGTATTCGTTAGCTGGCGCGCCGACGATCGTGAAGCCGAACGTCATCGAGCTGACGCTCGGCAGCGCATTGCCCGCCGGCAACTATACGCTCACCATCAACCCGGCGAATACGGCGGCCGGCAATCAGATCAAAGACTTCGTAGGTCTGGCCGTACCGAAAAGCGATATTCCGTTCAATTACGCTGCGGATACGATCGCACCTGTTGCCACCCTAGCTTCGACAACGCAAACAACGGTTACGATTCAATTCAACGAACCGGTCAGCATGGCCGGCTCGGGCGCACTGAACACGGACTTCACGGTTTATCATTCGAACAATAACGTTCCGAATTATAAAGGAACGGCATCCCTTAGCGCGGATGGCCGCACGATGACGGTTAACTTCGACAACGCTCCGCTGCCGCAAGGCGCGGTCACCTTGTTCTTGAACAATAGCCCTACGACCGCATCGCAGCTTCAAGATGCTTGGGGGAATAAATTCGCAACGACGACGCTAACCGCCTCGGTCATGGCCGATACGATTGCCCCTACGGTTACCGGGGTAAGCTATGTCGATTCCACCCATGTGGACGTGACGTTCAGCGAGTCCGTGACGGGAGTAGATCCGGCCGACTTCACGTTGAAGGCAGCGGACGGCGCGGCGGTTCCCGTCACCAGCGTCGCCGCGACCAGCAATACGTACCGTTTGACGACGGCAACGCCGATCAACGGCTCAACCTACACGTTAAGCCTGGCGGACGGCGTCATAACCGATACGTCGCTCGCGAAGAACAAGAACGTCGCTTATTCCACTTCGTTCAGCGTGGCCGATACGATCGCGCCGACCGTTACGGCGGGAGAGTTTACTCCAGATAACACAACCATACTCGTGAAGTTTAGCGAAGCGATGACGATAACGGGCCTAGGCTCCATCCTCGATACGAATTACTACCGGTTAGCCGCTTCCGACGGCGGCAGTCCAAGCGCGCTCCCGGCAGGCACGACGATTGCTCCGGCAGCCGGCAACAGCGGCGTTCTGATCACGCTTCCGAGCGCGATCTCCGGTCTTGGCTCCGGCAATTACGCCAAGCTTCTCGTAGGCCAGGTGAAAGACGCCGCCGGCAATGCCACAAGCGCTCTGAGCAATCCGATCGCACTGTCGGCCGTCACGCTAACGAGCGGTAATATCAGCGATGTCAGAGCCGTCAGTGCAGACACTCTAACGTTCAAAGTCAACACCTATCTGAACGCGATCGATGTCGCGAAGTTTACGATCGACGGCCAAGCCGCGCTGTCGGCGACTTATAAGAACGAAGGCGGTTCGGCGCTCGTAACGGTTAAAGCGCCAAGCGCCGTCGGTACGATCAATCCGAACACGGTAGCCTTGGCCATTGCAGCGGGCGGTATGACCTCCGACCTGAATATTGCCAGCGCCGCGATTACCCAGACAGGCGCGATCGATTATATTGCTCCGACCATCGTGTCCCGAGTCATTGCGGATACGAATACGAACGACAAGTGGGACACCGTAACCGTAACGTTCTCGGAGCCGGTGCAGGCTTCTTCCGTTGCTTTCGATTCGTTCTTGGTGGATGGCTATACGGTCAACGATGTAGCGGTAAGCTCGGACGGTACGAGCGTTACGCTGAAGCTGCAGGAGAAGGATTCAGCCGACATCACCGGCACGAAGCCGAATGTCCAGCTCGTGAAGGCGATTCGCGACGCTTCTCCTCAACGCAACGTAATCGCGCCCGAGACAGCCGGCGTTGCCGCAACGACTCCTTAAAGCAAACAGAAGGCTTGTCCAACTCCTGGACAAGCCTTCTATTATTCAGTCATGCCGTATTGTCCGATTAGTCCCCTAACATGCGCCTTGATCGCTTCGATCAGCTCCTGAGGTTGTTCCACGACAGCCTCTTGACCCAGCCCGCTGAACACTTCCGTCGCCCAGGATAGCTGAGAGGGCAATATCCTCCTCCTGAGAACTCCCCCGCCCTCCGAATTCTCCGTTACGCCTTCCGACAGCCAATAATCCGTTCGACACCGTAAGACTCCTTTTCGCGATAAGCGCACCACAAGCTCCAATCCATCTTGATGTCCGTAATGATGCGATATCCAATGCTGAACCGAACGATAGGGGTGGGTAATCGGCTGAAGCTCGGCGGAAGCACGACGAACCGCCAGAATGCGATCTGCCCGAAAGCTGCGATAATCGTTCCTTAAGTAACAGTATGCCGGGCAATACCAGTGTCCATTGACCGTATAGATGCCAATCGGTTGAATATTCCTTACGCTGACTCCCGACTCGGATTCATGCGTGATCTCGATAACGCTCTGATCGATGGAGGCCAGCAACAGCTCCTTTAAGTACGGCGACTCCGTCGTGTTGGTAGGCACCCAGAACAACAGCCTGTCCTTCAATCGGTCGATCTTGACTCTTACGTCTTCCGGCAGATAGGTATGTAATTTCGTCAGGACATCCGTCATCTCTTGCGCGAACGGAAGCGAACGGTAGAATAGCAACGACTGGCTGGCAAAGAACACGGAAATCGCTTCTTCTTCGGTGAAAATAATAGGCGGGAGCATTCGAGAATGCAAGACGGAATACCCTCCATGCGAGCCCAGCTCCGAATAGACGGGGACTCCTAATTCGCTTAGATCCTGCAAATCTCTCCATACGGTTTTCTTGGACACTTCGAACTCCGCGGCAAGCTCTCCCAGCGTGAACTTCCTTTTATCGTTGATCGTTAGCATTAACCGAATGAGGCGCTGCGTCTTATTCACGTTCATCTCTCCTTGATTCCATCATACAACGGAACCTGGTCAATAGTGGTAACATTCTGACCATATTGGAAGGTACGATGTACATGTAAGTCCAAACATGGTCTATTAGGAGGATGAATTCATGTATCAGTCGGTTCAAGCATTCATGGAGGATTGGAAGTTCGAAGCCGCGAAAACGAAGTCGGTGCTAGAGTCTCTAACAGACGCGTCTCTATCTTATCAGTCGGTAACGAATCAGCGATCGATAGGCCGAGTCGCGTGGCACACCGTCACTTCTGTTTACGAGTTCATGGCGCCGACGGGCGCTGATCTCGGGGTCTCGCTGAATTTGAATCAAGTCCCGGACACCGCAGCCGCAATTCCCGAAACCTACACTAGGCTATGCGATGCAGGGATGTCCATCGTTTCGCAATGGGACGATTCCTTCCTGCAAGAAACCAGAAATTATTGGGGCGAAGAGTGGACAATCGGATTCGCGATGCTGTCTATGATCAAGCATGAGATTCATCATCGCGGCCAGCTTACGGCGCTTATGCGTCAGGCGGGCATCAAGCCTCCCGTCGTCTATGGTCCCGCCCAAGAGGATTGGGCATCCTTCGGTATGGAAGCGCCTGTAGTATAGGGACAAGACCCCTCCCACAAGGGCATTAACCTGAACGAAATATCGTACAAAACCTCTCATGAGCTAGACCGAGCCTGAGACCCTGTACGATAAATCGTACAGAGCCGCACTTGAGGTACTCCGGGGCCTAATCCCTGAACGAAATATCGTATAAAAGCCTCTCATGTGCTAGATCGAGCCTGAGACCCTGTACGATAAATCGTACAAAGCCTCGAATAAGCGAACTGGCGGCACCGGGATATTACCCCCTGTAGCCGCCAGTTCAATAAAATAATCGTTCCGTTATTGCGCTGCACGTTTGGCGTCAAGTTCTTGATTAATACGATCAACGTCATCATCAGACAGCGGGTATAGGTGCATCACAATCATGGAAACAACCGCAAGAGCTGCAGGTATCCAGATCGCGGTCAGGTTAATCCCCGCAATGGCGTTAGCGGTCTGGTTGTCGGCATCTCCGTTAAATCCGTAAGCGGCAAGGAACCAGAGCGGAATAGCGCCTCCGAGCGTAAAGCCGACCTTGAAGAACAGCCCCATAATCGCGTTGATAATTGCCGCATTGCGTTTGCCGGACTTCAGTTCGCCGTAAGAGACAACCTCGGGAACGATCGCCCACATGAAGCCGGTCGCCGAGGTCAAGCCCCATTGCTTGATGAACGTCGACACGTACGCGAGCCACAGCTGATCGTGCATGCCGTCAAGACTCCACACCCAAGTCAGAATTTCGCCGACGACGAACATGCCGAGGAAGAAGTGGAAGAAGCCTTTTTTACCGAAGATTCGCTTAAGCTTCGGCCAGAATACCGTAAAGGCGATACCCGGTATCGAGGCGATCAGCCCCACGGCCCCCATCCAGTCCGAGTGATTCACGGTGTATTGGAAGAAGAACCCGTTCACGGTGTTCATGAAGAACATGAACGTGAACGCCATCATGAAGAACACGCCCAAGATGACCAAAGGCTTATTGTTCTTGAACTCGACGAAGAAATCATACACCTTCACTTGCGCCGTCTGCTCGGCATTGGCGACGACGCGTTCCTTCGTAAGCTTGTAGCAAAGGAACAGCGCGACGGCTCCGATCACCATATATACGGCATACACGCTAAACCAGGCATGGTCCGCGGAAGGGTCCGTATACGTCCCCATATTCAGCTTAATTCCGAACAGACCGGTGTCTTTAAGCGAACGATCCAGCGGCGCCACTAATTGGACGAACATGGGGAACAGCGTATAGACGAGTAGGTTGGCCACGTTCGCCAGCATCATGCGAGTCGTCGTGATTTGGTCGACGGAGTCCGGGTCCCGGGTCAACGATGCGTTCAGCGAGCCGTAAGGGATATTGACGACGGAATAGACCAGATCGAGCAGCAAATACGTGATGAAGACAAAAGCCACGGAGCCATGAAGAGCCGGAATAGGCGTGAACAGCAACGCAGCCAGGATGACCATCGGGATGCCTGCCCGAAGCAGCCAAGGCCGATACTTCCCTGCCCTCGACGTTCGCTTATCGACGTACGTTCCGACCATCGGATCCCAGATTACGTTCACGATGCGGACGAACAGGAAGATAAATCCCGCCGTTGCGGTGCCGATCGCATTGACGGTCGTCATGTAGAGGGCAAGGAAGCCCCCGACCGTACCGAACACAAGGTTCTGGGCGAAGTCTCCGAAGCCGTAGCCAAGACGTTCGACAAGTCTCAGCTTGCGATACTCCTCTTGATGAACCTGGTGCAAGTTATCGCTCATGATGAATACCCCGCTAAGATGTAAGTTTGGATTATGTAATCGCATTCTTTGTTTAATGGACAAACTAAGGAGCGACTTATTTATTATTAATCCCGCGTCTCCACTCCCGCAATCCTCAAAAATTACCGTTTCCGGAACTCGCCCCCTGGCGGACCAAGCGTAAGGCAAAGATTCTCTCCTATCCTTCTCCAATATTGGGTGTATATACGCAGCGGACAAAATAACAAAAGCCATCCCTGAGGACAATGTCATTTAGTTTAGCTCCAAGACAAGGGTGCGATTACAGATGTTAAACGAAGCGGCATGGGACGACGTCCTGTGTCGTTTCGTTTTTGTTTAAATCTCGGAAAAAATTGCACAGCAAACAAGCGG
>Ga0065721_10003944_pt1 | contig 53501 bp, 51 predicted proteins | sample Mesricmetagenome_FD_59108 | JGI IMG/M metagenome (GOLD analysis project Ga0065721, IMG submission 59108) | Mesophilic microbial community from rice straw/compost enrichment Sample: eDNA_1 v2 (version 2) | ecosystem: Engineered > Solid waste > Grass > Composting > Bioreactor | place: USA: Davis... | reverse complement strand
CTATGACCGTCTGCGGGCCAATGGAAAACCGTTCAAGGTCGCAATCAACGCCGCAATGCGAAAGTTCATCTCGATCCTAAACGCCATCATCAAACAATCCACAGTTGCTTGACCCGAGGGCGTTTGCGATATGCCCAAAACAAAGAACCCTCGGGCAAGCCCGAGGGTGACGATCCGCGTTGGAAGGTGACGATCCAGATTGGGAAGGCAACGATCCCAATTGGGGGGTAGCAATCCCGATTGGGGATGACGATCCGGATTGCGGGGGGCGCTTCCCGCGAGAAGCGCTATTGCCGCAGGGCCAGCCATTCGCGGCGCAGGATGGCGTAGTAGAATTCCTCGTCCCAGCCGCCCTTGAACAGGGCATGTTCGCGGAAATGCGCCTCGCGGCGCATGCCCAGCCGCTCCATCAGCCGCCAGGAGCCGGTATTGCCGGCATCGCAGCGGGCATAGACCCGGTGCAGGTCCGCCTCGGTAAAAGCCACTTCCAGCAGCCGGGCCGACGCCTCGCTGGCATAGCCGCGCCCCTGGTGCTCGGGATGGAAAATCCAGCCCAGCTCGCCCTGCCGCGCCTCCACCGACCGCCAGATCAGCGAAACCTCGCCGATCAGCACGCCATCATCGGCCTTTTCCACGGCGAGGATGATGCGGTCGCCTTCTTTCTCCAGCCCCAGCTCGGTGGTCCGCTGCTGCACAGCCAGGGCGCATTCCTCGCGGCTGAGCGGGGGGTCGAACAGATAACGCGCCACGTCCTCGCGGCTGCGATAGGCGAAGACGGCATCGACATCGCCGCGCGTGAAGGGGCGTAGCCGCAGCCGTTCGGTCTCCAGCGGATAGTGCAGAAGAAAATTCATGGCTCCTCCATGCCATAGCTTGCCGCCCGCGCGCCAGCCCGGCGCCATGCGGAGAGGCTTGCGGCGCGCGCGACCCCGTGCCAGCCTCCGCGCCATGAGCAAGATGCCCCAACTCGACCTGATTGCCACCTGCGATTGCGGGGCGGTGACGCTGCATGCCAGCGGCCGGGCGATCTCGATGTTCCAATGCGCCTGCCTCAATTGCCAGAAGGTATCGGGCGGCGGCCATTCCTCGGTCGTGCTGCTGCCCGCCGAGGCCGTGCGCGTGACCGGGGCGACCAAAAGCGTTGTGCGGCCAGCCGATTCCGGGGCGAAGTTCACGCGGCACTTCTGCCCCGAATGCGGCACGACCCTGTTTGCCCATTCCTCGCGCGCGCCGGCCTTCAGGATCGTGCCGGCCGGGCTGTTCGCCGGGCAGAACGAATGGTTCGCGCCCAACCAGTTGATCTTCGCGCGCAGCCACCAGGATTGGGACCGGCTGGCCGAAAATCTGCCGCATCATCAGGCCTATCGCCCGGAGGCATCGTCATGAGCATGGCGCGCGAAGAGCTGGCCGACCGCATCAGGGCGCTGCTGCCGCCGGGCCTGCATCCGCGCGAAAAGCGCATGTTCGGCGGCATCGCCTTCATGCAGGACGGCAATATGCTGGTCTGCCCGCTCAAGGACGGGGCGCTGCTGGTGCGGGTGGGCAAGGACGGCATGGACGCGGCGCTGGCCCGGCCGGGCGCCGAAATCATGGAAATGTCGGGCCGCACCATGGGCGGTTTCGTCGTGGTTTCGGGCGATGCCATCGAGGACGACGAGGACCTGGCGGGCTGGATTTCCACCGCCCATGCCTTCGTGCGCACCCTGCCCCCGAAATAGCCCGCCCGATGGGCAAGACCCCTTGCCGAGGCCGTCTTTGCGCTTTCCGCCAGCGATGCTATACGGGCCACCGACAGGGCCGAAGGGCCGGAAATTGCATTTTCAAGGGAGTTAATCGATGAGCAAGATCAAGGTCGCCAACCCGGTCGTGGACCTCGACGGCGATGAGATGACCCGGATCATCTGGCAGGCGATCAAGGACAAGCTCATCCACCCCTATCTGGACCTGCCGATCGAATATTACGATCTGTCGGTGGAAAACCGCGACGCCACCGACGACCAGGTGACCGTGGATTCGGCCAATGCCATCAAGAAATACGGCGTCGGCATCAAGTGCGCCACCATCACCCCGGACGAGGCCCGCGTCGAGGAATTCGGCCTCAAGAAGATGTGGAAGTCGCCCAACGGCACCATCCGCAACATCCTGGGCGGCGTAATCTTCCGCGAGCCGATCATCTGCAAGAACGTGCCGCGCCTGGTGCCGGGCTGGACCCAGCCGATCATCGTGGGCCGTCATGCCTTCGGCGACCAGTACCGCGCCACCGATTTCAAGTTCCCCGGCAAGGGCAAGCTGACGATGAAGTTCGTCGGCGAGGACGGCACCACGATCGAGCACGACGTGTTCGACGCCCCGAGCGCCGGCGTGGCCATGGGCATGTACAATCTCGACGATTCCATCGCCGATTTCGCCCGCGCCTCGATGAACTACGCCCTCAATCGCGGCGTGCCCTGCTATCTCTCGACCAAGAACACCATCCTCAAGGTCTATGACGGCCGCTTCAAGGATATCTTCCAGGAGATCTACGACGCCGAGTTCAAGGAGCAGTTCGAGGCCAAGAAGATCTGGTACGAACATCGCCTGATCGACGACATGGTCGCCTCCGCGCTCAAGTGGAGCGGCGGCTATGTCTGGGCGTGCAAGAACTATGACGGCGACGTGCAGTCCGACACCGTGGCGCAGGGTTTCGGCTCGCTGGGCCTGATGACCTCGGTGCTGATGACGCCCGATGGCAAGACGGTGGAAGCCGAGGCCGCCCACGGCACCGTGACCCGTCACTTCCGCCAGCACCAGCAGGGCAAGGAAACCTCGACCAATTCGACCGCCTCGATCTTCGCCTGGACCCGTGGCCTCGCCCACCGCGCCAAGCTCGACGACAATGCCGAACTGGCCAAGTTCGCCGCCACGCTCGAAAAGGTCACCGTCGACACGATCGAGGAAGGCAAGATGACCAAGGACCTCTCCCTGCTCGTCGGCCCGGACCAGCCCTGGCTCTCCACCCTGGGCTTCCTGGATGCCATCGACCAGAACCTGCAGAAGGCCATGGCGTAAGCCTGCCGGAACGACACGATGCAAGGCCGGGAGCGATCCCGGCCTTTTTTGTCGGGCCGCGCGGTTGAAGTCGCCCTTATCCACCCCATCTGGCAGGGATCGGATGACACGGGAGACAATCATGCGCATCGCAAAAGCAACCCTGGTGGCGGGCATTGCCGGCCTGGCCCTGACCGCGGCGGCCCATGCCCAGAGCCGGGATTTCCAGCTCGAGGGCTTCGACAAGGTCGACATCGCCACCGGGCTCGATGCCCGCATATCGCTGGCGGACAGTTTTTCGGTGCGGGCCGAGTCGCGCAGCCAGGACGCGCTGGACAATCTCCAGATCGCCGTGGAGGACGGCGTGCTAGTCGCCCGGATCGACCGCACCTTTCTCGATTTCATCCTGAGCGGCGGCCTGGTGGGCATGATGCTCAATAGCGGCAATGCAGCCACGCTGGACATCACCCTCCCCGCCCTTGCGGCGGCCTCCGCCAGTTCGGGCGCCGACGTGCAATTGCTCGCGATCCACGGCGATGCCCTGCGGCTGGACGCCTCGAGCGGCGCCGAGATCGCCCTGCGCGATGCGCAATTGCGTCAGCTCGACGCCAATTCCTCCAGTGGCTCGGACATAAATATTTCCGGCACCGCCGAACGGGTGCGCTTCAACGCTTCCAGCGGCTCGGGCATCGATGCCGATGACCTGGACGCGCGCGAGGGCGAGTTGCAGGCCTCCAGCGGCGCCAACATCAGCGCGCGGCTGACCGAAATGGCGCGCGCCGCCGCCTCCAGCGGCAGCGATATCGACATTGCCGGCAATCCCGGCCAGCGCGACGTGGACGCATCGAGCGGCGGCGACATCGACTTCGACGACTGATCCGCGCTCAATCGCACTATCCACACAAGCCAAAGGGCGCCCGCCGGGCGCCTTTTCTATTCTGCCGCCGCGATTTAAACAGCTTCAGCGGGAATGGTTCGGCAGGGGGCAAGCATGAAGCGTCGATATCGTGTGGGCGGCATCGTGCTCGCGGCGCTGGCGGCCGTCTATTTTTTCAATGCCGGCTGGCGGGTCGGCCCGGCCGACGACGCCGAACTGCGCCTCATCGCCCATCGCGGCGTGCACCAGACCTTTCACCGCGGCGATCTCGACAGCGATACCTGCACCGCCGAGCGCATCGACGCGCCGCGCCACGCCCTGCTGGAAAACACCCTGCCCTCCATGCGGGCCGCCTTCACCGCCGGCGCCGACGTGGTGGAACTGGACGTGCACCCCACCACGGACCGACGGCTGGCGGTGATGCATGACTGGACCGTGGATTGCCGCACCGATGGCACGGGCGAGACCCGGGCGCATGCCATGGCCGAGCTCAAGGCGCTCGATATCGGCCATGGCTATACCGCCGATGGGGGCCGGACCTATCCCTTCCGCGGCACGGGACTAGGACAGATGCCGGAGCTGGAGGAGGTGCTGTCGGCGATGCCGGAGCGGCGTTTCCTCGTGAATTTCAAGAGCCGCGAAGCGCGCGAGGGCGACATGCTGGCCGCGCTGGTGGCGGCACATCCTCAATGGCGGCCGGCCATCTGGGGCGCCTATGGCGGCGACGAGCCCACCTATCGCGCCCAGGCGCTGATCGGGAACCTGCATGTCTGGTCGCGGCGGGGCCTGGTGGATTGCCTCACCCAATATGTGGGCCTGGGCTGGACCGGCTTCGTGCCGGAAGCCTGCCGCAATACGCAGGTGATGATCCCGATCAATGTGGCGCCCTGGCTCTGGGGCTGGCCCAACCTGCTCCAGGCGCGGCTGCGCGAGGCGGGCAGCGAGATCATCCTGCTCGGCCCCTTCGGCGCGGGCGATCCGGGCACGGCGGGCATCGACGATCTGGAGACGCTGGCCATGGTGCCAGCCGATTTCGACGGCTATGTCTGGACCAACAGGATCGAGCTGATCGGCCCGGCGCTCAAAAACCTTCCGGCCCCTGCTTTGCCCCCGGCACCGTAACGCCCCATTCATTCAGCCGCGCTAGAATGGCGGGACATTTTCATGCCCCGTCCCTTTCATCGCGGATTTGACAGATGCCGATCGGCGTCATCCTTGCCTTCCTGGCCTATGCGATATTCTCGGTGTCCGACGCGCTGATCAAGGCGACCGGCCCGGCGCTCTCCGTTTTCGAGATCGCCTTCTTCACCACCACCTTTTCGATCATTCCCGTCATGCTGACCAAGCGTGGCGAGCGCTGGCGCGACATCTACAAGCTGCACCATCCCTGGCTGGTGCATCTGCGCTGCCTGACCGCCATTTCCGGCACAGCCTGCGTGATGTTCGCCTTCACCCATATCCTGTTCACCGATGTCTATGCCATCGGCTTCACCACGCCGCTCTTCGTGACGCTGCTCTCCGTGCTGGTGCTGCGCGAACATGTGGCCCTGCATCGCTGGATCCTGCTGTTCATCAGCTTTCTCGGGGTGATCCTGGTGATCCGGCCCGGCCTGCGCGAGCTGGAAGCGGGCCATTACGTGATGATGCTGGGCGCCATCCTGGGCGCCGGCACTACCACCATCCTGCGCCATGTCGCGCCCAAGGAACGCCGCGTCAGCCTTGTCGGCCTGCAGGTGCTCTATTCCGGCATCATCAATGGCATATTGATGATCCCCACCTTTACCCTGCCCACGCTGGAGCAATTGGCCATTCTGCTCGGCATCGGCCTGCTGGGCGGCATGGGCGGCCTGCTGCTGATCCAGGCCAGCAAGCAGATCCCCCGCCAATCTCATCGCCCCGGTGCAATATAGCCAACTGATCTGGGGCCATCCTGTTCGGCGCGCTGTTCTTCGGGGAATATCCGGACTGGATCGCCATTATCGGCATGCTGGTCGTGGTCGGCGCGGGATTGATGAACGTGCTCAGCGACAAGCGGCCCATCCGCTGGAAGCCGCGGGTGTTTTTCTTCCGTATCGGGGAGTGAGGGAGGGTCTGGCGCGCCCCTAAATCGTACTACTTCTTATGGCCGTCATCCAGTAGGCCTTATCCTGAGCCTGTCGAAGGACGAGGGCGTGGCACTGAGACTCTCGCGCTCCCGACCTCGTGGTTCGACAAGCTCACCATGAGGTCTAGGGGTTATTCACTTGAAGGTCCCCACCGGGGATGACTTCGCTCAAGACAAGCACTCCTGCCCCGAAGCGACCGCCAGGCCCTAGATCATTTCACGTTTAAACATCTAACCCAATCCGGATCGTCACCCTCGGGCCTGACCCGAGGGTTCTTTGTTTTGGGTGCATGGCAAACGCCCTCGGGTCGAGCCCGAGGGTGACGATCGGTGGGTGGGAATGGTTGAGCTGTCCACTCGTGGCCCCCCTCAAGCCCCCCTTAAGGGGGGAAGCAAAGAGCGCGACGCCAGCTAGATGTGAAACACCCTAGATCAGCGCCCGGATGGCGGCGATGGCGTCGTCGGCCTTGGCGCCGTCGGGGCCGCCGCCCTGCGCCATGTCCGGCCGGCCGCCACCGCCCTGCCCGCCCAAGGCGGCCGTGGCCGACTTGATCAGCGTGCCGGCGGCATATTTGCCGGTGAGATCGTCGGTGACGCCGATGGCCACCGTGCCCTTGCCGTCCTCGCCCTTGAGCACCATGACCACCACGCCCGAGCCGATGCGCTTCTTTTCCGCATCGACTATGGATTTGATGTCCCTGGCCGCTACGCCTTCGACGACGCGGCCGACAAAGGTGACGCCATTGACCGTTTCGGTGGCGTTTCCGCCCGCGCCGCCGCCGCCCAGAGCCAGCTTCTGGCGGGCATCGGCCAGGGCCTTTTCCGCGCTCTTGAGCTGGTTCTGCAGCGCCTCGATGCGGTCGAGCACGTCGTGAGTGCCCGAGCGCAGCAGGCCGGCGGCGGAAGCCACGATATTGGTATTGGCATTGCCGCGATGGCGCGCGGCATTGCCGGTCAGCGCCTCGATGCGGCGCACGCCGGCGGCCACGGCGCTTTCGGCCACGACCGAGACCAGGCCGATATCGCCGGTGCGGCGCACATGGGTGCCGCCGCACAATTCCACCGACCAGCCCAGGCTATTGCCATCGGGCTCGCCCATGGACACGACGCGCACTTCATCGCCGTATTTCTCGCCGAACAGGGCGCGGGCGCCCGATTCCTTGGCTTCCTCGACACCCATCAGCCGGGTTTCGACCGGGCTGTTCTGCAGGATGATGGCGTTGGCCATGTCCTCGACCTCGGCCAGTTCCTGCGGGGTCATCGGCTTGGTGTGGACGAAATCGAAACGCAGCCGATCGGCCGAAACCAGCGATCCCTTCTGGGCGACGTGATCGCCCAGCACCAGACGCAGCGCCTCGTGCAGCAGGTGGGTGGCCGAATGATTGGCGCGGATGGCCGAACGGCGGGCATGATCGACCACCAATTCGACCGGCTGGCCGACCTTGAGCACGCCTTCCGTGACACTGACCTTGTGCGCGAAGACGCCGTGGAACTTGTTGGTGTCCTTGACCTCGGCCAGGATGCCCTCGCCGCGGATCAGCCCGCTATCGCCCACCTGGCCGCCGCTTTCGCCATAGAACGGGGTCTGGTTGACCACGACGATGCCGTCCTGCCCCGCCGCGATGGTCTGCACTTCGGCGCCATCGACCAGGAGGGCCCGGATCTCGCCCTCGGCGATCTCGGTTTCATAGCCGAGAAATTCGGTGGGGCCGAGCTTGTCGGCCAGGCCATACCAGACATTGTCGGTGGCCGCCTCGCCCGAGCCGGCCCAGTTCTTGCGGGCCTCGGCCTTCTGCTGGGCCATGGCGGCGTCGAAACCGGCCTGGTCGACGCTGATATTGCGCGTGCGCAGCGCGTCCTGCGTCAGGTCCAGCGGGAAGCCATAGGTGTCGTAGAGCTTGAAGGCGGTGGCGCCGTCCAGCGTATCGCCCTCGCCCAGATTGGCGCTTTCCGCCTCGAGGATTTGCAGGCCCCGGCCCAGCGTCTTGAGGAAACGCCCTTCCTCGAGCCGCACCGTTTCGGCGATCATGGCTTCGCCGCGGCTGAGCTCGGGATAGGCCTGGCCCATTTCGCGCACCAGGGCCGGCACCAGCTTGTGGATCACCGGCTCGCCGGCGCCGAGCAGGGTGGCATGGCGCATGGCGCGGCGCATGATGCGGCGCAGCACATAGCCGCGCCCCTCGTTGGAGGGCAGCACGCCCTCGGCGATGAGGAAGCTCATGGAGCGCAGATGATCGGCGATGACGCGCAGGCTGCGATTGCCCGGGCCGTCGATATCGGCATTGGTGGCATTGGCGGCGGCGGCGATCAGCGCCCTGAACAGGTCGATATCGTAATTGTCGTGCACGCCCTGCATGACGGCGGCGATGCGTTCGAGACCCATGCCGGTATCGATCGAGGGGCGCGGCAGGCCGGTGCGCGAGCCATCGGCATGCTGCTCGAACTGCATGAAGACCAGGTTCCAGATTTCGATCCAGCGATCGCCATCCTCGTCGGGCGAGCCGGGAGGGCCGCCCCAGACCTTGTCGCCATGGTCGTAGAAGATTTCCGAGCACGGGCCGCAGGGGCCGGTATCGCCCATCTGCCAGAAATTGGACTTGGCGCCGAGCCGCACGATGCGGTCTTCGGAGAGGCCGGCAATCTTCTTCCAGAGGTCGAGCGCTTCGTCATCGTCCTCATAGACGGTGACCATCAGCTTTTCCCTGGGCAGGCCCCAATCCTTGGTCAGCAGGGTCCAGGCCAGCTCGATGGCGCGGTCCTTGAAATAATCGCCGAAGGAGAAATTGCCCAGCATCTCGAAGAAGGTGTGGTGCCGCGCGGTGAAGCCGACATTGTCGAGATCGTTGTGCTTGCCGCCGGCGCGCACGCATTTCTGCGCCGTGGTGGCCGTGGAATAGGGGCGCTTTTCCACGCCGGTAAAGACATTCTTGAACTGCACCATGCCCGCATTGGTGAACATCAGCGTCGGGTCGTTGCGCGGCACGAGCGGGCTCGACGCGACGGCCTCGTGGCCATTGCGGGCGAAGTAACCGGTAAAGCTCGAACGAAGATCGTTTACGCTGGTCATGCAGAGGCTTTCTTGGGCGAGGACGCGAGCGCGCCCTTTAGGAAAAACGGGGCTTTTTATCGTGAGGGCGGGAGCTGTGTCCAGCGCAACAGGCTGGATTTCGTCTTCCGCCGCGCCCCTGCGTCAATCAATTGACCAAAATACAAAAACCCCCGCCGAAGCGGGGGCAATGCATGGGACTTTCGGGATCGCGATTGGAGGCCTATTCGTCGCCGCCCGCATCGTCCTCGCCGCCGGCGACCAGCAGGACTTCGCCGAGCAGGCCGGAACTTTCGCGCACGCCCTGTTCGATCGTGGCGGCGATTTCCGGATTGTCCTTGAGGAATTGGCGGGAATTCTCACGCCCCTGCCCCAGGCGCTGGCTGTCCCAGGAGAACCAAGCGCCGGACTTTTCCACGATGCCGGACTTGACGCCCAGATCGAGCAATTCGCCGGTCTTGGAAATGCCTTCGCCATACATGATGTCGAATTCGACCTGGCGGAACGGCGGGGCGAGCTTGTTCTTGACCACCTTCACGCGGGTCTGGTTGCCCACGATCTCCTCGCGGTCCTTGAGCGCGCCGATGCGGCGAATGTCGAGGCGCACCGAGGCGTAGAACTTCAGCGCATTGCCGCCGGTCGTGGTTTCGGGCGAGCCATACATGACGCCGATCTTCATGCGGATCTGGTTGATGAAGATGACCAGGCACTTGGACTTGGAGATCGAGGAGGTCAGCTTGCGCATGGCCTGGCTCATCAGGCGCGCCTGCTGGCCCGGCAGGCTGTCGCCCATTTCGCCCTCGAGTTCGGCGCGCGGGGTGAGCGCGGCGACCGAATCGACCACCAGCACGTCGATGGCGCCCGAGCGCACCAGCGTATCGGTGATTTCCAGCGCCTGCTCGCCGGCATCGGGCTGGGAGATCAGCAGGTCATCGACATTGACGCCCAGCTTGCGGGCATAGACCGGATCGAGCGCATGCTCGGCGTCCACAAAGGCGCAGATGCCGCCCTTGCGCTGCGCCTCGGCGATGACATGCAAAGCCAGCGTGGTCTTGCCCGAGCTTTCCGGCCCGAAGATTTCCACGATACGGCCCTTGGGCAGGCCGCCAATGCCCAGCGCGATATCGAGGCCGAGCGAACCGGTCGAAATAGCCTCGACCTCGATGGAGGTATTCTCGCCAAGGCGCATGATCGAGCCCTTGCCGAAATTCCTCTCGATCTGGCTCAGCGCCGCCTGCAGCGCCTTGTCCTTATCCATCGATCCACCCTCAACGACGCGAAGCGGCGAAGCTGCCATAATGCTGTCTCCTTATTTCACGCTCTCGAAGGCCACGCAACGAGAGGAGCGTTCAGCTATTTGTGCGATATCCGTGCTTTATTTGTTCTCATTTTGTTTCCATGTCGTCAAGAGACAAAATGAGAACAAAGCCACACGACGCCGGAGACGCGACCGGCCTTGGGATAGGCCGATTCTCGCCGGCTGCGAACCGTGCGCTTAAAAGTATGATTTTTATCTGGACAGCCCCGCCCGCGATGCGTTTTATGCCCCAAACGCCCGAACCGGGCCGCGAGCCGAGGACTGCCCCATGCATCTGATCCAGTTTTACGACGACAACGGAACCCGCGCCGTCGGGGTGACGCAGCAGGGCGAAACCCGCCGGGTGAACGGGGCCGGCAGCGTCTATGAACTGGCGCAGGCCGCCATGCAGCAGATCGGCGGCCTGCCGGCGGCAATCGAAGCCCGCGGCCTGGGCGAGGCCCTGGACAAGAGCGTGCTGGCGCGCGAAGGCCGGCTGCTGGCGCCCATCGACCATCCCGATCCCGCGCACCTGCATGTCACCGGCACCGGCCTCACCCATCTCGGCTCGGCAGCGACACGCGATTCCATGCACAAGAAGAACGACAAGCCGGTCGAGGAACTGACCGACAGCATGAAGATGTTCCGCATGGGGCTGGAAAACGGCAAGCCCCAGGCCGGGCAAAAGGGCGTGCAGCCGGAATGGTTCTACAAGGGCAATGGCCATATCGTGGCCAATCCGGGCCATCCGATCCCCTCGCCCGCCTTTGCGCTCGATGCCGGCGAGGAGCCGGAAATCGCCGGCATCTATGTCATCGACCAGCATGGCCAGCCGCGCCGGCTCGGCTTCACCCTGGCCAATGAATTTTCCGACCACGTGACCGAGCGGATCAATTACCTCTACCTGGCCCATTCCAAGCTGCGCGCCTGCTCCTTCGGCCCGGAACTGCGCGTGGGCGACCTGCCGCGCCATATCGAGGGCATGTCGCGGATCATCCGCGACGGCCAGGTGCTGTGGGAAAAGCCGTTCCTCTCCGGCGAGGACAATATGAGCCACACCATCGCCAATCTCGAATATCACCATTTCAAGTACGAGCTGTTCTGCCAGCCCGGCGACGTGCATGTGCACATGTTCGGCACGGCCACGCTGAGCTTTGCCGACGGTATTTCCACCCGCCCGGACGATATTTTCGAGATCGAGGAAAGCCAGTTCGGCCTGGCCCTGCGCAACCCGGTCCGCACCGAGGCCGAAAAGCCGGTGATCGTCGGCGGGCTCTATTAAGCGACAGGGTGGGTGGACGATCTCCTGCGTCCCCCGCCATCTTTACGCCGGCATACTGACATGTCAGTTATCTCTTCGCCTTGGAGGAGGATGACATGAGCCCGCAGCGCCTGGAAAAACGCCGCATCGGCCGAACCGATCTGGAAGTGACCAGCCTGGGCCTGGGAGGCGCAACGCTGGCGGGCATTTTCGATCCCGTCCCGTCCGAGCAGGCGCGGGCCACCATCGCCTATGCACTCGATATCGGCATCAATTACGTCGATACAGCGCCCCAATACGGCTTGGGGCGCTCCGAGCACCTGGTCGGCGAGGTACTGCGCGAGCGCGCCATTCGGCCGATCCTCTCCACCAAGGTGGGCCGCCTCCTGCGGCCCGTGCCGCCCGAGGCGGTGGACAAGGGCGCCTGGGCCCATCCCCTGCCCTTCAACCAGCACTACGACTATTCCTATGACGGGATCATGCGCTCCTTCGAGGACAGCCTGCAACGGCTCGGGCTGGACCGGGTGGATATCCTCTATGTCCACGATATCGGCACCATGACCCATGGCGAAGCGGGCAACAGGCCGCTCTGGGCGCAGTTCGAAACCGGCGGCTACAAGGCGCTGCGCCAATTGCGCGACAACGGCGTGGTCAAAGCCATCGGGCTGGGCGTCAATGAATGGCAGGTGCTGATGGACGCCTTCACCCTGGGCGACTGGGATGTGTTCCTGCTCGCCGGACGCTACACGCTGCTGGAACAGACATCGCTGACGCCTTTCCTCTCCACTTGCCTCGAACGCGGCGCCTCCGTCGTCATCGGCGGCCCGTTCAATTCCGGCATTCTGGTGGGTGGCGACAAGTTCAACTATGCCAAGGCGCCGGAAAAAGTGGTGGCCAAGGTGCGGGCCATCGATGCTGTCTGCCGCGAATTCGCCGTGCCGCTGCCGGCGGCCGCGCTGCAATTCCCGCTGCACCATCCGGCCGTGTGCAATGTGCTGCCCGGGCCCAGGTCCCCGGCCGAGCTCGATGGCATTCTCGGCTGGTGGGACACCGCCATCCCCAACGACCTCTGGACCGCACTGGCGGAACGCGGCCTGCTGGCGTCCGGCACCCCGATCCCCGGCGGCACGGCTTGACGCGCCCTCCGTCGATCCTATAAATAACTATATGGTTTTGTAACCAGACAGTTTTTTGATGATCGACACAGAACGCCTTGACGCCACATTCCACGCCCTGTCCGATCCGACGCGCCGGGCCATTCTCGCGCGGCTGGCGCAGGAGGGCGACGTGGCGGTCATGGACCTGGCCGAGCCCTTCGCCATGAGCCAGCCGGCAATTTCCAAGCATCTGAAGGTGCTGGAAAAAGCCGGTCTCGTCTCGCGCGGCCGCGATGCGCAGAAGCGGCCGGTGCACCTGGAAGCCCAACCGCTGGCCGAAGCGACGGGCTGGCTGATCGAATACCGCAAATATTGGTCGGCGCAATTCGGGCGGCTGGATGACCTCTTGGACGAGTTGCAGAAGCTGGAAGAGGCGGCGGGTCGGAATTAGGACCTTCTCACAAGTGCAGGCCCGGTTCTCCCACCCTTCCCGGTGAGGGGAGGAAGGCGACGGCGCCGCCAAAAAGCAGTGAGAATTCCAAAGTGGCAAAAATCCAGGGAGACATGTCATGACATTCGGTGATCCGCTTTCCGTGACCACGCCGGCCGACGACCAGGTGGTCATCGAGCGGGCCTTCGCCGCGCCGCCCCACCTGGTCTATGCCTGCTATACCCAGCCCAGCCTGATCCGCCGCTGGCTAACCGGGCCGGATGGCTGGACCATGCCGGTCTGTACCTATGATGCGCGGACAGGCGGCGGCTATCGCTTCGAATGGCATGGCCCCGGCGGCGAGGGTTTCCTGGCCGTCGAGGGCGCCATCACGCGGGTCGACGCCATCCGCTATATCGATGCGCAGGAGGAATTCGACGGCGGCGTGATGGGCCCCGCCTATCGCAGCGAACTGGCTTTCGCGCTCAAGGACACAGGCACGCTGGTTACTAATACCTTCACCTATACCTCGCTGGCGCATCGCGACATGGTCGTCGCCACCGGCATGGCGGAGGGCATGGAATTCAGCTTCCAAAGCCTGGACCGCCTGCTGGCGGAAGAGCAGCGCGGCTAGACCTCAGTAGACCTCATTCTGAGCCTGTCGAAGGACGAGGTCGTGGCACACGGGCTTCGGCTTGCCGACCTCGTGGTTCGACAGGCTCACCATGAGGTCTTCCGGGAGCCCCTGACGCCCCCCCCAACCTGGGCCCATCCTGAGATGGCGAGGTGGATCCCGGCCTTCGGGATGACAGCAAGCGGGTGGAAGCTCTTGGGCGGCAATCCGGACCTGAACCGCCCTAATTGAGATCCAGCGCATAGGCCTTGAGGATTTCGAGCGGGATCAGCGGCAGGACATTGCGGTTGGTGGCGCGGAGGAAGACGCGCGGGGCCTTGCCCGCCGCGTGGGCCTGCGCCCAGCGGGCGGCGACGAGGCACCAGCGGTCACCGGCCACCAGGCCGGGAAACGCCATTTCCGGGCGGGGCGTGGAGAGATCATTGCCGACGCTGGCGGAATAGGCGAGGAAGTCCGCGCTCGCCTCGATGCAGACCAGGTGCACGGCCGCATTGTCCGGCCCCGCCGCGCAATAGCCGGTACGGAAGAAGCCGGTCAGCGGATCGTTGGAACAGGGCTGGAGTGGCTCATCCAGGACATTGTATTCGGCCGGCCCCTCGAAACGCGGATGGACATTCATGTTCTACCTCCGCGCGGGGCCGCTCGCCAGAGCGGGACAAGGGAGCCTATTCCCCCTTGTCGAGCCGACCCAGCACTTCCTTGACCTTGGAATTGATCTGATCGAGCGAATAGGGCTTGGGCAGGAAATCCACGCTCTGGTCGTCCTCGATATCGCGGCGCACGCTTTCCTCGGCATAGCCCGACACGAAGATGATCTTGAGATTGGGCATCTTCTCGCGGACGACCTTGAGCATGGTCGGACCGTCCATTTCCGGCATGACCACGTCGGAGATGATGAGATCCACCTGGTAATCGAGGTCTTCCAGCACTTCCAGCGCCTCTTCGCCGCCATCGGCCTCGAACACCTCGTAGCCGGTGGCCTTGAGGGCGCGGGCGGAGAAGGCGCGCACGCTCTCCTCGTCCTCGACCAGCAGGATGCGCTCCTGGCCGGTCAGGTCCTTGGCCGGCGCGGCGGCGGCGCCGGCCTTGGCGGCGGCCTCCTCGGGGCTGGGGACATGGCGGGGCAGGAAAATCTTGAAGGTGGTGCCCACGCCCAGCGTCGAAACCGGGTAGATGAAGCCCTCGGTCTGCTTGACGATGCCATAGACGGTCGAGAGCCCGAGGCCGGTGCCCTTGCCCAATTCCTTGGTGGTGAAGAAAGGCTCGAAAATCTTCTCCAGCACCTCCTGGCTCATGCCGGTGCCGGTGTCCTCGACATCGATGAGCACGTAATCGGCCGGCACCATGCCTTCGAATTTCATGCCGGCCGCTTCGGCCGCGCTGACATTGGCGGTGCGGATGGCGATGGCGCCGCCATTGGGCATGGCATCGCGGGCATTGACCACGAGATTGATGATGACCTGTTCCAATTGCACCACATCGGCGCGGACCGGCCAGATATTGCGGCCATGCTCGACCGAAAGCGTGTTCTTCTCCCCGATCATGCGCTTGAGCAGGACAGTGAGGTCATCGACGATCAGCGGCAGTTCGAGCACCTGCGGGCGCAGGGTCTGCCGGCGCGAAAAGGCCAGGAGCTGGCGGGTCAGCCCGGCGGCGCGATTGGCATTCTGCTTGATCTGCATCAGCTCGTTGAAGGACGGATCGCCCGGCTTGTGCTTGAGCAGCAGCAGGTCCGAAAAGCCGATAATTGCGGTGAGCAGATTGTTGAAATCATGCGCCACGCCGCCGGCGAGCTGGCCCACGGCCTGCATCTTCTGGCTCTGGGCGAACTGCGCCTCCAGCTTGCGCTGGTCGGTCATGTCCAGGGCATAGACATTGACCTGCTCGGGCGAGCCGGCGCTGATCTCGGACGCCGAGATATAGAGGCGCACCGCATGGTCGCCCTCGACGCTGAGCAGGGCATCGACGGGCTCGACTTCCGAATGCTGGGCAATGGCATTGGCGACGGCGCGATTGAGCTTGTCGCGGCTGGCCTCGCCGACCAAGTCCTGCAAAGGCTGCAATTCGAGGCTCTTGTCCTCGCCCGACCAGCGGAAAATGCGGCCGAACGGCGCATTGGTGCGCACGATGCGCCCCTCCCCGTCCAGGGTCGCGATGGCGAAGGGGGTGTCGTTGAAGAAGCGCGAGAACCGCACTTCGGCGGCGCGCAATTCCTCCTCGGTATCGGGGGCGCTCGACATGTCGAGCACCTGGGTGCGTGTCTCGCCCAATTCGCCATCGGCAAGCCGCGCGGCGCGGTGGAGCAGACGCACCGGAAGGGCCGTGCCGTTGCGGCGCACGAGATCGATATCGATGATCTCGGTGCGGATTTCCCCGTCGCCCCGGCCCCGCATCAACAGCGAGGCGCCGTCGCCCCGCACGATATCGCGTAGATTGAGCTGGCCGGAATTGAACTCGGCCAGGTCGTAACCGAGCCAATCGGCCAGGGTCGAGTTGAGGTATTGGATATGCCCCTGCGCATCGGCGGAGAAGAAACCGGAAGGGGAATGATCGAGATAGTCGATGGCCCTTTGCAGGTCGCGGAAGGCCGTCTCGTTGTTCTCGCGGTCGCGGGTGATGTCCTCGATGGTCCAGGCGATCAGCGCCTTGCGGGCATCCTCCGTCTGCGGCAGCGGCCGGACCGCCACCCGATACCAGAAGGCCCGGCCCGCTTCGGCCTGCGAACCGCCCAGCCCGCCGGGCACGCGAATATCCTCGATGGCGCTGCGCCCATCCTTGGCCGCCCGCGACAGCCGGTAGATGGCCTCGCTGGCATCGGCATGGCCGGCGAAGAGGCGCGGCACGCCCACCGGCACGCCATTGTTCACCGCCCCGGCGAAATTGCCGTAATGCTGGTTCACATAGGAAATCTTGCCGTCCTGGTCGGCGATCACCGTGCCGAAGGGCAGGCTGTCGACCACCGCATGCGAAACGGTGCGCCGCTCCTCGGACGAGGGAAAGCGGAAAAGCCCCGCAGCGAGCCCGAACAGGAAGAAGACGCCCGCCACGGCCAGCATGCCGACAAAGGCCATGACCATCTCGGAGGGGATGCGATCGCCGAAAAACGAGAAGCCCACGGCGGCAAGCACCAGAGCCACGCCGAGCAGCACGACGCGCCATATTCCCACGGCGGAGCGGGCCGCATCCAGGACCGGTTCAGGATAGCTGTCCTCGCCGAGCGGCGTCGATGCCATGGTCACTTGCTCCAGAAGGCAGAGGCCGTCCCGAATCGGGACATCGGGAAAGGTCTACCAAATGCTCCGCCCGCTTGGGAGGGTGAAGCGGCTTTTCAACATGACAGGCACGCAATTGTCCGCAGGCGCGATGGCCGGCTCTAGCGGAGCGAAGCCAGGTCCGCGCTCGGCTGGCTGGGATTGGCGGGCGCCAGCGCCCCATCCCCGGCATAGGTCTCGCGATAGGAGGCGAGGAAGGCGGTGAGGCTGTCCTGCGCCGCGATTTCGGCCGCGACCTTCTTGAATTCGAGGCTCGTGACCCGGATCGGCCCGGTGACGAAATCGAACATCGGCCATTCGGGGGAATTGATCATCTGCTCGCCGAACTTGGCCCGCAGCCGCGACAGGCCGAACGTGTCGCCGGCCAGCACATAGCCGACCCCGGCGCGGATCAGGTTCATGCGCGTGGCGCGGCTGGGCGTCTGCCCCGCCGGCTCATTGCCATAGAGGGCTTCGAGCATTTCTCCGGCCTGGCTGTAGCGCCTGGCCTTCCAATGGGCGTCGATCCGCAGCAGCGCGACATCCTTGCCGTCCATATTGCTGATGATGTCGAGGGCTAATTGGTCGCGCCCGCCATCGATCATCGCCCGCGCCTCCAGGATGCGCCGTTGGCGGGCCAGGGATTCGGGGATCTCGGGCAGGCGCGTATCGTTGAGCACCCGGATGGCGTCCTGCGGCCTGCGGTCGGCCAGATAGATCACCGCCAGGTCGGCGGCAATCTGGGTGCGGGCCACGCCGCGCAGCCTGTTGTCGAGCTGGTATTGCAGCAATTCGGCAGCCTGGGCCAGAAGATCCACGCGCACCAGCCGCCGCGCCAGATTGCGGATCATTTCGTCGCCGCGCGCGCCGGGCGGGGTCAGGTGGCGGAAATCGTAATAGATGGCCAGGGCTTCCACCGGCCCGAGGGCATCGGCCATGCCATTGAGGAAGAGATCGGCGAACATCGATTGCGCCTGGTCGCGCAGGGCATTGACCGCCTGGCTTTCCGGAAAGCTCGCCACCGCGGCGCGAACGGTTTCGAAACCGGGCCGGTAATCGCCATTGCGGAAATAGAGGTCGGCCAGCAGCGATTGCATCTCCGCCTCCAGCGCCCCACCCCGCCAGAGCAGGCTTTCCGCCGCCAGGGTCTGCGTGGCCTTGGCCAAGTCGAGCCGGTTTTCCTGGTCCAGCAGCAACAGGGTCCGGTAGACGGCCTCGGCACGGGTAGGCCGCACTTCCGAGGCGATCACCTGGCCATAGAGATCGAGCGCCTCCTGGTTGCGTCCTTCGGCCTCGTCGATGCGCCCGGAGAGCAGGTGATAGAGCGAGGCATCCTCGACGCTGAGGGCGGCGAACTCCACCTTTTCCAGCAGGCTTTCGGCGAAATCGGCATCGCCCGCCTCCACGGCGGCGCGGCTCGCGGCCAGGTGGAACATGTTGCGCAGCCATTCGGGATAGGCATCCACAAAAGGCTGGGCTTCCAGCGCATCGAGCCGCGCACCGCGATAATCGTTCTCCGCCGCGCGGGCAAGCATCCGCCAGAACAGCGCATCGACCTCCTGCGCCACAACGGCGGCATTGAGAGTCTGCAGGGCCTCCCGCGGGCGCCCGGCCATCACATTGGCCACCGCCTGCGTCATGCGGACCTGCCTGGTCAAATCCTCCGCCTTGAGATCGGCCTCGAGCACCCGCAGCACGCCCAGAGCTTCGAAAGCCATGCGATTGGCCAGGTAGAATTGCGCCAGGTCGAGGCGGGCAGCATCGCGATTGCCGCCTTCGCTGGCGGCCGCCGCCGCTTCCAGCGCATCGCGGGTCGCGATGAATTGCTGCGGATCGCGCTGTTCGAGCGCCGCCAGGTCGATAAATCCGGCGCGGACGGCTTCCTGCGCCTGGCTGCCGGCGCTGCGCAGCGTGTCGGAGGCGGAAACGGTCAGCCCCCCATTGCTGGAAATCACCGCCAAGGGACTTTCAAGCGCCACTTCAAGCCCGGCCGATTTCGGCTTGACCACCAGGCCATGCACGCTCCGCAGCGCGGTGAAATCCACATGATCGAGATTGCGCGTCAGCCCCCGCGCCGGCGGATAGGCCGTCACCACCTTGAGGACATCGCCCACCAGCGGATCGCGGAAATCGTGGATGCGGCCGGGCCGGGCCACGTCGGCGACCATTTCGAAGGCGCCCTCGATGTCGCGGCGGCGCGACAGGTTCATCGGCTCGGTGGGGCTCAGCATCATGTCGCCGAGCGAGAGCACCCAGGCCATGCCTTCGGAACCCAGGGTGGCAAGCCGTTCCTGCGCCAGATCGATGCGCACCACCTGGGTGTCGCCCGAGGCGATGACGGCGAATTCGGAGGCCACGGCACCAAGATCGTCCGAGGATTGCGGCGGCCGGATGCCGGTGACGGTATCGAAGATCATCCAGACGGTGTCGCCACGCCGGAACACGGCTGCCGGAATATCCTGCTCAAAGGGGAAAACGAGCCGGACGGTGGAGCCCAGCACGTTCACGAACGGCGTGATGGTCTCGGCGGCCTCCGGTTGCAGGGCGGCGATGCGTGGTGGCTCGGCTTCGGCGGGCGCCTCCTGCTCGGCCGTCGCGGCCAGGTCGGCCAGCGTCAACGCGGGCAGGCCCTGCCCGGCAATGTCGATATCCAGCACATATTGGCTGGGCGAAATCTCGTAGAAGCGCGGCTCCACCCCTTCGGCGAAGAGGAAGGTGGCCACCGCCCCATCGGGCGAAGTCCCCGCCTGCACGGACACCACCTCGTCGGGCAGCCCGCCCAGCAGCGCGCCGATATCCATGTCCACCGGCCACTCGAAGGTGGCGGCGCCGATATTGCCCTTCTTGGTGAATTGCGCGTCGGTCGGCACCGACCAGTCGAATTGCAAACGCAGGAAAGTGGCGTTCTGGCCGACGCGGATATCGACTCGGGGATCGAGTTCGGCCGCCATGCGCGCCTTGCGGTCGCGTTCGGCCCTGATCGCGGCCTGGCGCGCCCTTTCGGCCAGCTTGTCGATGACGTCCTGCGGCAGCGGCGGCGGCATGCCCTGCCAGCTCGGCGGCATCAGGTCGATATAAAGCTGCTCGCCGGCATCGATGCGGTTGAAATTGAAGCTGGAGCGCAGCCCGATGCGCAAGCCCCGGCCATCCGGATCGACCCGGGCAATGGTCAGGTAATTGGGCATGGTCAGCCCGACATCAGGCAGCAGAATATCGACCGGATCGTCGAATTGCAGGGACAGCACGCCGTTTTCGACGCGGAAATCATGGCGGGGCAATTCATCGCGCCCCGGGAAGCTGAGGATCAGCCGCCCATAGCCTTCCTGCTCGGCAGCAAAAAGCTGGCCCTGTTCCTGGCCATGCGCAGAGGCAGTCATTGCCAGCACGCTGGCCAATGCCGCCGCGACCAAGGCAGTTCTTGCCCGTCGCCAACCTGCGATCAATGCGGTCTTCACCGGCTTTCTGCCCGCCCGACGCCAAGATGACACGTTTTGCGGACGGGGTATTCTTCCCCCAAAGCCTCAAAACGCGAGGATTACACGCTTGTTTCAGCGTCACCCTAGTCAGCCCGGCTTAACGTCCCCCTAAGGCGATCGGCGACATTTACTGTCCGACGATCTGCGGCAGGGCCGCCAGGTCGTCGGGGCTCATGCTTTCGAGCGGGTCGGAATCGGCCGAGGCCATGCGCACCGTCAGCTCCTGCGCGCGGGTCGTGTTCATTTCGGCGAGGATGGGCGACATCTTGCGCGGGCTCATCATCCGGGTGACGCGCAGCAGCACGTCCATGTCCAGATTGTCGAAAATCTTGGCCGCATCCTTGGGCTTCATCGATTCATACATGGCCACGATGGCCGCGAACTGACCTTCTTCCATCTGCTTGCGCTGCTCGACCAGCGAGGCGATCTGGTCCTCGATGGATTGCAGGGTCGTCTGGCGTTCCTCGATCCGCTTTTCGGCCGCCTCGACCAGCGAAGCGCGCATGGCCAATTGCTGTTCGTAGGATTCAAGCTCGGTGCGCCGCGCCGCCAGCCGCTCCAGCACGGCCTGTTCGGTCTGCGTGGCATCGCCCGCCATGAGCGGCGCCGGGCCCTCCGGGGTCACCAGAAGCGGCATCGCATCGGCCAGCGGCGGACAATCGGCGGCGATAGCCAGCAATTCCCCGCCCTCGAGCTCGGCTCCGGCGACCGGCAGCGGATCGCAAGCGTTCTCGGCGGCAACGCTGTTGGCCACGTCGCCGCCTGTATCGTCGCCCTCGGCAACACCAGGCGCGCCATGTCCGCCGGCGGCATCGAGCACCTCGCCGATCGTGGGCGCACCATCGCTCAGCGTGGGGGTGGTGTCGGCAAGCGTCGGCTCGGCCGGCAAGGTAATGGGCTCGCCCTGCCCCGGATCACCGCCTGAGGCGCCATCGCCAGCCGCCTGTGCCCGGGCTACGCCTGTCAGCACATAGCCGCCATTGGTCGCGAGGCCCAGCGTCTTGAGGACCAGCAGGGCCGCGACCGCCATGATGACGATGGGCAACAGGCGGATATTAGTCACGCGGCGGCTCCGCGATTGCGCACGCGCGAAGACAATTGCTGCAGCGCGGACTGCACCTTGTTGGGTTCCTCCACCTGCTCCACCGCCTGGCTATGGCGCGCCACGCTGGTGATGCGCGCAATGCGTTCCATCAGCGCGGTGCCGGCGGTGACGTGATTGGCCAGCTCGATACCGAAGCGTTCCGCTTCTTCCAGCCGCGCGGTCAGGGCCAGGTCGGCCTCGACGGCGCTGGACTTGAGTTCCTTAATGGCCTGATTGGCCAGATTGGTGGCGCCCACCAGATCGGCCACCATCTGCCGCATGGCATCCTTGTCCTGATGCAGGCGCTCGAGGCGCTGATTGAGCACCACGCAATAACCGATCGTCAGGGCCAGCAGGATCGCTACGGCGCCTTCCACGAAAATTCCCAGCGGCAGCCCGAACATCATCGTCCTTCCATCGTTTCGTCGATTGCCTCGAAGGCCGCCATGGTGACCTTGGGCGGGTTGAGCGGGCGCGTGACGCGCACGGAAACGTTCTTGCCGATATGGCCCATGATGGCCTCGGTGAGTTCGACATCCCCACAGCGCAGCCGGATCGGATCGGTCGGCGCACGCTCGAACATCAGCGTCTGGCCAGGCTGGAGATTGAGCACCTTAGAGAGCGGCAAATCCTGCTCGTGCAGCACCGCTTCGATCTCGACATCGGCCTGGTAGATCTCGGTGGCCAAATGCCCTTCCCAGATCGGATCGCGGCCGAATTTCTCGCCCATGAACATCTGCAGGAGCTGTTCGCGGATCGGCTCGATCGTCGCATAGGGCAACAGGATTTCGATCTTGCCGCCGCGGTCGTCCATCTCGATCCGGAGTTCGATGAGGATGGCCGCATTGCCCGGCCGCGAAATGGCGGCGAAACGCGGATTGGTCTCCATGCGCTCGAGCTTGAAATTGATCTGCGTCACCGGCTCGAAGGCGCGGTGCGTATCATCGAGGATCACCTCGATCATGCGGCGGGCCAGGGCCATTTCGATGGTCGTGTAAGGCCGCCCCTCGACGCGGATATTGCCGCCGACGCGGCGGCCGCCCAGCAACACGTCGATCATCGAATAGATGAGATTGGAATCGACGGTGAGCAGGCCGTAATTCTCCCATTCCTCGGCCTTGATGACCGAGAGGATGGCCGGGAGCGGGATGGAATTGAGGTAATCGCCGAAGCGGACCGAGGAGATGGAATCCATGGTCACCTCGACATTGTCCGAGGTGAAATTGCGCAGCGATGTCGTCGCCAGCCGCACCAGCCGGTCGAAGACGATTTCCAGCATCGGCAGGCGTTCATAGGACACCAGCGCCGAATTGATCAGCGCCTGGACGCCGGAAAGCTCGACATTGCCCGCCGCGCTGGCATCGAAGCCGAGGAGGCTGTCGATCTCATCCTGGTTGAGTACCCGGTCCGGCCCGCCATCCTCGCCGCCATCGCCGCCTTCCAGCATGGCCGCCCATTCGGCGGCGGCTGCGGCGGCGCGTTCCTCTTCGGACATGGCCGCTTCGTCGGGCGCGGCGATATCGAGGCCTTCCAGGCCCCAATCCTCGCTCAGCTTGTCCTGGTCGCTCGGCCCGGCCATCACTGCACCAGGATCTCGCGGAAGAGCACGCTCTGCACATGCGCGGGATAGATGGCGATATTGACCCGCCGCAACAGCTCTTCCTTGAGGCGATAGATGCCCGCCGAGCCTTCGAGGTCGCTCTTGCGCAGTTCACGCAGATAGACCTGGAAGGCGTCAATCACCTTGGGCAGGCGCGGCTGGATCTCATTCATCATCTGCTCATCCGCCACCTCCAGGGCAATGGTGAGCTTCATGACGGCGGACGCGCCGTCTTCACTGTTGAGGTTCACCATCATCGGTTGAAGGTTGAAAATAAACGTGTCGTGCCCGGCCGGAGCCGACGCCGCCTCCCCATCGCCCGACGCGGACGAGGACAGAAAGAAGAACGCGCCCGCCCCGCCCAGCAGCACGACGATCACGGCGGCACCGATGATAAGGAAGAGTTTGCGAACGCCCCTCTTGGCAGGTGCTTCGGATCCCACTTCTGCATCCGCAGCCATTGCGTGCCCCACCAAACCCAGCAGTTCCGGACGATTCCGGCTCGGCATCCAGCTAAGGGCCGCTTGGTTAACGAATGGTTACGATTGACCCCTAAAGCGGCAATTTTTGCCGGGCAGCTTTTGCCGGCAGGGCGAACATTCTCTGCCGAGCTGACGCACCGCATTCCATCTAAGTCGTTGATTTAACTCACATTCGCGTATTGGCATGGTTGATGCAAAGTAAATGGCGAGGCGACCGGCTTGGGGAAGCAGGGCGTTTCGGGGACCGATACGGGGATTGTCATGATCGGAAACGCGCAACTCATCAGCCTGTCACGGCAGATCGCCCTGCAGCGGCAGATGGACGTGGTGGCCCACAACGTCGCCAACATCAACACGACCGGCTTCAAGGCCGAGCAAATCCTGTTCGAAGAATATGAGATGCCGGTGGCGCGGGACCGCACCTTTCCCGGCCTCGACCAGCCCCTCTCCTATGTCCAGGACTGGGCGACGATCCACGACCTTTCCGGCGGCGCCATGACCCAGACCGGCAACGAGCTAGACGTGGCGCTCAATGGCGGCGGCTTCTTCGCCGTGCAGACGGCCGCCGGCGAGCGCTGGACCCGCGCCGGCTCCTTCCAGATCGACAATAACGGCACCCTGGTCGACGCCTCCGGCAACCCGGTCATGGGCATTGGCGGGCCGATCCAGTTCGGCCCCGAGGAAACCGGCATTTCCATCGCCGCCGACGGCGCCATTTCCACCAATGCCGGCCCCAGGGGGCAATTGCGCATCGTCGAGTTCGACAATCCCCAGGCGCTGGCCCGCGAGGGCAGCAACCTGTTTTCAGGCGGCACGCCGGCCCCCAACGCCAATACCCGCGTCACGCAGGGCCATGTCGAGCGCTCCAATGTCTCGGGCGTCTCGGAAATGGCCGAATTGATCCGGGTGACCCGCGCCTATGAATCGATCGCCTCGCTGACGCAGAAGCAGGACGAACTCCGCCGCACTGCCATCCAGCGCCTCGGCGACACCAATTCCTGATCCTGAGGAGCCAAGGCCATGAAAGCACTCTATATCGCATCGACCGGCATGAGCGCCCAGGAACGCAATGTCGAAGTCATCTCCAACAACATCGCCAACATGCGCACCACTGGCTACAAGCGCCAGCGCGCCGAATTCCAGGACCTGCTCTATCAACAGGTCACCCGCGCCGGTTCGCAGACGTCGGACCAGGGCACGATGGTCCCCGCCGGGCTCGAGATCGGCTCGGGCGTCCGCACGGTCTCGACGCCTAGGGTGATGAGCCAGGGCTCGGTCAACCTGACCGAACGTGAACTGGACGTGGCCATTCGCGGCGAAGGCTTCTTCATGATCGAGCTGCCCGATGGGCGCACCGCCTATACCCGCGATGGCTCCTTCGAGCGCGACGCGGAAGGCACCCTGGTCAATTCGTCCGGCTATACGGTCAATCCCGGCATCGCCATCCCCGGCAATGCCCGGGGCGTCTCGATTTCGCCCGATGGCACGGTGGAGGCCTATATCGGCACGGACACGGTGCCGACCCAGCTCGGCCAGCTGCAACTCGCCCGCTTCGTCAACAAGTCGGGCCTCGAATCCATGGGCGACAACCTGTTCCTGGAAACCGCCGCCAGCGGTCCGGCCCAGGTGGGCGTGCCCAATGCCGAGGGAACCGGCGACCTGCTGCAGAACTATCTGGAACTGGCCAATGTCAATTCGGTGACCGAAATTGCCGACCTGATCGCGGCCCAGCGCGCCTATGAAATGAATGCCCGCATCATCTCCGGCGCCGACCAGATGATGCAGGCCACGAGCCAGCTTCGTTGATCGGGAGGATGATCATGAAAATGTCCCGCCCCTTCCTTTCGGTCCTGGCCCTGGCGTTCAGTGCCGGCACCGCGCTCGCCGCGCCCCTGCTCAGGGCGGATATCACGGTGACTGCCGCCGTGGTGACGATGGGCGACATGTTCGAGGATGCCGGCGCGCTGGCCGAAAAGCCGCTGTTCCGCTCCCCGCTGCCCGGTACGACCGGCAATGTCGAGCTTTCGGCCATTCGCGCTGCCGTCGCCCGTATCGGCCTCGATGCCTTCGAAACCAATGGCCTGAGCCAGGTCAGGGTCTCGCGCGCCGCCATCCTGGTGGATCAGGCCCTGCTTTCGGGCCTGATCGCCGACAATCTGCGCAGCCGCGGCATCCTGACGGGCGATCTGCGCGCCAATGTGCATCTTTCCTATGCCCTCGAGCCGGTCCGCGCCGCCGCAGGCGATCAGCCCGCCCGGCTCGACAGCCTGCGCTACCTGCCCGGCAACGGCTCCTTCTCCGCCCGCTTCCTCATTGAGGGCGTCGAGCGGCCGCTGGAAATCGCCGGCACGATCGAGCTGGTCGTGGACGCGCCGCATCTGTCCGCCAACCTGCCGGCCGGCACGGTCCTGCGGCCCGACCACTTCGTCATGCGGCCGGTTCCGGTGCAGCAGGCCGACGCACAGGGCATCGCGCCGCTGGGCCAATTGGTCGGCATGGCCCTTAACCGCCAGAGCCGGGAAGGCATGCTGGTGCGGGCCAGCGATGTCAGCGAGCCGCTGGCCGTCGCCAAGAACGACCTCGTCACCATCTATTATCGCCAGGGTCCCATGACCCTCACCGTTCGAGGCCAGGCCGTCACCGGCGCCGCCGAAGGCGCGCCGCTCCAGGTGCTCAACCTGAGCTCCCGCCGCGTCATCACCGCCAAAGCAATCGCCCCGGGCGCCGTGGAAGTCTCTTCCGGGCCGATCGCCCTGGCCGGCCTCTAATTCGGGATCGCACGAAATGAACATCGCCAAGATCGCCACCATCCTGACCCTCGCCGCTACCCTCGGCGCCTGCAGCACCATGGATCGCCTCGCCAATGTCGGCCAGGCCCCTGCCCTGACCGCCATCAACGATCCCACCACGATGGCGGGCTACCAGCCGGTGCGGATGCCTATGCCCGAGCCCATCGCCGACACCTACCAGCCCAACTCGCTCTACCGCACCTCGGCCAAGGGCTTCTTCAAGGACGAGCGCGCCCATCGCATCGGCGACATCCTGACGGTCCTGGTCACCATCGACGACAGCGCCCAGATCAACAACCAGACCCAGCGCAACCGCACCTCGACCAATTCCATGGGCATGGGCGGCATCTTCGGCGCCGGTTTCACCAATGTGGTCGGCACCAGTGTCGATCCCGCGGCAGCCATCGATTTCAATTCCGGCATCCGCGACGCCGGCAATGGCTCGGTCAACCGCAAGGAAAGCCTCGAAACCACCGTCGCCGCCGTGGTGACCCAGGTGCTGCCCAATGGCAATCTCGTCATCGAGGGCCGCCAGGAAGTGCGGGTGAATTTCGAAGTCCGCGACATGATCGTGGCCGGCATCGTCCGGCCCTCGGACATCCAGGCCAATAACACGATCCTGTCCAGCAAGATCGCCGAGGCCCGCATCTCCTATGGCGGCCGCGGCCAGATCACCGATGTGCAGCAATCGCGCTACGGCCAGCAGGTCATGGACGCCATCCTGCCCTTCTGAGGTCCCACCCCATCCGGCGATGCCTCATCCCCGTGGCATCGCCGCTCTACCGGCCGGCGCCAGGAGGCACCGGCATGGTCCGGGCCGCAGAAAGCGCCGGACCAGACAGCAAGGCCCTTCATTCCCCAATGGCGGGCCCTTTCCTCACGAGGCGCAGCTCCCCGGCTGCGCCTCTCCCCGTTCAGGCCGACGGGAACCGTCAGCCCGCTTCCGGATTGACCTTGAGCACCGGAAAGGAACGCACATGAAACTGGGCGGCGCCATCGCTATCGGCATCGCAGTAGGCGTGGGGGCGGGCACATTATTGTTCGACAATGTCGGCGTCGGCATCGGGTTCGGCATCGCCATGGCCGTCGCCTTCTATTTCGCGGTTGGCGATGACGACGGCAAGAAGCGCAAGGACGAGTCCGATCCTTGAGCTTGATCCCCTGAAACGCCTGTGGGAGACATCGGGCTCTGTTGTCAGGAGCGTTCCATGTCCTTTGCCAAACTCGACGATCTCGGCCGCCGGCTGGAGGCGCTAGAGCATGCCTTATCCATTCTCGGGGCCGACGAGGCGACCCATATGGCGGTCGGCGGCGGCGAGAAGCGGGCCGAGGCCATGTCGCATCTGGCCGGCATGTATCACGCCCAGGCCACGGCCCCCGAGATAGCCGACTGGATCGCGGCGGCCAGATCCGAGGATCTCGACACGGATCAGAAGCTGGCCCTGGGCGAGTTCGAGCGCAATTACATCAACGCCACCTGTCTCCCCACCGAATTCGTGCAGCGCCGGACCGCCGCTACGATGCGCTCCGAACAGCTCTGGCGCGAATTGCGCGCCAAGGGGGATTGGGACGCTTTCCTGCCCGCATTGGAAGGGGTCGTGGCGCTGGTGCGCGAGGAAGCCGCGCTGCGTTCCGCCGCCACGGGCCTTGCGCCCTACGACGCGCTGATGGACCAATATGACCCGGGCAACAGGACCGCCGACATCGACGCGGTCTTCGCCGATCTCAAGACCTTCCTCAAGGACTTCGTGCCAAGGGCCCTCGACATGCAGCAGGAGCGCCTGTCCCGGCGCCCACGCAAGCCCCTCAACGGCCCCTATCCAATCGAGAAGCAGCGCGAACTGGGGCTGGCCGCCATGCGCGCCACCGGCTTTGATTTCACCCACGGCTCGCTGGCTGTATCGCACCATCCCTTCTGCGGCGGCGTGCCGACAGACGTGCGCATGACCACGCGCTACCGCACCGACGAATTCCTGTCCTCGCTGATGGGCGTGCTGCACGAAACCGGACATGCGCTCTATGAGCAGGGCCTGCCGAAAGACTGGTCGCACTGGCCGCTGGGCAAGGCGCGCGGCATGGGCATGCACGAAAGCCAGAGCCTGTTCGTGGAAATGCAGATCGCCCGCAGCGGCGACTTCTGGGAATTCATGCTGCCACTGGTGCATCAGCATCTGGGCGAAGACGCCATTCCCGGCTGGGACATCGCTGACATCCTGAGCGAGGTCAACTTCGTCGAGCGCGGCTATATCCGGGTCGATGCCGATGAGGTGACCTACCCGCTGCACGTCATCCTGCGCTACGAGCTGGAGCAGGATCTGGTAAGCGGCAAGCTGGAGGCCAGCCAGATTCCCGAGGCCTGGGATGCCAAGATGACCGAATATCTGGGCATCTCCACCATCAACGACCCCAAGGACGGCCCGATGCAGGATGTGCACTGGCCCGGCGGCGCCTTCGGCTATTTCCCCAGCTATACTCTGGGCGCCATGATCGCCGCGCAACTGGGGGCCGCCATGGCCAAGGATATTCCCGACATGGGCGCGCAGATGCGGCAGGGCGATTTCGCCGCCATCAATCAATGGCGCGCCGATAGGGTGTGGACCCAGGCCTCGCGCTATTCCACCCCCGACCTCATCACCCGCGCCACCGGCGAGGCGCTCAATGCCGATCATTTCAAGGCGCATCTCACCCGGCGCTATGGCGGCTAGGGCCGATGCGCTATGAGCGGTTTCCGCCGTCGCCGGGACTGGCCGATTATGTCGAGCATTTCTGGCTGATCGAAGCCGATCTCGGCGAACGCCGGCACGAGGAAATCCTGGTGCCCAATGGCAGGCCGACCCTGCTGCTCAGCCTCGGCGACGAGGGCTGGCGCAAGGACCCGCATACCGGCGGCGAAGAGCCCAATTGCAGCGGCCTGGCCGGCATCGCCACGGGCCCGGTGCTGATCGGGCAGACCGGACAGGTGCATCTTGTGGGTGCCCAACTCAGTCCGTTCGGCCCGGCCGCGCTTGGCCTGCCCTGCGCGATCGACCGGCATATGGCGCTCGACACCCTGCCCGGTGGAGCCCCGCTGCTGGCGGGCATCCGCGCCGCGGGCATTTCGCGCGCCGCGGTGGAGCGGCTCGACACCATGCTGCTGGCCCAGCTCAACCCCATCCCTGTCGGGATCGTGGCGATATTGCGTAGTGCCTATGTCCTGCTCGGCGAAAAGCCGGCCGATGCGCGGAGCTGGGCGGACAGGACCGGGGTGAGCGAAGACCGGCTCTATCGCCTGTTCAAGGTCCATATCGGCATTTCGCCCAAGACTGCCCTGATGATTGCCCGCTACCAGGCCCTGGTCGGTTCGGTGCTGGGGGAGGAGCGTGGCGGCGGCTTCGCGCAATTGGCGCTGCTGGAAGGCTATTACGACCAGGCCCATGCCAATCGCGATTTCCGGCGCTTCACCGGCGTCTCGCCGCGCCAGTTCCGGCAGACGCTCAACGGCATCGCCCGGATGATGCATGACGGCCCGGATTTATCCAAGAAGGCGGATCGCTAGGCCGCTAGGCTGTCTCCGGTTCCAATCAGGAGATCGCCATGACCACTTTCGTCCATTTCGAAATCACCGCCGCCGATGTCGAGGCCATTGCCGGCTTCTATGCCGAAGCGCTCGGCCTCGTGGCCACGCCATCGCCCTTCCTGCCCGGCTATACATTGCTCGGCAATGCGGCCGGGCCATTGGGCGCGGTCATGGATCGGAAATTCCAGAGCCAATCGACCATCGTGTGGTTCGGGGTCGAGGACATCGAGGCGAGCCTGGCCGCGATCGTGGCGGCGGGTGGACGGCAGGCCGGCGACATCAACGCCATTCCCGGCCAGGGCCGGCTGGCTTATGCCAGCGACCCCAACGGCACGATCTTCGGACTCAAGCAGGCGGAAAGCCGCTGACAGGGCTTGGGCGGCAGGCCGCCCGGCCGCCACGATGATGAACACTTTCTGAAGCCCCGCTTCAGGACCGGTTCCAAATCACCCCTCTAGAAACGTCTCCATCAACGCGGTCGGAGGGACCGCAACACAGGAGACCAAAATGATCCGCAAGTTCATCATCACCACCCTGGCCGCCACCGCCATCGCCGCTTCGGCTGCGCCCGCCATGTCCAACGACATCTTCATCGACCAATATGGCTTCGGCAATCAGGTCGGCGGCGGCCAGTCCGGCTGGAACAATACCTTCGGCACCATGCAGCATGGCTGGTGGAACAATGCAATCAGCCAGCAGAATGGCGGCAACAACACCTCGGCCATCGGCCAGCAGGGCAACAACAATTACGGCGACGTCAGCCAGGACGGCTGGAACAATGCCGCCGGTATCGGCCAGTTCGGCAGCAACCACACCTCGATCCTGACCCAGGACGGCAACGGCAATGTCGCGGCCGGCGTGCAGGTGGGCAATGGCTGCTCGGCCAATGTGGTCCAGCATGGCTCGGGCAATGTCAGCGCCTTCGTGCAGGCCTGCCCGTAACAGCACCGAACCGGGCCGGCACATAGCCGGCCTGCTTTTTCCCAGAGGAGGAAAAGATGCTTCATTCTACGGCTCAACTTGGCCTGATCGCCCTTCTGGTCCTGGGCGGCGCCGGCATGGCCGCCAATGCCTATGGCACCGCCGCCGACGGCCTGGCCTGCGGCGTCAGCACCAGCAACGCGAACGGCATGCTGTCGGTCGAAGGCATGCTGCAAAGCCCCGAGGCACTGACCGGAGACTATCGTTTTGCCCTCAAGAGCCAGGGTGCGGGGGGCTCCAGCAATATCAACCAGGGGGGGCAGTTTTCCGCCACGCCCGGCATGCCGGTCTCGCTCGGCAAGGTCAGCGTCAATGCCGGCGCCAATATCGAGGTGGACTTCACGATCACCACCGGCGGCAAGAAATACGATTGCTCCCAGCAATTTACGACCCAGACCTGAATCGCTTTCTCACGCGCCTCACCACCTGCCCCGCCATCGAGCGGGGCTTTTTCTTGCCGGGCGAAAATGGTGAACGCCGTCTGAACACGCCGCTCCGGATGAGTTCAGGCGCGCCCGGGCAATCTCTCACCATGCGCTGGAGAGACCAGCAGACAGGGAACGAAACCACTTCGGAGAGAGAAATGACCACACGCTTCACCCGCAACATCGCCGCCGCCCTCACCGCCGCCATGCTGGGCCTCGCCGCCGCCCCCGCCATGGCCGGCGGCCAGATCGCCATCGGCTTTTCGCCATCCGACCCGGACCAGGCCCAGGCGCTGGGCACCGGCCTCAAGATATTCTCGCTGTTCCAGGGCCTCTCGGGCACCGGCGCCAATGCCTACCAGAACGGTTCCGGCAATTCGGCCGGCATCAGCCAGAACGGTTGGGGCAATCATGGCCTGATCTTCCAGGACGGCAACGGCCATAACGGCACGATCAGCCAGAACGGCAACAACAATTCCTGCGGGCTGTTCCAGTTCGGCCAGGCGACCAATGCCCAATGCGTGCAGAACGGCAATGGCCAGTCCGGCATCACCACGGTTTTCGGCTTCTGATTTTTACCGGATCACGGCGCAAGGGCGGGGCAAACGGCCCCGCCTTTCGTTTTGGCCTGAGGCGCGCAAAAATGGCGCAGAAAAAATGTCGAAGCCGACAATGCGTGTTCGTCGGTTGAGCAGGAAGGCAATTTCGCCTTCGGGACAGGAGATCGACAAATGCGCGTCGTCGTATTCGTAAAGGCCACCGCAGACAGCGAAAATGGCCGCATGCCGCCCACCGAAATGCTTGAGGCCATGGGCAAGTACAATGAGGAACTGATCAATGCCGGCATCATGCTGGGCGGTGACGGCCTTAAGCCGACCAGCGCCGCCAAGCGCGTGATGTTTTCCGGCTCCGACCGTTCGGTGATCGATGGCCCCTTTGCCGAGACCAAGGAATTGGTGGCCGGCTATTGGATCTGGGAAGTCCGGGACATGGACGAGGCGGTCGAATGGGTGAAGCGCTGCCCCAATCCCATGCTCGAGGACAGCGCCATCGATATTCGCCCCGTCTATGAACTGGACGATTTCAACGCCCAGATGACCCCCGAGGTCCAGGCCATCCACGATCGCAACCGCGAGCGGGCCGGCCGCTGAGCGCCAAAATAAAAGCCCGCATCGCTGCGGGCTTTCCTATTTGCTTGCACTGCTTGGCCTATTCGTCGCGATAGACCTTTTCGCGCCGCTCATGCAGTTCCTGCGCTTCCAGGCTCAGCGTGGCGGTGGGCCGGGCGTCGAGCCGGGCAATGCCGATCGGATCGCCGGTTTCCTCGCAATAGCCATAGGTGCCGTCATCGATGCGCTTGAGCGCCGCGTCGATCTTGGAAATCAGCTTGCGCTGCCGGTCCCGCGTACGCAATTCCAGGGAGCGGTCGCTTTCCGAACTGGCGCGGTCGGCCATGTCCGGATGGTTCTGGCTCTCTTCCTGCAGATTTTCGAGAGTGACGCGGCTTTCGCGCAGAATTTCGTCCTTCCAGCCCAGAAGCTTGTTCCGGAAGTATTCCCGCTGCCGCGGGTTCATGAACGTCTCGTCCTCGCTGGGCCGATAGTCCGTAACGTCAACCGAAGACATGAGCAGACTCAACTCCAATACCCCTCGGCGGCCTATATAGGCGGGTCGAAAGCCCCCGGCAAGCATGCAAGTTACGACTCGTTAACGTCTGAATCGTCCCGCAAGACGCCCATAGCGGCAAGGTGACGACAAGTTGATGACGCAAGATCAGGATTGGGGGTAGCGCCCCTGCTTGGCGAGCTCGACCAGGACGCGCAATTCGATCTCGTCGATGATCGCGTCGAGGCCCGGCTCCACCCGCTCGCGCAGGCCCTGCAACTGGGTGACAAGGGCGTCGAGTTGCCCCGCTCCGACCTGCCCGACCAGCAGGTCCGCCTTTAATTCTTCCAGCAGATCGAGCAAGGTCGCTCCGCGTCTGACCGCCCGCCGACGCCCCTCGCGGAAATCGCCCACCGCCTGCAGGGCCAGGATGGCATCGAGGCCCGCCGCCGGCGCCAGCGGCCCGGCACTGGCAATGCGCGCGGCGCCCTGGTCCCCCGCCGGCATGAAAGCAGGCGCGCCGCCCGCCCGCCCCGCCGAGGGCCGGCCCGCAACGCTGTTGGGACGATTGGTGGCATCAATACGCAAAAAGGCGGACTCGCTCACGGAGGGAACCTGGGCAAAATCTGCCGGGACAGGGTTAACAAGACCTTAATTCGCCCGGCAAGAATTGCTCATCCAGCCGGCATCGCGCCAAAACTCCGGCCATTCCGGAAAAGAAAATGCTGAAATTTCCATAGGTTAACAGGAGAACGCCGAGATTGGCATGCTTTTGGCACTGATCCTGGCGAAGGCCGCACCATGGGATGGAGCGGCATCAGCCGGGGAAGAAAATGCCAAACCGCCTGTTCCGATCCATTATCGCCGCAACGCTGAGCGCGGCCCTGGTGCTGACGCCGCTCTCGGCCACCCAGGCCGCCCCGGCGCGCATCAAGGATATCGTGGACATGGAGGGCGTCCGCGAGAACCAGCTCGTCGGCTATGGTCTGGTGGTCGGCCTCAACGGCACCGGTGACAGGTTGAACAATTCGCCTTTCACCAAGCAATCGCTGCAATCCATGCTGGAACGGCTCGGCGTCAATACGCAGGGCGAGAATGTGCGCACGGCAAATGTTGCCGCCGTGATGGTCACCGCCAACCTGCCCCCCTTCGCCACGCAGGGCTCGCGCATGGACGTGGCGGTATCGGCCCTGGGCGATGCCGGAAGCCTGCAGGGTGGCACCTTGCTGGTGACGCCGCTGCTAGGCGCCGATGGCGAAGTCTATGCCATCGCTCAGGGCCCGGTCTCGATCAACGGTTTCAAGGCCCAGGGCGACGCAGCCAGCGTGGTTTCCGGCGTGCCCACGACCGGCCGAATCTCCGCCGGCGCGCTGATCGAGCGCGAAATTGACTTCCATCTCGGCTCACAGCACTCGCTGCGCCTGGCCCTGCGCAATCCCGACCTGACCACGGCGCGGCGGATCGCCCTGGCGGTGAACGACTTTATCGGCGTACCCACCGCCGTGCCCGAAGACCCGGCCACGGTGCGCCTCACCCTGCCTCGCGGTTTCAATGGCAATATCGTCGATCTGCTGACCGATATCGAGCAATTGATCGTGCAGACCGACCAGCCGGCCAAGGTCGTCATCGACGAGAATTCCGGCATCATCGTCATGGGCAAGGATGTGCGCGTCTCGGCCGTGGCGGTGGCCCAATCCAACCTCACCGTGACCATCGCCGAAAATCCCGAAGTGGTGCAGCCAAATCCGCTGAGCCTGGGCCAGACCGCGGTGGAACCCAATACCACGCTCAACGTCAGCCAGTTCGACACTGCGCTCCAGGTCGTGCCGGAATCGGTGACGCTGCAGCAATTGGTCGACGGCCTCAATGCCCTGGGCATCTCGCCCCGCGACCTTATCGCCATCCTGCAGGCCATCAAGGTCACCGGCGCCCTGCAGGCCGAAATCGAGGTGCTGTGATGAACCCGATCGGTTCGGCCGGCTCGCTCAGCCCGCAACAAATCCTGCAGGTCCGTCAGCAGGCGGAGGAGCTGGAAGGCGTCTTCCTCAACCTTCTGACCAAGCAGATGTTTTCCGGCCTCGGTGCCGACGAGAATTTCGGCGGCGGCTTCGGCGAGGAGACTTGGCGCTCCATGCAGGCCGAGGAGCTTGCCAATGCCATGGCCCGCAGCGGCGGCGTCGGCATCGCCGATCAATTGATGGGCGAAATGCTTGCCGCCCAGGAAGCCGCCAATGCCTCAAGAACAATGATGTTTCCCAGTACCGGAGTATATGGAAAATGACCGCTGCCGCACGCCTCGCCGCCCTCGACGCCCTGCCGGCCGAAGATTTGTGCAACCATGCCGAAACGGCATTGGCTGCCCTGGTCGATGTGATGAACCAGGAAACGACGCTTTTGCGCGCCGGACATATGCGCGAGGCCGGGCGGCTGACACCGGACAAGACGCGCCTCGCACAGGACTATGTGACCCTGGCTCGCGCCGTCCAGCGCCAGAACCAGCGCCTCGCCGCCGAAGCCCCGGCCGCGCTGGAACGGCTGCGCGCCGGCCATGAAAGCCTTGCCACCCAGATGGCCGAGAACCTGCGTGTATTGGCCACGGCCAAGACCGTGACCGAGGACGTGCTCACCGACGTCGCCCGCCTGGTGGGCCAGCAGGACCGCGCCAAGACCTATGGCACGGGCGGGCAGGTGGCGGCCGACCCCGCAGCCGCCGCGCGGGGCCTGACCGTCAACCGCGCGCTGTGATCGCGACCAATTTGACTTAAATGCCCTGGCCGATGCTCACGCATAGCTAGGACATGCAATCCTAGCCTTCCCCTGAAGAGGTGCATTCGGGGGAAGGTCCATGGCTGCGACCCATGTTACGCCCATTTCGTCGAGTACCACGCATCTGCAAGGCTACCGTCAACGCGCCGAAGCAGAGCGTCGCCCCGCCCTGCCCGACGGCAATGCCGCCCGGCAGCGCGATGTACTGTCGCGCGAGGAAGAACGGCGTCAGCATCCCGGAAAGCAGGACGACCCGCCTGCCCCGCGTCCCACCCGCAGCGGTTCGGCCAGTTTCGCCGCCGCCGTCATCGCCGGCGTGCTGCCTCCCGTGCCCAAGACCATGAACGAATTGATGCGCCGCATCGGCGCCAGCGAAATTCCCCCAGAATCCGCCGCCCGCCTCCGGGACATTCTCGTATAGTTAACGACGCGTGAACGCGGCCGGAATTGCCAAGCATCAAAGCCCCGTCACGCGGGGCTTTTTGCTGCCTGCGCCCGGCTCATGGTGCGCGAATTTGCCTAAGTCTTAATCAGCCGCTTAACGCTTCTTTAGAGGCCGCGCGGGCAGGATCGGCCCAGCCTCAGGAAGAGGTGTCTTAGTATGCGTAATCCTAGAAAAGGACTTGAGTACCATGGGTGATATCTCCCTCTCGAAGGCCGTTCGCTCGAACCTGCTTTCCCTTCAGAACACCTCTGCCATGATGGCCAAGACGCAGGAGCGTCTCGCTACTGGTAACAAGGTGAACTCCGCCCTCGACAACCCCACCAACTTCTTCACCGCCGCCGGCCTGAATAGCCGCGCCGGCGACCTGAACCAGCTGATGGACTCGATGGCCAACGGCATCCAGACCCTGGAAGCCGCTGACAATGGCCTGACCGCCATCACCAAGACGCTCGAATCCATGCAGTCGACCCTGCGTCAGGCGCGCCAGGACAAGAGCTTCCAGACCCAGTCCTTCACCATCGACAATTCGACTGCTTCGGTGTCCTTCTCTGGCGGCGCCTTCGCGAGCGACGTGTCCGATGTCGGCCCGCTGGCCGTGACGGGCGGCACCTATGCAGAGCCGGCTGCCGATGTCACTCTGAGCCTGACCAGCGCCAACCTCAACGGCGGCGACGCTCTCGACGTCACCATCGAGACGGGCGCTACCATGGAAGAGGCCATGGCCAGCATCAACACCGCTCTCAAGACGGCCGATGGTGGCAAGGGCTTCACCGCTCGCCTCAACAGCGACGGTGACGGCATCGAAATCGTGTCGAAATATGGTGAGGCTCTCTCGGTCCAGGCAGACGTTGCCGGTACCGGCTTTGCCACCACCGCCACCGATGCCACTGCCCCGACCTCGGCCAGCGTCGATGACCTGGTGACCGCCATCAACGGCAACAGCAACACCAAGGGCCTCGTCCGCGCCTCCAACGACAACGGCAAGCTGCGCATCGAAAACCTTTCGACGCAGGATCTTGACGTCACCGTCGGCACGGCCAACGCTGCGACCATCGACGGCAACTCGGTTCGCGCCGGGCTGGCCGACCAGTACAACGAGTTGCGCGACCAGCTCGACAAGCTGGCCGACGACGCCTCGTTCAACGGCATCAACCTGCTGCGCGGCGACAAGCTGACCATCACCTTCAACGAGACCGGCACCTCGTCGATCGACATCAACACCAAGGGTGAAGAGGCCATCAATTCTGCAAATCTCGGCATCGAGACCTTCATGCAGCAGGCCACCCTGGACAGCGATACCAATATCGACAATGAGTTGGCCCGCCTGAAGGGCGCGCTGAACAGCGTCCGTTCGCAGTCCTCGAGCTTCGGCTCGAACCTGTCGATCGTGCAGAACCGCCAGGACTTCACCAAGAACATGGTCAACACGCTGCAGACTGGCGCCGCCAATCTGACGCTGGCTGACATGAACGAAGAAGCCGCCAACCTGCTGGCCCTGCAGACTCGTCAGTCGCTGTCGTCCAACTCGCTGTCGCTGGCGAGCCAGGCCGACCAGTCGGTGCTCCAGCTCATCCGCTAAGCGCAAGCGCTTCAGCAAGAATCGGAAAGGCGGGCTTCGGCCCGCCTTTTCTTTTTGGCCCAGGCCCCTGCCCCAGGCATCGCGAGAAGCCAAAAAATGTCCTAATCGGCATGGTTACCGCTTCGCCAACAAACATGGTTAACGCTGCATTAGGATTCGATGCGGTACCAATGTTGCAGCCTCAGTAGAGGATGGGCCGGTTGTCGGCGCTGCAGTCAAGGAAGCACCATGTCCGATATCTCACTTTCGAAAGCCGTTCGGTCGAACCTGCTTTCCCTCCAGAACACCGCCAGCCTGATGGCCAAGACGCAGGAGCGTCTCGCGACCGGCAACAAGGTCAATTCGGCGCTGGACAATCCCACCAATTTCTTCACCGCCTCGGCGCTGAACGCCCGTGCCGGCGACCTCAATGCCCTGATGGATTCTATGGCAAACGGCATCCAGACCCTGGAAGCCGCCGACAACGGCCTCACGGCCATCACCAAGACCCTGGAATCGATGCAGTCCACGCTGCGCCAGGCGCGCCAGGACAAGAGCTTCCAGACCGATTCCTTTACGCTTGATCCCAACACGATTGGCGTCGGCCTGCAGCGCAATCTCGATTTCACCGGTGGCGCCTTCGAGACGCCCGGCAGCATCAGCCTGCACAAGAACGCGGTGACCGGGCAGAACGGCTTCATCAATGGCGGTACCGCCGGCAAGGCCGGCACCCTGGAAATCCAGACCGACAGCCTGAACGGCGGCACGCCGATCACCGTCGCCTTCACGGCCGCGGATACGGTGCAGACCCTGTCGGCCAAGATCAACGCCCATATCGCCACCCTGAGCGACAATGGCGGCGTCTCCGCCCGCGTCTCCAACGGCCAGCTTGAAATTGCCAGCGCCAGGGCCGAGGAAGTCGTCGTTGCAGGAACCGAGCTCGAATATATCGGCCTTGGCGGCACCGACGAAGCCGCGACGCCTGCCACCCGCGACGGCACCGGCCCGGTTGCCGGCGGCGCGCTGGCCGCGTTCTCCTTCACCATCAATGGCCTGACCGTCAACGTGCCGGCCACCGCCGCAGCGAACGACGCGACCCAGAACGGCGACGCCATTCGCGACGCCATCAACAATTCCGCCGCCGCACAGGCCGCCGGCGTCGTAGCCACCAATAATGCCGGCACCATCGAGCTGGCCAACGCCGACGGCAAGAACTTCACCTTGAACGGCACCGGCCTCTCGACGATGAATATCGCGGCGGGCGCGACCACCGATGGTATCCCCGCTTCGGGCACCGCCGTCGATCCGGGCACCGGCAGCTTTGCCGTCAAGACCGTCGATGAGCTGGTTCGCGAGATCAACCGTGATTCCAATCTCAAGACCAAGATCCGCGCCAGCAATGACAATGGCCAGCTGCGCATCGAGAACCTGTCGACCAAGGAACTCGATATTGCCGGCGTGACCTCCTCGGGCATTATCGACGGCACTTCGTTCGGCGCCGCCAAGATCACCGGCAACACCGTCCGTGCCGACCTGGCCGAGCAGTTCAACGAGCTGCGCGACCAGCTCGACAAGCTCAGCGACGACGCCTCGTTCAACGGCATCAACCTGCTGCGTGGCGACAACCTCAAGATCACGTTCAACGAGAACGGCACCTCTTCCATCGACATCCAGACCAAGGATGGCGATGCGCTGAACTCCGCCAATCTCGGCCTCTACGACCTGATTGCCAAGGACCTGGACGCCGACACCGATATCGACAGCCTGCTCAACGGGGTGAAGAACGCCCTGGCCAGCGTGCGATCCCAGGCTTCTTCCTTCGGCTACAACCTGTCGATCGTGCAGAACCGCCAGAACTTCACCAAGGAAATGGCCAATACCCTGCAGACCGGCGCAGCCAACCTGACGCTGGCCGACATGAACGAGGAAGCCGCCAATCTGCTGGCCCTGCAGACCCGCCAGTCGCTCAGCTCCTCCTCGCTGTCCCTGGCCAGCCAGGCCGACCAGAGCGTCCTGCAACTGCTCCAATAGGCCACAAGGCCCCGAACACGGTTTATGCAGCAAGGCGGGCCAATGCCCGCCTTCGTTGTTTTTGCGGCAATGTAGGGCTAGGAAACATTATCCAGTCCGATTCACCCGGAGAAATGCGGTATGGCGCTCAAGGTCGAACTCAAGCCCGGCGAAAAGCTGCTTATCGGCAATTGCATCGTCACCAATTCCGATCAGCGCACCCGCCTGTTCATCGACGGCAATGCCCCCATCCTCCGGGAAAAGGACATCCTGACAGCGGAGACCGCCAATACACCGGCAAAGCGCATCTATCTTGCGGTGCAGCTGATGTATATCGACGAGGATTCCGACGAAGCGCGGCAGGCGCTTCTCGATCTCGCCAAGGACTTTTTGGCAGCCGTGCCCAGTTCTCACCGCTATCTCGACCAAATCAATAACGAGATATTAACCGGATCTTTGTACAAGGCACTCAAAGCCGCACAAAAGCTTATCGAATACGAACAGGACCTGCTCAATCATGTATCCTCAGGGCGCTCAGGCGTACCAACAGACGGCGAAGGTCGTTGAGTCCCCGCGTGAACGTGAATCGGCGCTGTTGATGAAGGCAGCGGCCGGCCTGCAGAAGATCCGGGACGAGTGGGACAACGCCACCCACGAGGACCTCAAGGCGGCACTGACCTTCAATCGGAAATTGTGGACCATCTTCATGACCTCGGTCACGCGCGAGGATAGCCCCCTGCCCCATGACGTGCGCCAGAACATCGCCAATCTGGGCATGTTCATCCTGAACCAGACCCGCGAAATTCTTATCGACATCAATCCCCAGCCCCGGCAGCTCGAGGTGCTGGTCCGCCTCAATCGCCAGATCGCCGCCGGCCTGCGCGGCATGTGAGCCGAGCCTCCATCGAATGCACAAAGGCCCCGCAATGCGGGGCCTTTTCATTTGTGGCTTTGGTGGTGCGCTAGAGGAAGTTCACCAGGCTCAATTTGCTGACCATCGCGGTCATCTGGTAGCTCGCGGTCAGGCGTGTCTGGAGCGCCATGATCTCCATGGCCACGTTTTCCTTGCTCACCGTTTCGACGTCGCTGAGCAGGTTGTCGAGCTGCGCCTTGTAATTGGTGTGACGCTCCTGGGCGGCATTCATGGCCGACCAGGCGACGCCGATTTCCATGGCGACGAGTTCGATCGACCCCCGCTCGACATTGCGCGCTTCGGACAATTCGAGCTGCTGGCGACGCGCCATGGCGTCGAACCGATGCTTGGCCGGATCGAGATCGGGCGCGTTCGGATCGCTGGCATTGGTGATTTCCGGATAGGTCTCCACCGACATGGCCGCGAACGAGCGCATCATGCGCAGATAGCCGCTCTCATTGGCCTGCATGCCGTAATTGACGCGACCGGAATCCTCCACCAAGGCGCTGACCGATTGACGCGGATTGCCCTCGGCATCGGCCGCCGCCTCGGTCACCGACCGCAGCATGGCCTTTTCGAAATTGGCCGCCGTTTCCTCGACCGAACCGCCGATGGTGAACTGGCCGGGGCCGGCCTTGCCCGACACGGCGGTCAAGGTAACCTCGCGGCTGCGATTGCTGGGCGCAGGCTCCCGCAGCGTCAGGGTAATAGAATCTCCCGGCTGCTCGGTGCCATCGAAGGCGACGGACATCGAGGCGGGGCTGCCCGCCACATGGGTGGTGGCCGGGCTGGTGCCGCCATCGGAAACCGTCGTCACCGCATTGGCGATCCGAAAGCCATGGGCCGCCGAAACGGGCACTTTCTCGGTGAGCGAAACCTGGGCCGTGGCGGTCAGCGCATCATAGGTGCGGCCTGCCTCGAGGCGTCCCATGCCCACGGCCGAAACGGCAGCGCTCTGGCCATTGTACCACATGATCGTGTCATTCGGGCTGGCCACGCGCAGGGCGGTGGCCGTCGCCGGATCGCCACTGACGCGCAGCACCGGCTCGCCCGCCGCGTTGAAGAAATTCTCCGCGGCCGCGAAGGTCGAGGCCGCCGCCAGCTCGCTCTCGGCGACCTGTTCCAGCCTGGCGTGAAACGCATCGGTGAAAGCCTGCGCGGTCTGGGCCACGGCAATATCGGGATCGTCGTCCGCGCCGATGACGAACTCGCCGGGCGCGCCGGTGGCATTGGCGGCATCGGTCGCGGTCAGGGTGATCTGCGTCTCGGTGCCATCGGGAAGCGTGAAGCCCATGGTGATGGTCTGGCCGGGACGGATCTGCTCGGCCGGCGGCGGTGCGAAGGTGATGGAGACCTGGTCACCTTGCGGCGCGACGCCCGGCTGCGGCTGGGTGACGCTCACCGCGCCGCTCGTCGTGCTAATGGTGGAGAGCTTGAAGCCGAAGGGATGCGCGCCATCCTCGGACACGGAGACGATATGGGGCGTCAGGGGGTCGATGCTGGCCCCGAGGCGCCCCCGCCCGTCGGCACCGGCATCGGCTGCCTTGCGCTCCGTCACGATGGTCTGATAGCCCGCCCGGCCACCGGCGCCGTAAAGCAGCGTATCGGTATCGGGCAGCGGCGCCTTGTCGGTCACCGCACCGCCGAACAGGTAACGCCCGCCGACGTCCGAATTGAGCATGGTCACCATCTCGTCCAGCCGCGCCCGCGATTGAGCCGCGATGGTGGAGATGTTGATGTTGTTGGTACCGTATTGACCCTGGCGGGCGGCATTGCGCGCCTCGCTCTCGATCTTGTCCATGCGGCTGAGCGCATTGTCGTAGAAGGTCAGGCGCAGCGACACCTGCTCGATGCTGGCATTGTATCCGGAAATGGTGCTGAGCCGCGAGCGCACCGAAAGCGAAACCGGCAGGTCGCGCCCCATATCGGCCAGGGTCTGAGCCTTCATCCCCGTGCCAAGCTGCATCTGCAGCATGGCGAACTTGTCCTGCATCTTGGAGATGACCCCAAAACCGGTCTGCAGGGGAAACATCGACTTGTTGACGATCATGATGCCCTACTCCCTCAGGTCGACCGGAACAGCGTATCGAGCAATTCCTTGACCACCGCCACGATGCGGGCATTGGCGGCATAGGCGCTTTGCAGCTCGGTCAACCGGGCCATTTCCTCGTCCATGTTGACGCCATACTCGGTTTCCATCTGGCTGGTGATCGTGTCCAGCGTCAGCAGGCGGTCATCGCGTTGTGACAGGGCCGAGCCGATCGTGGTGCCCTGATAGTTCAACACCTGGCCGATCAATTGCTCGACATTGCCATTGAGCGGATGGCGCCCGGCATTGGCCGCCGGCGTCGTGCCCGAAACGAAGTTCATCGAGCTCAACTGCTTGAGCACATATTCCGGCCGGGCGGCATCGCCCAGCGTATGGTCGATATCGTATTGCACCAGCAGGCGATTATCCGACAGGACCGCGGGATTGATCGTGATCCGCGCGGCAAAACCGAGGATTTGCGGGGGATTGGTGTTGCGGTTGCCGGTGAAGGGGGTGCCGCTCTGGTCCACGAACAGCGCCATGGCCAATTCGCCGGTCTGCATGCCCCCCGCAGTGCCGCGGCTGGTGAGGCCGGTCACATCGCGAATGCCGCCAGTGCCGTCGTCGAGCACCTGCAACTGCCCCGCACCGGGACTGGTGATCTCGAGGCCAGGCAGCTTGGCATTGAGGATAGCCGCCGCAGCGCCGGCATCGGACAAGTCCACCGAGATCACCCGCTGCCCGCTGGAATCGATGAAATCCTCGCCATCGGTGCTGTGGACGATGCGAACCCGCTGCTCGGCGCCGTTGACGGTATAGGTCAGAGAGACGTCGTTGCCCGGCTGGAGATGGGAAATGTCGGACACGAGCCCGGTGCGGCCGCTGCCATCGCTGGCGGCGCTGCCAGGCGTGGTGATCGTCGAAAAGGCCGATGCGAGAGCGGCAGCGATTTCGTCGAGCTGGTTCTGCGCTTCCACCAGCGTCCTGTCGCGCAACTCGACCAGGCCGGCCAGTTCGCCGCCCTGCAATACGCCCTGGCGCACGAGGTCGATGGTCAGCCCCGACGGCGTGACCAATTGCAGCGTGCCGACGCGGCTGTCGGCGCTGTTTTTGTCAGCCAGTGCGCTCGGCGACAAGGCACCGGCCGAGGTGAACTGGAAGGTGCTGACGCCATTGTCGATCAGCCCCACGCCGGACCGCGTCATCAGCGACACGGTGCCGTTGGCGCGATAATCGGCCTGCACGTCGATAATGCCGGCCACGCCGGCCACCAGCCGGTCGCGCTGGTCGAGCAAGGCGGCGCGCGCTGTATCGGTCATTCCCAGATCGAGCAGCCGGTTGTTCACCTCGTTGAGCGAGACAAGCATCGCATTAACTTCGGTGACATTGTTGGTGATCTGGGTTTCCGTCTCCTGGCGCAGCTCCTGGACCATGCCCGAAAGCATGTTGAGCCGTTGCGCCATGGCCTGGGCCTCGGCAACGACATTAGCCCGCGCGGGATAATCGTCCGGGCTCGTGGCCAGTGCCTGGAGCGAATTCCTGAACGAGCCGAACATCGTATCCAGCGAGCCGCTGGAACCCGGCTTGCCGAGGAAACCTTGCAGCTTGTTGAGATAATCGCCGGTCACCGCCGCTGAGGAGGCGTCGGAAACCTGCCGATTGTAATAGGTCTGCAGGCTCTGATTGAAGGCCCGGTTGATGCCGACGGTGCGCGCATAGGAGGAATTGGCCGAGCTGTAGTCGACGACGTTCAGCGTCTGCCTGTGATAGCCCGGCGTGCCGGCATTGGCCACGTTCCGGCTCAGGATCGAAATCGAGTCCTGGCTGGTCCGCAGACCCGAAACGGCATTGGAAAGCGACGAAATCAGACCCATTGCATGCCCCCGAACCAAAGACGGTCCGGGGCCAGAGCCCCGAACCCATTATTCAGCACGCGCCTAGCGCACCATGCTCAACGCTTCCTTCAGCATCTCGTCGGCAGTCGAGACGATGCGCGTGGCCGCCGAATAGGCCTGCTGGGTGATGATCAGCTTGGTGAATTCGTCCGAGATATCGGTATTGGACGCTTCCAGCGCCCCACCGATAATGCCCGAGCCGGACAGGTCGAAGATCGGTTCGCCCGATTCCGCCGTCGACTGATAGACGCCGCCATCCAGTCGCTTCAGCGAATTCACGCCATTGAACTGGGCCGTGGCCACCTGCGCCATTTCGATGCGTTCGCCATTGGAATAGGTGGCGACCACGCGGCCGGAATCGGTGATGGCCACGGAAAGGAATTCGCCGGCGCCATAGCCGTTCTGGTTCAGCGTGGACACGCTCACCGTGCCGTTGACGTCGGCAAACTGGGTAATGCCATTGACCTGGTGAGCCAATTCGACATCGCCGATAAAGACGCCATTGACGGTCAGATCCTCGATGGTGACCGAAGGCTTGCCCGCGCCCACCAGCGAGCCACTGCTGTTGAACTTGTATTGCTCGGGCGTGGGCGGATCGCCGGCGGTCACCGCCTTCCACTCGACGCCGGAGCCAGCCGCATTGCTGTCGGACATATAGAAGAGCTGCCAGGTGTCTTGTCCGCCGGCCGCAGCGCTGTCGACCTTGGCCCAGCGCAATTGCACGTTCACCGGCGCGCCGTTATGGGCGTAGACGGTAATGGCGCCGCCCGAAATGGACTGGGCAACGAAATTATCGGCCTCGTCAGCCGTGATGGCGAGCACGTCGGGACGCGACGGCGTGGACGAAACGCCGGTTACCGCCAGCGCATCCGCAGCCGTGCCGGAAACGCTGAACGAAGCGTGATAATCCGATCCGAGATCGACCTCGAAGACACCATTGGCCACGCTGATATTGACGTCCTGCGCCGCCCCACCCGTATTCCGCAGCACGGTCTGAACTTCCGCGGCCACCTCCTCCAGCGTCTTTCCGGCCAGGTTGATGGCCGTGCCGCCGGACGGAACCGGATCGGCATTGTCATGGAAGACGAAGTTCGTCGGCTTGCCGTTGATGGTGAAGCTCATATTGCTCAGATCGGCAATATGATTGATGGCCGGATCGGTCCCCACGACAGCCGTGGTGCCGGCAACGGCAGCGGATTGCCAGGGACCAGACCCGTAATGAGCGGACTGGAGAAGCTCGCTGTTATAGACGTTCTTGTTGTAATTGGCCGTCTTGGGCAATTGCGACAGGTTGGCCTGGTAGTTGATCGTCTTGGTGACGTTGGCCGGCAGATAGGCATTGGAGAGCTGGATCACCTCCGGCACGGAGCCGGAAATATTGCCGGTGGCCGGATCGATCGGCAGCCCCTTGAGATAATAGCCGGCGCCATTGACCAGCAGACCGTCCTTGTCGATCTCGAAATCGCCGCGCCGGGTGAAATAGTTCGTGCCGGCGAACACCGAATTGCCGTCCGACTGGCCGACCTTGGGCTCGACCACGAAGAAGCCATTGGCATTGAGCGCGATATAGGTCTCGTTGGCGCTGGTCTGGATGTCGCCCTGCAGGTTATTGGTGGCACGGGACTGCGCGAGCACGGCGCCCGGCACCTGCGACTTCAGCGGCGCATCGGGAATGAGATCCATGAAGCTGGTCTCCATCCGCTTGTAGCCCACGGTCTGCGAATTGGCGATATTGCCCGAAATATTCTCCAGCGAGTGCGCCTGCGCCCGCAGGCCGGTCACCGCACTGGAAAGAGCCCCATAGATACCCATCTGTCACTCCGTAAACCCGGTCGCGCCCCGTGACGCATTCGGATCGATCAATGCAAAGGTAGTGCCAAGTGCCCCAAACATTGATTTCATTGAACTTTTCGCGGGGCGCCGCGCGAAATGCGGCGACAAGGCGGCAAGAGAGTCCGGGCCATGGGGCAGATTTTGCCGCCTGCTTGTGAAAGCCGGACCATTCGCGTAAATCGGCTGCTGACACGCGAAAGGGACGAACCGGGCCGCCATGCTGTTTTCCAGCGTCGATGAATTCGTGAAAGCGCCGCGCCGCGCCGTGACGGTGTTCGGCATGGCCGGCGTCGGCAAGACGCGGCTTTCCAATATGCTGCGCGCCAATCACTGGTTCCACTACTCCGCCGATTATCGCATCGGCACGCGCTATATGGGCGAATTCATCGTCGACAATTTCAAGCGCGAGGCCATGAAGGTGCCGTTCCTGGCGCAGCTGCTGCGCACGGATTCGATCTACATTTCGTCCAACATCACCTTCGACAATCTCGACCCGCTGTCGACCTATCTCGGCACGCCCGGCGATCCCAATCGCGGCGGCCTGCCCCTGCCCGAATATCAGCGCCGGCAGGAACAGCACCGCGTCGCCGAGATCGCCGCCCTGGGCGACCTGCCCTATTTCATCGAGCGCGCCAAGGCGCTCTACGACTACGACAATTTCATCGCCGATACCGGCGGTTCGCTGATCGAAGTCATCGATCCCGCCGACCCGGAAGACCCCGTGGTCAGAACCCTCGCCGAGCATACGGCGCTGATCTACATCCGCGGCACGGAAGAGAACGCGGCCGACCTGGTGAAGCGGTTCCGCAAATCGCCCAAGCCGATGTATTACCGGCCGGAATTCCTCCTGGAGAAATGGGCCGAATACAAGCTGATCCAGGGCATCCACGACGACAATGACGTGGACCCCGCCGGTTTCGGCGCCTGGGGTTTCGAGGCGCTGCTGCATGACCGTCTGCCCCGCTACCAGGCGCTGGCTGACAATTTCGGCTATGTCGTGGAAGCTTCGGACCTCGCCATCGTCCGCGATGGCGACGAATTCGTCGATCTGGTCGCCGCCGCAATCGAGAAGCGAATGCGCTAGCGCGTCTTCCGGGACACCCGGAAGACGCGCCAGGCTTGAATCGTTTTCTCATTGCACCCAGCTAAGAGGCTGTCATGCCTATTCGAATTCCCGATAACCTGCCCGCCAGAAAGACCCTCGAACAGGAGGGCGTCTATGTCATGGATTCCAGCCGCGCCGCGCGGCAGGACATCCGCCCGCTCGAATTCGGGCTCCTGAACCTGATGCCCAACAAGGAGCGCACCGAGACCCAGTTCGCCCGGCTGATCGGCGCCACCCCGCTGCAGATCAATCTCAGCCTCGTGCGCATCACCGAGCATCAGTCCAAGCACACCCCGGAGGAATATCTCAATTCCTTCTACCAGACCTGGGAAGAGGTGAAGGAGCGCAAGTTCGACGGCTTCATCGTCACCGGCGCGCCCGTCGCCAACATTCCCTTCGAGGAGGTGCGCTACTGGCCTGAAATGCTGGAGATCATGGAATGGACGCGCACCAATGTGCACCATACCATGTTCATCTGCTGGGGCGCGCAGGCGGCGCTGCACCATTTCCACGGCACGCGCCGCTACCGCATGGACAAGAAGGCTTTCGGCGTTTTCCGTCACCAGGTCCTGAAGCCCGGCTCGCCCTGGCTGCGCGGCCTGTCCGACAGCCCGATGATCCCGGTCTCGCGCTATAACGACATCGACCGGGACAGCCTCGGCGACGGGCTCGATGTCCTGATCGACAATCCCGAGATTGGCCTGTGCATGCTGGAACGCAAGGATGGGCGGGCGGTCTATTTCCTCAACCACCTGGAATATGACAACCGCTCCCTGGCCGACGAATATGAGCGCGACATCCGGGCCGGGCTCGATACGCCACCACCGGCCAATCTCTTTCCCAATGGCGACACCAGCCGGGAGCCGGAAAACCGCTGGCGCAGCCATGCCCATCTCCTGTTCCAGAACTGGATCAACGAGATTTACCAGACGACGCCCTACAGGCTGGACGAGATCGGCGCATAAAAAGGGGCCCTGCGGGGCCCCTTCTCCTTTGCCGCATGCGTCCGATCAGACGGCGATCTTGCCGCCACCCTGCTTGGTGACGACGACAACGGACGGACGAACCGGCATTGCATCGTCAAAGTCCGGCCAGCGGGTGGACAGATCTTCGTAATAGGACGGACGGCCGAAACCTTCCCAGTCGTCGCCACCATCGCCGGGGTGCTGCACGGCAAGAAACAGGGTTTCCCCGTCATCGGTGAAGACCGGTCCGCACATTTCAGCGCCGACCGGTACGCGGAAGAAGAGCTTGGAGGTCGCGCGCGCGTCCCCTTCGGTATCCACGGCCCAGAGGCCATCGGTGCGGCCCGTCGCCGAAGGGCTGTTGCCGTCCGTCGAAACCCAAAGGCGGCCATCGCTGTCGACGGCGCAATTGTCCGGCATGCCGAACCAGCCATTGGCCGTGGTGTCAGTCGAGAAGGTCGCGCCAACTTCGGCAATCGAGGGGTCGCCGCACTTGAGCAGGATTTCCCAGGTGCCGGTTTCGGCAGCGAAATCGCCATCGGTTTCGGCAATCTCGATGATGTGGCCAAAGGCGTTCTTGGCCGTCGGATTGGCGGCGTCGACCTGATCGGCCTCGCGGCGGGTATTGTTGGTCAGCATGACATAGACCTTGCCATTGCTGCTATTGGGCTCGATGTCTTCCGGACGGTCCATCTTGGTCGCCCCGAGCAGGTCGGCGGCGCGGCGCGTTTCGATGACCACATCGGCCTGGCTGGCAAAGCCGTTCTCTTCGGTCAGCGGACCCTGACCGTGGACCAGCGGCATCCATTCCATGCTGCCGTCTTCTGCAAACTTGGCGACGTACAGCGTGCCTTCGTCCAGCAGGTCCATATTCGCGGCCCGGTCGTCGGGGTTGTAGGTGCCCGCCGTCACGAACTTGTAGACATAATCGAAGCGTTCGTCGTCCCCGAGATAGAACACCACCCGGCCGTCCTTGCTGACGATCGACTCGGCGCCTTCATGCTTGAAGCGTCCAAGCGCGGTGCGCTTCTTGGGGACCGAGTTGGGGTCCATGGGATCGACCTCGACGATATAACCGAAGCGGTTCGGCTCGTTCGGCTCCTTGGAGACATCGAAGCGCTCGTAGAAATTGGCCCATTCATAGGAGCCTTCCGGCAGTCCCAGGCGATCGTAATTGGCCGCTTCCGGATGATCAGCAGGCAGTTCACCGCCGAAATAGCCGTGAATGTTCTCCTCGGCCATGATGTAGGTGCCCCAGGGGGTCACGCCGCCCGCGCAATTGTTGATGGTGCCGAAGACCTTGGTGCCGGTCGCATCGGCATTGGTCTTGAGACGATCGTGGCCGGCGGCCGGACCTGTCAGCAGCATCTCGGTTTCGGCGGTGATGCGGCGGTTGTACTGGCCGTCCTTGACCACCTGCCACTTGCCGTCGACCTTGCGGATTTCGACGATGGTACCACCATGGGCCATCAGCTCTATATCGACCTGCTCCTTGGAGAGCGGGTTCATGGTGATCTCGCCTTCCGCAAGGGTCACAAGGCCCGGGAACATCAAATGCGGATTGGTATATTCGTGGTTCACCACCAGAAGGCCATGCTCGTCCGAGCCGTCCAGGGGGATATAGCCGACATAATCGTTGTTGTAGCCGAACTGGCGCGCCTGGGCGGCAGCGCTCTGGTTGGCCGGGTCGAATTCGGGGGCATCGGCAAACAGCCCGTCGCCCCAGCGCAGCAGCACATCGGCGTCGTAGCCTTCGGCGACATGGTGGGTCTCGTCGATGCCGGCCTCGACCTCGGTGAACGAGAAGGCGGAATTGCCGGCGGCCTTGGCGTCGCCGGCGGTCAGGATGGCCAGCGGGCTCACGGTAGCGGCAATGGCCGAGACGGCGAGCGACCCCTTGAGAAAGCCACGGCGCGAAAAGCGCGCGCTGATCAGCTCGCCCATGGTGGGATTGGCGGACATGTTGCGCGGCTCGGCATCCGCAGCTTCGAGTTGGGAGGTCTTGAAGATCGGGGTCTGGTCGTTCATCGGGTGCTCCTCACAGCAACCGCCTGTCGAGGCGGACCGGCAGGAGGTAGGCGCTGCGCCTGACACGCCCGTAACAGCGCAATGACAATTGCATGACGACGCATCGCCCTTGCATTGCCGGTGCCAGGCCCTACCTTGCAGAAACCAGAGGGATTCAGCCTTGCCGCAGCCGCCGACCCATATTACCGACGAACTGGGCATCGCCCTGGCCAATCTCGCCGACAGCGCCACCGGCGTCCTTACGCCGACCCTGCGCCTGGGCGTCACCGGGCTCAGCCGCGCCGGCAAGACCATCTTCATCACCGCCCTGGTCCATAACCTGCTGACCCAAGGGCGCCTGCCCGGCTTTGCGCCGCTGGCCGATGGCCGCTTCATCGGTGCACGCCTTGCCGAATATCCCGACGCCACCATTCCCCGCTTCGCCTATGAGCAGCACCTGGCCGCGTTGACGGCCAATCCCCCGACCTGGCCGGAAAGCACCCGCCGCATTTCCCAGCTCCGCATCGTGCTCAAATACCAATCGGCCAAATGGTGGTCGGGCATGACCGGCCCGGCGACGCTCAATCTCGACATCGTCGACTATCCCGGCGAATGGCTGCTCGACCTGCCCCTGCTGGGCCTCAGCTTCGCCGAATGGAGCGCCGAGGCCCTGGACCGGGCCCGCCAGCCCGGCCATGCCGACGAGGCCGCCGAATTCCTGCGCGAGCTGGACGGCACCGATATCGGCAAGCAGGCCAATGATCCCGACGCCGAGCGGCTGGCCAATGCCTTCACCACCTATCTGCGGCGCTCCCGCGAGCACGGCGCGCTCTCGACGCTGCCCCCGGGCCGCTTCCTGCTGCCCGGCGACCTCGAAGGCTCCCCGGCCCTCACCTTCGCGCCCCTGCCGCAGCGCCCGGCACAGGCGCGGAACAGCCTCTATGCCATGCTGGAGAACCGCTACGAGGCCTATAAGGCGCAGGTCGTGCGGCCCTTCTTCCGCGACCATTTCGCCCGCCTCGACCGGCAGGTGGTGCTGGTGGATACGCTGCGCGCCCTCAATACCGGCCCCGCCGCTGTCACCGACCTCGAGACCGCGCTTACCGCCGTTCTCGCCTGCTTCCGCCAGGGCGAAGCCAATCCGCTGCTGCGCCCCTTCTCCCGCCGCATCGATCGCATTCTTTTCGCCGCGACCAAGGCCGACCACGTCCACCACACCAGTCACGACCGGCTGGAAGCCATTCTCAACCGCCTGGTGGCCAGCGCGGCCAAGCGCGCCCGTTTCGCCGGCGCCCAGACCCGCTCCATCGCCATGGCCGGCATCCGCGCCACCAGCGAGGGCACGATCCGCGAGCATGGCGAAACCCTGCCCACGCTGATCGGCACACCCCTGGCGGGCGAAATGCTCGACGGAACGACCTATGACGGCAAGACCGAAATCGCTCTCTTTCCCGGTGACTTGCCCGAACGTCCGGATTCATTGTTCGAGAACGGCCAGCCCGTTGCGCTCAACTTCCTGCGCTTCGCCCCGCCGCAGCGGCTCGAACGCAATGCCGCCGGCGATCCGGTCCTGCCCCATATAAGGCTCGACCGGGCGCTCGATTACCTCATCGGAGACTGGATGGCATGAAGCGGCCCGTGGCACATACCATCACCCGGAACGACGAAGCCGGCGAAACCACGCGCGCGCCCCGCGCCTTCACCCCCGACCGCGCCGAAATCGTCGAGATCGCCTTCGAGCCGGAGCCTGATCCGGAACTGGTCGCTCCCCCACCCCGCCGCATGGGCTGGATATCGCGGCTCGCCTGGACCACGGGCGGCATCCTCGTCTCCGCCGGCCTGGGCCTAGCCGCCGACCGGCTGATCCGCGACCTCTTCGCGAGCAATGAATATCTCGGCTATATCGGCGTGGGCGTGCTCGGCGCGTTCATCATCGCCATCCTGGCCCTGGTCCTGCGCGAATTCCTCGCCCTGCGCCGCCTGCGCGTCCTCGATGCGCTCAAGGCCGATGCCGCCCGCGCCGTGGCCGACAATGACCGCAAGCGCGCCGGCGCCGTCGTCGATCATCTCAACGGCGTCTATGCCGGCCGCGCCGATCTCGCCCGCGCCCGCGACACCGTCAATGGCCACCTGCCCAATCTCTTCGACGGGCACGAGGTCGTCATTCTGGCCGAACGCAGCCTCATGGCGCCGCTCGATGCCCGCGCCAAGGCGCTGACCGCGGCCTCCGCCCGCCGGGTGGCCCTGGTCACCGCCGTCTCGCCGCGCGCTCTCATCGACATCGCCTTCGTCATCTATGAAAGCATCCGCCTCGCCGGCGCCATCGCCGCGCTCTACGGCGCGCGTCCGGGCTTTTTTCGGCTTCCTGCGCCTGTCGGGCTCGGTGCTGGCGCATCTGGCCGTCACCGGCGGCCTCGTGCTCACCGATGGCGTGGTGGAGCAACTCGTCGGCCAGGGCCTCGCCGCCAAGCTCTCGGCCCGCCTCGGCGAGGGCGTCGTCAACGGCCTCATGACCGTGCGCGTCGGCATCGCTGCCATGCGCGTCGTCCGTCCCCTGCCCTTCGAAACCCTGCCCCAGCCCATGGTGCGGGATTTCATCCCCGAACTGGTCAAGGTGACGCAGGATGCGGGGAAAAGCGGCTAGGCGCCGATCGTCTCCAGCTCTTTCAAACATCCTTCCGCAGCGCGTGCCGAAGTGCCGGACGGCGTAAAACCTCCGGGTTCGAGACGTCGATGGAAGCCCCGAGGCGGATTCCGCCTCAGAATTTAAAAACGAGACGCAAACCGCCTCGGGGCGTCGGGATTTCTGGCAGGGGGTTTCCTAGGGCCGGCTCTCACCGGAATTTCCCATCCCCGGACCCAGCCTCCTTTAACGATGAAGAGGCCTCCCGACTGTCGCCGGACGGTTGATCGTTGCAACCCCATCTCCATCCGGCTGATGGGGGGAGGATAA
>Ga0065721_10004057_pt1 | contig 53519 bp, 45 predicted proteins | sample Mesricmetagenome_FD_59108 | JGI IMG/M metagenome (GOLD analysis project Ga0065721, IMG submission 59108) | Mesophilic microbial community from rice straw/compost enrichment Sample: eDNA_1 v2 (version 2) | ecosystem: Engineered > Solid waste > Grass > Composting > Bioreactor | place: USA: Davis... | reverse complement strand
CAGTAGCGGACTTCGAAATGATTACCTTTCTCCCTGTAACAACATCCATTGCAACAAGCCCCTTGAGCCACCTGTCAGTCACAACAATAAAACCCAACTCCGGAGATTTTGCTATTCCCCAGTTTTCAATCAAACTATTTTCCGGATATTTGCTTCCGATTTCCGTGAGATCGGTGATTTGATTGAGCGCCTCATCGAAACGCATGATCCGAGCATGTGTTGGATTAGCAACGTAAATCAGATTGCTACCGTAATCTATCGCTATGGCTTCGCCGTACCGCTCATCCACCTCATGTAGCGAAGAATTTTGCGACGGCAAACTGATTGACGCAAAGCTCACCGGGCTGTTATTCAACACCAAAAGTCGATCACCTCGGGCGCTAATGGCCAGATCGATAACATAAATGAAATTGCCACTTTGAGATGCCACACTTGTCAAGACTCCAGTTGCGAGATCTATGAAAAAAACGGACTGCCCGTGAGCGACATATAGCCCATTATTTGAATACACGATTCCCCTGGGGGACTGCATCAGATTCGACGGATCTTCAATGGGAACGATCTCCCGGACACTGGTCTCAGTATCGACTGCATAGATATTTCCGTTATTTCTATCGGTGACGTACAAAACAGAATCCGCCCCCATGGTGAGTCGCCAGGGACGATCAAAGGGATCTTCTGCTTGGAGATTATTGTCAGAAACAACTCTTCTGGCTCCAGAATTTAAATCAACAGCCAGAATCGCTTTTAATGAAGGTTCAGTCACATATGCCACGGCACTGTCTTCATTGACACTCAAAACGATTCCCACGGGATCAGAGAGTGGTGAATTTTCATCAGGAAACGCACTGGTTATTGGAGCCTTGGTGACTGCTACGCTTTGGCTGTTGTCCGAGTTGCCGACCGCATCCTCCGCTGTCACAGTCACAGAATTCAGGCCATCCTCCAGTTCTACTTCGACACTCCACTCCCCCTCGTCATGAGTGCTGTTCAAATTCAAGCTGGCAACCACACCATTTACCTTAACCGCTCCCTCAGCCAGGGTGCCATGCACATCTTTCACGGTGCCGCGCAGGAACAGGGTTCCGCCTTCCGTCATGGAGGCCGGAGGTGGGAACAATATGGCGACTTCGGGTGGGGTGGTGTCGGCTTCGGTGGTGACGGTGAAGCTGGCGGTGACGCCGCCGACATTGAGTTTGGCAGTGGCGCTTTGGCCGGCCTTTGTTGGGGCTTTTACGCGCACTTTGATTGTCTGGTTCGGGTTGACGGTTCGCGCATTGGGGCTAAATGCCCCATTGCCCACCGCAAATTCGCCGCCGGTAATGCTGACGTTGGCAGCCTCTTCTATGCTGGTGATGAGGACGGGTTCGGACTCGATGAATGTGCCAGCAGCCACATTATTGGGGTCGACGCCCGTGAGAGCACTGATGGTAAAGGGATCGGGGGTTGTATCTGGGCTTTTGCGTTTTCCGCCACTGCTGCAGGCAACGACGAAGCTGAGACACAAAACAACCAGCAAAAGAAGGCGGGAAGGCCGCTGGAAAGAAGCCATGAATGTACTCTCCTGAATGGTCTTGCTTTTTTGGAATGTTTTTCGAACGGGGCGGGATTATCCCACAAGACTTCCGGGCACAGCGGCACCAGCGCAAAGTTTGGCGCTCTATTCCACTATTCAGGAGGGAGGGATGGCGCGGAGTTCGCCATCCGTGCGGGTTGAATTACTTCTTGCTGGCTGTAAATGGCAATGTGTCTACAAGGTTCTCCAGGAATCCGCCCTGGGAGTTGAGGCCGTTGAGTATGGCTTCCATGGCGATGAACTGCTGCAGCAGACGCTCGTGATAGGCACTCATGCGGCGATCCAACTGTTCTTCCTGATCATCGAGTTCAACCAGTTGCCGTTCCAGAACCTGCTCTCGGGAGGCGAACAGACCGTTGGTCTGCAGGAAGAGACCGATCAACTCCTCCATCTGTCCGGCAAAGCCGCGGGAAAAACTGACCGTGCCGCCGGTGGCGTTCTCGCCGACAATCATGGATAGCCCCTCGGCTTTTTCACCCAGTTTGGGCAGCAGCACATTGCCCAAACCAAAACCCACCACGCCGTTCACAGTACCGGCCACATTGACACCGGCCACACCACTGCCCTGGGCTATACCAAGATCGGTGATGGCATCGCCGCTGGCGGACTCCACATTCACCGTGGAACTGGAGCCATAGCGATTGGAGGTAAACGTAAGGGTATTGGTATCCGCATCGTGAGTGACTATCACGGTGATGCCGTTTTCCCGCAGTTTGGCGTCCGCATTGATGGCCGATTGTATGGCTGTCACCAGATCTGCAGCGGATGCGTACACCACGTCCGTGGGCACCTGAATGTTGTCGGTTTCAACCCCGTTGACCGTCAGCGTAAATGCATAGGTCTTGCCGGTGGTATCGAAATTGGGAAAAGTCACCGCCGCATCTATTTCCGCACCGGTGAAATAGCCTTTGCGCGGCGGCGTGGTGATGACCACATCGTAACTGCCCGCCTGGGTCTGCTTGCCAAAGCTGTTGACCGTGATATCCCCGGCGGTGGAATGGGTATGGGGCGCCAGGATTTTTTGCACATCGGCAAAATTGTTGCTCATGGCTTTGGAAAAATCGTCTTCATTGATGGTGAGCGAACCATCCAGTTGCGTCCGGATCCCGAGGTTGGTCAGGGCGGAATAATTTGAATCGGTCAGACCGGGAATCGCCGAGCCAATGATGGCGCGAAATCGCGTCAAGACGGATTTGGCCAGGGAATCATTGGCGAGGGAACCCCACTTCTCCTCTTCCTTGTTAAAGGAAAAGACCGGTTTGATCTCCTCCAGAAACGCATTGTAGGCATCCACGAATCCACGGATTTTTTCCTCGGCGAAACTCTTGTCATCGGACACAGTGACCGTGACTTTTTCACCGGGAGAGGCCTTGAGCAGATCCAGGGTGAGGCCTGACACCACATCGGAAACCGTATTGGAGGAACGTTTTACCGTAAGACCGTTGATCACCAGTTCGGCATCGGCGCCGGCCTGCTTTTCCACCTCTGCTATGTCGGCAATGTCCGCGTTGAATGCAAACCGCGACAATCCGCTGGCGTCCGTGTTGGTGGGCGTATCACCGACTTCCTCCACCGCTATGTGCATTTCCCTGTTGGCGCCGGACGGAGCCGTCAGCACCAGGCGATGGCCTGTGCCATCGAATATCACGCTGGCCTGAACGCCCATGTCGGCCTTGTTGATGGCGTCCTTCAAACCATTGAGTGTGTTGTTGGAGCTGTCGATGGTGATCGAGTAGGTTTTGGCCTGAGGATCCGCCACAAAGCTGGTGGGATCCTGGTTGCCGTCGCGCTCCCAGGTACCGAAGCTGAAGGTCAGCACCCCCTCTCCCACGGGATCACTGGGATCGTTCAAGGCGCCAAAACCCAGGGACTGGGAAGCCGCCAGCGCTTTGACCTCGAAAGAGTAGCTTCCGGGTTGTACAGAGGTTTCCAGCTTGGTGGGCACCAATGCATCGCTGGAGGTGTATGAGGCGGTCTTGCTGTAGAGGCCCTCTTTGGCAGTCAGTGCGCTCACGGCGGATTTGAGGGTATCCATGGCGCTGGCCATCAATCCGAAATCGGAGATTTGCGCCTCGGTCTTGCTGCGCTTGGCATCGATACGTCCTTGAGGGGCAGCGCGCTCGATTTCCGTCAGTTGTTTGACGAGATTGGCGGAATCAATGCCGGAACCTGCCCCCAGGGACTTGATGATATTGTTCTCGATCATAACAACCTCCACCGCTCTACAGCTTATCGTCCGCCGGCGGCAAATCTTGAATGGATGACCGACAGGCGCGCTCCATTCAGTATAGAAGCCGTGCAGCAATCACCCAGCAAATAAACACAAACAAGATGCACAGTTGCCCATGCACCTTGCCAGTGGTTCAACAGCGCCTGGGGCGCGAGATTTGCGCCTTCAGGCGAATGGTCCTGTGCCCGGGGGGCACTAACCGGCTACGTCAATCAACTGGAATTCTCCATCCTCCTGCAGACGTCGGGCCAACTCCAGAAATACCTCATCCGGAATCTGCCGTATGAGCTCGCCTGTATGGCTGTCGATCACTTTGATGACGGTGCGGTCTGTGTCCTCATCCACGCTGAACTGCAAATCGCGATTGATGGACTGCACATACTCACTGATGGTCGCCACCGCACTGTTGATCCGGTCGGGATCAGCCTGGCGCGACGTTCCCATCTGTGCATGAGCCTGTGCATCGGCAGGTGTGGGCGGCAATACTTTGCCGACTTCCTGCACTGCCGTTTCCGCATCGCCCCCCTTCGATGAAGCAGGCCGGACAACCCCTGGGCTGACAACGGTCGATACTCTTACTTCATTCATGGGCTACCTCTTCAAACGACGGCTGGCGGGGCCGCTTTTCGTCTTTCGACGAATTGCGGGTCCCGCCACCCTTTTTCATGATTCCCCGGTGTCGCCACCGGGTTACTCATGGTTTTCACCTTACTGCAGCAGTGACAACACTTGCTGCGGTCTGGCATTGGCCTGCGCCAGCATCGCTTGCGATGCTTGTTGCAGAACCTGAGCGCGGCTCAGGGCAGCGGTCTCCGCCGCAAAATCCGCATCGGTGATACGGGCTCTCGCCGCCTGGGTGTTTTCCACCACGTTCGACAGGTTGGAGACCGTGAAGTCGAGGCGGTTGTTGACCGCACCCAGATCCGAGCGGATGCTGTTCACCGTTTCCAGAGCATTGTCGATCACGCCTATGGCTTTCTGGGCACTGGCCACAGTGGCCACATTGATGGAGGCTATGGCGGTGCCGAAGCTGCCTTCACCCAGTTTGTTGGATTCACGCAAGCCGTGACGGGCTATTTCACTGTCATCACTCAGTTCGATACTGATCGGGTTGCCGTTTTGACTGACCAGTTTCAGGCCGGCATAGACGTTTAGGGACGAGTTTGCCGCCGCAGTTGTCAGGGTGACAGTAGTCTCGGTGAAATCGCCGGTTGCATCGTCAATGTAGGCCATCGTCAGCTTCTGTATGCCCGATGACGTACCGATAAATGAGTCTGCTGTTGCCGCCTGCAGGTTGATGGCGCCCTGGTCGGATTCCAGAATCATACGGGTCCCGGACAAGCGCGCGGTTACGCCGGTCCTATCGGACCACTCATTAAACGCATCCACCACTTCCTCGGCACTGGCACTGAGCCCCAGATTTAGATTGACTTCCACACCGTTGAGTTTGAGCAGTCCATGATCATCTGTTTCCGCGCCAACTATGGAAGACAGATCGACCATCACAGTGGAATAAGCTACGGCGGTCACGCCAGTTTGATCCGCCACTTTATTGATGGCGTTGATCTTACCCTGCAAACTGCCGGTGTTTTTGTGATCGATCTGAACACCGTTGATGGTCAGCTCCCCAACCGCCAGCTCTTCATTGGCACCATCGTCAGAGGCCATCAGGCCAACACTCTCGATCACCCCACCGGCTTCCGATTCACGGAAGCCCAGGTTGTCCAGATCTTTCAGGGTACCTGTAGTGCCTCGTTCGATCGTGATACTGGAGCCATCATCGGAGGTCAGGATCAACTGCGCATTCTTGGCGGTTGCGGACATACCCAAGGCTGCGTTTCCACTGGTAATCTGCAGAGCCGCAGCATCTTTCGTCATAAGTGACAGCTTGCCGTCTTCACCAATGGAGGCGCTGACCAGACCGCCGGACTCAGTAGCCACCTTGTCCGCAAATTCTTGCAGAGTGGTGGTGTTGGCGACTGTGAAGGTAAAAGTGGTGCCGTCAGTCTTGGTGACAGTGATACCTGCGCCAGTCTCGTCAATGATGCCGGTTCCCACGCTGGTGGCCGTCAATTCGACAACAGCGGAAGCTGTTACACCGCGTACGTTGGTATTGATGTTGTCTAGCAGGTCTTGCAGGGTATCGCCGGATTTCAAAACACCCACAGCCTGTCCATTGATCAACAGGTCCTGAGCCCCCAGATTTTGACCGGCAAGGACTACGCCACCCGCCATAAAGGTAGTGCTGATCTCAGCACTCACCACATCCGCAGTCATGGAACCCATACCCAGGGTTTTGGCGTCCACTGACTGGATTTTCAGGCCGATGGTCTGATTGGCCTGGGCGCCTACCTGCAGATCCACTTTTTTCAGGGAGCCGTCAAGGATGTTCTGACCGTTGAAGGAGGTGGTTTTGGCGATACGGTCCAGTTCAGCAATCAACTGCTGCACTTCCGCATCCAGAGTGGCGCGGTCGTCGTCGCCGTAGATACCGTTGGCGGACTGGATGGCCAGTTCGCGCATACGCTGCAGAATGTTGGTGCTTTCAGACAGGGCACCTTCCGCTGTTTGAATCAGCGAGATACCGTCGTTGGCGTTGCGCACGGCCTGGTTCAGACCGCGAATCTGCGCAGTCTGGCGGTTTGAAATGGCCAGACCGGCGGCGTCATCGGACGCGGAGTTGATCCGCATACCGGACGAGAGTCTCTCCATCGCTTTGTCCAGCTCCGCGCCTGAACTGAGCAGTTGGCGCTGGGCGTTGAGCGACGAGATGTTGGTATTGATATACAGTGGCATGTAAGCCTCCTAACCCGTGATTTCTGTCAGATAGCCTGCAAGCCAAAACAATTTACCCAGCCTGCAATGCGAAGCTCATAGAGCGCTTCTGCACTGCATTTCGACCCACTCCACATTTTCTTTAGTACTTTTTGATTATTTTTTTAACGGAAATCCTGACCAAAACCCATTATAAAGAATTAGTATCTTTTAAAGATCATCTATGAGAATTGCGAATAACCCGCCGCCCATATCCCTGCGGATATGGGCGGCGGGTTATAAGGAAGGTTGGTCGGAGGGGCTTATCCCTGCAGCAGCTGCAGTACCTGCTGCGACTGGGCGTTGGCTTGGGCCAGCATGGCCTGTGAGGCCTGCTGCAATACCTGGGCACGGCTCAGGGCCGCAGTTTCAGCGGCAAAGTCCGCATCCACTATGCGCGACCGGGCCGCTGCGGTGTTTTCCGCCACCGACAAAAGGTTGTTGATGGTGAAGTCCAAGCGATTATTGGCCGCACCCAATTGCGCCCGAATATCATTGATGGTCTCCAGGGCATTGTCGATCACACCTATGGCTTTCTGGGCATTGTGGGCCGTGTCTATGCTCACACTGGCAATGGCGGTGCCAAAACTGCCCTCAGCGGTGGCGTTGGCCTCTATGATCCCCAGGGTCGCCGGATTGGCGTTGGGACCTATCTCTATACTGATGGGATTGCCCGAGGTGGATACCAGTTTGATACCGGCACTGGCCATGATCGACATGGCGGACGTAGCTGTCACACCGTTCGTAAAAATGCCTCCGGTGCTGGTATTGGTCCAAGCTTCAAAAACTGCCCCGTTCAACGCCTGACCTGGGCTAAAAATGCTGTTGGAGCTGGCGGCCCCGATCACAATGCCGCCCTGATCCGACTCCAGAATAACGCGGGTGCCGGATAGATAAGCGGTAACACCAGTGAGATCGCTGTTTCTATTGAAGGCATCCACCAGGTCCGATGAGGTGTCGCCGAAAGTCAAGCCCAGGTTGACCCGCACTCCGTTGATGACCATCGCGGAGCTGGAACCAGCAATTGCCGTCAGGTCCGCGTTGCTCAGATCAATGGAAAGCGTTCCGAACGGCCGCGCCACCACGCCTGTGTCCGTGCTGTGGCGATTGATGGCGTTGATCTTGCCCTGCAGGCTGTCGGTGTCGTCATTGCTGATGGTCACACCATTGATAGTGATATCGCCCACATTCCAGGCCGTCGCCGCGGCGGTGGGCCCTATGCCCACGCCGCGCACCACCCCAGGTTCGCTGGTTTCGCGGAAACCCAGGTTCTGCAAATCCTCCAAGGTTCCCGTTGAACCGCGGGAGACAGTGATGGGATCCCCGTGGGTGGAGGTCAGGATGATGCGGCCATAGCCGTAGTCGGCCTGGGCGGCATTGCCCACATCATCGTAAACATCAAAGCCCGTAGCGCGCTCGACTATTTTGGACTCGGGTCCTAAGCTGGCACCGTCCGCATCCACACCATCCACTTGAATGGTGGAGCCTTTGTTATTACTCAGAACCAGATGCCCGCTGGAGGAAACATCCGCGCTGACCACCCCTCCGGTCACCGAATTAATTTTTTCCACCAGCTCCGCCATGCTCTTGGTGCCGGTGATGTGGTACACATTGTTGCCGCTGCCATCGGCTGAAATGACGGTGATACGCAATTTATTACCGTTTTCCAATACCCCGTCGCCGATGGAAGTGCCCTTCAGGGCGGTATAGCCGCTGGCTTCCACGCCTATGACTTTTTCGTTGATGTTATCGATCAGATCCTGAAAGGTATCTGTGCTGCCAATAAAACGGCCAATGGACTGGCCGTTGATCAACACATCCGTATCGCTCAAGGTGAGTGTCGATAAAGTGGCGGAAACCTCGGCTCCCAACATATCCACCGCCACAGATCCCATACCCAGGGTTTTGGCATCCATGGATTGAATATTGAGATCGATGGTTTGATTGGCCTGAGAACCGACTTGTAATTCCACATTGCGCATGCTGCCGTCAAGCAGCGGCTGACCATTGAATGTGGTGGTCTTGGCGATGCGATCCAATTCCTGAATCAATTGCTGAACTTCAGCATCCAATGTCAACCGGTCGGCATCGGAATAAATACCGTTGGCAGCCTGAATGGCCAGTTCGCGCATACGGTGCAATATATTGGTGGATTCATCCAAGGCACCTTCCGCCGTCTGAATCAAGGAAATTCCGTCATTGGCATTGCGCACCGCCTGGTTGAGGCCGCGGATCTGCGATGTCATGCGGTTAGAAATGGCCAAACCCGCAGCATCATCGGCAGCATTGTTGATTCTCTTGCCGGATGACAAACGCTCCATGGCGGTTGACAACTCATCGCCGGAACGCACCAACTGCCGCTGCGCATTCAATGACGAGACGTTGGTATTAATGATCAGAGGCATAGCTTATCTCCTGTTACCTAAATACAACCGGACCAGTCTTTCGCCACTCGGGTAAAGCGCGATTTTATCTGCGCAAAGATCTGTCGGAATTTCTACAGGCCCCAACGACTGACTTTGAATCGTTCGAACTCTTGACTGAAGACGATATTGCAACAGCTATGCCAGAAATATTTTTGCCGCTTCCACAGTAAAAAAAGGCGTTTTTCTGTGGACTTTTCCGGGTTTCAGATGGACAAGTACGCGGCTGCCAGCCAAAGCGGCAATAGATTGCAGCGAACGAGACAAAAAATTGCCGCCTTGCCGATATGCAATAAAAATTTTTGACGCAAAAAAGACAGCAGAAAAAAAGCCGGCATAAGCCGGCCTTTAATAAAACATGGGTTGAAATCAGAGACGATCGAAGAGATTGAGACGGCTGACGCGAATAAAGGACTGCTGCGCAGCCTGCAAAATCAAAGATTGTTGCGATAGCCGCGTGGCGGCCTCCGCATAATCCAGATCGCGCAGCTGACTGACGATCTTTTTATTGACGAGTTGTGTATCCAGATGAAGATCGCGCACACCTTCAAGCACATTCAGGCGCGCCCCAATCTTGGTCTGTACATTGACCACGCTGGTCAGACCATTGGAAAGATTGCTCAATGTCGAAGCTATCACATCCGACAGTTTGGTCTTTCCCTCGGCAGAACCATCGAACGACTCCATCGCCTCCTTGAAACGCGCCAAGGTCGTCAGAATGCCCTGCCTTTCCGAGGAATCGATAAAAAACTGATCGCCCGGCACAGCCTGAACACCATCAGAGGAAGCACTGCCCGTGGAAGCGTTCAATCCCAAAACCGCATCCGCATTGGCTGAACCGTAAGCGATGGTCATATTCACGCCCGCGGGCATACGAAATCCCTGGAAATCCACCTGTATGCCCAGCCGCGCAAGACGCGCGGCATTGCCATTGGCTGTGCTGGTCAAGTTCGCCACCAGATCGTTGACGTCGGTGATATTGCCGTTCAAAACCAGACGCTCAGTACGACCGCCAACGGTAATGCTGAATGTCTCACTATTGCCGGAGAAATCCACCGGAAAGCTGGGCGGCACATCAGCGCCAAATGCCCGGGTGGCGGGCACAGCCTGGGAGCCCGAGGCTGGGCTACCGGAAATTCTGATGCTCACGCCCTTCATCACAATTTCATCGCCCGGAACATAGGGCTGATTGGCCACAATCACCCGCCCGGTGGTGCGCTCGGTGGCAGTGAAATTTTTCCCTGGAGGCGAAAGTGCACCATCGTCATTGAAGGTAATGACGATATCTTCCGGATAAAATGCATCATAGTCTTTCTGACTTACCACCTGACCCACACTGATCTTCGCCGGAGGGTTGGATGTATTGGTGGGACTGGCGGAGGTCTCTATGGTCTTGTTTGCGCTCTGCACATCCAGAAAAGCAGATTTACCTGAATCCGTGGTCGCAATTTTAGTGTTGTTGGTAACCTTGATGTATTGCTGGCCATCGTCACCGCGATATTGAAACCCGCTGAATGCGTCGCCAGCAAAAGGTTCCGAGCCGCTCTTATAGCCGCCAAAAATATAATCGCCGTTGGCGTTGCGCGTATTGAGCAGATTGAGCATCTCATCCATGCGCGCGGAGACTTCCGCCGCCAAGGCTTTGTATTCCTTATCAGTCAGGGCGGCCGTATTACCCGCAGCCACCGCTATCTCTTCCACGCGGTGAATGATATTCACCACACTGTCGAGAATGGACTCTTCCAGGGTGAGATTGTTTTCCGCGATATCGAGGTTTTTCAGATACTGATCTATATTCGCCAGCTCATCCGTCAATTGCAGGATTTTGGTGGAGGCCACAGGGTCGTCAGCGGGCGTCAATATACGCTTGCCTGCGGACATCTCCTCCTGCGTCCGCATAATGTCCCGGTTGGCCTCGGCCATGGAATTGCGGGCGACATTGAACATTTGCAGAGATGAGATTCTCATTACTTCAACCTCTTAACCAGTCACGTCAGAAAGCACTGATCAGCCGGTCAAATATATCCCGGGCAACCGATATCACTTGCGCATTGGCGGAAAACAATTGTTCAAAGCGGATAAGATCTGCCGCTTCTTCATCCAAATTGACTCCGGATATGGAATTACGGAGCTCTTCGGATTGTTGCAAAACCTGTTCCGCTGCGGTGCGGTTGATTTTGGCCGCGCTGGTATCTATGCCGATTTTTTCCACCAGAGTCCCGTAGGCTTGATTGAAGGTCACACCTTCCGCGCCTATCTTGGTCTGTTGCAGCTCGATCATTTTCAGCGCTGTGCGATTATCCAAAGTGGCATCGCGGTTGAAATCCAGAGTAAAGCGGTCGCCAGCCTGGGGAGAGCCGCTGATACTGGCCTGAATGCCCAGATAAGTGGATTGCGCGAAATCCTCCGCCAAAGTATCGCCAAAAATCATACTGTCGGCCGGTGTAGTGCCAAGCGTAATGCCTTCGTCCAGGCTAATGTCCAGACGCCCGCCCACCACTATATGGGAGCCGACGCTGTTGCCGGCACCCTCCAGGGTCAAGGGGCTGTGCTCACCGTCGCCGACATAGATGCTGTCGCCTTCAGTCGCAGTGAGGGAGATTTTGAAGTCATCTCCTTCGGTACCATAGATTCGCAATTCCCGCGCGCCCGTGAGCGCATCCTCTCCCGCGACGGCGTAAATGCCTTTGGCTTGCAATGCGGGATTATTGTTGATGCGATCGGCCACATAATCGTAGAAGCCATCCGGATCCGTCACCGGATCCGGGACCACTGCCGCGAGAACCGGATCACCGGTGACGGAGTCCAGACTGTATTCCAGCAAATTCTCGCCGTTCAGGCCCAACTGCAATGGCGCGCTGCGTGTCAGTTGCAGATTCGAAATTTCCACATAATTGAACGCATTGGCTTCTATACCCGCTTGGCTGCTGAACAGGTTGGCCAGTTCCTTGGCCGAGGCATTGGGCGGTGTATACAAATTAATGCTCACCGGCTTACCGCCAGGAGTCGTCGGTGCCCGGGTGATGGTAACCATTTCTGCCGGGTAGCCGTTGGTCAAATGCCCATATCCCGCCCTGCCATCCACATTACCCACAGTGGTCAGGTTGGCATTTTCGACATCGAAGCCCAACAGATTGCTGGCCAGTGCGCCACCGTCAGTCCCGGTCAATGAAATATTGCCAAAGCCCGGCGTATTCAAACGAAACGCCAAAGTGCCGTCGTCCGCAATATAGGCGCGCAGGTCGGTATCGCTGAGTTGCCCATTGATATGGGTCACCAGACTCTGGTTGTCCGTGATATTGCCGCCATTGACAAAAATGGTGCGGCTGACGTCGCGAACCCCATTGGGGGTTCCTGTGACGGAAAGATCAAATGAAAATGGCGTGCCGCTGAAATCGCTCACGGTAAAATCGGGCGCTACACCACCAGTGAAAAGCACGGCTTCGGTCACCGGAAAACGCCCTTCCGGCAAGCCCATCATGTCTCCATTGGTCGACACCATAGTGCCGCCCATATTTTGGGGAAACAGGTTCTGGGTAATACCCGGCACATAGCGCTGGTCGCGTATGGGTGGATTCAAATGCACGGGATTGCCGGGATCGGAGTTGTCGAGAATATCGTAGGAATAAGGGGTGTTGAATACCACGATCAAAGGCGGCGACATGCTTCTGGAATCGGCAAACAGCGGCAAAGGATTGCCGTTGATGTCCTTGAGTGACAGGAGTTCGCCGGCACTGATACTACCGGTGCCGCGGTTGCCCAGGGCCGCATCCGTCACCAGCGGACTGGCAAAGGCTATATCGCGGGGAGATTCTATGGCGACGGAAAAATCGTTGCTGGCGCGGCGCACCGGTTGCAGGGTGAACTTATCGCCCGCCTGAAAGGCGCCTTTCTGAAATTCCAGTTCCAGTCCGTCGAATTTCACTCGAGCAGGCAACTGTCCATTCAATACACCATTGGCCACCTGCACACCATCGCTGCGCGTGATCTTATAAACGCCGCCTTGGGTGATAGACACTTCGTAATCATGAGCGGTGATCCTGGTGCTGTCCGCAATGTAAAGCGCCAGTTGCCGGTCATCCGGTTTGGCGTTGTTGCCGTTGTTCACCACGCGGCTGCGGGCTATATCATCGGCATTGATATCGTAAAAAAAGTTACTGCCGAAGTCGCCCTCCAGATCCACACCCTGACGGTGCAGCTGGTTAAAGCCGTCGGCCATCACCACGGCCACTTTGCCGAGTTCGTTGTAGACCGATCCCATGGTGTCGCGAAAGCGCAACAAGCCGCCAAGTTTGCCGCCGCTGAGTGCATCGGTTAAGGGAACGCGGCGGTTGCCATCCACATACACCACCTCTTTTTCCAGGGGGTTTGCGGTACTGGCGGTCAACTCCAGGCCGCGCGCCTGATCGCCGATCACCAGGCTTTGCCCTGTGCCTATACTCACATTGACCTGGCCATTGCCCTGATCGAAAACCTGTATGGAAACCAGGCTGGACAATTCTTTCAACGCCAGATCGCGTTGATCGAATAAATCATTGGGCTGGGAGCGACTGCTCACGCCCTGGGCGTTGGCGATCTGCAAATTCAGCTTCGCGATATTGTTGGCCAGGACATTGATGCGGTTGACCGCCACTTTCATACCACTGTCGACCCCACTGTCGATCAATTGCAATCGCTCATAAATCGAATTGAAGCGATCGGCGAGATTCTGCGCCTCACTGATGATCAATTGCCGGGAGGAAATGGAAGCCGGATCGTCGGCGCCATTTTGCATGGCGGAGAAAAAGCGGTTGAGGCTGCTGCCCAGTCCGGTGGACTCATTGGACAGCAGATTGTCCAGTTGGCTGATCTGTTCGAAATAGGTTTCCAGATCATTGAACATGGCGGTATCGGTGCGCATCTGATCCACCACGAATTGGTTGACCACGCGCTGGATACTGTTGACATTGGCTCCAGTGCCCACATAGTGGCCGCCGAAAAATCCTGCGGGATTGGTTGTGGGGTCTATACGCTGACGGCTGTATCCCTCGGTATTGGCATTGGCAATATTGTGACCGACGGTGCGCAGAGCAGTCTGACTGATTTTCAGCCCCGAGATGCTGACGCCGAGAACATTGTTGGTCATGAAAATTTACCTACTGAAACAGGCCCACCAAGGCGATATATAGGGTCAACGCGATCCCAGTTGCCGGGCGGAGAGCTGCTCCACTATGGTCAAAATCTTGTCGGCATACTCAGGATCAGTGGCATACCCTGCATTCTGCAGGCCAACTGCGAATTGCCGCTCGTCTTCGGCGACCGCCAACGCATCCTGGTAGCGGGGATTACTTTGCAAAAAGCGCACGTAGTCGGCAAAGCTTTCGGCGATATCGGGATATTTTCGAAATTGCGCCTGCTCACGCCTGGGAATGCCATCTCTATATTCCAGGGTGCTGACTTCGGCCTTTTCACCCTGCCAACTTCGGTCGGCCTTGATATTGAAGAAATTGTGGGTGCTCTGCCCCGCCTGATCGCGGACCATATATTTGCCCCAGCCGGTTTCCAGTGCCGCCTGCGCTGTCAGCAACAGCGGATTGACACCGAGAGCACTGGCGGCTGCGCGGGCGTGAGGCAAAACGGCATCGATAAATTCACTGGCACTGGCAAAGACGCTGGAAGATGCCTCCGCGGTCTGGGTGGCGGAAATCCGAGGCTGCTTCTCAGCAGACTGATGATTGAGCGACAAATGAATCCCCTGGAGAGTATCCAATGATCTCTCGACGGATTCCTCCACATCTGCGGATTTTTCACCATATTGTCTGCTCAATTGTTCGTAGATCACTTTGGCCAATCCCGTGCCTTTGCGCGCAAGGCTGAGCGATAACTGCTGGTCGTACATGTCGCGATAGAATTCCGTATCCCCACCTCCGAAAAGACTGCCCTCTTCGAAGCTCTCATTGGCTTTGCGCATGCTTTTCAACATTTCGTGCAGAAACAGGGATTCGAACTGCTGCGCAATCTTTTGCAGCGCCTGATCCTGATTGCCCTCGGTTTTGAGTTTCTGCAGGCCGCGCACGTCGGTATACACGTCCTGCACGGGAACATATGAGCGATTGAAATGCATATCCATTCAGATCACCATGATCTCTGCCTTCAGAGCGCCTGCCTGACGCAGAGCCTCCAGAATCGCCATCAGATCGCCGGGCGCTGCACCCACTTCATTGACCGCACGGACAATATCTTCCAGGGTCGGCGCCGGATTGAATTTGAACATGGGAGAGCTGTTTTCCTTCAAACTCAGCTCACTATCGGGCACCACCACCGAGCGGCCGCCGGCCATGGTATTGGGCTGGCTGACCTGGACATTCTCATTGATCGTCACGGTCAGTGAGCCATGGGTGATGGCCACAGGTTCAACGCGCACATGCTGCCCCACCACTATGGTGCCGGTGCGCGAATTGATGACCACCCGCGCTGCCACTTCTCCCGGCTCCACTTCCAGATTTTCCAACAGCGCCAGGAATTCCACGCGCTGCCCCGGATTCTGCGGCGCCTGCACGGAAATCGAAACCGCATCCAAAGCGCTGGCCACATCCGGTCCCAAAAGTTGGTTGATGGACTTTGCCACGCGTTTGGCGGTGGTGAAATCCGCGGTGTGCAAATTGAATACTATGCGGCCGTTATCGCCAAATTGTGTCGGCACAGAACGCTCTACCAATGCGCCATTGGGAATACGTCCCACGCTGGGCACATTGACGGTTACTTTGGAACCGTCACGCCCTTCGGCGCCAAAGCCGCCGACGATCAAATTGCCTTGGGCCAGGGCGTAGACCTGCCCATCCACGCCGCGCAGTGGCGTCAACAATAAGCTGCCGCCGCGCAAGCTCTTGGCATTGGCAATGGAAGACACTGTGATATCCAGGGTTTGTCCCGGTTTGGCAAATGCGGGAATTTCCGCGTGCACCGCCACCGCGGCGACATTCTTCAATTGGAAGCGCACCCCCTCCGGCACCGCTATACCAAATTGCTTCAGCATGGTGGCGAAGGATTGGGTGGTGAACGGCGCCTGATTGGTCTGATCACCTGTGCCGTCCAAACCCACCACCAAGCCATATCCCACCAGCTGGTTGGAGCGCACGCCCTCCACCGCTGCCAGGTCCTTCAAACGCGCAGCCGAACTGTATTGCCAGATCAGCATGAAAAGCAGAACGCTAAACCATCGCAGGGACATGAGTTTTACCCTCAATAACCGAATAAACATTCCGATCTATCAGAACGGCCAATAGGCGCTGTTGAAAAACCGGCTCAGCCAACCCATGGTCTGTGAGTCCGCCAAAGCGCCGGTACCGGCGTAGGTAATGCGGGCGTTCGCCACTTTATTGGATAGCACCGTATTGTCCTGACGCACATCCTCGGGCCGTACCAGACCGCTGATGCGAATAAATTCTTCACCGCGGTTGAGTGTGATCCATTTTTCCCCGCGGACTACCAGCGTGCCGTTCGGCCAGACATCCACCACGGACACAGCCACATCGCCGCGCAGATTGTTGCTCTGAGCGGCACCGGCCTCACCGGTGAATTCGCGCTCGGCGGACAGACTGGCATCCAATCCCAAGCCTTTGAAACGCACGGCATTGCCCAGGGCTGTACCTTCGGCGACAGAGGTGGTGGAGTCCTTGTTGACCTCCACATTGCTGGATTTGCGCGAGGTGGTATTTTCCTGTAGTACTACCGTGAGTATGTCCCCCACTCTGGACGCTCGGCGATCGGCAAATAAATGCATATCTGTGCCGGCGTTATAGAGAGAGCCGTTGGCCGCCGCCACGGGTACAGGCGTAGGCGCCATCACAGGAGCGTAATAAGGATCATTCGGTCTGGGTTGGGTATTGATGACACACCCCTGCAGCAAACCGCACATCAAGAGCATCCGCATTGCAAAAGCGCTTTTCATGGCGTTATCACCTCGGGGTCAAAAACGATCAAAGATTCTGTGTAACGAATTGCAGCATCTGATCCGCGGTGGAAACCACCTTGGAATTCATTTCATAGGCGCGTTGAGTGGTGATCATATTCACCATCTCCTCGACTATGTCCACGTTGGAATTTTCCAAAGCGCCCTGCTGCAGCCGCCCCAGCCCATCCAAGCCTGGTGTGCCCAGAATCGGATTGCCACTGGACGCGGTTTCCAAAAACAGATTGCCACCTATGGCCTGCAAGCCACCGGGATTGACGAAATCCACCAGCTGGATATTTCCAAGTTCCTGAGGTTCACCGCCGCCCGAAACTACCACAGTCACCGTGCCATCGCGTCCTATGGTGACCGTCTGGGCATCTTCCGGAACTGTAATGACAGGCTGCAGCAACAGACCGTCCGCAGTGACCATCTGGCCGTCGGAGTTGAGATGGAATTGCCCGTTGCGGGTATAGGCGATAGTGCCATCCGGTTGCAGTATCTGCAGAAATCCGCGCCCGTCTATGGCTACGTCCAAAGCGTTTTCGGTAATTTGCAGACTGCCTTCGGTAAATTGCTTTTGTGTACCCACCACCCGCACACCCGTTCCCAGTTGCAGACCGGAAGGCAATTGGGTTTCCTCAGTGGACTGGGCACCCGGTTGCCGTTGTATCTGATACAGAAGATCTTCAAATACCGCGCGATCGCGTTTGAATCCCACGGTGCCCACGTTGGCCAAATTATTGGCGATGGTGGTGAGCTGGGTGTCCTGGGCGGCCAAGCCGGTTTTACTGACATAAAGCGCTGCGTGCATAAATAACCTCAAACAATCGATCGATGAGCGTCCATTACGAATTCATTTGCAACAGGCGTGCAGAGGACTCCGACATTTCCTTGGATGAACTCATGATTTTCACCTGCATTTCATATTGCCGCGCCAGCGACAACATGCTCGTCAATTCGTGAACCGCGTTGACATTGCTGTCTTCGAGAAATCCGGAGACAAGGCGGACACTGGCGTCCAATGGCAGAGGCCCCTCTATATCCAGTGCGCGGAAAAGACCATCTTCGCCCTTGGTCATCTCCGCCAGATCGGGATTGACCAAGCGTATGCGATCCACCACCACCGGGGCTTCAGGCCCCTGCCCTTGCGGTACTACCGTAATGCTGCCGTCTATGCCGATTTCGACTTTCTCCGCATTCGGAATCGCAATCGGCCCGCCATTGCCGATCACCGGCAAATCATTGCCGGTGCGCAACATGCCGAGGCTGTCGATATAGAGAGAGCCTGCGCGGGTATAGGCTTCATTGCCTGTGGAATCGCGCACGGCAATAAATCCTGGTCCGTCTATGGCGACATCCAGATCGCGACCGGTTTGCTGCAAACTACCTGCAGCAAAATCGGTGGCCGGACGCTCCGTCAACGCATACGCGCGCGTCGGCAAACCGTCTCCGTAATAAACCGGCATGGCCCGCGCCTGAGCGAAATCCGCCTTAAACGCCTGAGTATTGACGTTGGCCAAATTATTCGCGTGCTGAGCCTGCGCCAACATATTGTGTCTGGCTCCTGTCATCGCGATATAAAGCGCTTTATCCATGAATCTCACCTGCGGAAATAGCGTCAAAAAAATGTGACCGGAAATGGTCTCAACAGGTAAGTTGCAAGGGGAGTGCCAGAAGGGGATTTGAAGGATATTTAAGGGGAAGACAACAAAATTCCGAGCTGGGCATGAAAATGTCCCTCCCCATAAAAAGAGGAGGGAGCAATAAATTCCTCTCCCCTTTAAGGGAGAGGCTAGGTGAGGGTTCTTATTTTGAGATATTAACGTAGATTAATGACTGTCTGAGTTACCTGGTTGGTCGTCTCGATGGTTTTGGCGCTCGCCTGGAAATTCCGCTGCGCAATGATCAGACGCACCAGTTCCTCCGACAAATCCACGTTCGACTCTTCCAACGCGCCCGATTGAATGGAACCCAGGGTCGCACTTCCTGGGGTACCTATATTCGGCGGGCCGGATTCGTAGTTTTCCGCCCACATGGAATCACCCACCGGCTGCAGTCCCTGGTTATTGGTGAAGTTGGCCAGAATCACCTGCCCCAGCACCATGGATTCGCCGTTGGTGAAGCGGGCGAAGATGATACCGGTTTCGTCTATATTCAAGCCGGACAAACGACCGGTGGTATAGCCGTTCTGATCGACATCATTGACGGAAAATACACTGCTGAATTGCGTGGTTCCGGTGAGATCGATCGTAAAGTTCGAGCTGGTCGGTGGATCCGGAATATTCATGGTGCCACCGGCCAATATATTCTGCGGGCCGAGCGCGCCATTGGGATTGCCTTCGGCATCGAGCGGCGTCCAGTTGGAAATCAGAACCTGGTCCGAAAGCGTGCGATTGAGCGAGCCGTCCGGATTGAATTGCAAACGGAAAGCCGCAAGGGTCGGCAAGGTATTTTGCGGCGGCGGCAATGTGGTGTCTGGCTCGCCGACATCGTGACCGTCGATCTGCACATACATGATCCACTGATTGGGATTTGTGGTCGGATCCGTGGGGTCATAATCCTGACGCACAAAATACTGTGTCATCACATGGGGATTGCCGAGACTGTCATAAATTTTCAAAGAGGTGGCATGGTTATAGGTATTTTTATCGGAAGGATCAAAGGCATTGAGCACCACTTCCGAAAATGCGGTTTCGTTCAATGTATCGAACAAGCCGGTGGATAAGGGATCTGCATTGGTAGCGGAATAGCCTTCAGCCAGGACTATTTCCAATTGGCCACCGATCACCACTGCATTGCCTTGGGTTGGTGCCAATGAGGTCATGGGCGTATTCGGACCGCCAATGATGCCTACGCCGTCATTGGGGCCGCCGGTAATGCTGACTTTCAGGTCATCACCCACAGCCGATCTCACTACCAGATCACCTGTCAAATCGTCGATTTCAGCAGATATTCCCGGCAGAGTCGAAGTGGTCAGTCTATTGATGGCCTGCTCCAGTTCCTGCAAGGTGGAGGCAGTCAATGTCACGCCATTGAGTTTTACCTGCATATTGCCGCTGTCGTTGACATAGTCGTTCGCGACAAATCGCATGGTGGTTGTCGCCGTAGCTGTAACACCGGTAATTGCATTCAATTCGGAAGCTATGGTCGCTGCGGATGCCCCTTTGGCGGAGGTATAAGTCACCACATTGCCTTTGGCATCCACTATATCAATGGATTGCCGCGGATAGCCGTTGTCTACTGCAGCAATGCCAGGATTCGAGGTCACAGAGTCGCCGGCAGCAGGCAACTGAAGGGCCTCAGCAAGCGCGTTCCCGTTGGCGATGGTGATTTCGGAATTTTCGCCTTGCTGCACACTGTTAAACTGCAATCGATATTGATCGTTACCCAACTGCTCTATGGATGCTACGACATCGATCTGTGAACCTGGTTGAAACAATTGCGCGTTGATCACACTGACCAAAGTGCGCAGATCATTATATGACTGAATCATCGCAGGAACATTCGAGGAATCCAGGGATATATGGACCGATCCATCATTGCCGGAGCTGCCCTGCAACTGAACGTCAAACTCGATGGAAGCATTGGGATTGGTTAAGTCAATGGGATTCAGCAAATCGAACACTGGCGTTGTATAGTTGGTTCGAGTGCTTTCCGCCTGGCCTGAGCGGGCGACACCTATGGCATTACCCTCGGTACGAAAAGTGGTGCCAACACTTTGCAAAACCGGTTCAGAAGAATCCAGATTCAATACCGATTCCACCGCTGTGGTAGCGCGCGGCGGAATATTATTCGCCTGAATGCGAATATCACTTTGTATTCCGGTAATTTGACCGCGGCCATTCACCGGGAAGCCCTGCAGGCGAGCACCTGTATTGCTGGTGACATAGCCATCACGATCGAGACCGAAAGCCCCGGAGCGGGTGTAGTATTGCGCACCGTCGCGGCGCACCACAAAGAAGCCGTTGCCGCTGATGGCGAGATCCAACTCATTCTCGGTGAAAGTGACATTACCCTGGGTGAAGTTCTGCGAAACGTCCAGTAATTGCACACCGCTGCCTATGGCTTTATTGCCTGCCCCCATCACTGAGGTGGCATAGACATCACCGAATTCCGCGCGCGAACTTTTAAACCCTGTGGTAGACGCGTTGGCTATGTTGTTACCCGTGATGGACAGATCACTGGATGCTGCGCGAATGCCGCTAAGAGCCACATCAAAACTCATAAATCTCTCCTACTACTTCTGAGGCGAAATACCGGTGTTAGCGGTATGCGTAAAAAATAAATTGCTTCGTTTATTCATTGAACTGCTTGACTTCATCGAGTCGCACCGGACCCACACCCGCCAGATTGAGGGTAAGAGCACCATTGGAACCGACGGTAACGCTGTTGACGTTGGCACTCAAATAGGTCTTCAACTGCGTGGGTTTGCCCTCTTGGGTGGTGGTGACCGAGAATTTGTAGCTGCCTTCCGGCAATCCACCTTCGTGGGAACTCTGCCAATCAATCAGCTTGCCATTGATCTCTGCATACTGACCGTTCCAGCGGAACGCCAGATCGCCGGCTTTGGCAATGCCTATATCGATGGTGTCGAGCAATTCACCCGCATGGGAATAGATATCCACCTTGAGATCGTCGGTGCTTTCCGGAACTTCGATCACAGCTGCCACTGCACCGCCCGGCATCAGATAGGAAGTATCCGTCTCGACACTGACCGACCGGCCTACCAGAGACGAGGCTTGCAATGCCTGATTGGAGACGAAATTTTGCGCGAAGCTGTCAAAGTTGTTATTCAATCTGTCCAAGCTTTCAACGGAACTGAACTGCGCCAGTTGCGCGATGAACTCGCCGTTTTCCTGTGGACTCAAAGGGTCCTGATGTTCCAGCTGCGTAATCATCAGTTTCAGGAAAGCCTTCTGTCCGAGCTCGTCACCGCCCTTGGCTTTCTGCTGGTATTTGCTGCTGGTGGACAGATGCTGTAACGCATCGCTGCTGCTGGTGCTGCCGACTTCGCTCATCTGCTGACCTCTTTACTCATATTCTTGGCGGAAATTACTGTCCGAGCGTCAAAACGCGCTGCACCATTTGCTTGGCGGAGTTCATCACCTCAACGTTCATCTGGAAGGAGCGCGAGGCGGAAATCATATTGGCCATCTCCTCCACCACATTCACGTTGGGATAAAAAACATAACCCTGTTCATCGGCGAGCGGATGATTGGGCTCATAACGCATTTGCAGAGGTGCATCGCTTTCGACTATGCCCAGAACATTCACGCCCGCAGTTGCGGCATTGGCCGACAGATTGGTGGCATCCGGATGACCGAGCATATTGTGATAAGTGGCCGCAAATACCGGATGGCGTCCGCGGTAAACCGCATCCGAACTGGAAGCGGCGGATTCCGCATTGGCGATATTGCTGGCGGTAGTATTCAGACGTACCGACTGGGCGCTCATGCCGGAGCCGGCAATATCGATGATGTTGTTCAAACCCATGATCAATCGCCTCTTATGGCCGTCAACAAGCCCTTGAAGCGGCTGTTGAGCATTGTAAAAGCTGTTTGAAATTCCAAACTATTGGACATGAATTCGGCGTGTTCCAGATGCTCATCCACGGTATTGCCATCGATGGATGGCTGAGTGGGTGTGCGATATTGCAACTGCCCTACCCCGGAGAATTCACCCGGAGCCGGCAGATGCTGTTGCCGTGTCAGGTTCAGGGAGCCTGTCTCCTTGCCCGCCATGACACGATCCAGAGCCGCATGAAAATTAAAATCGCGCGCTTTGAAATTTGGTGTGTCCGCGTTGACCAGATTGCCGGACAGAATTTCGGCGCGCTGCGAGCGCAGGCGCAATGCCGATTCATAGACGCCCAAGGCCTTGTGAAAACTGATGGTCACTTTTGCTCACCCATTTGGATTGCAGGAGTTGCAAGCCATATGTGCAAGCCATATGCCAAACCAATAATTCGGCTTAATCGTTTGAATTAGAAGGCATTTTCCCTGCGTCAAAAAAACCACACGATCTGGGGCGGCAAGCTATTGCCGGTGGCGGAAACAGGATTGCCGCCGGTGCGAATCAGTAGGAAGACGGGTGGCCTTTGGCCTTGTAAGCGAGACCGGGATTGCAGCTGATCATGTCGAAGAGGTTGTTGAGACCGGAAATGTTTTCCGATGCCCCCAGGAACAGAACGCCACCCGGATACAGAGAAGCGTGTAACTTGCGCAGTATCTCCAACTTGAGTTCGTTGGAAAAATAAATCAGCACATTGCGGCAGAACACTATGTCGAATTTTCCCAACAGGAAGAAGGATTCCTGCAGATTCAACGGACGGAAACGCACGCGGCTGCGCACACTGTCGCGCACTCTCCAGGTGTCCTGGTCCTCCTGCTGAAAAAACTCGCGACAGCGCTCATCCGACAGACCGCGCATTAAAGATTGGCGGTCGTAGGTGCCTCGCATGGCCGTATCGAGTACAGAAGAAGATAGATCGGTTGCCAGAATTTCCACATCGCACGCACGCGCTCCCAATCCGCTGCGCTGGTACTCTTCCACCACCATACTGATGGAATAGGGTTCCTGGCCACTGGAGCAGGCGGCGGACCAGATGCGGATCCGCTCGCGGCCTTTGCGTTTGACAAGATCCGGCAGCAATACCCGGGCGAGGTATTCAAAGGGATAGGTGTCGCGAAACCAGAAGGTTTCGTTGGTGGTCATGGCGTCTATGACCTTTTGCCGCAGGGCGCGCTGACTGTCCTGCTGTATCAGCAAGGTCAATTCACGCAAGGTGGATAATTTTTGCTCCAGCAAAATACGCCGGATGCGCGTTGCCACCAGATATTGCTTATTGGCCCCCAGGTCTATCCCACAGGCGCTGCGCAAAAAGGCGCTGAATGCCTGATAGGCGTCAGGGTCCAAGGGAGACATATCTCCCGCAAGAGATTTACTCATGAAGCCAAGTCCGGTTCAGTTTCCCCACACGGAATTATTGTATGCAACCGACCGCGGATTCCTGCGGCTATCAGATACCTCCACCCACTTCCTGCATGCGGGCGCTGACTCGTTTAGCCAATTCGTCGGGATGGAATTTTGCGAGGAAATCATCGGCCCCCACTTTTTTTACCATCACCTCGTTGAATATTCCGCTCAAGGATGTATGCAGAATGACATGCATCTGAGCGAGTTTGGGATTATCCCGTATTTCAGCGGTAAAGGTATAGCCGTCCATTTCAGGCATCTCAATATCGGAGATCACCATCAACAGCTCTTTCATAGGGTCTCTTCCCTGATTGAGCATATCCAATAAGAAGTCCAATGCCTCGCGTCCGTTGTTCAGGACAGTGGTGCGCACCCCGAGGGACTGCACCACTTTTTGAATCTGTTTGCGGGCTATGGCAGAGTCGTCGACGATCAACACGTGCTTGTTCACGCCTTTGCTTACCGCGGCCTCCTGTATCAGCTCATCACTGACTTCCGTCGGCAGCGGCGAAACTTCTGCCAGGATTTTTTCCACGTCGATGATTTCCACCAGACGGCCATCCACTTCGGTCACCGCCGTCAAATAACTGTCTTTTCCCGCTCCCTTCGGTGGCGGATGTATAGAGCCCCAGTTCATATTGACGATGCGCTCCACCGAACTCACCAGGAAGCCCTGGGTGGAGCGGTTGTATTCGGTGATGATCACAAAGCACTGCTGAATATTTTCCAGTCGGCTGGAACCCGTCGCCTGACGCATATCCATAATCGGAATGGTGCCGCCGCGAATATGTGCCACGCCGCGCACCACAGGATTGCGTTTGGGAATTTCACTCAGATGGGGGCACTGCAGAACCTCTTTTACTTTGAACACATTAATGCCATAAAGCTGGCTTCCACCCAGACTGAACAACAATAGTTCCAGGCGGTTCTGTCCAACCAACTGGGTGCGCTGATTAACGCTGTCGAGTACACCAGCCATAGAGCTTCCTCAAATTAATAAGCACCCGGACCTGGTCGCCGGGGATCCGCTCTCACCAACTTCCGGCACAGGCATTGCAAAGTGCTTTGCAAAAGGCTGTTTCAATGACGTTGATGACGAAATTTTGACGCACCGGAGTTGCGGGCAGCCAATGGCGGAACATCACTAGCTAAAGCATAGGACAGGAAATATGAGATACCGCGTTTTTTTCTCATGCTGGTTGGCCCTGGCAAGCTGCATATCCCTGGCGGATTCAGCAATAAACGTGGCCAGCTTGCAGAGAGGGGTTGCGGCATTTTTGCAGGAGGCGTTGAGTGGTGCCTATCCCGGTGTCACTACAGAGGACATGGAGATAGCGGTGGCCAATCTGGACCCGCGCCTCAAGCTCCAGCCTTGCGATGCGCCTGTTCAGCACAGCCTGACGTCACAGCCCCCTTATGGGACCAATGTCTCCGTTAAGGTCCATTGCCCGGGTTCCAGGCCCTGGACCTTATATGTACCCGCGCGAGTGGATACCTATGCACTGGTGGTGGTGACCACACGAAGTCTTTCACGGGGCACGCAGTTGAGCGAGGCAGATGTCAGCCTGACCCGCATGAATACAGCCCAGGCCGGATACAACCATCTGCAGCAGCTGGATCAGGTGGTGGGCAAGGAGCTCCGACGCCATCTGCGAGCGGGAGAGCCATTGCGCCTCTCACATCTGAAAAGCCCTTTGGTAGTGCGCCGGGGAGAGCGTGTTGTCATGGAAGCAGGAGGGGCTGCGGTATCTGTGGTGACCTCAGGCCGTGCTCTGGCCAACGGTCAGGTGGGCGACCAGATACGGGTACAGAACGAGCAATCCCAAAGGGTGGTGGAAGCGGAGATCATTGCGCCGGGTCGAGTCCGTGTGGCGCTTTGACATCACGCGGACTAAAACCGGCATAACTAAAGGCCTAAAGTTGTACACAGACCCGCCGATAACCGGGCTGAGAAACACAGTTCGAGCAGTCATACGTCAATACGGGTAAGTGACCATGGTGATAGATCCCAGCAACCCCAGCCTTAACAAGACAACCGGGCCCACCAGTGGTGGCGCCAGGTTGAAACCGGCATCGGGGACAGAGGCCAGTGCCAGTGGCAAGCCCTCCGTCGCCTCATCCGGAGACAATGTGTCCCTCAGCCGGGAAGCACAGGTTCTGGCCCGCCTGGAGCAGGCCGTGACCAAAAGCCCGGAAGTGGACGAAGCCAAGGTCGCGGCCATACGGCAAGCCATTGCCGAGGGCCGATATCAGGTGGACAGCGAGCGCATCGCCGAACGCATGCTGGCGCGGGAAGATCAATTCTGACCCGCCGGGGTTCACCCGTAACCCTGAGGAACCTGAGGTTCCGAGACGTTGAATATGACTGAACTGACACTCGACACTGCCAAACTTCATCTGCAACAGGACCTGAGCGCCTGCCGCGACCTGCTCGCTCTGCTCGACCTCGAGCGACAAGCACTCAAATCCCGAGATACCGAACAGCTCGAAGGCGTGATTCAGAACAAAGCCGCACTTCTGCAGCATCTGGAACAGAGCGCCAAACAGCGCGGCCAGTGGGTAGCCCAACCGGGAGCAGCCCCCAAATCCGAAATGGTTTGGCTGACCCTGCTGCGCAAACTGGACCCCGGCCTGGAGAAGACCTGGAACGAATTCAAGGGATTATTGAAGGAATGCCAGGAACAGAATGAAATCAACGGCAAGCTGCTGACACGTAACCAACAGGTGTTCGAGCGTCTGCTGGCCATCATGCGCGGCCAGGGCGACAGCGGTACTCTCTACACAGCCAAGGGCAATAGGGGTGCCGGCTACGGCTTCCAGAAACTCGGTGAAGCCTGAGGCCAATAAACCTGATTGAGCCCGACGTCAGCTGGGCTTATCCCCACCTCTTCCACCCAAAACCCTATCTTTGATTTCAGGGCAGCTCGGCAATCCGGCGCTTGGCTGTTCTATCCCCTTCCTGCACTGGATAAAAGCGCGTGAGATATCGAGCATCCACCCCCAACCAAAGACCTGTGCGCAGGCACAGGGACATGAGCAGGGTACGCATCACACTCTGGTCCTGCCAGCGCCGACTGGTGGTTTCCACGGCGGCCGACATGACCGCAGGGCGCGCCATCTCTCGCAACCGCTTGCATAGATCCACATCCTCCATCAACGCCGACAATCTGTAGCCACCCAGCAGACGCCAAGCGTTGCGATGGACGAAGATACCCTGCTCTCCCGTGGCCACCCGGGTCACACGGGTACGCCAGGAAATCGCCCGTTCGAGCAAACGGTAGGACCAATGGGTGCCGCTCAGACGCAAAGGAAAAAATCCCCAGGTAGCCCCCTGGGCCTGGACCTGCTCCCATAGGGCGGCAAAATTTTCCGGCAAGCGGGTATTGCCGTGCAGAAACAGCAGATAACTGCCGTGGGCGCGCGAACCGCCCACATTCATTTGCTGGGCTCGGCCAAGAGGACTGCGAAATACACAGACCCCCAGGGAGCGAGCTGCATTGGCGGTCTGATCGGGACTGCCGCCATCTACGACTATGATTTCCACCCCACTGATCGGCGCCACCGCCTCCAGCAGATGGTTGAGAAAGTCCTTGATACTGGATTCCTCACAGTAGGTGGGAATGATGATGCTCAGGCTGCTCATATCAGATGCTCGCGTGCGCCGCTGTTCAGACACAACTCCACCTTTATTCCGCTTGGTTGTGGTACCTGCCGCCATGCAAATGTCCGGTTTTGACCACGCCGGCCGAGTTGATACAATGCGCGCCCCCGTTCCCGTAGTTTAATGGACAGAACAAGCCCCTCCTAAGGGCTAGATACAGGTTCGATTCCTGTCGGGAACGCCATAAACAGCGCGCTTTTCAATGAATCTATTGCTGCTCGAAGACCGGGATTTCACCTCCGACCGGCAGGTGCTCATCAGCGGACGCCGTCATATCCATCTCACCAGCATCCTCAAAGTCGCATCCGGCTCCCGATTGCAGATCGGCAGGCTCGACGGTTTCATGGGCTTTGGTCGTGTAGTCGCGGTGGAAGAGGACGCTACCCGGATTGAGATAGAACATCTGGATACGCCACCGCCTCCGACTCTGCCTCTGACCCTGATCCTGGGACTTCCGCGCCCTAAAATGCTGCAGCGCACACTCCAGACCATCGCCACCATGGGTGTGCAAGAACTCTGCCTGATCCAAACCCATCGCGTAGAAAAGAGCTTCTGGCAGACCCCTCTACTGCGCCCCGAGGCAGTTCATGAACAACTGCTACTGGGGCTGGAGCAAGGCAAGGCCACTCAATTGCCGCGGGTGGAATATCACCGGCATTTCCGTACTTTTATTGAAGACCGTTTGCCACAACTCTGCCAATCGACCCGACGACTGATCGCCCACCCGGGTGCACCTCATGCGCCCAGCGCTGCACCAACCCAAGCCACTGTGTTGGCAGTAGGTCCCGAAGGCGGTTTTCTCGATGGGGAGGTGGCGGCATTTACCGCCAGGGACTTTCTGCCGGTTCATCTGGGGCCGCGCATTTTGCGTGTGGAAACTGCAATTCCTGTTTTGCTGGCTAAACTCTTCTGACGCCCGTTGCGCCATTCATGATGCGTATCAAAATCTATTGCGGCACCTTGGGGTCCAATAGATTGTCGAAACAGTACTTGAACTTTTCGTCGATTGGCATCATGTTTAACTCAAACCCCACAGAAGAAGGAAAGTTGTTATGCAAATAAACCTTTCTGGTCACCACGTCGAAATTACCGATGGCATCCGCACAGCAGTCCAGAACAAATTCTCCAAAATTCAATCCCACTATCCTTCTCTCGATGCCCTTTCAATCATTCTTACTGTCGAGCGCAATCAGCAGAGCGTTGAAGCCAAAACCCAGTTTCTCGGTGCTTCCGTCGCCGTACAGGGCACGGACTCAGATCTTTACGTAGCCATAGGCGAGGCCGCCAAAAAACTTGAAGCCGCTCTGTCTCATCGCAAGGGCGCCACTCAATCCCATCGCCACGATCGCCCGATCGGCTGACAGCCGGAAACCCGTGCTCTGCTCTGGCAGCGGAGCACGCAGTACCACTGGCTTTTCCAGTATTGATTTTGTCCAGGGACGTTTTCAGCTTTTGATTTAATGACAATTGGATTATTCTTGTGCGCCAATAACGCAAGATTGGTCTCAAACCAGCGGCGCACCCCAACCAGGCACCATTAGGAAATACCAGCTCCCATGAGCAAACCTGCCCAACGTGCATCTGCCGTGGATCGGCCCGAGAGCTTTCAGCTGAAGGGTGGACTCTTCCCTATGACGCTACTGGAGCTCAAATCCACCGACCTGGGTGCCATACAGGCGGAACTGACCGAAAAAGTCGCCCAATCTCCCGCTTTTTTCACCCAATCCCCCATTGTCTTTGGTCTCGATCAGCTCAGTGACGCCGAACAGAAAAAGCTGGACCTCGCAACTCTGTGCGATCTCTGCCGCGAACTGAAACTCCTGCCCACCGCTATCCGCGGCGGAACACCTGAACAGACCGGAGCCAGCCTGCGCCTGGGATTGGCGGTATTGCCAAAGGGACGCAGGACCGCAGAGACAACCGCCGCTGAACCGACTGAAGCACCGCAACCGGCGGCTCCCAGCGCCGCCTCCCCTACCCGCATCATCACTACTCCGATCCGCTCCGGTCAGCAGATCTATGCACGCGGCGGCGACCTGATTGTCATGGCGGCTGTATCTGCAGGTGCTGAAGTGCTCGCCGACGGCAATATCCATGTTTACGGCGCCCTGCGCGGGCGCGCGCTCGCAGGAATACAAGGCGATCAGAACGCCCGTATTTTTTGCAGCAGCCAGGAAGCGGAGTTGGTGGCAGTGGCAGGACAGTTCATGGTGGACGAGATGTTGCGCGCCAATCACTGGAAAGAAGCAGTACAGATTCACTTGGTGGACGGGAAGATCCAGATCTCCCTTCTGCCCAAACAAAATTAATCAACCTATAGGGTTACGACTTTGGCCAAGATAATTGTAGTGACGTCCGGAAAGGGCGGTGTCGGCAAAACCACCACCAGTGCCGCTATCAGTACAGGCCTGGCACTGCGGGGACACAAAACCGCCGTCATAGATTTCGACATAGGTCTGCGCAACCTGGACCTGATCATGAACTGCGAACGTCGGGTGGTTTATGACTTCGTCAACGTGATCAATGGCGAGGCGACGCTCAAGCAGGCGCTGATCAAAGACAAACGCAGCGAAAATCTCTTCATACTGCCCGCCTCCCAGACCCGCGACAAAGACGCTCTGTCGAAGGAAGGTGTGGAGCAAGTCCTCAAGGAACTGGCCGACATGGGCTTCGAGTACATCATCTGTGACTCCCCCGCCGGCATAGAGCACGGTGCCTTCATGGCGCTCTATTTCGCCGACGAGGCCGTGGTGGTGGCCAACCCGGAAGTCTCCTCGGTGCGCGACTCCGACCGAATCCTCGGCATACTGCAAAGCAAATCGCGCAAAGCGGAGCTGGGAGAAAACGTGGTGGAACATCTGCTGATCACCCGCTACGATCCCCACCGTGTGGCGCGGGGTGAAATGCTGGGTGTAGCCGATGTTGAGGAGATTCTCGCCACCAAACTGTTGGGCGTCATTCCGGAGTGTCAGTCAGTCCTCAAGGCGTCCAACCAAGGGGTGCCGGTGATTCACGATCCGGAAAGCAAGGCCGGCAAGGCCTATGCGGATGCAGTGGCACGGCTGTTGGGAGAACAGGTTGAGCACCGCTTCCTGATGCCGGAACACAAGAGCCTGTTCCAACGCCTGTTCAGGAGGAGCGCATGAGCCTGTTCGACTACTTCGCGCGCAGGAAGAACAATACTGCGTCCATCGCCAAGGAGCGTTTGCAGGTGATAGTGGCGCACGAGCGGCGCCAGCACAAACAGCCGGATTACTTGCCGGCGCTGCAGAAGGACATCATGGAAGTCATCAAAAAATATGTGGATATCGACATAGACAACATCGAGGTGCAACTGGACAACCAGGGCAACTGCTCGGTGTTGGAACTCAACGTCACTCTGCCGGACAAGCTACCCGCCGCGCGTACCGGCAGCGGTCGTTGATCCCTTTCGAGGACTGCGCCGCAGGAGATCCGGCTGCGGCTTTCAGAACTTCCGGAGTCACCATCCGGTTCGCGTTCATTTAGGACACTCCCTTGCTCACCCCCACCCCTACGGCTCACGGGCGTAAGTCCGCCATTCTGCAAGAGTGGCGCACGCTTGCGGTGCTCGGTGGTCCCATTCTGGTGGCACAGCTGGCGCAGATCGCCAATGGTGTAATCGATACGGTCATGGCCGGGCACGCCAGTGCCGCCGATCTTGCCGGTGTCGGCATAGGCACCAGCATCTGGATTCCCGTACTGCTGTTTTTCGTAGGCACGCTCAATGCACTGCAGCCCACGATCTCGGGCCTTAGGGGTGCCGGGCGCCACTCGGAGATCATGCCCTTGGCTTGGCAGGGTATCTATATGGCTATCGCAGCCGCGGCGATCATGATGCTGTTGCTGCTGAACGCCGATCCCCTGCTCGATCTGTTGAACGCAGACGCAGACACGGCCGAGGTCTCCAGTGGGTATCTGTATGGATTTGCCTGGGGCGTTCCCGCCCTGCTGCTGCTCAACGCCCTGCGCGGTCTTACCGATGGACTGGGCCACACCCGCGTCTTTATGGCATTTTCACTGCTCAGCACCCTGCTCAACCTGCCGCTGAACTACATACTCATCTACGGCAAGCTCGGCATGCCCGCCCTTGGCGGCGTAGGTTGCGGCTGGGCTACCAGCATAGCCAACGGCTGCGCGGCACTTGCTTTGCTGATCTATCTCAATCGCAGCCGGCTCTTCGCCCAATTCCATCTGCTCTCCCATTGGACCCGCCCTCTGTGGAGGGAAATCCACCCTTTGCTGCGCCTGGGTCTGCCCATAGGTTTCACCATTTTTGTGGAAATCAGCATGTTCTCGGCCATAGCCCTGTTTCTCGCGCCTCTGGGAGCGAAGGTGGTTGCCGGGCACCAGATAGTGCTGAATATGATCTCCGTCCTGTTTATGGTGCCCCTGAGCCTGGGCATGGCCTTGACCCTGCGGGTCAGCTTTCTGGTAGGCGCAGGGCAGACCGGGCAGGCGCGCCTGCTGGCGCGCAGCAGTCTACTGCTCGCCTCGGCCATAGCCCTGGTTTATGTGCCACTGCTGCTTATAGGCCGGCATTGGCTGCCACATCTCTACACCCAAGACATAGAGGTGCTCGCGATCACCGCCCATTTGCTGATCTTCGCCGCCATATTCCAATGGGCCGACGGTATTCAGGTCACGGCCATCAATGCCCTGCGCGGCTACAAGGACACGCGCATTCCCATGCTGATCATGGTGCTGTCGTTTTGGGCCATCTGTATGCCCCTGGGATACACGCTCACTTTCACGGGATTGCTGGGAGGACCTTTGGGCGCACAAGGGTTCTGGCTGGGCCTGATACTGGGACTTACCCTCGCCGGTACACTCCTGACCTGGCGTCTGTTCCGCATCAGCGGGGCTATTGCGAAGCAGGGTCGAGCATCAACCGAGAATGGAATATGACAAAACCAACAAGACTTCTACTATTGATCGCCGCCCTGTGGCTGAGTGCCTGTGGCATCCTGCTGAAGCCGAAACTGGAGACTGATCTGGTGCAGCTGCGCAGCGGAGAGTATCAGCTCGACCCCCGCCATGCTGCCCTGCTGTTCAAAGTCGACCATATGGGCTTTTCCAAATTCGTTGGCCGATTCAAGGACTTCAACGCGACCCTGGATTTCCGTGCCGATGACATAGCCGCATCGCGCTTGGAAGCGGTGATCAATATGGCCAGTGTCGATGTGAATGACGAGGAACTCGAAGACACATTGCGCAGTGCCGACTGGTTCGATACCCAGCAATTCCCTCAGGCACTTTTCCGCACTCTCGCGGTGGAGAATATCGACGGCAATACCGCCGATTTTGCGGGCGAGCTGACATTTCTCGGTATCACCCGGCCCGTCACCATCCGGATTCGCTTCAACGGCGGCGCCACCAATCTGCTGACCTACAAATACACGATCGGCTTTGCCGCCAGCAGCACTTTCAAGCGTTCAGATTTCGGGCTGGATAAATACATTCCCATGGTAGGGGACGAAATCGAGATAGAAGTGCATGCGGAGTTTATGAGGGACTAAGAGACAGCGCGGACTTCTGTCCGCGCTCGCGCTGTCGATGATCAGAACTCGCCGACCTCCAACGCCAGCAGGTTATCCACTCCGGAATGGATGGAAGCGAGATGCGCACGGGTGCGGGGAAGAATGCGGGCAAAATAGAATTGAGCGGTTTTGATTTTGGCCTGATAGAAGGATTTTTCCGCTGTGCCGGCAGCCAGAATCTCCTGGGAACGCACGGCGGCGCGGGCCCAGAAATAAGCCAGAGTGACGTAACCGGAATACATCAGATAATCCACGGCAGCCGCGCCCACCTCTTCCGGATTTTCCATGGCTTTCAACCCCACATGCAGAGTGAGATCACCCCACTCCTTATTGTGCTGCGCCAATGTGTCGATCAGAGGTTTGAGTTCGGCATTCTCCGCATTGGCCTTGCAGAACTTATGCACCAGTTTGGTAAAACGCCGCAGGGTTTCGCCCTGGGTCATCAATACTTTGCGCCCCAGCAAATCCAGCGCCTGAACGCCGGTGGTGCCTTCGTACAGCATGGAGATGCGCGCATCGCGCACATTCTGCTCCACGCCCCACTCTTTGATATAGCCGTGGCCACCGAAACACTGCATGGCGTGGTTGGCGCATTCGAAACCGAATTCCGTCATGAAGGCTTTGGCGATAGGCGTCAGAAATGCCAATAGATCTGCGGCTTCTTTTTTCTGTTCCTCGTCGCGGCTGTAATCCTCTATATCCAGTTGCTGCGCGGTGAAATAGGCCAGCATGCGGCTGCCTTCGACAAATGCCTTCTGGGTCAGCAGCATCCGGCGCACGTCCGGGTGGACGATGATGGGATCCGCCGGACCATCGGGATTTTTCGGCCCGGACAGGGCGCGCATCTGCAGCCGCTCTTTGGCGTAGGCAAGGGATTTCTGATAGCCGAACTCCGCATGGCACAACCCCTGAACCGCGGTACCCAGACGGGCGCGGTTCATAAAGGTGAACATGGCATTGAGGCCGCGATTCGGCTGGCCGAGCAGAAAGCCTTTGGCGCCATCGAAATTCAACACGCAGGTGGCGTTGCCGTGGATGCCCATTTTGTGTTCCAGAGAACCACAAAATACCTGGTTGCGGGTTCCATCGGGCAGGAACTTGGGCACTATGAACAGCGAAATACCCTTGGTGCCTTCAGGGGCATCCGGCAGGCGCGCCAGCACTATATGCACGATATTTTCCGACAGGTCGTGCTCGCCGGCCGAAATAAAAATTTTGGTGCCGGTGATGGTGTAAGTGCCGTCGTCGCGGGGCTCGGCGCGGGTTTTCAGCATCCCCAAATCCGTGCCGCAGTGGGCTTCGGTCAGGCACATGGTACCGGTCCATAGGCCTTCCACCAGTTTGGTCAGATAGGTCTGCCGCTGCTCTTCGGTGCCGTGCTCCGCCAATGTGGCCATGGCGCCGTGAGAGAGGCCGGGATACATACCCCAGGCCCAGTTGGCCGTGCCCACGGCCTCGTTCATCAGGGACCCCAGGGACTCAGGCAGCCCCTGTCCGCCGTATTCGGGATTGTTGGTCATGGAGGGCCAGCCGGCGGCAACGAACTGTTGATAAGCTTCGCGAAAGCCGGTGGGGGTCTTCACCTCGTCGCCGTTGAGCTGGCATCCCTCGCGGTCTCCCACGGCATTGAGCGGGGCCAGCACGTTTTCGCAGAACTTAGCGAGTTCCTCGAGAATGGCGTTGATCACATCCGGCGTGGTGTCCGCATACTCGGGAATGTTCCGGCAATGGTTCTCATAATCGAGCAGATCGAAGAGAACGAATTGCATGTCACGCACGGGAATTTTGATGTCCGCCATAAGGGAGTCCTCAATATGTTGTCAGATAGTTCCTTGTCCGAGCCCTGGGACAGTGCCCGGGTAATCTCAGTTTCAGTATAGGCAGCCGCCGCGATTCAGGTGTCGTCCCGCCGCTGACGCAGCTTGCCCAACAACCATCCACTCATCACCGCCAGCCCGACTATGCCCATCAGGAATAACACGCAGAGCGCCAGAAATGCCGCGGCGGTACTGATGGGGAGATCCCAGCCATAGATCGCCAGACCTATGAATGCGGCGCTGGCACACATGCTTGCCATAAAACGCGCGCGCGATTTAATGCGAAATCGGATCAATGTCAGGTCACCTCAATGATGGATGGGATCAGCAGGACTGTCTGTCAAAAAGGCCACCAACGGAACCTCTGCAATTCCGCCTCGCAGGACTGCAACTGCTGCTGGTAGAGCGCGGAGCGCTGTTGAACCCTGCGAGCCACGCCTAGAAGCCATTGCTTGTTGTTATAGGTGCGACGGGTAAAACCCCCATGCCCCTCGTGATAGGCCAGATAGAGGTTATAGACATCATCGCCGGCAATATTGGTCCGCACCCGGCTTTGGTGGTTGTACCAGGCGACAAAGTCGGCGGAATCACCGAAGTCCCGGCGATTGGCGCCCCAGCGGCCACTGGAACGCAGATACCAGTCCCAGGTTTCGTCCTTGGCCTGGGAATAGCCATAGGCATTGCTGAGCCGCGGGCCGGGGATAAATCCGAGGATCTTGCGTCTCGGCGGTTTGGCGTCGCCGACGAAGCGCGACTCCTGATGCATGATTGCCATTATGACGGGCACGGAGGAATTCCAGCGGTCCGCAGCTTTTTTTGCCTGCTTGTACCAGCTGCGCTTCTCCTTGAAGATGCTGCAGATATTGTCCGTCTGCTTGGGTGGCGACGACACGCAACCGGCCAATAGCAACAGGGGCAACAAGCGGCAGATACCCCAGCTCATCAGGAATACTGCTCCAACAATGCCAGAAATGCCGCCTCGTCCACCACGGGAATGCCCAGGGACTCCGCCTTGCTCAATTTAGAACCCGCCCCCGGCCCCGCCACCACACAATCGGTCTTGGACGACACACTGCCGGCAACCTTGGCGCCCAAAGCCTCTAGCCGAGCTTTCGCCTCATCCCGGGTCATACTCTCCAGATTGCCGGTGAGGACATAGGTTTTGCCGGTTAAAGCCAGCGTCTCCTGCGGCACCAGCTCTATATCCGGCCAGTGCACACCTCGTTCACGCAGAGATGCAATCACGTTGAGGTTGCGTTCGTCACGGAAGAAAGTCGCAACCCGCTTGGCCACTACCGGGCCGACGTCCTGCACCTCCTGCAACTCGACTTCATCCGCCGCCATCAGCTTTTCCAAAGTGCCGAAATGACGTGCCAAGGTCGCAGCGGTGGCTTGGCCGACATCGCGGATACCGAGCGAAAAAAGAAACTTGGGCAAAGTGGTGGTTTTACTGCGCTCCAGGGCGTTGATCAGATTCTGCGCGGACTTTTGTCCCATACGATCCAGCGCCGCCAATTGCTCTACGGTGAGCAGATAGAGATCTTCCGGGCCGTGCACCATGCCCTTCTCTACCAGCGCATCCACCAATTTATCGCCCAGACCTTCGATATCCATGGCTTGGCGACTGGCGTAGTGTTTGATGGCTTCTTTGCGCTGTGCGGGGCAGATCAGGCCGCCGGTGCAACGAACCGCCGCCTCCCCTTCCACCCGGGCAACGGGTGATCCGCAAATCGGGCATTCGTTGGGGAAATGGATTTCTGCGGCATCCGACGGGCGTTTGCTCAGCACTACGGAAACCACTTGCGGAATCACATCGCCCGCACGGCGCACTATCACGGTATCACCGATTTTCACCCCCAAACGCGCTACTTCATCGCTGTTATGGAGCGTGGCATTGGATACGGTCACGCCGCCAACAAATACTGGCTCCAGCCGGGCTACCGGGGTGATGGTGCCAGTGCGGCCAACCTGGAATTCCACGGCGCGCAGAACCGTCATTTCCTCTTGCGCGGGGAATTTGAATGCCACCGCCCAACGCGGTGCTTTGGCGACAAAGCCGAGCGCCTCTTGCAGCTCTACAGAATTAACTTTGTAGACAACGCCATCGATGTCATAGGGCAAGGACGCACGCTTTTCTGCAAGCTTGCGGTGGAATTCGAGACATTCTTCGACGCCCCGCGCAGCCCCCACATCCGAACTGATGGCAAAACCCCAGTCCTTGAGTTGATTGAGAATGGCGGTGTGGTATTTGGGCAGCTCTCCGCCCTCCACTTCACCAATGCCATAGGCGCAAAGTCTCAACGGACGCTTGGCGGTAATGCGCGGATCGAGCTGGCGCAGGCTACCGGCCGCCGCATTGCGCGGGTTGATAAAGGTCTTGCTGCCGGAAGCCAATGCCTCCTGATTCATCTTCTCGAAGCCGTCCTTCGGCATATAGATCTCGCCGCGCACTTCCAGTAGAGCGGGATGATGGCCACCAAACAAGCGCAAAGGGACAGACTTGATGGTGCGGACATTGGCGGTAATGTCTTCGCCTACAGAGCCGTCGCCGCGGGTTGCTGCTCTTTCCAGTACGCCGTTGCGATACAGCAGACTGATGGCAATGCCGTCGTATTTGGGCTCGCAGGCGTATTCAATCGGCTGCTGGGTGCGCAGGCGCTCCCGCACACGCTTATCAAAGGCGATAAACTCTTCTGCGTTCAGGGCATTGTCCAGCGACAGCATGGGGCGCAGGTGCGTTATCTGCGTAAAGGCGCTGAGGGCTTCTCCGCCCACGCGCTGGGATGGGGAATCAGGGGTTATCCACTCTGGATGGCGACTCTCCAATTCCTGCAGCTCGCGCATCAAGCGGTCGTACTCAGCGTCCGGAATCTCCGGATCGTCGAGCACGTGATAGCGGTGATTGTGTCGCTGCAGTTCCGCCTTCAATTGCTGGAGGCGGAGGTATTCAGGCGAAGTGTCGGACATGGGGCTCAGGACTTGGCGAGGCGGCGTTTGCGCTCGTACTCGATAACCCGCTGACGACCGTGCTCTATGGTCTGGCGGGTCATGACACTGCGCTGCTCATCCTTGAGTTCCCCCTGCAATGCGTCGGCTATGGCCTGGGCAGAGGTTACCATCAGGTTGTAGGCACTGAGGCTGTCACCGGCAATGGGAAGCGACAAAAAGAGACTGATGCCGGGTGTGGTGAAATCATCCATGGTGTCCAGATCGAAAGTTCCTGGCACCACTATATTGGCGGCACTGAAGAGTATGCGGCCGCGGCCATCGACGGACTCATGCCGGTGGAATATGTCCATGTCCCCATAGCGCAATCCCTGTGACAGCATGGCATTGAGCAGATCCGGACCAGCGAAAAACTCTCCTTTGCGCGCCATGACATTGACGATCAGCACCTCGTCCGGCGCCCGATTTTCCACGGGTTCCACTTTTTCGCTGCGCTCGGCTTTTTCGGCCTTCTCGACTTCGCGCGGACGCGGTACTTCCTCGACAGCAGCCGCTGGGGCGGATACTTCCGCCTCCTGATGACTCTCCTGGACAATAGGATCCGCATCCAGATCGGAGAGATCCCCCAGACTGGGTTCGCGCTCGGATGAAATAGCGGGAGAAGGCTTTTCTTCTGTGTCTTCGACGGAGTCCATCAACATGGGTACGGGGGTGTCCAGGTTGAGGCTGACCTGTTCGGGTATGCGATTGGGTGCACCGCGGGTCCAGCGGGAGGCGCTATGGCTCTCCTTCACCGTGCGGTTGACGCTCAGGGCGTGGTCTGGATCCCTATAGGCTGCCACCCGGGCCCCGCCGGAGGGAAACTCGCTGCCACCCGGTTCTAGGTCCGCGGTATCCTGATCTGCACGGGCCACCACCCTGTGCTTCATCCGCAGATGTTCGCGCTTGTGGGCGCGCACCCGCCTCATACCGTCCAGCAATATACCGAGAATCAGCAGGACAATAATGACTGTTAGCCATTCTTTCATATGCATCGGCTCCTAAACCGCAGCCAGTTCTGCGGCTTCTTCAACATCGACGGTCACTATGCGCGATACACCCGGTTCATGCATGGTCACACCCATCAGCTGATGGGCCATTTCCATGGCGATCTTGTTGTGGGTGATATAGATGAACTGCACCTGGCTGGACATTTCCTCCACCATGCGGGCATAGCGCCCGACGTTGGCGTCATCCAAAGGTGCATCCACCTCGTCCAGCATACAGAACGGCGCAGGGTTCAGACGGAATATGGAGAACACCAGGGCTATGGCGGTCAGCGCCTTTTCACCGCCGGACAACAGATGAATCGTGCTGTTCTTCTTGCCCGGTGGGCGCGCCATGATGGCAATACCTGTGTCGAGCAGATCTTCGCCGGTGAGTTCCAGATAGGCGTGACCGCCGCCAAAGACTTTGGGAAACAACTCCTGCAGGCCTGAGTTGATCTGATCGAAGGTCTCCTTGAAGCGTGTGCGCGTCTCGCGGTCGATCTTGCGAATGGCATTTTCCAGGGTCTCCAATGCCTCCTGCAGATCCTGGTTCTGGGCATCCAGATACTGCTTGCGCTCGGATTCGGTTTTGAATTCGTCTATGGCCGCCAGGTTGATGGGCCCCAGACGGCTGATACGAGCCGCCAAGCTGTTCAACTCCTCGGTCAGGCCGGCTTCCGTCAGGTCGTCAGTGAGGGATTCGAGCACGGCTGAGAGTTCGAACTGTTCCTCTTCCAATTGCTGGCGCAAACCCTGGGCCTGCACTTCCAGCGTCTGGGTCTCGAGGCGCTCACGCTCCAGTCGTCCGCGCACTTCCAGCAGGCTTTGCTCCACCTGCTGGCGCGATTTTTCGGCATCGCGCAACAGCGCTTCCACCTCTTCCAGGTCGCGCCGCGCCTGCTGCAGTTCCGCTTCCACCCGGATGCGCTGGTCGAGCTTGTCCTCCAGCTCCTGGCGATAGCTGTCCACCGGCTCCTGGCTTTCCACCAGGGTCTGTTCCAGCTTGTCGCGCCGGTCGGTCATGCGCTGCATCTGCTCGCGCAACCGCTGTACGCCCTGGTTGACCGCCTGCAACTGGGTTTTCACAGACTGAAAGCGCATGGCCAGTTCATGGGCGCGATCCTTGTCATGCCGCGCCTTTTGCCGCGCCTGATCCAGCTGCGCCCGCAGATTGTCGCGCTTGACCAGCAGTGCTTCGCGCTCGGCGGTATCGCGCTCCATGGTCTCTATGGCCGCCTCCAGCTGCGCCCGCGCCTCGGCGAGATTCTCCGCCTCCATCTGCATTTGTTCCCGGGCCTCAGCGATTTCCGTCGTAGCCCGTCGGCGCCGCTCCAGCACCTGTTCCACCTTGGCCGTCATGGCACTCAGGCGACTGCGCACATCACTCTGAGCGCGCATCAGCCGGTCCGCTTCGGCGCGGGCCTGTTCGCGGGTCTTCTCCACTGACTGCAACTCGGCTTTGCAGTCCTGCAACTGCTCGGTGAGCGACGCTATATTCGCCTGCTGAGCCGCAATCCGCTCGGCGAGCATTTCCAATTCCTGACGGCGCTCGATCACGCCGGCACTGGCGTCCCTGTCCCGGGCTACGCGCACCCAGTTGGGGCCAAGCCAGAGTCCGTCCCGGGTCACTATGGATTCGCCTGGGCGCAGATCCGCACGGCGCGCCAGGGCAGAGCCCAGGTCGTCTGCGGTATGTATGTCGGCAAGCAAAGGTGCCAGATCCACAGACGCACGCACACGCGCCAACAGCAAGGAATCCTGCACATTGGATGCGGCAGTAGAGCGGCCGGCATCCAGAAGGCTGAGGGCGCCCTGCTGCAGCCCCGGCAGCTCTGCCGCCAAGCGATCGAAATCGCGATCAAGGAATACGGCCTGCAGGTTCTGGCCCAATACGGTCTCCACCGCCCGCTCCCAGCCGGCATCCACCTGAATATGCTCAGCCAGACGCGAGGCGCCCGCGAGGTCGCGGGACTGGAGCCATTCTTTGGTGCTTGCGCCGCTCTCCGCCAAAGCCGCCTGTTGCAGCGCTTCCAGGGAAACCTGGCGTCCGCGATCCAACTGGAATTGACTGCGCACCTGATCCAGCTCGGCCGTCAGGGTGCGTTCGGTCTCGCGCAGTGTCTGGGAACTTGCCAAAGCGGCGTCGGCCGCCTGCTGCTTTTGCTCCAACTCCAGCTCCAGCTCCGCCAGACTCTGCTCCAGTTCGCTGATCTGGTCCTCTACATCGCCGACCACCAGGGACTGCTTTTCGTCCTCCAGGCGCCGGGTGCGTTCCAGGAGCCGCTGTTGCACCTGCTCCAGATACTGGATGCGCGACTGCTGGACCTCCGCCTGCTGACGCGGTTGGGAGGCGCGTTGGTTGAAGGTATCCCATTCGTGCTGCCAAGCTTGCATGGCTTCTTCGGCCGCCTGCAGGACTTCGGCGGATCCCTGCTCCGCCTCGCTGAGCAATTCCAGCTCCGGTTCTATCTCCAGCAGCTCCGCCTGCCAGCCCTCGGCCTTGTGAAGATCCTGGGCCAGATGTTCCTCGGCCTCGGCGCAATCGCGGCGGGTCTGCTCCAGATCCGTCTTCAATTGGCGCTCGCGCTCTTGAATATGCTGAATGGTCTGCTCGATGCGGGCTATATCCGCCCCTACGGCGTAGAAGCGCCCCTGGACCTCATTGAACTTATCGCCCAGCTCCAGGTGGCGTGTGCGCTGGATTTCGATGGTGGAATCCTGGTGCACCTGCTGGGTCACCACGGATTCCACCTTCAACTCCAGTTCCCGAATGAGTTGCTGTTTGGTATCCGCCTCGGAGCGCAGTGTGCGGTAGCGCAGCGCCTGCAGACGCGCCTTGAGCTCGCGTTCGCTCTGTTTGAATTCCCGGTATTTCTCCGCAGCCTGGGCCTGGCGCTCCAGACGCACTATCTGGCGCTCCAGCTCCTCGCGTATGTCGGTCAGGCGCTCCAGATTTTCCTTGGTGCGCTGCATACGGTTTTCGGTATCGCGGCGGCGCTCCTTGTATTTGGATATGCCCGCGGCCTCTTCCACATAGACGCGCAGATCCTCCGGCTTGGCTTCAATCAGCCGGGAGATCATGCCCTGCTCAATGATGGCGTAGCTGCGAGGTCCCAGGCCTGTGCCCAGGAAAATGTCCGTGATATCGCGGCGGCGGCACTTGTTGCCGTTGAGGTAGTAGACGTTTTCCCCGTCCCGGGTGACTTTGCGCTTGACGGAAATTTCCGCGTAACGGGCGTATTCACCCGTCACCTTGCCGTCGCTGTTATCGAAGACGAGTTCGATGGACGCCTGACCGACCGGCTTGCGTGTATTCGAGCCGTTGAAAATCACATCGGTCATGGCTTCGCCGCGCAGGTTTTTTGCGGACGATTCCCCCATCACCCAACGCACAGCGTCGATGATGTTGGATTTGCCGCAACCATTGGGGCCGACCACAGCGCTGAGATTGCTGGGGAAATTGACGGTCGTGGGATCCACGAACGATTTGAATCCGGCCAGTTTGATGCTTTTTAACCGCATGAATGAGATCGCTTATTGTTTTTGGGAGCCCGGCAGGCGTGCGATCCGGGTCCGGAGGCGGATATTCAGGATTGGCAAAGCATAGTGCAAATCCCGCCGCCGGCCCAGAGCGGCGCGATCAGGGCACCTGCTGGGAAATCACCAGATTCTGCACACCTGTGAGGCTGTCCAATTTAATGGGACCGAGACTACCCTGCCAATCCCCACTCTGTGCTGTGGCGCTGCCGGATTTCGAGATGCGCGCCACCAGCTCCAGCTCGGGGAAACTGCGCAAGGTCATACCCGGTGCCATAGCCATACTTTCGTCCAAAGTAACTTCCACAGGAGATCGGGATGCGGGCAATTTCTGGATTGCCAGGGGCATTCTGGGTCCCTGCCAGGCACGAGCGTAGACAAACAAGGTTTCGCCGCCCTGCAGACTCACCTTATCTCCCAAGCTGACGCGTACCTGCACATGGACGAGAGAGGGGTCGGGTTTTTCCGCTGTGCGCTCTTCTTCAAGTTTTTCTCCGGACGCCAGGAGCACCTGTTCGGCTTTGGCTATGCCGTTGAGATAGCCCTGAGCTGCACGGGAGTTGGGGTCCATATACTGTACAGCGGTCTTCCAATAGCGGATGGCGGAGCGGTAATCGCCTTGATTTTTCGCGTCTATACCAGCCAGTCCCAACATCTCGGGCAGCATGGGAGCCAATTGCAGAGCCTTGTGGGTGTATTCACGCACTTCCGGAGTAACCACATTGCCTGCTCGATAAAACATCGCCTGGGCCAGATTGGCGATGATGCGCGGAGACTCAGGAAACTGTTGGAGAATCTTTTTGTAGGCATCCACCGCCTGATCGTAATCCTGCAAAGTCATGGCCGTCTGGGCCAATAGATTCGTCAGTTGCAGATTGTCCGGTGTCTGATTCAAGCGCGCCTGCACCATCACCACCAGTTCGCGCAGTTTCTTGTCATATTCTTCCTGGCTTTGCGCATGGGGCACAGCTTCCAGCAGCTTATAGATGTCCCAATCGGTTTTATTGCCCCACTGGGTGTAAAGCAGAATTCCCATCACCGGCGCCAGCACCGACAGCGCCAGCACAATTTTTTTGCCGCCGCCGCGGACTGTATCCAGGGTCTCTCCCGGGCCTTCGGCCACCAGGGTCTTTTGCAGCTCGATTTTCAGTTCCTCGAATTGCTTGGCATCTATCTCAGAGCGCGCCAAAGAAGCTTCTAGATCAGCCAGATGCTCGCGATAAAGCTCGAGCTGAATGGCGTCGAGGCCGGATTTGCGCGCGGAGACATGGCGCTTGAAAGGGACTTGCAACAGCGGCCAAACCACGAACAGGACAGCCGCCGCACTGAATAAAATAATGATTTGCCAAAACGCCATGAGCAAACTTCACCGACAGTTTCAGGATTTTTTTGAACCTTGCCGAGACTGCTCGAGCATGGCCGCCAATTTTTGCTGTTCCTCTTCACTCAATACCGCCGCCTGCGGGACCAACCGGCGACGACGCCAGACGATTACCCCTACAGCTGTGGCGCCCGTCAGTATGAACACCACCGGACCCAACCAAAGCGCCATGGTGCTGGGCTTCAACGGTGGACGATAAAGAACGAAGTCGCCGTAACGAGACACCATGAAATCGATAATTTCTTCATCGCTTTTACCATCGGTCACCATTTTGTGCAGTTCTCTGCGCAGATCCACCGCTATTTGCGAATTGGTTCCGGCCAGATTCTGGTTTTTGCACTTGGGGCAGCGCAATTCGTCGAGAAATTTCTGATAGCGTCTGCGCTCATCCTCGGTGTTGAATTCATACACATCGACCGCGGCCAGCGCCGTGTGTGTGAAAAAGAGCATCAGCCCGAGAATCTGGAATAATTTCAACACTCTGCGATCCCCCGATGGACCATGGGCAAGGGCCGGATTATAACAGCGTGACAAATGGGTAAACCAACGGAAATTATTTTGGAACCCGCTATTGACGCCATAACCAATTTCATTAAAATACGCCGCTCTTTCAGGGTGGTTAGCTCAGTTGGGAGAGCGACGGCCTTACAAGCCGTAGGTCACAGGTTCGATCCCTGTACCACCCACCACTTGGTGACAAAGATGAAGTGGTTGCAAGGAGCACCCTACCCGCAGGATTGCATACGGGTTCAGCGGACCGGTAGTTCAGCCGGTTAGAATGCCGCCCTGTCACGGCGGAGGTCGCGGGTTCGAGTCCCGTCCGGTCCGCCATTTCATCCAAAAGAGTTTTTAAAAAGCCCCGTTTTACGGGGCTTTTTTTATGGGCGTTTTTTGTCGGCGACTGTTCAGCTACGAGGCGGCGTACAGGGGTGAGGCGCGCTGATAGGCCAGCTCGCGCAAAGGATCGAAGTAGGCGCGCATGAAGTGGCGCATGCGAGGCTGGATTTCCGTGCGGAAGCGCGTGCCGCTGAAGACGCCATAGTGTCCGACCCCCGGCTGGATATAGTCCACCTTGTTGGCTTCCGGAATACCTGAGCAGAGTTTGTGCGCCGCCTGGGTCTGCCCTATGCCCGAGATATCATCTTTCTCCCCTTCCACGGTCATCAGGGCGACCTGCTCGATCAACTGCGGTTTTACAAGGCGCCCATGGTGATAAAACTCACCCCGAGGCAGCTTGAAAGCCTGAAACACATCGCGAATGGTCTGCAGGTAGAACTCCTCCGTCAAATCCAGCACCGCCAGGTATTCGTCGTAAAACTCCCGGTGCTTTTGCACACTGTCGCAATCTCCCTGAACCAAGTGCTCGAAATACTCCTTGTGGGCGAGGAAATGGCGCTGGCGGTTCATGCTGATAAACCCACCCAGCTGTAGAAAGCCGGGATAGACGCGCCGCATGAAACCTTTATTGGGCCAAGGCACGGAATAAATGACGTTGTCCTTGAACCAGCCGTAGGAACGCTCCAGTGCCACCTTGTTGGGTATGGTGGGCGACTCGCGGGGATCTATGGGCGATCCCATGAAGGTCATGGTCGCCGGTAGCGCAGGGTCCTGATCCTCTGACATCAGGGCTATGGCGGCGAGAACCGGCGGCCCCGGCTGGCAGATACCCACCACATGGGCCTGAGGCCCCACCACCTGGATCATCTCCCGCACATATTCTATGTAGTCGTTGAGATCGAACCGCCCCGCCGCCAAAGGCACTTCGCGGGCATCCTCCCAGCAGGTGACGAACACCTCGTGGTCCGGCAGAAAAGCCTCGACCGTATTGCGCAGTAGCGTGGCGTAGTGTCCGGACAGGGGCGCCACCAGCAGCACCCGGGGATCCGCCCGCTCCGAGGGGCGGGCAAGGGCCATTTCCTGACGGTCGCGATAGAAATGCAGCAGCTCGCAGAAAGGTCGGCGCCAGACCACCCGGGGGCGGACGCTGACAGGGTAGGCATTGATCAGGGTTTTATTCAGCCCCCACTCCGGCTTGGCATAGCGCCGTGTGAGGGACTCGAACAGATCGCAGGCCGCCACCAGGGATCGGCCTGCCCATGTGTAGGACATGGGATTGTAAGGAGACTGGTAGAGGCGCTTCTGGTATTCCGCCATCTGCCGCCAGGGCGCAACGGCCGCATGACTGAGTTCATAGGCGTGATACAGCATAGGGATCTCCCGTTAGGTGCGCCGCTCCCTGACACTGCCGACGCTCGGTTCCTGCAATACCTGCCGGATCATAACACAACCATGCTGCGGTGCAGCTAAGGGAATCAGACAAGCGTACGTTTGATCCTACTGAACGCCGCGGATGATCAGTAGGGTCTGTCGGCCAACCAGCGCTTGGTCAGATTGCCATAGGCGTCTATGCGACGGTCCCGCAGATAGGGCCAGATACGGCGCACTTTTTCCGAACGCTCCAGATCTATCTCGGCACAGAAGGCGCCCTCGCTCTCGGCGTCGGCCATCAACAGAAACTCCCCCTGGGGACCGGCTATAAAGCTGGTACCCCAGAATTCGATCCCCTCTCCTGTGGCGCCGGGCGCAGGTTCGAAACCTGTGCGGTTGGCCACCAGAACCGGTATGCCATTGGCCACCGCGTGGGCGCGCTGAATGGTCACCCAGGCATCCCGCTGGCGGTTCTGCTCCGCCTCATCATCCTCCGGATTCCAGCCTATGGCCGTCGGATAGATCAGCAGGTCGGCGCCGGCCAGGGCCATCAACCGCGCAGCTTCCGGATACCACTGGTCCCAGCAGACCAGCACCCCCAGCTTGCCGAAGCGCGTGGCCACCGGCTGAAACCCCATAAGACCGCCCTCGGCATCTCCTGGGGTGAAGTAAAACTTCTCATAGAACCCCGGATCGTCCGGGATATGCATTTTGCGGAAGACGCCCACCCGGCCCTTCTCGCCATCGATTACCTGCGCCGTGTTGTGGTACAGGCCGGCGGCGCGCTTTTCGAATTGCGAGAGCACTATGACTATATCCAGAGACTCGGCCCAATCCGCGCAGCGCTGATAGGTGTACCCATCCAGCGGTTCAGCCATATCGAAGCACTGGGTATCCTCGCTCTGACAGAAGTAGCGCGTGGCGTGCAGCTCCTGCAGCACCACCAGCTCTGCGCCCTGCTCCACCGCTTCGCGTACCAGTGCCTCGGTGCGATCGAGATTCTGTTGTTTGTCGTTGCTATCTACGGCCTGCTGAATCACAGCGGCGGTGACAGTTCGAGACATAGGATCACCTTCTATAGTTGCGCAGCGGAAAAGAAGACTTAATTGAGCCGTGCCACCTGCATGGTGGCGCAGTGCAAACTGCCGTGCTGTTCCAACAAGGCCTCACAGCGCACGGCGACGATTTTGTGTTGAGGAAAGGCCTGAGCCATGACAGACAGCGCCAGGGCATCCTCGTTCAGACCATAGACCGGCACAAACACCACCTGATTGACGATCAGAAAGTTGGCGTAGGTACAGGGCAGAAGACGGCCATCCACCAGACTGCGGTACTGGGGACTGGGCAGCGCAAAAGTGCGCCAGCCAAAGGACTGAGCATGGGCGAGCACCTGTCGCTGAAGATGTTCGAGACTCGCGGCATCCGGATGCTCCGGATTGGGGCCGGTGTAGACCACAATGTCCTCTGCGGCAAAGCGCGCAATGGTATCTATATGCCCATCGGTATCGTCGCCACTCAGGCAGACATTTTCGATCCAGGCAAAAGACTCGTGTCCCAACACCTGTCGGAACAGTCCCTCTATCCGCGCTCTATCCCAGCCAGGGTTGCGGTTCTCATCGACTATGCAATCGGCATTGAGCAGCAACATCTGCCCATTGGTCTCCAGACCGCCGCCCTCGCAGACAAAGGAGAGCTTTTCCACTTCACGCCCTAAATAGGAAGTCAGTGACTCGGGGACGCGGTTGTCGTTTTCGGCGGCATATTTGCCGCCCCAGCCGTTGAAGGTGAAAGACACATAACCCGAATCCGTCGAGAGGGGGCCGTAATCGCGGATCCAGGTATCGTTATATACCGCATCGGCAATCAGCCTGACCTGCGCGGCATTGATCTGTCGCTGCGCCATTTCCGCCGGAAAACGGGTGGCATCCAGGGTGTGATGCAACAGCAGCCACACTTCCACTTCGGCGGAAATAGCCGCGAGCATACCCCAGTAACATTCCGATACCTGCTCGTAATTTCCCTCCCAGTCCCCCCGCGGGTAGGGCCAGGAAAGCAGCACGGCGCGCACAGGCGCCCACTCCGGCAGAAAACGGCCCGGTCTTGTCGTCACAGCAGAATTCCTCGATCGAAAAAAATGGCGGCAGTATACCGAGGGCGGAGCCCAAAGACATGCTGCGACTGCAGATCAGCGGGTAAACGGGAGGGCGTAATCCAGATTTTGCAGTCGCTCCTGGGACGGCAGAGCCGGAGCGCGCCCCAGGTGCAATACGCCAGAGTCATAGTGGACTATGTTCTGGGGATACAGATTGCCCATGCCGGAAGGGTCCTCGGGTGAAGAAAAATCTATGGCAAATGCCATTTTGCCGTCGCGGGTTTCCACGGGAGAGCCCAGCACAAAGCGATACTTCGCCTGCCAGCGGGAACGCTCCGTCAGGCATTTTTCGTTGGCATAAACAACCGTGGAGAAAGTGAAATGGGTATAGGACACCACCAGACGCGTCTGCTGATAACTGCCATTGATGCCGGCATCGGCCGGTCGACATTCACTGCGCCAGCGCCCCTGGATCTTCTGCAGCATGTCGAGCACCTGATCCGCCTCGAGCCGCGGGCCTGCGGCAGCGGGAAGTGCCAGTAATGCGCCCATTATCCAGGACAAGAGTCTTCCCATAGTCTCAATCCGCAAACGAAATGGCCTCAGCCCGGAAAAAAAAGTTTCAATCCGCAAAAAAGATCGGAGCCATAGTGGAAGACCAGATCTCCTCGTTCACCACACCCACCAGCTTGTATCGAATGATGCCCTTGGCATCGACTATGAAAGTCTCCGGCGCGCCATAGACACCGAGCGCCATCACCAGAACACCATCCTCATCCACGATGTTGGCCCTATAGGGATTGCCCGTATCACGCAGCAGTTTGCGCGCCTTGTCGGATTCATCCTTGTAGTTGACGCCGTAAATGGGCACCCCCATGTCCGCCAATTTCAACAGATAGGGATGCTCATATTTGCAGGACGGGCACCAGGTCGCCCATACGTTCAGCAGATAGGCTTTGCCCTTCATGGTCTCCGGCGTGATCATCTGCTCCGGATTGTCCAGATCCGGCAGAGCGAACTCCGGTACGGGTTTGCCGATCAGCACAGAGGGCAGATCGTCCGGCTTCAGGCTCAGGCCGACATATAACAGGCCCGACATAAGGACAAATACAGCGAAAGGAATGAACAGTTTGAATCGTTTCATCGGTTGCAATGGCTTAAGTGGCAATCATGAAAAAGGAACAGAACACCTCAGGTGGTCGCTGCCTGAGGTAACTCGCGTTCGGCCAGGGCGCGCTTCATGCGATAGCGCTTATCCAGCACCGCCAGACCGCCGCCCAGCGCCATCAAAATGGCGCCCAGCCAGATCCAACGCACCAGAGGATAGTGGTGTATCCGCACGGACCAGGCGCGGTTGTCGAGCTTATCCCCCATGGCCACAAACAGATCCCGGGTGAACCCCGCATCTATGCCCGCCTCTGTCATCACATTGGCGCGGTCGGAGAGATAGTGGCGTTTCTCCGGAAAGAGGGTCACCACCGGCGCACCATTCCTGTAGACATTGACCTCGCCCACCACAGCGTCGTAGTTGGGTCCGCGTTTGGAATTCACATCCACCAGTTCAAACTCATAACCGCCAATGTCCTGCCGCTCGCCAAAAACCATGCGCACATCCCTGTGGTCACTGGTGAGGGTATTGACCGCGGCGCCTATCAGCGCCATTGCGAAGCCCAGGTGGGCAATGAGCATGCCGTAATAACTCAGACTCAACTTCGGCAAGCCGCGCCACATGGGGCGGCTGTTGCGCAATTTGCGCAGCAGATCGCTGATGGAGGCGAGGATCACCCAGGATCCCAGAAGCACCGTCAAAGCGACGCCCCAGCGAAAGGTCTCGCCGATCAGCGGAAACAGCAGACCGAGCAATACGCTACCGGCGAGTGGCGCCAACAACCAGGGCATAAGGCCTTCGCGGCGGGTCTTTTTCCAGTTCAGCATTATGCCGACACCCAGAAACACGGCCACCAGGCTCATCAGCGGTGTGAAGATCAGATTGAAGAACGGCGGCCCCACGGACAGTTTCTGCCCCCAGATGGCATCCACCAGGATTGGGTAAAGCGTACCGAACAGCACACCGGCCGCCGCCACAGTGAACAGGACATTGTTGACCAGCAGAAAGGTCTCACGGGACCAGAGGCCGAACCCCTGTACGCTGCGGATTTCCGGAATTCGCACGGCATACAGCAACAGAGATCCGCCGACCACTATGCCCAGGAACACCAGGATGAACATACCGCGGGTGGGATCTGTGGCAAAGGCGTGCACCGAGGTGAGAACTCCGGAGCGCACTATGAAAGTCCCCAGAAGACTCAGGGAGAAGGCGAGTATGGCGAGCAGCAGGGTCCAACTTTTAAAAACGCCGCGCTTTTCCGTAACCGCCAGGGAATGAACCAACGCTGTACCCACCAGCCATGGCATAAACGAGGCGTTTTCAACCGGGTCCCAGAACCACCAGCCGCCCCAGCCCAATTCGTAATAGGCCCACCAGCTGCCCAGCATTATTCCCAGGGTCTGGAAAACCCAGGCCATATTGGTCCAGGGCCGCGACCAACGCGCCCAGGCGCTGTCCAAACGGCCACCGATCAAGGCGGCTATGGCAAAAGCAAAACAGACGGAGAAGCCCACATAACCCATATAGAGGGTCGGTGGGTGGATGATCATGCCTATATCCTGCAACAGAGGATTGAGGTCATTGCCCTCCTTCACTGGATTGGGCAGCAGGCGATCAAAAGGATTGGAGGTGAACAGGATAAAAGCCAGAAAGCCCACACTGACCAGACCCATCACCGAAAGTACGCGCGCCAGCACCTGCAGCGGCAGATCGCGGGAGAAGATGGCGACGGCCAGCGTCCAGCCTGCCAGCACCAAGGCCCAGAGCAGCACGGAGCCTTCGTGTCCGCCCCAGACAGCAGTGACCTTATAAAAATCCGGCAGCATGCTGTTCGAATGGCTGGCCACATATTTCACGGTGAAGTCATCCTGCAGGAACGACCACACCAGTATCAGAAAAGACACCAAGGTAAATGTGAACACGCCAGCGGCCAGGGAGCGCGCAGAGTTCATCCACAAAACACGCCCGGTGAAAGTGCCCACCATGGGCACCACCATAAGCAGCAACGCCAGAATCAGCGCCAATATCAGCGCGAAATGTCCATACTCAGGAACCATAGTTCATCCCCTTGAAATTCATGCCTTTGCACGCTTCGTTGTGGCGCTCTGTATCGGACATGGTGGAAGCCACCTCTGGCGGAACGTAATTCTCATCGTGCTTCGCCAGCACCTGGGTGGCCACCAGCACCCGGTCATCATTGAGTTTTCCGGTTATCACGGCGGCCTCGCCCTCGCCAAAAATATCCGGCAGCAATCCGTCATATATCACCTTCACCTGGGCGGCCCCATCGGTGATGACAAATTCTGTGTGCAGGCGATCATTGGCGGAAACTATGGTACCGGGCACCACACATCCGCCTGCGCGGATGGATTTATGCAGGGGGGCTTCACCGGAGACGATTTTTGACACTGGATAGAAATAGTCCGCGTAGTGACGCATGAAGTACATGCCGAAACCAATAATGGCCGAACTGCCTATGACTAAAGCGAGCACCAACAGGAGCCGCTGTTTTCTGACTGGATGCATTTTTAGCACTGACCTCTCATTGAAACCTCAAGCGCCCTCACAGGGGACCTGACGACTGTTCGCTGGCCGACTGTGACAGGTTACGGCGGGCTAAATTCTTCTGTTGCTTGATAAATCTTTGACGTTGAAAACGAGGTTCCAAAGCCAGAAATGCCAGTCCGATAAATACCACCGCATAACAACCCCAGACGAAAGGCCCATGGCCATTCATCCAAAGAAATGACGAAAAATCCGCAAATTGAAATTTCATGGCTTAGCCTCTCGCCACCAAGTCTTTTACCCAGGTGGTTTTCTGCTCGCGCTTCAAAATTTCCACGCGCGTACGCATCAGCAACACCCAGGTGTAGAAAATGTAAAACGCCAGAATCATCAACAGCAGCGGATAGGCCATACTGGGATCGATGCTGGATTTACCGGTGAGTTTCAAAGAGGCGGGTTGGTGCAAGGTGTACCACCAGTCCACGGACTTATAGATGATCGGGATATTCACCATACCGACCAACGCCAACACAGCGGTGATTTTGTCGGCGGTATCCTGGTTTTGATATGCCTCCTGCAAGGCCACTATGCCGAGATACAAAAGGAACAGAACCACCATAGAGGTAATGCGACCATCCCACACCCACCAGGTACCCCAGGTAGGTTTGCCCCAGACCGCGCCGGTAAACAGCGCCAAAAAAGTCAGGATCGCACCTATGGGCGCAGCGGCTTTCATCACCATGAATGACAGCTTCATCCGCCAGATCAGACCTATGGCGCCGGCAATGGCCATCACGTAATAGCCGGCCATGGACAAGACCGCCGTCGGAACATGGATATAAATGATACGCGCGCTATTGCCTTGTTTGGCTTCCGCTGGACCAAAGGCCAGCCCCCAGGTGGAACCCATCAGGATCAGTGCTATGGAAATAAAACCGAGCCAGGGCAGCCATGGCCCTGTCTTTTCGTAAAACCATTTCGGGGACCCCAAGCGGTGAAACCATTGCCAAGCCACGTTGTTAACCTTCTCTTATTGGAATCTCATCAGCGCGCCCTCAGGCGCGCACGCTAATCTTCAAGGCACCTGCGATAGCAAAAGGTGCAAACATACACCAGCCGACCAGCATGGCGCACAGTATCGCCAGCTCTGCCCCTACCGGAAATCCTTGGATGGCATTCTTGACCGCGCCGCTGCCAAAGATCAAAACCGGAACATAAAACGGCATGATGATCAAAGACAGCAGCAAACCACCCTTGCGCAGCCCCACTGTCAGAGCCGCGCCTATGGAACCGATCAGGCTGAGACTGCCGGTGCCGACCAATAGCGACAGCACCAATACGCCGTAACCATCCACCGGCAGCTGCAGCATGACCCCGAGCACCGGGGCCAGCAGAGTCAGAGGTACACCCGTCACCAGCCAGTGCACCAATACTTTGGTCAACACCAAACAGGCCAGCGGCTGCGGACTCAACACCAGCTGCTCCAGGGAGCCGTCATCGAAATCGCTGCGAAACAGGCCATCGAGAGACAACAGAGTCGCCAAAAGTGCGATTACCCAGAGCACGCCGGGCGCTATACGCGCCAGCATGGCCGGTTCCTCGCTGATGCCGAGGGGAATGAATACCACCACCATCAGGAAAAAGATGAGCGGATTTGCCAGATCCCCTTTGTGGCGGAAGGCGATCACCCATTCGCGACGCAATCCCGCCAGCAGCGCCCGCCGCAG